>Ga0209839_10001393_pt1 | contig 12427 bp, 14 predicted proteins | sample OrgsoiDNA2013050_FD_185800 | JGI IMG/M metagenome (GOLD analysis project Ga0209839, IMG submission 185800) | Permafrost soil microbial communities from the Arctic, to analyse light accelerated degradation of dissolved organic matter (DOM) -... | ecosystem: Environmental > Terrestrial > Soil >... | reverse complement strand
GCGCCGCCTCGATGAGCTCGAACACGTCGGTGAGATAGGCGCCGAAGCTCCGCCGGTAATGATCGACCGTGCCGGACCAGTTGAGCATGGCTGTGATCAGCGAGGCCCGCCGCGCCGGGCTTCCGTAGCGGAACGGCTCATACGTTGCCGGACCGGCCGCGCTGAACTCGTAGAACGGCGCGCCGGCCGCGGCACAGGCGGCGGGCAGCGGCACGGCGAGCTCGGTGCCGCCGCCGAGGCTGACGGCGATGACCGGCTTCCGCAGCCGTACCGCGGCCTGCACGAGCTGGAAACTGCTGGTCGTGGTGCCGGACCGGGCCGCGCCGGCGACCAGCACACCGCCAGCCATCTCGTTCCAGGACAGGGCCGCCCGCGCCCCGGAAAGCTCGTCCACCCCCAGGCAGGCACCGTTCCTGGTGACAACTCCGCCGGATCGCACCGAACGGATGGTCGCGGCGCGCCGGATCGCGACGATCAGGCCGGGACGCGGCGGGCGGACGTCCCACTCGTCGGTGTGCAGCCAGTCCAGCCAGGCGGCGAGGGCGGCCTCCACGGCCCCGGCCATCAGTGCGATCGGGAGCTGCCGGGGCAGCCAGTGCCCCATGTCCGCATACGCCACGCCCAGGTGCAGCAGCCGCGCGGAGTGGCCGAAAATCCCGTGCAGGTAGGAGGCCACTCGCGCGGGACCCGCCGTGAACCCCGCGGCGGCCGCGGCGGGCCCGATCGCCAGCGTCCACAGCAGGCCGGCGGCGGCCGGAGCGGCCAGCCACGCCGGGCGCCACCGGCTCACCTTGCTGACCCCCATGAAGACGAGCGCCAGGACCAGCGTCAGCTGGGCGAAGATCACATGCAGGATGACCAGGGCGATACCGATCGCAGCCAGGAACTCACCACGGCGCGGCGTATCTCTGGGTATCACGTAGCGTGCGCGCCGTGGCGCGCGCTCCGCCGCTGATACCGGCTCGGCTGGCATCGGCATTAGGTTCGCAGCAATCGGCGGCGCGTGTCCACAGGCCCGGTGTATCGGGCGGCACCGGCGCCGGCCGTGCCGTGCCGGTCAGGTGGCCGGTCAGGTGGCCGGTGGGGCCGCTGTCTCGACCGAGACCTTGAAGAAATCGGGCCGCAGCATGACCACGGTCAGGGCCGCCGGGACCGACGCGTGGTCGAACCTGATGGTCACGGTAATCGCCGGCTGCCCGGGGGTGAGGCGCAGCCCGCGGGCGATCGAGGGCTGCGGCGGGCACAGCTCCACGTTCAGCGCGGCCGGGCGTCCCGCCACCACGCCAGCGTCCGCACCATTGTCGCCGGCCGGGTCAGCGGGCGGCGCGGAGAGCACCTCGTCGAACGCGGGAGCCCAGCCCGATTCACCGTCCTCGTCGTGCGGGGCGCTCACCCGGGCGGCCGCAGGCCGCCTGGGGCCGGGAGACTGCGGCAGGTAGGCGGTGGACATCGCCACCGGGAAACCGCCCGAGGTCCACAGGCAGCGGATGACCCGGACCTGCGTGTCCGGCCTGAGCCCCAGGGCCCAGCAGATGTCCTGTGGCGCCGGGCGCCGCGACACGTGCTTGGCCTGGCAGACGATGGCGCTGCCCATCGGGTCGACGGTCGTGCTGAGCCCAGCCAGGCCCTCGATGGGGATCTGGTACTCGGCGGGGCTGGCCCGGTACAGCTGCCCGTCCGGCAGCTTGCGCAGCAGCGACCGCCGGGACAGCTCCGCCACGGCGACGTCGATCTCGGCCACGCTCACGTTGAAGCGCCGCGCCAGCGCGCTGCGCCGGGGCAGCTTCCACCCCGGCTCGCGGTGCACGAGAGCCGCCGCCATCCGGTCGGCCAGGACCCCGGCGGCCGGGACCGGGGGGCCGGGACCGTCCCGGCCGGGCTCGCTGTTGTCTTTGTCCGCGGCCTGATCACCCCCGGCCGCCGTCCCTCCCCCGCGCTCAAGCCCGGCCGTCATTCTGCCGTCTGGGATCCGGCCAGGTAGATCACGCGGCGGGCGACGTTGACGGCGTGGTCGCCGAGACGCTCGTAGAAGCGCGCCACCAGCGTCATCTCCATCGTCACCGGGAGTGCCATCTGCCCTGAGGCGAGCTCGGCGATCAGGCTCGCGTGCAGCTCATCCATCTCCTCGTCACGTTCGGCCAGAACGGCCGCCGCGGAACCGTCCCGCTGGTACCAAGAGTCCGCAGCCCGGCGCCACATGTCGGAGACGACGCTGCCCATCCGCTCGACCAGACCCCGGGTCCGGGGTGAGAGGTCGTCGCTGAGGATGTGGTTGGCCCGGCGGGCGATGTGCTCGACCAGGGCGTGGGAGCGCTCGAGCTCGGGCACGATGCGCAGCACGGACAGCAGGAAGCGCAGGTCGGACGCGACCGGCGCCTGGAGCAGGATGTTCCGGTCGACCGTGGCCTCGATCTCCGGGTAGAGCGCCTCGATGACCGCCTCGCGCTCGGCCAGCAACTTGACCACTTCGTTGTCGCCGCCCAGCAGGGCATCGGTCGCCCGGGACAGGTCCTCGGCGATCATGGCGAACATTTCGATAATCCTGGTCTCGATGGCCTCCAGCTCCTGCTGGAACGCCTGCCGGTGCTCAGCCATGGTCAAAGCCCTCTATTCGCGCCGGGGATGATCACTATGGGGCATTCGGCGTGGTGGGTGACTTGAGTGCTTACCGAACCCATCAGCAGCCGGCCGAACCCGCCGCCGCGCGACCCCATGATTCCGGGCACGGCTCAGCCCATCCGGCCGGTGACGTAGGCCTTGGTGCGGTCGTCGCGCGGGTTCTGGAAGATCTGCTCGGTCCGGCCGTACTCGACGAGCACGCCGGTGCGCGTGTCGCTCTTCTCGTTGCGGAGCACGGAGAAGAAGGCGGTGCGGTCGCTGACCCGGGTGGCCTGCTGCATGTTGTGGGTGACGATGACGATCGTGTACCGCGACTTGATCTCGTGCATCAGGTCTTCGATGGCGGCGGTCGCGATCGGGTCGAGCGCCGAGCAGGGCTCGTCCATGAGGACGACATCCGGCTCGACGGCGAGCGTGCGCGCGATGCACAGCCGCTGCGCCTGCCCGCCGGACAGGCCCAGGGCCGAGGCCTTCAGCCGGTTCTTCACCTCGTCCCACAGCGCGGCCTGATGGAGCGAGCGCTCGACGATCTCGTCCAGCTTGGCGCGGTTACGTATGCCGTTGATGCGCGGCCCGTAGGCGATGTTGTCGTAAATGGACTTAGGGAACGGGTTCGGCTTCTGGAAGACCATCCCGATGCGCCGGCGCACGGCCGTCGCCGATACCTCCTTGGCGTAGAGCGACGCCCCGCGGTACCGCACGTCGCCCTCGACGCGGGCTCCCGCCACCAGGTCGTTCATCCGGTTCAGGGTGCGCAGCACGGTCGTCTTGCCGCATCCGGAGGGGCCGATGAAGGCCGTGATCTCGTTCTCGTGGATGGACAGCGACACGTCGGTGACGGCGCGGAAGGCGCTGTACCAGATCGAGACCTTCTCCGCGTCGAAGACGCGGCCCTCTGATCCCGGCGGCACGGATTGCTGTGTCGCTGGCTGCTGGGTCACTGGTTCGGTCCGCTCGCGTTTGGTGACGAGGTTCTGCTCAGGCTGCTGTTCCATAACTTCCTAGCGCCCCACTCGGGTGAATCGTGCGGTGATGAATCGGGCGGCGACCATGAGGATGAAGGCGATCACGATCAGCGTAAGCGCCGCTCCCCAGGCGCGGGCCTGCGCGCCGGTGAACGGCTGTGACGCATTCGCGAAGATCTGCGTGGACAGTGCGGTGTCGGCGCCGCTGAACACGTTCGAATTAGTGGCGGTTACGGTGAGGATGGTGAACAACAGCGGCGCCGTCTCGCCCGCAGCCCGGGCCACCGCGAGCAGCGCGCCGCTGACGATGCCGCCGATCGCCGTGGGCAGCACCACGGTCATCGTCACCCGGGCCTTGGTGGCCCCGAGGGCGTAGCTCGCTTCGCGCAGCGGGTCCGGCACCAGCTTCAGCATCTCGTCGCTGGAGCGGATCACGATGGGCAGCATCAGGCAGCCCAGCGCGAACGAGCCCGCCAGGCCCGAGTAACCGAAGTGCACCACCCAGATCGCGAAGATGAACAGGCCCATCACGATCGAAGGCACGCCGGTCATCACGTCGGCCATGAATCCGATGAGGCGAGCCAGCGGGCGGTTCCTGCCGTACTCGTTGAGGTAGACCGCGGCCAGTATGCCGAGCGGCACGGCCATGACGGTGGCCAGGCCGGTGATCTCGAGCGTGCCGATCACCGCGGGCCCCATCCCGCCCACCCCCGCGGGTACCACGTTCGGCGGGATAGGGCCACCGGTGAGGAAGGACCAGTTGATGATGGAGGCGCCCTTAGCGATCACCGTGTACAGGACGAATCCCAGCGGGATGATCACGAGCACGAACGCGAGCACCATCAGGACCGTCGCGAGCTGGTTGCTGGTGCGCCGCCAGCTGGCCGGCTCTTGCAGGTCGGGCTGCTGCGACTGGGCTGCGACGGACATCAGGCACCCCGCTTCCGCCGGGCGGAGCGGGCCACAACCCCGCGGGCAATAACGTTGATGATGATCGTAAAGACGAACAGGAGCACGCCGATCCCGATCAGCGCGGCGCGGAACTCTCCGGTGGCCTCACCGAACTGGTTCGCGATGACCGCGGGCATGTTGTAGCCCGGGGCGAGCAGGTGTGACGTGATCGTGGCCGACGAGCCGATCACGAGCGCGGCCGCGATCGTCTCGCCCATGGCCCGGCCCAGCCCGAGCAGTACCGCCCCGACGACACCACCCTGGCTGTGCGGCCAGACGGCGCCGCGGATCATCTCCAGGCGGGTAGCGCCCAGCGCGTACGCCCCCTCCCTGTCGATGGCCGGCACCGTCGCGATGACCTCGCGGGACAGCGAGGTCACGATCGGCGTGATCATGAAGGCCAGGATGATGCCGGCGGTGAAGAACGAGGCCCCGCTGGTGGGCGGCCCGAACAGGGAGCCGATCACCGGGACGCCGTTCACACCCGAGCCGATCGAGGCGTAGATCTTGGCGATCCAGGGCGCGAACACCAGGATGCCCCAGAGGCCCCAGACCACCGAAGGGACGACCGCCAGGAGATCGATCACGTACACGATCGGCTGCGCCCAGCGCCGTGGCACGACCTCGGTCAGGAGCAAGGCGACACCCACGCTGACCGGGACGGCCATCACGAGCGCGATGATCGCCGTGATAGCGGTGCCGTAGAGGAAGGGCAGCGCGCCGAAGTGGGTGGGGGGGTTCCAGTTGTTGGCAAAGATCTTCAGGCCCTCGGTACTGAACCATGACGAGGCCTCCTGGCTGGTCGAGACGGCGATCAGCACGAGGATCACCAGCACCAGCAGGCCGGCCACGAGCGTGAGGACCTGGAAACCGCGGTCGCCGAGCGGGCGCCGCTCCGACAGGGGCCCGGTGGATCCGGCCGGGACGGCCGGATCCACCCGCGTCGCGGTACTCACGACGAGGACCCCATCTGGTACATCCGCATCACACCACTAACCACGCTAGGAGCCGATCTTGCTGATCTGCGCCTGGGCCATCGAGTCGATGTTGGACGGCACACTCGCGTAGCCCAGGCTGGGCAGCAGCTTCTGGCCGTCGCCGATCAGGTAGCCGATCCAGGCCTGAAGCGCCTTCGCGGTGCTGCTGCTCGACTGCGACTCGTACACCAGGTCCCACGACTGGTAGGTGATCGGGTACGAGTCGGCGCCGGGCGCCCAGATCGCGCTGAACGTCAGGTCGGCCCCGGGAGTGATGTGGCTGGCGGCCGCGGAAGCCGACGTCGGCGAGGGCGCGACGTAGCTGCCGGCCGAGTTCTTGACCGAGGCGAAGGTCAGGCTGGAGGCTTTGGCGGTGGCGTAGTCCACGTACCCGATGGCGCCGGAGGTGCTCTTGACGATCTGCGCCACCCCGGCGTTGCCGTTGCCGGCCCGGGCGGTGGAGGGCCACTTGATGATCGAGCCGGTACCGAGCGTCCAGGCGCTGCCCGCGGATTTCGACAGGAACTTGGAGAAGTTGTTCGTGGTGCCCGAGGAGTCCGAGCGGACGGCGACGGTGATGGCGGTGCTGGGCAGCGTGACCCCGGGGTTGTCCGCCTTGATCGCCGCGTTGTTCCAGTTGGTGATCTTGCCCTCGAAGATCTGCGCGACGACCGGCCCGGCCAGCTGCAGGGGCTTGCTGAGGCCGGACAGGTTGTACGACAGGCTGATCGGGCCGATCACGACGGGGAAGTAGAGCACCGTCTTGCCCTTGAAGAGGGGCTGCTGAGCAGCCGAGATGGGCGAGTCCGAGCCCGCGTACTGGACGACCCCCGAGGCCAGGTCGGTGACGCCCTTGCCCGAGCCGCCGCCGCCGTAGTTGACCGTTACGTTCGGCTGGGTCTGCTTGAAGCTCGCGATGGCCGTCTGCTGGAAGGTGAGCTGGAACGTCGACCCGCTCGCGTTGAGCGTGCCTGAGACCTTGGCGGCGGCGCTGCTGCTGCCCGACGAGGGGCTGCTGCTGCCCGACGGGGAGCTGCTGCCCGAGGAACTGCAGGCGGCAAGGGACAAAGCGGCGAGCGCGACGCCCGCCGCCGTGAGCCCTTGGATGCGCACACGTTGCATATCAGATACCCCTTTGTTATTACCTGCCAAGCGTGGCCACAGGTATTGCTTACTTACCTGTCTAGCGTGCCGGCCACGAGAATTGCCATGATGGTGTCAGCGGGATCGTGTAAGCCGATTGCCGGCCTAACTGACGACGATGCTAGTGGTCGATTCAAGCACCTCGCCAGTCACGTCAAGCCCACCGGTGCGCCCAGTGTGCGCCATATGTCCGCCGCCACCGTATTATTCCGAAGGTTAATTGCAAGCAAACGAAGCATGAACTTAACCTAGCTATTGGCTGTTCTTTTCGTGAGCGCGGCAATCGTCCGGCCGGGTACCAGCAGGCGGACGCGTCCTGCCGAGGTGACTTTGGGCTGGCCGGTCCGGGGGCCCCTCGCGACCTTGAGCGCCTCCGGCGCCGGTAAAGCGGGCGCCGCCCCGCGTGGGCGATGGAGATTCCGCCGTCCCTGGCGCAGCCATTAATTACCTCGCGCAATCCTCATGACATTTCCCACATTCGGGAACGTATCAAGGCCGACGGAAAGCTATGGGACGCGCCATCATTATCGGCGCCTGACGATCTATCAACCGTCGCGATCAATGCTCGCCGGGCCGCCAGGCCGGGTGAGATGCTGTTTTCTCGCCGGTCATCCTCGCGATACCTTTTGCCGCCGGGCACGACGAAGCCCGCGGCCTTAAAGAGCCGCGGGCTTCGGGTGAGCGGATTTCTCAGACGGTCACTTCGACCTTGGTGACCTTGCCGTATTCGGCGGAGACGCTGCGGTCGGCGCGCGCTCCCCCGGGGACGAGCACCCTGAGCGTCCACGTGCCGGGCGCGGCGAAGAACCGGAACCCGCCGTCCTCGCCGAGCGGCACCTCGGCCACGAATTCGTCACCGGTGCCCAGCAGGCGGGCGTACCCGGTCGACACCGGGGCATCGTCGCGCAGGACGTGCCCCTCCACGACGGCCTGGTTGCCCGTGTCCGTGGCCGCAGCCACCGGCACGCCGCCGGCGGGCGCGCCGCACCCGTCGCCCGAGGTCTGGTTCGCGTTGGTCATCGGGCGTCTCCCAGCTCGATAGGAACGCCCACGAGCGAGCCGTACTCGGTCCATGAGCCGTCGTAGTTCTTGACATTCGGCTGCTCAAGGAGCTCGTGCAGGACGAACCAGGTGTGCGCGGAGCGCTCACCGATCCGGCAGTAGGCGATGGTGTCCTTGGCGAAGTCCAGGCCGGCCTCGTCGGAGTAGAGCGTGCGCAGTTCGTCGTCGGAACGGAAGGTGCCGTCCTCGTTGGCCGCCTTGGACCAGGGGACGTTGCGCGCGGTGGGAATGTGGCCGCCGCGCTGCGCCTGCTCCTGCGGGAGATGCGCCGGGGCGAGGAGCCGCCCGCTGAACTCGTCCGGGGAGCGGACGTCGACCAGGTTGCGCTTGCCGATCGCGTCGAGAACCTCGTCGCGCTTGGCCCGCAGGGTGGCGTCCTGCTCGGACGCCTGGTAGGCCGTGGCCGGGCGGTTCGGCACATCGCGGGTCAGCTCGCGCGACTCGAGCTCCCACTTCTTGCGGCCGCCGTCGAGAAGCTTGACGTTGTGGTGACCGTACAGCTTGAAGTACCAGTAGGCGTAGGCCGCGAACCAGTTGTTGTTGCCGCCGTAGAGCACGACCGTGTCGTCGTTGGAGATGCCGCGCGCCGACAGCAGCTTCTCGAAACCGATCCGGTCGACGAAGTCCCGGCGTACCGGGTCCTGCAGGTCCTTCTTCCAGTCAATCCTGATCGCGTTGGGGATGTGCCCCTTGTCGTAAGCGCTGGTGTCCTCATCGACCTCGACGAGAACGACCCCGGGCTCGCCGGCGTGCGCTTCCACCCACTCTGCGTCCACAAGGGCTTCGGAGCGGCTCATAACGTAAAAACCTCCTGATGTGGATCAGGCCGCCGCGCTTCGCTGAGACGGCCGGATCCGGCGAATGAACAGATACATCTGGCAGCCCAGGCAGAAATCGAACGCCGCGTTGAGGAACGCGGCAGCCAGGGCCAGGGCGGTAAAGGCGATCCCGACGCCGGTGAGGCCAACCGCGTAGCCGATCACGCCGATCCCGGCGATCACCAGCCCCACGCCCTGCGCGAACCGTGGCGGCGCCGGCGACTCGAACCGCGACGGCGGCCCTAGGCGCGGGCGGATCAGGAAACGGTAAACGAGGCCATACGGTGCATACCGCATCCCGGCGATCGCGCCGACCGCGAACACCAGTGTCTGGGCGAGCAGCAACCAGACGCTGGCGGTGGCCAGGGCGAGGGCCAGCACGATCGTCGTGATGATCGCGCCAAATCTGGGCCCCCGGGCGTCGATGTCCATGGCTGTGCTCCTTGGTGCTGGCGGCATACCTGATTGGCTCGCTGCGGCCCGCGCCCGGATGCAGGCACATACCTGCCCGGATAAACGCTGGCCGGCCCTATGCGGGAGTTAGCAGCCGATACGGCGCCGAACGACGGCCCGAAGGCCACCTCGGCGCCCCGTGCGCAGGCTACTAGCGAGGGGACGGCCGACACAGTGCGGTCGCCACCCGGCAAAAATCCACGGCGCGCCGCTTGGTCAGCGTCTGCGCTATCCCGGAGAGCACGTAGACGATGTTATGCGGGGTCAGCGCGGCTGTCACTCCCCAGCCAGCGGCAGTATGCGTCCATATTGGCCGTTTTAGTCGCTTAAAGCCCCGAACTGGCATGGGTCAGTCCCCGGCGGGGGCCGCGGCCCGCCCGCCGCCGGAATCCGCGGGCTGCTGGCCGCCGGGCGGCAACTGACCCACCGCGGCGATGACGTCGGCCTTGCGCGGCTGGCCGGTCGCCTTGCGCGCGATCTCGCCGTCCGGGCCGAGCACGAGGACCGTGGGCGTGGACAGGATGTTCAGCCGCCGCACCAGGTCCAGCCGCGACTCGGCGTCAATCTCGACGTGCTGCACGCCCTCCACCATGCCCGCGACCTCGCCGAGGACCTGCCGGGTGGCCCGGCACGGAGCGCAGAAGGCGGTGGAAAACTGGACCAGGGTGGCCCGCGCCCCAAGATCGTGCCGCAGATCCGCGGCGGTCAGGATGTCACGGTGGGCCGGGGCGCTCCCGTCCGGCCGGGCCGGGCCGGCCGACCGGGCGGGACCGGCCGGGCGCAACTGTCCCTGCCTCCGGCGCCAGGCCAGGCCGAGCGGGGTCACCACGATCAGCACCACGGCCAGCGCCACCACTCCAGCGGTCATACCCGTACAAAGCGCGGGAGAGCCGCGGGCATTCCGCGCAGCCCAGGCCGGCACGGCCGCGGCGTCCCAGACCGGCCCAGCCGCCCAGTGGCGCGGCGGCCCGTTCAGCGAGGCAGGAAGGTGGCGAGCTGCCGGTTGCCGGCCGTCACGTCGAAGCCCTGGACCTGCGACGCTGGTACCCACGACGAGCCGGGGTACCAGGCCGTCGCGGCATCGCTGGCCACCGTCCAGGCGGCCGCGGCCAGATGCACACCCTGCGCGTCGGTGACCCAGAGCTGGCATGTCGTCCCGCTCGGCACCCCGGTTACCTGAATGTCCATAGCCGTGCCCCAGGGCTCCTTGTTGTACCGGACCGTCGCCTTGATGCCGCTCAGAGCACTGGTGGTCTGGGCCGTCTGCCAGCTAGCGGGAGGCGCGGGAGATGCGGCGGACGGCTGGGCCGGTGCGGGGCTGGATGCGAGCCGGAACCCGGCCACGCCCCCAGCCGCAGCGATCACCACCGCCGCGGCGGCGGCCACGGCCTGCCAGCGCCGGTTCCGGCGGCGCCGGGCGGCGGTCAGGCTCAGCACGGACTCGACGAAATCTTCCGGTGGTACCGCCTCGGCGGGGATTGATTCGGCGTCCTCACGCGAAATGCGCCCGATCTCATCCGCGCTGACGCGGGACAGCAGAGCCGGGAGCCCGGCCAGGCCGGCCAGTTCGTCGCGGCACTCACGGCACCCCGTGACGTGCTTATCCACGTGGGACCGTTCGGCGGGATCGATCGCACCGAGCACGTAGACGCCGAGCGCCTGCCGCGTGTCCGTGCAATCCCAAGCCGGCGTCATGGCGCCAGTCCTCTCTCCTCCAGGGCGAGCTTGAGCGCCTTGAGCGCATAAAAGGTGCGGGACTTCACCGTGCCCGAAGGAATCCCGAGAGTGGCCGCCGCCTCCGCGACGGAGCAGCCGCGGTAGTAAGTCTCGATGATGACCCGGCGATGGTCGGGCCGCAGGGCCGCGAGCGCGTCGGCGACGGCCCACGACTCCAGCGCCCGGTCGGCATCGTCAGCGGCCGGCACCAGTTCCAGCGCGCCCTGGCCAACCTCGGGCGGCCGGGACTGCCGGGCCCGGTAGGCGTCAACGGCCAGATTCCGTGCGACCGCGAACAGCCAGGGCCGGGCCGGCCGGTCGGCCAGCGCCGCCGGGTGCCGCCAGGCTCGCACGACCGTTTCCTGCACAAGGTCCTCCGCCCGCTGACGGTCACCTCCGGTGAGGTGGAGCGCATAGCGGAGGAGAGCGCCGCCGTGTTCGGCGTAGAGCGCCCGTATGTATGCCTCATCGGCTACCGCGCCCGGCTGGGCGGTGGATCCCGAGCCTGCCACGCTATGGACTACGTCTCCGGGCCCGGATCGGTTCACGACACGCCGGCAAATTTCCGGCGGCCCCACCGGGCCCAGCCACCGCGGGCCGCCCCATCACGAGCCGCTGGTGAGTGCCACGTGCGCGGCGGACGTGCTCACCCGCACCCCGCCCGGCACGACGGTGACCGCGTTGACGCTCAGGTGCAGCGGCAGCCCGGTCACCGGGATGACGAAACGGAACTGGCCGGAGATCAGGCTGGACAGGGCGCTGCTCCCAGAGGCCACCGAGATTCGCCTCGGCGTGACGGCGATACCCGAGGCAGTGGCCGACAGCGACGTGTCCGCCGAGACCGGGATGGTCACCCCGAGATAGGTCACCCTCCCCGTCAGCCGCAGCGCTCCGCCGTCCTCGCTGAGCTGCACTCCACGGGGCAGGCGGCCGCGGATGGACGAGAACGGCACGGTGGCACTGCCCGTGACGTTAGCCGCCGTGACGCTGGACGTGCCATGGCCAAGCAGATCGTGGAGGGGCGCCCGCACACCGGTCAGCCGGGCGGTCAGGCCGTCGACGGTCACGCCGTTGGCACTCAGCGATTTAACCGACATGTCTATCTCGTGATAGTTCCCGGATGCCAGTTGCGTGAGGAAGGGGAACCCGCGCACGCTGACGGAAGGCTTCGACGACAGGTTGTACGCGGTCTGGACCCGGCTGGCGATCTCGCGGCCGGCCACGACGGCGCCCACCCGGTCGGCCGCCACGAGCAGGCCGACGAGAACGATGAGGACGACCAGGAACTTGCGCATCGGTACCGGAGCCTAACCGGTTCAGCCCAGGCTAAACGGGCAATCGGTACCGTTGAGGCCGGACCGGGGGCCGGTGCCCGCCGCGCTAGCCGCCCGCGAACGGCGGCAGGACCTCGATCACGGCCGTCTCGGCCAGGGTGATCTCCTGATGCGGCCGGACACCGGCGGGCTGACCGTCGATGAGAAACGACGACCGGGCCAGGACGCTGCGCAGGCGCTCGCCCCGCTCAGGGTCCCGGCTGTCCAGGGCCGCGGACAGCGCGTCGGCAAGCGTTCCGGCGTCGAGCGACTCGGCCGGGACGCCTGCCGCATCCTTGGCCGCCGCCCAGTAGCGAATGGTCACTATGGTCATATGGGCTATCCTCACTCACAATGGGATCCGGGCGACGCTGCCCCCGGGTCCCGCTGTGTTTTAACAGGTTAGAACC
>Ga0209839_10001391_pt1 | contig 12430 bp, 9 predicted proteins | sample OrgsoiDNA2013050_FD_185800 | JGI IMG/M metagenome (GOLD analysis project Ga0209839, IMG submission 185800) | Permafrost soil microbial communities from the Arctic, to analyse light accelerated degradation of dissolved organic matter (DOM) -... | ecosystem: Environmental > Terrestrial > Soil >... | reverse complement strand
TCAATTCGGGGAGGGACGGCCTCCTGACGGTTCCGCGTGATAGCCAGGAGCTGGCGAACGGCATCGGCTACCTGCTCGATAACGCGCCGCTACGCAACTACTTCGTCGAAACGGGCCTGAGCAAGATTCACGAATATGCCTGGCCGCACGTCGCGAACAGAATTATGGACTACTACTACATGCTCCTGGACGAGCGCAGATTCGCGCTACGTGCGGGGAGCGTCACATATAAGAAGCGTTTTTGAGCATCGCTATTCACTTTACAGCCTGGTGTTACCGCAAACGCATCCTATAGCGTAGAATAAGGAGAAACATGGTGCTACAATTTCGTATGGGCCGGATGGGTACCTGTGGATAACCAGCCGGAAGAGTTATACGTATAAGTAGTGGAATCCTTTGAGTTTGTCGCCGCTAGCGCGTCCTTTTAGGTAGTATGCTTAATAGCCAGGAAATTGCTGCCTCCTTTGCCAGCAACTTAGAATAGATAGGCGTCTATTGTAAGGAGAATGGAAGAATGAGTAAATTATTTGAAAATGTGAGGTTCGCGATGGGGTTCGGCCTGAGCGGAGGCGAGATATATAGTCGCGCTTTCGAGAAGGGCGTGTTGATGAAGGATTTTATAAAGGCGGCAGATCTATTCGACGAGGCGGCAAAGAGGACCAGCGCGGAAGGCAGTGCTGAGCTGGCGGCACGTGCAGCGGCAAACTCACTTCTCTATAGCTATCTAACAAAGAAAAATGTTCACTTACTGGAGCCGCTGGTAAAGGCGTTGGGCGGCTTATATGAGATCGAGCGTATTGGTCTGCAACATGAGATGATGCGGGTGGGGCCGTTATGCGCCGAGCTGGAGTGCCGCAGGATCGAGGCGCTGATCGCGCAGATACACGACGATGTGGTGCGCCTGCGCGATCTGCACAGGATGGCCGCGGGCAAGTTCCAGGCCATGCTTCAGCAGCCGCTTATCACCTATGAATATGTCAAGTCGGGCGTGGGACACGACGAGCGGGCCGATGCGCGCTGCTTCTATCACCAGGGGATGTACCAGTTTTACGAGGCCATGACGAAGAAGGACCGGGACCCCTCCACGGCTGCCGACGATCTCGCGTTGGCGCAGCAGGCGTTCCGGCGCTGCAACGATCAGCACTGGATGCACAAGGCCACGCAATTGCTGGACAACTGGCGCATCGCGCGCACCTGCTGGCTCTGCCACCGCGAGGTGCAGGGCTACGAACTCCACTTCTCGATGTGTCGCGCCACCGTGACGCCTTACACAAAACATCTTCTCGCAACGCTCAACCAGGATGCCTCAGCCGTTCAATTGGAGAGCATGAAGGTTGCTGTCTGCACCCCTTGCGGATCAATGATGAGCTTCAAAGCGGTGGAAGAGGCCGAGAAGGTACGCAAGGAACTTACCGCCAAGCTAGACGTAGCCTTTAGTCGCATTCAGGCGCTAGAGGATCGCGTGAACAGAATATACCTTAATCAATAGAAGGGCTCAGTAAAGTGGCTATGGATAAGCAGGACATACGTACTCTCCTGGACTCGCTGGATGTACAGGTATCGATGGGGCGCATCGACCAGCCTACATATGACGCGCTCAAGCAGAAATGGGTGCAGCAATTGCAGGAGATTGAGGTTAGCGAGGGGAGTAACGTAGCTCTTGAGCGGGCCGGTATCGCGGCAACAGATACGGAGGGCCTGACCTCGACGACGCATGAGCTGCTAGCGCACTCATCCCTGTCCCAGCCTGAAGAGTCAGCGCACTACACCATCGAGGTGCTGGCCTGTCCGCGTTGCAACGCGCCAGCTGAGATCAAGACCGGGGGAGACCTGTCGCAGCCACTGAAGTGCCCCTTCTGCGAAACCGTCTACACCGTGCGCCAGAGCCAGGATAACGAGCAGCAACTAAAGAAAGACCTCAAGGCATGGCTTGATCAAATGATCGTGAGCAGCGGCTACAGTAATAACAACGGCGTCGATATCAATGCGCGCCGCTTCATCTTTCGCGAGTCGCTCTATCCCGCGCTGAAAAAAGAGATCGATCGCCGCCTTGAAAGCTTCGAGAACATGCTGGAAGCGCCTCTGGTGCAGATGAAGGAGACCAGAGATTTCCGCGATTACCGGCCCGATCAGCGCCTGACTATGTTAGCGAAGGGCGATAATCAATGGCTCAAGACGCTCTCCACGCGTGTCTCGGCACAGCAATTGCAAGATTTCGCCGTCGCGCAGGAGGACAAACAGCGCCTGCGTCAGCTGCAGGTGCGCGTACTCAGTCTGACCTACTACGCCAATATCGCCCGGCATGCAAGCTCGCCCGGCGCTTACCAGCTCGTGCGCAAGAACATCGTCGCGCTGCAGAAAGAATACCAGGCGTACCTTCAGGAGGTTGCCGACGAGCATTATCGTTCATATATCCACGTCCTGGACGCCCGCACGACCGCAGATATCCTCCTGCTCGATCTGTTCATCGCCGCGCTGGAAGAGGGACAGCATATAGTCCCGCAAGCGCTTCTGTTCCAGGTCGGCAATGTCATCGCGCAGCTCGAAAAGGCGCAGAGCCTGGCGCTCGCCTGCACCTATAATCCGCTCTACACCGTTCCGTTGCAGCAGGGTATTCAGAAAGATATGACCACCGCTCGTATCTTCCAGGCCGTTGTCGTGGACTATGAAGTGGCGACGCGCACGCGTGCTGAGGAGTTCCGACCGTTCTACGAGCGCCTGATGCGCTACGCCCACCACCTGGCAAACATCGAATCAGCCGATCACCTGCTCTGGCTGCTGACCTCGATCGGGCGCGTACTACTGGCCCGCGCTGCCGAAGCGCCTCTCCCCGTTGTGAAGGACTGGACGTGGCTGGACGCGGCGGTCGAGGGTCAGCGGCGCAAGGCTCCTGGCCAGGTGGTGCTGCACTACCATCCTTACTGGATTGCGCAGATGAATTATACTGAAGTTGGTGGTGTGGTGGTGAAGCGGGCAAGCGCGCGCGTGGGCTTTCTTCTGGCGGATGCCAGCAGCATCGGCGCGCCGATCATCGTGGCCGTGACGGCACACGATGCCGTGTTCCCGAGGATGGAAGCGGGACTACAGAATTTTCAGCTCCTGGACCAGCAGGTCGTCTCCCTGCCAGCCGTGTTGCCGTATGAGAAGGCCGAGCAGGCGATACGCGCTTATGCCTATGCCCACGAAGCAGAATTGAAAGTTCTGGCTACGCGTATGCTTGGCATCCTTTATCTCCCAGCCGCATCTATTCGTTATGTCGATAAAAATGGCAAAAGAGATATCGTCGTAAGTTGTTTGAAAAACATCAACCAGGATCTGGCACAGGCGCTCAAGCAGACGCAAGAGTTTCTTCAGTAGGGATGGGCCTTGCGTCCATCCGGGTGCCCATCACGTTCGCCGAGCCGGATGGACGCAAGGCCCATCCCTACTGAAGGGGTAGTGTTGAGCGCAATGAGGAGCATGACAACATTGTTGACAAACATATTGAAACGTAGTAAAACGTATGTATGAACAACACCTATTCGCCAAAAGAGTTCGGCAAGCTCATAGGCCGAACAACCAATACGCTACAGAAGTGGGATAGAGAGGGCAAATTGAACGCGCATCGTTCACCCACGACGAACCGGCGTTACTATACCCATGACCAATACTTGCAGTATCGTGGATTAGTCGCGCCAGAACAAGGCTTGACGATTGCGTATAGCAGAGTCTCAGAGGTGGCTCAAAAGCCTGACTTGGCAAACCAGATCAAAGCGATTGAAACCTACTGCCAGCAGCAAGCTATCACGGTCGATGAATGGTTCTCTGATATTGGGAGTGGTCTCAACTACCAGCGCAAGCAATTTAACCGACTCATGCAGATGGTTGAGTTAGGACAAGTCCGGCGTCTTGTGATTGCTCATAAAGACCGCTTAGTACGCTTCGGCTATGACTACTTTGAAGCGTTTTGTGAACGGCATAACACAGAGATTACCGTCATGAATGGCGCGTCTCTCTCACCTGAGCAAGAACTGGTGCAAGACTTGTTGGCAGTCGTTACGGTGTTTGGAGCCAGGCTCCATGGCCTTCGTTCGTACAAGAAAGCGATTAAAGATGCTGCTCTGCACAAAGATCAGGATTGAAGTGAGCGACCAGGACGCCGCGACCCTTGAGTTCATGCAGGGCAAGTGTCGGGGTCTCTACAACTGGTGGATTGGGCGCTTGCGCAATGGGGAAAAATGGCCGGGGTGGCAAGAAGCCAAGAAGACCTTGCAGGCCAGCAAACAGCACGATCCCGACCTCTTAGCGGTCTATGGCAAACTCCTGCACGAGGTCTACTTCCGAGCGGAGAAGGCCATGCAAGACTTCTTTCGGCGTTGTCGGGCAGGGGACAAACACGGGTTTCCTCGCTACAAGCCGCGCCATGAGTTCTTCACGCTCTGCTACCCTGCCATGTATATCAAGGTTGAGTACAACATCCTTCGCCTGCCAACGGGGGGTAGAGGCAAGAACAAAGCCTTCCCTGACATCCTTGCCCGACTCACCGAGCCAGCACCCGTCACCTTTGGAGAAGTAGCGATCTCCCGAGATGCACGCGGGCATTACTACGCCTCCTTTACCTATGAGCAACAGGAGCAGAAACAGGAGCAGGGCGCAATTGTTGCCTTTGACCTGGGGATCAAGATGTTGGCAACCGGCGTCAATGAGGAGAGGCGCGTCTATACCATCGGCGGGTTCAAAGGACATCGCTGGTATAACCGCCAACTTGATAAAATTCGCTCCAAGCGGGATAAGTGCAAACGGGGATCAAGAAGGTACAAGCATCTGTCCCAGGTCTACCAGCGTGTCTCGCAGAAGAAGCGAGCAAAGCGCAACGATTGTCTTCATAAGGCAAGCCATCTGATCAGCCACAAACTGGTTGAAAGTACTGTTGTGGTGGGGGACTTGTCTCAGCAACAAATGGTGACGAACCCCAGGAATGCCCCCAACGCGCATCGCAACCGTGAAGTGGGCAATGAGTGGTGTGTCTACACCTTTGTACAGATGCTGACCTATAAGTGCAAGTTGTATGGAAAAGATTTGCAGATCATCAGTGAGAAGTACACCTCCCAGGACTGTAGCGGGTGCCGGAACCGACAACCGATGCCGCTCTGGAAGCGAACGTATCGCTGTTCTCGCTGTGGATTAGTGATGGACAGAGATGAGAACTCTGCTCACAACATCCTGCAGCGGTACCTTGCTCGGCTAGAGCCACACACGGGCGATCCCGTGCGGTGTGCGGATGTTTTCACCGCAATCAACACGTTGGAAGACGTTGAGAAAGGCAGAGAGGTGCTATGGGATTACTGCATGCATTTGTAAACTGGGGCATTCGCCTCGTTGATAACACGGATACGGATGTGCGGCGCATCGGGCAGCGTTTTGGTTTCACGCCCCTATCCTGGCGGCAGGTGATCGCGACGAATCCAACGAAGGACGGCATCGCCTGGCGCGTGCCCGATCCCGATGTGCGTATGGCGAACTCGTTTGTGAACACGCAAGGCTTGCTGGTCAGCGAAAACGAGATGGTCATGCTGCTCAAAAATGGGAAGTTCGCGACAGGAGAGCGCGGAGTCCTGCTCTCGCCGGGCCTGTACGATGTGAGCCGCTTGCGCGTGCGCGACCAGATCGAGGTGATCTGGCTGACCAGCAAAGAACTGCGCCTGCGCTGGGGCGTTCCCGATGTATTGACGCAGGATCGCATCAGCGTTGGTGCCAGCGGCTACTACCTGACCAAAATCGAAGATCCCGAGGAGTTCTACTTCAACGTCGTCGGCAATGCCCAGGTCTATAAAGAGGAGCAACTCCAACTTTTTACGAAGAGCGATGTCAACTCCGTGTTGCGCGACCTGATCGGGCGTAGGACGGTGATGGAGTTTCAGACCGCGAGGCGCGAGCTTGGCGACGCGGCGCACGAGGTACTGCAGCCGATCTTCAATCGTTGGGGCCTCGAATTTATTGGCCTGACCGTCGAGAACCAGAACATTCCTGAGCAGTTCCGTCAGGCGGCGGCGGGCCGCACGATCGTTACACTGGAGAAAGAGGCGCAACTCGAAGGCGCGAAAGTAGATGTTACGCTCGCTCAATTGGAGGCGCAGAAGGCTTACTTTACGGCGCAGGTCGAGGCCGCCCGGCTACGCGCAATCGGGCAGGTGAACGTAGAGATTATGCAGAACCAGCAGAGCATTGGCATCGATCCCCTGGACATGAAGCGCATCGAGGCGATCGACGCCCTGGCGCTCAATCCAGGCGAGAACGCGCTGATCGATAATCGTCCACAGATCGTGAACCAGCTGCTGCGCCAGTCGCCAACCGTGCCGCCAATGCCAGCGACGACGATTACAGGTTCTATCGTGCCCGATCCCTTGCTTCCAACGGCACTGCCGCCCGGCCATAGCAATAGCGGGCTGCTCAGTTCCGACGTAGCAAACGCTGCAAGTACGGGACCATTGACGCGTGAGAAGGTTCAGGATATGCTGGACAAACTTGACGAGCGGCTGATCCTGGGCGAGATCAGCGAGCAGAAGCATTCCGAGTTGTATGCGCGCCTGCAAAAGAAGCTTAGCAAGCTAGCTTAAATATGCATTTCAAAGAGGAGGCCAGGGTATGACGGCTCACATTTGTCCTCAATGTTCACAAGAGAATATCGACAATTCAATCTTCTGCACCCGCTGCGGCTACCGCTTTCCCGCGCAGGAAAACGTTGGGGATGTCAGGCAGGTCTCGTTCGACAACTACGCGCCGCCGCCGCCTACGGGTCCGCAGCCCCTTCAGCAGGGAAATCCGCCGCCGGATGCTCTACCGGATGTTCCGCACTCATACGCGCCCGCTCAGCTCCCGGCACAAGGCTCCCCGCCCAACCATGCCTCCCCTCCGTTTCCTCCACAAGGCCCCTCGCCCGTTGCGCCGCCTGCGGGAGGTCCTTTCAGAGGGTCGCGGAACGACCCCTATGGCGCGCCCGGCGCACTCTACGGACCAACCAGACCTCAGCAGCAGCAGATGCCCTTTTCAGGGATGCAGCCGCCGCCACAGGCAGCGCCTCGCCCTCCAAAATCGCCACAGCGGAGTTCTGTAGATTTGACCGTCGTGCAGCGTGCCTTCGCTGGCAAGGGCACGCCCATCACCCACGCCTCCTGGCTCATTGATGGCAAGCAGATTGCGCCCACGGACCTACGCGCCGCCCTTGTGGAGAAGGTACACCAGCGCTATCCCAACGAAGTAAAGGCCAGCTCCGAACGCTTGCAAGAGCGCGACGCTGTACTGGAGGAACGTGTTTACGTCAAGATCGAGCGCGCACCCGCCAGTGTCTTCGTCTACTTCACGCGCTTTGGACCAGACCTTTACATTGCGCGCACGACCACCGTTCGCCCCATCCTCAGCCCCGTGCGCATCGCTGTGCTCGGCCTCCTGTTCCTGCTTATGCTCATCGGCTACATTCTGGCGGCTGTCGTCCATCCCTCAGCCCTCGACATCGGCAGCTTACTGGGCGCATTCCAGTTCAAGTTTATCGTCTCGCTGCTCAGCACGTTGCTGCTGATCTTCTTTATCGCCCTGGGCCTGCGCTCACTGGTGCTCGGCCTGACCGAAAAGGACTACCTCGGCGTCCTGCGCCCCGGCAGGCTGAACGACTTTCGCCTCGATGACGGAGCCATGCTGGAACACGTTGCCGACACTTGCATACGCGAGACCGTTGAGGGACTGGGTCTGGATGCCGACGAACTGGCGCAGCCCGCGCGCAGCTATCCAGCCAGGCAGCCTCTGCATCTACTTTAATATTCTCATCAGTAGGGATAGTTAGTTGCTGCTGGACGCATACTCGGCCTTTGCAGTCGCCTGTGGAGCAGGAGGCACGCGCCGCACGGCAACGACGATGGCGATGATGAGCGTCAGGGCCGCCAGTACCCCTGCTACTATAGCGACGCTTGTTCTGCCTGCCTGGGAATTGGCGACGACGACGCCGAGGAGCGCCCACGTGCCAACAGCCGCATACACCACATCGCGCCGCGTTATGCTGACCGCGCACACGATGATCGCGGCAACCGCCAGGATGATGCCCGCCCAGATCGTTGGAGCAAGACCGGCACCGTTCCAGTTCAGGTTTTTCAGGAAGACCGCTGTATTTACCACAGTTGCAAATGTCACCCACGCCGTAAAAAGTGCGAGTGGAATATCGACGAGCCAGCGCTCAAGCCTGGACACCGGGACGAGCGCGATACCCGCCCGCGTGTAGGCGAACAGCAGCGCGACGAGGCTTACAATGATAACTCCCTCGCTCAGGTTAATTAACTGGCGTGGAAAAATGAGATCCCAGGCGGCGCAACCCAGGTTTCCGAGCGCGTACCAGTAGCCAATGCGCCGCAGACGTGGATTCTCCCGCTGCGAGGGGAGCGCCTGATAGATAGCAAAGGCGATGGTAGCTACGAAGATCAGCGACCAGATGGCAAACGTGTAGCCCGCTGGCGTGATAAGAACTGGATTTCTGTTCGATGCTGCTGCCACGCCCGACCCGACGATCGTGCCCACCACGATCGGTATAATAGTCGCGACGACGTTCACGCTCTGTCTCACAATATCTTTTATCATTATGTGCCCTCCTTGAACAACTGACTATGCCTGACTTCTGTCAATAAGACACATTTCAAGGCGAATATGGATAGCACGATGAGTTAGCAAAAGGGATCTGAAAGCTGGTTCCTACCCCTGACATATCTCAAAAATGCATCCGGCGGATTTTTAGCGGAATACTAAAGAATGCAAATCCTGTATAACATCTAAAACACCGCTTACTGCTTATACATTACATATTGGCTATATATCCCCAATAGTCTAGTTTATTGAAAAAAGTGATGGTATTATCAATAGGCAAGTCGCGCCAGGGGGCGGCAAAAGTGGAAAGGAGGATTACAAGCTTATGAAAGGTATGAAGCAGTGTTTGCGCTGTGACAATCTTTGCGTGGAGCCCGCGATCTTTTGCGAGCAGTGCCAGGCGATGCTGCTCGCTCGTTCTGTACAAAAATTCTCTGCAACGGAGTTATTTCGGACGGCACCCCTTCCCGATGTAGATACCAGTCCAGATACCGGAGGAGAAACGGTACAGATAGCCGCCTCACCGCGAACTGCTTCAACTGCTCCGTTGGGCGTCACGCGTCCTCCCGCGCCTCGACAGCGTGGCAAGCTCAGCTTCATACGCAAAATATTTATCCTGTTGGCTCTACTGGCAGTGGTGGCGTTGGTCGTAGATGGCATCCTTGTTTCACTTGGCTTCACGCACCTCACCGGGCGCGCAGGAACATTTCCCATGCTAACCGCGACACCGGGCGTTGTACACCTGGGCCAGGTTGTCCAGCTGCACCTCAGCCATTTTACGCCCCACGCGCAGATCCTGTTAACGCGTGATGTACAGGAGTCCTTGCGCACGGATGACCTTCCGACGCGGGCGAACGCAACGGGCAGTGCCGATCTGCATATCCTGGTCGAGGGAGCATGGGAGCCGGGACCGCACTATATCGAGGCCGAAGATGTAAGTGCCCACTATACAGCCAGCATTGTGCTGCAAGTGATAAACGCCGGTCCCGTTCTGCCGCCGCTGCTTCAGCTCAATGCGTCGACGCTGGATATGGGAACCGACTGGCAGGGGGCGGATACGCTGAAGACGCTGGCCCTCGCCAATAATGGCGGCGGCGCGGTCTCGTGGTCCTCCGCGAGCAACCAGCCGTGGCTGCAAGCTGTACCGGCGCGCGGCGTTTTTAGCGCTAGTCAGATGGTCACTATCGCGGCCACGCGCACCAATCTCAAGGTCGGCACGTACCGGGGCAGCATCAAAATCGTCTCGAATACCGATACTCCGCTGGTCATCCCGGTCAAAATGTCCGTGCGTCCCCTGCCCGCTCATGTCGGCCCCGTCCTGGCAGTGACGCCACCGGCCCTTTCATTTACAAGCATTGATGGTGGGAGCGATCCGCCGGAACAGGATGTGACGCTCAGCAATCCGGGGACCGCGCCCCTGCAATGGTCCGTTGCGCCGGGCAAGGCCAGCGCATCCGTGGATCAGAATATCCCTTTCCAGGCAAACTGGTTGAGCGTCGCGCCGAACGCGGGTACATTGGTTCCCGGTGCATCTATGACGCTGCTTGTACGGGCGTATGCCCACGCGCTCTTTCCGAGCGTCTACAGCGGCCTGCTCACGCTGACTTCGCGGCAGAAAACATTTAACGCACCACAATCTATCGCCGTCGCGCTGGATGTGCAGCAGCGCTGTGGCGTCGCGGCAAACGTCGGCAGCATGTCGTTTATCGCGGCAGCCGGTCAGCATACGACGGACGCTCAGCGGATCAACGTCGATGCTACGCCCGGTTGCGCGAGCGTGACGCCCTGGTCGGCTTTTTCGTTGGCGGACTGGTTGTCTGTAACGCCCGCCAATGGCCAGGTGGGGGCGCAGTCTGGCACGAGCGTAACGGTTGGCCTCGGCGCAGACCTGCTGCAGGCTGGCACGTTTACCGGCTTCCTTGTCTTTGTGACAGAGCATCGCACGCAGACGATCGCGGTGCAATTGACAGTACTGGCTGGCCTGGCAGTGGGACAGGCGCAGGGACAACAGCCCGTTTCGCCGACTGCACCTGTCTACGGCACGCCTTCTACACAACATAACAGCAACGCGCCTGGTACACCTGGATCTGCCACCTCGGCAAGTAATCCAGCGACTGCGCCGCGCCTGAGCCTCTCGCCTGCGGAATTAACCTTCAATGTCACGCGGGGGCAGATGTCGACGCAGCAGGTTACATTCGCGAATGCTGGCGGAGGCACTTTCAACTGGCAAGTAGGGACGAATGGTTCGCTGCCATCCTGGCTGACGATTACCCCTGCGCAAGGATCTCTACAGGGTGGACAGACCGCGGAGCTTACCTTCGCTACAAAGACTGGTAGTCTGGCGACCGGCACATACCGGGCGCAGGTCGTTGTGAACGCGGTAGATGCCTCTGGTCGGCCAGTGGAGGGGAGTCCGCAGGTGTTGTCCGTAATCCTGAATGTGCTTCTGTCGTGTGTGCTGCAGGTGTCACCCGCGAACCTCTCCTTTTCGGCCTCGTTGCTGCAAGGGCCGCCGTCGGACCAGAGTATAAGCGTAAAGGCCACGGGGAACTGCTCGTGGCCCGTATCCTGGCAAACATCGGTCGATGCTGGTAGTCAGGGTTGGCTGTCGCTCTCGCCGGGTGCAGGTAATGAAGATGGAACGGGCAGTACGATCGATGTGCATATTGACGCAAGTGGCAAGCTACTCGGTAGTTACAATGGGCAAATCACGCTCTCCGCACAGGATGCAACGGGGGCCGCTATAACGGTCAGTCCGTCGACGGTCGCGGTTTCGTTAAGTGTTTTAGGATAGATGTCAGGAAGTGAAAGGGGAAAGAATATCATGGCTGGTAATGCGCCCGACAGTCAGGCCCAGGGTCTGGAACAGACTATAAGTACAGTCTTTGCGTGCCGCAGCGTGGTCAAATACAATGTGGCGCTGAGCGCGGAACAGAAAGATGAACTGATCGCCGAGATCGATACCACCCTGCAATTTTTGCGCGAGAGCCTCATTACGCATGCCTCGGATCAGGTCCAGCAGCCACGACTTCAGTTTCAGCAGGCTCTTGCACCTGTTCCCTTGCCTGATGTCGCTCAGTCCGAAGCGCAGCGGGACGAGCGGAGCATATTGCAGGAGCTTTATCGCATCTACCACGCGTATATAGATACACAGCAGAGCAATAATATCGGGACGTTCGTGGTGCGCTTCGACGCGGTGATCGGGGCGCTGAACGAGATACAGCACCACATCGAGAGAAGCCGGGGTCTCCAGGAACCATGCGGTGAAGATCCATTGCACCGGGTGCGCGCATTTATCGCCGATCTCTACTACATGTTCATGGAACTTGTGCGCACCCTCTCCAACGCCTTAGAGGGGAGCGATGTGCATATAGATACCGAGGAGCATTCCTCCATGCAGGATATGCATGTTACGCGCTCTACCCAGGAGGAGCAGGCTGCCTCCTCGCTGCAGCGTCTCACTCCTCTCATGAGTGTGTTTACAGAGCACCAGCGGCTCAACGAGACGAGGGATGCGTTGAGCAGCCGTATCAGCGACACTACTGCGTTTCTTATCTATCTGGAGGAGAACCTGGCCGAGGACGCTCCTAAGCGCGACGAGGTTGTGTCACACCTCTACAAGGTCTCAATATTGCTCGGCGACCTCGCCTATCTCGTCTCGGGTTACGAGGATGCCGTGAGCCTGGTGCTGGATACGAGGTGAGAAAGAGGGCGGCGGGGAACACCGCCATAGGTGCGAACGTAAGGTGATGGCGCGGCCTGCAGGGCGACCGCGAGGGTCGCCCGTACCAGAAGACGAGGGGGTTGGACGCCGTGCGTGTCCTTG
>Ga0209839_10001387_pt1 | contig 12455 bp, 14 predicted proteins | sample OrgsoiDNA2013050_FD_185800 | JGI IMG/M metagenome (GOLD analysis project Ga0209839, IMG submission 185800) | Permafrost soil microbial communities from the Arctic, to analyse light accelerated degradation of dissolved organic matter (DOM) -... | ecosystem: Environmental > Terrestrial > Soil >... | reverse complement strand
GGCGCGCGGTTTCGGATAGGATACAGGAAGCGATCGAAGAACGCGTCGAAGCGGTGACGGGTATCCAGGACCGCCGGGGACCTCGTCGGGCGTCGGGCCGCAGGGGCGGTTTGCTATTCTGCGTGCCATCGTGGCGGGGATCGCGTCGTAGCTAGGCAGACCGAGGCCTGCCCCTTTGCCGCGCAGCAATCCGGAACGACTTCCGCCGGATCGAATTGACTCTGCGGTTTCCAATTTCGGAGAGCAGTCATGAAATGCATGTTCGCAGCGGTCTTCGCGGCCGCGATCGCAATCGCTTCGGCCCCGGGCGTGGAGGCGAAAGGCTGCATCAAGGGCGCCATCGTCGGCGGCGCCGCCGGCCACATGGCGGGACACGGCAAGCTCGGCGCAGCGGCCGGTTGCGTCGTTGGCCATCACGAAGCCAACAAGCCCAATCCCAACAACTCGAACGCCCAGGCGCCTTCGGGTCAGAAGTGAGGCCATGGCCAAGCTGATGGAGGGGCTCGTCAGGCGAGTTGCGGCCGACAGCGCCAGGCCGGATTGGACGTTGCTGGCCGCCTCAGAACTCGCCTCCGCGGCCATCGTGCTGTTCTTCCGGTCGATGTTTTCGGTCTAGAGGACGGCATCGATGCGCATCGCTCAACTTGCTCCACTGGCCGAAAGCGTCCCTCCGAAGCTCTACGGCGGCACGGAGCGGGTCGTGGCGTGGCTGGTGGATGAGCTGGTCGAACTCGGCCACGACGTCACGCTGTTCGCGAGCGGCGACTCCCGAACGAAAGGCGAGCTTCATTCCGTGTGGCCCCGCGCGCTGCGTCTCGGACGGAAGGGTGTCGATCCAAATGCGGCCTGCGCCGTGCTGCTGGAGGCGATCGCCAAGCGCGCGAAAGACTTCGACGTGATCCACGCGCACATCGACTGGCTGCCCCTTCCGCTGCTCAGTAGGCTCGGCGTGCCCTTCCTGACCACCATGCATGGCCGGCTCGACCTGCCGGGCCTTTCCGAGGTGCTGCGGCAGTTTCCCGGCGCCGGCTTCGTGTCGATATCGGACCATCAGCGCCTGCCATTGCCGGAGGCGAATTGGACCGCCACGATCCAGCACGGACTGCCATCGAACAACTTTCGCCCGTCTTTCGATCACGGATCCTATCTGGCGTTCCTCGGTCGCCTCACCGCGGAAAAGGGCCCCCAGGACGCCATCCGCATCGCGCGCGCCGCCGGGATGCCCTTGCGCATCGCCGCCAAGATTCCGCGCGGCGAGACCGCCTACTTCAAGAAGCAACTTGAGCCCCACATCGACGGCCGGGCGGTCCAGCTCGTCGGCGAGGTGGACGAGGCGAAGAAGCAGCCGTTCCTCGCCGGGGCCGCAGCCCTGCTGTTTCCGATCGATTGGCCGGAGCCTTTCGGCCTCGTCATGATCGAGGCGATGGCCTGTGGGACGCCAGTGATCGCCTACCGCTCCGGCTCCGTGCCCGAGGTCGTCGAGGACGGCGTGACGGGCTTCATCGTCGAGAACGAAGAGCAGGCTGTGAAGGCCGTGGGCGATCTGGGCCGGCTCGACAGACGAAAAGTACGGGCCCGCTTCGAGGAACGCTTCTCCGCGGACCGAATGGCGAGAGAGTACGAAAGCGCGTACTGCAAATTGATCTCCGCCGCGGCGGGGCACTCGGCTGCGGCATCGCGGCGCCAAGGTTCGCCGCGAACCGGAACTGCCGCAACATGAGGAGATCGTCCTCCTGGCGCCGCTCACTGAGAATGAATTTGATGCCGCGCCGGACGAGAGTGATGCCGATGCCGCGCAAGCGGCCTTGAATCGATCCTGGCACGCGCTGTCAGCCTCGACCCGGACGACAAGATGGGCCTATGAGCAGGTGATATGAAAAAGGCTCAGCTCAAGCGGTCCCGCTCCGCGGGTCCATTTCATATGGACGCACCATTATCCAATCTGGGTCTCGACCGCGAAGTCATAGCGCCGGCATCGAGCAGAACCGACCTAGCCCATCCTTCGATCATCCGGAAGGTTGGCCGCCGTTCCTTCATCATCAGCATCGCAATACTCCTTGCCGCACGTCCCACGAATCCTTGGCCCCGTCGGACGTTCCGGCTGCTAACACAGAGCTGGGATTCGGAATTGCGGGGTCTGCGGCTTTTCCACCAGTTCCGCGGTTCCGGAACGTGGACATGATGGAGCCGGAGGACGGCGATCTCGGGCAAGGGCGACGGCGAAGGGCGCGGCCAAGGATATCAAGGATAAAGTGTCCCCGCGCGTCCTGCGAGCGAGAGGCCGGTTAGACTGGTCGATGATTTGCATCGCGACGAGAATAATTCCACCAAGGAGCGCCCCGTAGCAGCTACCTTGGCGCTCCTGCAGATCAGGCTGGCCTTATGGCTGGGGAATAACAAACCACGCCGGAGGGAATATTGTCGTTGCAAGAAATGTCAGACATGACACTGGCCGACCGCGACGCTCTGACGAAAGCGGTCAAATCACTCGAACATCCCAGCCATGCCGCCCGGCTCACGAATCTGATCGGCAAGCCCATCGAGCTTATCGGATACGCGCTTCCATCGTTCGCTTCCAAGGCGATCGCATCTGCTACATCCAAGGGCCTTGAGGCAGCGCTGAAGGTGGCGTTGCGCACTCTGCCGCGGTCCCCGCGCACCGGGTCGGAGTTGTTGCACCGGGCCCTCGCCACGGCGTCGGGCGCCGCTGGCGGCACGTTTGGTTTAGCCGCACTTCCGGTTGAGTTGCCGGTATCCACCGTCATTATGTTGAGATCGATCGCAGACATAGCGCAAAACGAGGGCGAGGATTTATCTGACCCGGAGGCTGCTCTGTCTTGCGTTGAGGTCTTCGCTTTGGGCGGGCGAGCCGGATCGGCCGACGCGTCCGAGAGTGGATATTTTGCGGTTCGAGGCATGCTCGCAAAAACCGTAACCGAAGCTGCGCGGTTCGTTGCCGAGCGTGGCGTTATCAAGGAGGGTGCTCCTATCCTTCTCAAGTTCGTCACCCAGGTGGCGGCGCGCTTCGGGTTGGTGGTGACCCAGAAGGTCGCAGCGCAGGCACTTCCGGTCGTTGGCGCCCTTGGGGGCGCTGCGGTGAACTATGCGTTTATCGAGCACTTCCAGGAGGTGGCCCGTGGTCATTTTACGGTCCGCCGGCTCGAGCGGCTCTACGGCAAGGACAAAATCCGCACAGAATACGACCAGATCGCTCAGCAGTTTTGAAGGAGCTTTGAAGGATCCCCGAACGACGGGCTCACCGCCGAATCGCCGCCGGCTCATCAAACACCTGCGATCGGCAGTGGCCCCATCCGAGCCCAACCTGTAGGACGATTTGTCTGCCGCTGCGGCGACCGCTTGAATGACCGGACGGCACCGCGAACCAACGCCCAGGCGAACCGCCGATCCATTTTTGCCGATGAACTATTGGACATGGTGAGTGCATGAGCTGTACAGGCGGAATTTCCTTCGTCCGGGCGCCCACTGATCGAACGCCCGAACGTTGGAAAGTGTCAGGCGTTGCGATTGATTGCGATGCGGCGGACACTGCTTTTCGCTTCGGCCGATTTCGGCACCGTCACGGTCAGCACGCCGTTCTTGAACGCGGCTGAGGCTTTGTCCTCCTCGATGTCCTGCAGCGGTATGCGCCGTTCGAAGCGACCATAGTACCGCTCGCTGAAGCGACGAGCCTTGTCTTCCGATTCTGTCTTCTTCTCGCCGGAGATCGAAAGAACGCCGTTTGCGATTTCGAGGCTGATGTCCTTCTCGTCGAGACCGGGCAATTCGGCGGTGATGCGCACCTCTTTCTCCGTCTCGTCGATGTCGATCTGCGGCCAGCCGAGCCCGTCCAGTGCCCGGGTTGGCCCGAGCGGTGCGAGATCGAATCCCCGAAACACGTCGTCGAACATGCGATTCATTTCGCGATGCAACGCAAAGAACGGATGCACGTCGGCAGCATGCTGGAAGCCGACCTCGCGGCCCCTGTTGTTCCAGGGCATGAGATCCTTGATGGCCATGGTATGTTCCTCCTTCAATCAAGCGACTTCCGCCGCGGACAAGCCGCCGCGGAAGTCGGGATGGTGATGTGAAAGTGTCGCGTCGCGGTCAGGCAGCCTTGCCATCGATCTGCCGGACGTTCGAAGCGGACGAACCCTCGATCGAAATCCGACGCGGCTTCATGGCCTCCGGGATCTCGCGGACCAGTTCGATCTGCAGCAGGCCGTTGTCGAAGGCCGCGCCCTTGACCTGGACGTAGTCCGCCAGGCTGAACTGCCGTTTGAAGGGCCGCAACGAGATTCCCTGATGCAGGAATTCGCGCTGGTGTTTCTCGGCTTTGCGGCCTTCCACCGTCAGCACGCTTTGTTCTGCGGTGATTGCAATCTCGTCGGGTGAGAAACCCGCGACCGCCAACGAGATCTGGTACCGGTCCTCGCTTAGGCGTTCGACGTTGCACGGTGGATAATTGTCCTCCGCACCGCCGTGCTGCGCGGCATCGACGAGGTCGAATAGGCGATCAAATCCGACCGTCGACCGCCAAAGGGGAGCAAAATCGTAGGTAGTCCTCATAGCCAAATCCTCCGTTGAGCAAGATGGGTACGAGCAGGCGTCGGACACCTCCGAGCGCCCGTCTCCGCCGAGCCCCCGAAGGGCGCCCGGACCGCTTATCGCGGCATGCCAAAAACTAGAAAAAGTGATCCAGGTTTCAAGAGGTCTGCGAATTTTTTTCGCAGCAACTGGACTGCCTGCTCGGGGGTGTCGTCCAAGGTGCTGTTCTAGGCCTGGGCCGTGAGATTCCGTAAGGCGCTGGAAATCTGGTCGGAGCTGTACGGTTTTGCCAGGAACAGCCCGCCCGACGGCAGATCGCCGTCAAACGCGTTTCCGCCTCCAGGTGGTTCGATATGACGGACTCTCCCGTCTGGTAGGCGTAGCCTGCGGGCGATCCAAGGTCGGCGGCAACGGAAACGATATCGATGGTGTCCGGCGCCCAGCCCACCCCGGCCCGCACCATCAGACGTTTTTGGTCCGGTTCATATTCCAGGACCTTGGCGAAGCGGGCCTGCAGTCCCTGGGCGCAGAGTTCGGTGGCGCGCTGTAGAATTCGCCGGAAGTCGCGCGTTTGCATTGCAATGCGGCCGAACTCGCCGAGCAGGGATTGCTGCCGGAGCCGGTACGGGAGTTCGTCGCGAAGGATAGGGGCTGCAGGGAATTGGATCGGTTCCTGGGCTGCTTCGAAAGGCGCTTGCATCGCGAACTCTCCGAACACGGTGGTTGCGCCCCGGCGACCAATTCCGAATCTTTGCAATGTATGTTTTCTGAAGTGTGACTGCTTCACCCGAAGAAGTCTGAGCAAAAGAGCTCACACCGCTCGCGGGTCCAGGCGGTCGTCTATTGCAATGTGGTCCGGACCCACCGGCAAGGGCAGGCTTCCGCCGAAACTCTGGGCGCATACCCATTCTCATGCTCGTTCGAACATTCTTCGATGAGCGATCAAAAAGCCACGTTGCTCTGTCATTGAGCTACTGATGGAAACCAGCGCTCATTACGTTGTCATTGGATCCTCCGCTCTCTCGATTTCGTCTAGTCAAAACGTCGCTCGGGGTTTCAACAATGTGGATCGCGGGTCGAACTGCAAAGAAAGTCCTCAAACACCCCGGGACCTTCGCACTCGCGGTGGTGAAGCAATTCCGTGCCAACCAGGGTGTTCTACTTGCAGGAGCCGTCGCGTACTACACGCTATTGTCGTTAGTCCCTCTGCTCATCCTGATCCTGATGGCGCTGTCTCACGTCATCTCAGAAGACCGGCTTCTTTTGACATTGAGTGAATATCTGGAGTTTGTGGTGCCGGGACAATCGACTGCTTTGGTAGATGAGGTCCGGACGTTCCTCGCTCAAAAGCAGGTGGTGGGAAGTATTTTGTTAGTCACCATGCTTTTCTTTAGTGCGTTGGCGTTCACGATTCTCGAGAATGCGATGTCGGTGATTTTCTACCACCGGGTCAAAATCAAGCGGCGCCATTTCCTGGTGTCCGCCGTGATGCCGTACCTCTTCATCTTGTTTCTGGGCGTCGGCCTCCTTATCGTTACCGTTCTGTCGGGAGTGCTGCAATTTGTAGGTACCCGGAGCATTACCATTCTGGGTCAACCCCGCTCACTGGACCGGATTTCCATTTTTCTTCTTTATACGGTCGGCGTAACCGGAGAGATGTTGCTGCTCACCGCGATCTATTTCGTTATGCCCGTGGGGCGATTGTCGTTCCGTCACGCGCTGATCGGCGGCGCGACGGCTACGCTGCTGTGGGAAATGATGCGCCACATCCTGGCTTGGTACTACACCACAATGTCGCAAATCCAATTGGTCTACGGCTCGCTCACGACCGCGATCGCAGTGTTATTGAGCGTAGAGATCGGCGCCCTGGTTTTGTTGGTGGGTGCGCAGGTGATCGCGGAGTATGAACGTGTCGGCCGGGAGCCCATCGAGACGGATGGCCGGTCAATGAAGCTGGAGAGCAACAACCGTGAACAAAGCCAGTGAGTCGAGGAGCACCTTAAATGGCGCAACATGTCGTCGTTTTTCGGCCACTGATACACTCCGGGAAGCCGCTTAAGCTCGGTGATTGCGCTGTCCGCCTCAGCTCCCAGCCGTATCGATCACCATCTCAACGAGTTTTGCAATCTTATCGCGCGTGAGATCGCCTGAGTTCGAAATGTAAGGTTCAACGTCGGGCGCATAGACAAAGGGAACGCCTTTGGAAGTTCCGCTGTCGCCGATGCGGGTCACGACGATATTTCCAAACGCGGTCGTGATACTGGTGGGCGCGCCGTCCCCAATCTTGAAGGACACGCCGACCGGCCGGTGGTCGTTCATCTCGATTTGCGGTGCGAAGGAAAATTGCTGCTCCCCCAAATGGTGCTTGAGCTCTTCCAAGAATGGGATGACGTTCTGTTCCATGGCTTTCTTGCAGTGCTCGATGTCCGCCGTTCTCTTTCCGGCATTGTCAGCCGCGATGCCCGTTTGTCTGTCCTTTTCGACGGCGGCGACGGCAATCTTTGCGGTAAATTTTTCCGCGAGTTCCTGGGCGTTCATATATTTATTCCTTGCAACCTAAAATGGCTCTTACGATGAGCAGGCGCCGCGACTGTGTTTTCTTGGCGGCCATCAGGACGAAACAAGGATCCCCCGGCGTCGGCCTTGTCTGCTAGTGACGTGAGGACCGAGATCTCAAACTGCGGCGGTTCTGCTCAAGTTCCGCTTCGTGGTTTTGCTGGATTCATGGGCGGTTCGAGAAGCGAGCGCGTGCCATTCGATAGCGATTTCTGTCCATGCGGACCGCGTGGCGGTGTCAGTCGCGTCTTTCGCAAATTGTTCGCAGACCAGCGCCTTAAGGCGGTATTTCTCAGAAATATCGATCATTGCAATGCTCTGCGTCATGGCGGGAGCACTAGGCTCTCCGTCACCGATAACGGCCCCAACATCGCGGTGATGTGAGATCAACACTTCAAGTTGTATCCCGTTCCATACAAAGGGAACCAGCGTTTCCTACGGATTTGGCATGCCCGCCGTCGTGACCTCGCCATTGGCCAGCCTTCGTCGAGTCGATCATCCGTCGACGGTCTGCTCGGAAGTCATGCTGGTGGCGATCTCCGGGAAAGCTATGTGTATTGGAAATTGGCTCAATTGGAGGTGGCCGATGCCACATTATTTTTTCGGTATCAAGAACGGTCACAGGCTCGTTTGACCGGTCAGGATTAGAACTCAAGAATGATGACGCCGCCATCGCCAAGGCGAAGGTGCTCGCTATTGGGGTTTCGCTCGATAAGGCCGCAGTCGATCCGGAGCGGCACATTGCTGTTTTGAATGGATCACGGGAGCAAAGTTTTAGCGTGCCAGTTTATTTCAAACCATCAATGAGCAACGGGTAGACGCGGCGGTGATCATTCTGCGCGCCTGTTCGGCAGGACGATCACCGTGACTGGCATCACCAACACGTTGGCCTCTTCTTCGGCCAAGAGCCTCATCAGCATGCTGTGACGTATTTCATCGCTTGACGTGGCAAGTTTAGCCTCGGCCAGCAGCCGTCGACAATGCGCTAGGTTTTGCTGATGGGTTAAACGTTCCATGACAACGATCCCAGTCTCGGCGTCGCACTACTACGGATTACGTTGACAGGCTGTGCCATAGCGCTCACCGAGCGGCCTTTTCCCCGCCTAAATGAATCACCACCGAAGGGCACCTAGAAGGAGAAGGCTACACTCATTGCCGCTTCGCGAACCCCCAGCGGATTGACCCAACAAAAGCCCTCGCCAGAGTATGGTCGATAATTCTCCGATCAGCGAAAGCATCATGGTTTCATCCGGCAGCAAGCGCGTACTCGTCACCATCCCGACGGTCAAAGACTCCGGCACCCGTCATGCGCAACGCCGGCGCCGATCGCGAGCTCGCCATGATGCGCTGGGCATGCCGCCCCCGCCGCGCGCCACTCGATCAACCTGGCGTCGGAGCTTCGCGCAAACTTCTTCGAAATCCTGACGAAGTATTCGATGAGCACGATCGCTCAATACACTTCGTCGATACTTGGTCACAAACACGAGATGAGCATGCAGCGACGTGACTGTGCTGCGACCCCTTCGGTATTCCACACTTTCGGTCATCGTCCTGCTTGCGCCATGCCGATCTCTCCAACATGGTCGAGCCATGCTGGTGCGCAAGGCCTATAGATTCAGGATCTACCCGGAGGCGACGCAGGAAGAACTGTTCCGGCGAACCGTCGGCTGTTGCCGCCTGATCTACAATCTTTGTCTCGACCAAAAGAAGCTCGAGCGCGAACGGAGCGAGCCGAGAAAGCTGTCGCAGTTCGACCAGATCAAGGAATTGACAGCTCTGAAGGCGGAGTTCGACTTCCTGCGCGAAGTCCCGCATCATCCGTTGGTCCAGACGGTGATGGACCTCCACAAGGCGTTTTCGAACTTCTTCGAGCACCGCGCCGGCTTTCCAACCTTCCGCAAGAAGGGGCAGAACGACAGCTTCCGCTATCCGGATCCCAAGCAAGTCAAGATCGAGAACGACCGGATCTTCCTGCCGAAAGCGGGCTGGACGAAGATGGTCGTGCACCGCCCGGTCCTCGGCAAGGTGAAGAGCGTCACGGTCTCCCTCGTCGCCAGCGACTGGTATGCATCGATCCAGGTGGAGCACGAGGTCTCTGTCGTCGCCGTCAACCGCGACGTAGTGATCTGCATCGATCTCGGCGGCGCCCAGCCGATCGTTCTTTCGGACGGGACGGTCGTTGAAATGCCGCGCATCACGAAGGAGGAAAGGAAAAAACTAGCGACCGCGCAACGCGCCTTGGCGCGGCGTACGAAGGGGACGCGCAACCGGGCGAAGGGCCGGCTGCGCGTCGCCGGCCTGCAGGCGAAGTTCGCTAGGCGCCGCAAGGACGCCCTGCACAAGGCGACCGCGACGATCGTCAAAAACCACGGTGTCGTCGTGATCGAGGATTTGAAGGTTCGGGCGATGACCGGGACCGGCAGAGGCACGGTTGAAGCTCCCGGCACGCTGGTGCAGAAACGGGCCAACGAGAACAGGTCGTTGCTGGACGTGTCGCCGCGGATGATCCGGACCATGCTGGAATACAAGGCGCCATGGTACGGTTCCAGGATCATCGTTGTAGATCCGGCACAGACCTCGCATTGCTGCAGCGCCTGCGGGACCGTCGATACGGCGAGCCGCATCAGCCGTTCCCGCTTCGTCTGCACCAATTGCGGTAGCATCTTCGATGCCGACGTCAACGCCGCGAAGAATATCCTCAAGCTAGGAATCAGCCCAACCGGAGGACTTCCTGGGATGGCCTGTGAATCGAGCCGGACTACCGGCCGGAAGCAGGAAGAAGACGCCCGCGAGGGCGGAAGCTCGGCCCTTCAGGGCCGAGAGTAGTCACCGTCCGGTCGCGCACGACCCAGGGTCGGCGACAAGAAGGTCTCGCCATCACTAAACGAGATGATCCAAACTGGCGGTGTCAACGGGGGGATGTGTTGGTCGGCGCTCGATCCGAGAGAATGTCCGCCATCCTGATCTCGACCGCGACTTTCACATTCGGGTGCGGCAGAATGTAGAAGCGATCGCTCTTCACGGCTTCGATCGTGGCCCGGGCGATATCAGCAGCAGTCAGCTTTCCGGACTTGATCGCCTGTTTGATGCGATCCGCGTACTGCTTCGCTTCCGGGTTGGACTCCGCCAGTTCCGCAGGGCGGTTGCGCTCGGAATTCGAGATCCCGGTATCGACAAATGCCGGACAAAGAACGGAGACGCCGATGGCGGCATCCTGCGCGCGTAACTCGTGATAGAGGCATTCGCTGGCCGCAACGACGGCGTGCTTGCTCGCGGCGTAGACACCGGAGCCAGCGGGGGCCAGCAGACCGGCCGCGGAGGCGGTGTTGACGATATGGGACGGTTGCTTTTGTTCCAGCATGCGCGGCACGAAGCTGCGTAGCCCGTGAACCACGCCCATAACATTGATTCCAAATGTCCACTTCCAGTCTTCGAGCGTAGCCAGCCAGATCGGGCCGGCCGTCCCGACGCCGGCATTGTTGAAGAGCAGGTGGCACGCACCGAAGTGGTCGTATGTCGATTTCGCGAGATCCTCGACGCTGTCGGCATTCGAAACATCGCTACGTAGCGTGAGAGACTGCGCACCGGGCTTGAGACGCGCAACCGTGGTCGCCAGCCCGCCTTCATCGATGTCGGTGAGAACTACCTTCATCCCTTCGTCCGCGCAGCGGATCGCGAATTCGCGGCCAAATCCGCTGGCCGCGCCTGTGACGACAGCTACTTTTTCACGAAGCTCCTTCATGCCGGTATCGACGGCATGGCCGCGCTATGGAGCGGCTTTCGCGGCGGCCGCCTTTGCATTGATCTCATCGTACAACTCCTTCTTGGATTAGCTTGCCTACCGGCGTTCGCGGCAGTGCCGCCCGGATCTCGATCTCTCCGAAATCATTTCGTGTTTTCCGAGGCGGCTCTTGAGGAAATTCTTCAATTCCTTGAGCGACAGTTCCGGAGCGCCGGGCAACTACTGTCATTCGGACCCGGCAGCCGTCGTCGAGCAGACGATCACCGACCTCTCGCCATGTCGCGTGCGGCCCGTAGAGCCGAACGGCATCGAGGTGCTGGATTTCAATCGTCCGCCCGCAGCGCCGGCATTCCACCCTGAGCAGTTCGCGTGGACAGCGCATCTGCTGGAGGGGCAGCCATGGCCGTCCGGCGGCGCGCGGGTCCCGGAGAAGGGCCTCCAGCTCCGTCCGGAGGGGGATCGTCGATTCTGGGGGTCCGCAGCGGGTCGGATGCCAGCATTTCCATCTGCTTTGCGGTTGGCATTCGCCACGATACGGGTGGTCATTCATGCCCGATGAGAACACAACGAGAACAAAGAAAAAGCCGGTGTTTCCGTGAATAGAACACCCAAAGGCGTTGGGGACGCCTCAAGCTGGCGCGGTATCAGTGAAGAACGCGCAGGCAGGTATCGCGGCTCGCGAAGCTCACCGGTGCCGGCATGACGACGATGATGATCATTATCGTCCGGCGTCGGGCAGCAGCAGCATGATGATGGGGGTGAGCATGATGATGGATCATGCCGGTGCTGGGACAACCCGCGCTGGCTGCTGCGGATGTGGGCTTACGTTGATGCCGGTCATGCTTGCGGGAGTGGCGATTCGGTTGCCATAATACGTCGTTGTTTGGATAAGGCTTGGGCGATGGTGAAGGAAACCAAGTTCTTCCGGAAGCAGGCCGACAAGGCCGAGCGGATGGCGCGATCCGCGAGCGATGCCGAAACTTCCGAAAGCTTCTCGAACCTGGCGAAGGCCTACCGCAGCCAGGCAGACGCGTTGAAGGCTAAGCGAAAATCGAGCAAGAAACGCCGGGCCTCGTGATGAACCGGAGCGTGAATCTCGACTCGAACGGCCGATGTCCTCTACCTTGACCCGAATGGTCATGGGTCGGTCGTTGCGCTTAACCGTCAAGAGCGCTACCGCAAACAATGCAAAGCGACGCGAGCGGGCTAAGGTCAACGGGGGCACCCGCCACACGTGCCACCTGATCATCGGCGATTGGCAGCCGCCTGGTGCGAAGCTACCGGCATCGCGCAGAGCCAGGACGAAGACCCTAAACCTGAGGAACGGGAGGGCGATGCAGGGCGTCCGTATCGAGCAGGAACCATCTGCGATTCCTGATCGTTGTCGATCCATGGGGGCCCAGGATTTGGGAGCCGCTACGATGATTGAGACGGACACTCTACTGGTGAAATGCCCCCACTGCGGCGGCTGGCCCATGGCCGCGTGTTTTCCGAAGCCGAATTCGCCGCAGCGAGAAATACGGTTCAGATGTGCGCAGTGCCGCCATCAAGAGGGAGGTCGGTTGCCGCGGGCGGGGAGCGGCGAGCGCCTCTCCGGAAATCCTGCGCACTC
>Ga0209839_10001386_pt1 | contig 12457 bp, 7 predicted proteins | sample OrgsoiDNA2013050_FD_185800 | JGI IMG/M metagenome (GOLD analysis project Ga0209839, IMG submission 185800) | Permafrost soil microbial communities from the Arctic, to analyse light accelerated degradation of dissolved organic matter (DOM) -... | ecosystem: Environmental > Terrestrial > Soil >... | reverse complement strand
GAAGGTCGCGCCCGCGCATGCCGGAGATGAACAGCCGGTCGTTGGTCAAGATGCCGGGCGATACAGGCTCGCGCGGATCATATCCCGGCACCGAGACCGGTTTTTTCGCGGCAATATCGCGTACGGCTACCGCATTCATTTCGACGGTGGTGCCCGGCAGCTTCGCGACACCGAGAGTGGCTCGCGCGGGCGGCGCTTTCGGGAAGTATTGGGCGTAGATGCTATTCATTTCCGCGAACTGCTGCATGTCTTCCAGATAGACCTGCACATAGACGATATGTTCCATGGTCAATCCATCGGCCGCGACGACGGACTTTACATTTTCGAGGGTTTGCTTCACCTGTTCCGCGAAGGTGCCGGGCATGGAACCGTCGGGCCGGTGCGCGCCTTGGCCGGAGATATAAAGGTAGCCGCCAACGGCGATTCCGGGAGAATAGGGACCAACCGGGGGCGGTCCGGATGCGGGCGCCACGGCACGGGCATCGGCGCCGAAAGACAAGAGCGGGAACAGCAGCGGAATCAGGAAAGGGATCAGTTTCACAGACGCTTTATATCACATCGCAACAGGCACCGCCTAACGGCCGCGCCGCGCTACAGTATTACATGGCCCGCACGCCCCGGCCCAAAATTCCATGACGAACAGGCCCGCATGACTCCAGAAGAAATCGAAGCGATAGTTGGCGGATACCACGGCGATCCTTTCCGCATCCTTGGCCCGCATGCCGTACGGGGACGCGGGGGGCAAGCCCGATGGGAGGTCCGCGCTTTTCTGCCGCAAGCCGAAACCGCCACGGTGCGCATCGGGGAGCAACTCCACCTGATGGAGAAGACTCACGAGGGCGGCTTCTTCTGCACGTCACTGCCCGGCACGCCCGGCAAGTACCTGGTTCAAGCGAAGCTATGGGACGGAGCAACCATCGAGTTCGAAGATCCCTACCGCTTCGGCCCGCTGATCACGGAGTTCGAGCTGCACCTGCACACCGAAGGCACTCACTACGAAGCCTATCGGATGCTGGGCGCGCATATGACGGAAGCCGACGGCGTGAAGGGCGTGCGCTTCGCGGTTTGGGCGCCCAACGCGGAAAGCATTACAGTGGCCGGCGAGTTCAACCAGTGGGACCCGCGCCGCCATCCTATGCGCCGCCGCAATGGCGGAGTGTGGGAGATCTTCATACCCGAGCTGGGCGCCGGTAGTTCATATAAGTACAACGTACGCTCGCGCTTCGCGGCGTATCAGCAGCTGAAGGCGGATCCCTACGCGTTCGAAAGCGAAGTGCCGCCGAAATCCGCATCGGTGGTTTGGGACATTGAGAAATACCAGTGGCAGGACGGCGCCTGGATGGAAGAGCGCGGCCGAACCGATTGGTTGAAAGCGCCGGTCTCGATCTACGAGATACACATCGAGTCATGGATGCGCGGACCGCAGGGGCAGTTCCTCAGTTACAGGGAACTGGCGGTTCACCTACTCGAATATGTAAAGCGGATGGGCTACACGCACATCGAGTTACTGCCCATCATGGAGTATCCGTTTTCCGGTTCCTGGGGGTATCAGGTGATCGGCTACTTCGCGCCCACCTCGCGCTTCGGCACGCCCGAAGACTTCATGTACTTCGTGGACCGCTGCCACCAGGAGGGCATCGGGGTGATCGTGGACTGGGTGCCGGCGCACTTCCCGCGCGACGCGCACGGGCTGGTCTACTTCGACGGCACGGCGCTTTACGAACACGCCGATCCGCGCAAGGGTGAGCAGAAAGACTGGGGCACGCTGATCTTCAATTACGGGCGCAACGAGGTACGATCGTTCCTGATTTCGAACGCCATGTTCTGGCTGAAGAAGTATCACATTGACGGGCTGCGCGTGGATGCGGTGGCTTCCATGCTGTATCTGGACTATTCGCGCAAGGCCGGAGAGTGGGTGCCGAATCAGTACGGCGGCAACGAGAACCTGGAAGCTATCGATTTCATCCGCCGCTTCAACGAGCTGGCCCACACGGTGCCAGGAGCTATTACCATCGCCGAAGAATCCACCGCGTTTCCGGGGGTGTCGAAGCCGGTATACCTGAACGGCCTGGGCTTCACCATGAAGTGGAACATGGGCTGGATGCACGACATGCTGAGTTACTTCAGCCAGGACCCGGTGTATCGAAAGTATCATCACAATAACATCACGTTCAGCATGCTGTATGCCTTCACCGAGAACTTCGTGCTGCCGATTTCGCACGATGAGGTGGTGCACGGGAAGCGTTCGCTGCTGGCTAAGATGCCGGGGGATGAGTGGCAGCAGTTCGCCAACGTACGCGCTTTCCTGGCTTACATGTACGCGCATCCCGGCAAGAAGCTGTTGTTCATGGGACAGGAGATCGGACAGCGCGAGGAGTGGAACCATAACGTCGGCCGCCCATGGGAAGTGCTGACCTTCGATTACCATCGTAAGCTGCAGTTCCTGGTGGAGGAACTGAATCGCCTGTACCGGGCCAGCCCCGCGCTGTATCAGGTGGACTTCCACAGTGCGGGCTTCGAGTGGGTGGACTTCCGCGACGTGGAACACTCCGTGATTTGTTTCCTGCGGCGAGCCGAGGATCCCAACGATTTCCTGTTGTTCTGCTGTAACTTCACGCCCGTAGTGCACGAACATTACACAGTCGGCGTGCCGGAAGAAGGCGTGTATGAAGAAGCGCTGAATACCGACTCACACTTGTTCGGCGGCAGTAACCTAGGCAACACCGGATGGGTGGCATCGCGGCCGGTGCCACAGCATAATCGCCCGCACAGTATCAGCATCACGCTGCCGCCGCTGGCGGTGTTGGCATTCAGGAAGAGATGAGATACGACGCCATCATCATAGGCGGCGGCCACAACGGCCTGGTGACCGCCGCTTACCTGGGACGGGCGGGGCGCAAAGTTATAGTGCTGGAGCGGCGCGAGATGGTGGGCGGTTGCGCGGTTACCGAAGAGATTTGGCCCGGATTCCGCGTCTCCACGGCATCTTATCTAACTAGTCTCTTGCAGGAACGTATCATCCGCGACTTAGACTTACCGCGCTTTGGATACCGGGTGGACGCTAAAGATCCTGCCTTCTTTTCTCCCTTCCCGGATGGGCGGTGCTTCTTCATGTGGCAGGATGGCCGCAAGACGCTGGAGGAGATTGCCAAATTCTCCAAGCACGATGCGGAGGTATATCCTGCGTTCGAGGCGCAACTGGAGCGTCTATCGCAGGTGGTGGAGTCACTGCTGCTGACTACTCCGCCGCAGTTCCCGCCTCGCGGCGTAGGCGACTTAATCGACCATCTGAAACTGGCCGGACGCCTGCGGAAGCTAGCGGCCGCGGACATGGTTGCGCTGGTCAAGATCTTTACGCAGAGCGCCTCCGAGTTACTCGATGAATGGTTCGAATCGCCGGAGTTGAAGGTTACTCTGGCTACCGACGGCGTGATCGGCGCGAATGGCGGCCCGCGCTCGCAGGGGACCGCTTACATCCTGATGCACCATGTGATGGGCAGCGTGGCCGGACACCGCGGATTGTGGGGCTTCGTGCGGGGCGGCATGGGCGCGGTTTCCGAGGCCATCGCGGCTGCCGCGCGCAGCCACGGCGCGGCGATTCGCACCAATGCGGCGGTGGAGAAAATCCTGGTTAAGGAGGGACGCGCGCGAGGCGTCGTGTTGCAGGGCGGCGAGGAAATTGAAGGCTCCGTGGTGGCATCCAATCTCGATCCGCATGTCACTTTTTTGAAGCTACTCGACGAGCGCGAGCTGCCGCCGGATTTTGTTACGTCGATTCGGCGATTCCGCACGGAAGGCACGTCGTGTAAGATCAACTTGGCCCTCTCAGGGCTGCCGGAGTTCAGCGCAATGCCCGGTGCGCCTGGGCCGCAGCATCGCGCGACCATGCACATTTGCCCGTCGATCGATTACATTGAGCGGGCGTGGGACGACGCTAAGTATGGGCGTCCGTCGGACCGGCCGATGCTCGAACTGACTATTCCCACGATGTACGATCCATCACTTGCGCCGCCGGGCAAACATATCATGGGTATATTCTTGCAGTATGCTCCTTACACCTTGCGCGGCACAACCTGGGACGAAGCGCGCGAGCCGTTCTACAACCGCGTGGTGGAACTGATCGAGGAGTACGTGCCTAACATCCGCTCTATCATTATCGATAAGCAGGTGCTCACTCCGCTCGACCTGGAACGGCGATTCGGGATCACGGGCGGAAACATTTTCCACGGTGAGATGAGTCTCGACCAGATGTTTGTAATGCGTCCCGTGGCGGGGTATGCGCAATATCGCACTCCGATTAAGGGCCTCTATTTATGCGGTTCCGGGGCACATCCCGGCGGCGGTGTGATGGGGGCGCCGGGATATAACGCCGCGCGGGAGATGTTAAGAGATAAGTTTTGAATTAGTGCGAAAGGATACGGATCTTGGGCTGTAGACAATTGTCAATTGTTGTCAGAGTCCTTAACTCCAGTTACACTCCAAATGGGCGGCGAACCGATAATAGCCGGCGCGTCGGTCCCACGAAGCTACTTAACGTTTGATTAGGAGGGAGTGTAATGAACAAGCGAACATTTATTTCCGCGGTCTTCCTGGCCGCAATCGTGCTGCTGCTTCCCATCATGGGGGCGGCCGCAACATTTGGCGCCTGCGATAACTTCGGCCAAGGATGGAAGATCACCTGGGGTCCGTTCGGAGGCACTTTCCCGGGGACCTATCTGGTTTCCGGTTGCCGCGATTGCTCCGCGTCTTTGGGTTGTGGCGGTCCTTTGCCCTTGGACGGCACTGTAGTAATGCACGGCAGCAGCAAGATCTGGTCCGTAGTAGCCTATAGTCCGGTTGGAAGCTCCTGTCTCAGCAGCCAGTGGTCGGGACTGCAAGCAGGTACGGTAATGGCGGGCACCGTCAACGGTAATGTCTCGAACAACAGCGGCCCATTCAGCACTTTCACACTTACACTTGGTTCGCCGTGCACGGCCACCAAGACTCTGATCGATCCGACCACGCATCCCAGTCCGACAATTTGGCAGCCGGTACAGTAAGTCCGTCACGGTTAGTCATACAGGAGGCGGGTAATGCAGACTGACTGGCATTGCCCGCCTATTTCTTTGTCATACGGCTATGTCGAAAACATTTACTTTTCCTGTGTTGATTCTATCGCTGGCGAGCGCCATGGCACTGGCGGCGCAGACTCGTCCGGGGGCAGCATTACAAGCGCTGCAACGCGCCCAGCGCGCGGCGGGGGGCGCGGATCGACTGCTGGCGGTTCGCGATCTGACGCGGCACATACAGATGGTCGAGAGCGCCACGGGATCTAAGGCTTCGGAAACCGTGGAGGCTATCTTCCCCGGCACCATTCGACTTACTCAGAAATTCGACGGCAATGAAGTGACGGCATTTTGCGATGGACTTACTGGCTGGGTGAAGGCGCCCTGGGATACCGAGAACCTGTTGCCCTCATGGCAGCGGGATGCCGCGCAGCAGGAGTTACTAAGACAGTTAGAATACTTACTAGTAAGCGATCGGGACAGCCACAAGACCATTGCGTACGTAAAGAGCGTCTCCGGGGACAGGCCTGGGGACGTACTGGATATTTCCGCTCCAGCGGGCGGCAGCGTCCGTGTGACCATCGACTCCGCGTCGGGCGAGGTGATCGCGGTAGAGTACAAGCGCATTGGCCCGCGTGGTCCGCAAGCGGCTATCACGGACCTTTACAGTGATTACCGGACCACTGCAAACGGGCTGCGGGTTCCGTTCAAGATCCGCACGCTCGCCGATGGAAAGCCGTATATGGAGTCCGTGGTGACCGATGTAACATACAACCGGGGACTGCGGCCGGAAGTATTAGGGCGTAAAGATCCGCTAGGCGTCGAGTAACCTAGAAAACGATCTTACCTACAAGCTGCATGTTGAAAGGCTCGCCGGGTCCAAGGCCAGGCGCGCCGTTGAAGTCGCCGATGGTATCGTAGAGATAACCGTTTCCGCCGACGGATCCCGCACCGCTCGCCAGGTTCTTACGATTAAAGACATTGAACATCTCCGCGCGAAGTTGCAGCTTTAATCGTTCGGTGATCGAAATATTCTTGATTACCGACAGATCGACGTCGGCGAAGCCCGGGCCGGTGAATAAGTTCCGGGAGAGGTTGCCAGCCGGATTAGTGGCGCCGGCACAGCCCGCGGCGCCGGGCACGCAGAAGGCCGCGGGATTCACCCAAGGCTCGCCGCCCGCCACCGCGTTGAAGACATGCGAAACGCCGGCGAAGGGATTGCCGATCACGTCCAGCCCAGGCCTTTGCGTCCCGGCATTGAAGTTGAAGGGCTGCCCGCTATGGAAGGACCACAGAGTGCTCAACTGCCAACCGTGAGAGATCCACTTAGGACCATGCGAAGATCCCGGTATGTCATAAGTCAAGAATGAGGTAAAGTTCAGGCGCGTGTCGAAGTCGCTGCTTCCATATTCTTGCGCGAGGTTGGTGCTGTCCAATGGAAGAACACCGCGATACTCGGTCACTTCGTCGAGGGCGTGCGCCCAGGTGAAGCCGAACTGCGCGGTCAATCCGCGCCACGACCTGACCTTCATGGTAGTCTGCAGCGCGTTGTAGTTGGAGTTACCCATGCTATTGAGTTGCAGCACCGATCCAATATTAGGATACTGGGCATTAAATTCGGAGTTCTGATTGATGTTGAGCATCACCGAAAGCTTGCGACCCACGCTGCCCACATAGCCAACCTGCCAGACCACGGCATTACCGAAGCTCTTCTCGACGTTAAAACTGTAATTAAAGAAGTAGGGAGTCCGGAAATTCTGGTTGACCGAAAACACATTATAGACATTGGTACCGCAGCCGCTTAAGGTGGGGCAGGTGGTAGTGCCAGGGAAGATGTACTGGCCCGATTGCCAGGTGAACGCGGAACGGCTGTAGTTATCGACCGGTTTGGGTCCAATGGGATTGTCTTGCAGGCCGTCGGCGCCGGCCGAACCTGGCCTGTAATCCAGGAAGGGATTCATGTTGATCTGGTCATAGAACATCCCGACGCCGCCGCGTACTACCAAGTCATTTTTCGAAGTCGGCTGATAAGCGAATCCGACTCGCGGCGCAAAATTATTCCGGTCGGGCGGGAAGATGCTGCTAATACCGTTGCCCTGGATTTCCAAGCCACGTCCCGGGACAAAGACCGGGAGATCCTTATTGGGACTGTATAGCGGTCCGATATAGTCGTAGCGCAGTCCCAGGTTCACATTCAGCTTGCGGGTGACCTGCCAATTGTCCTGCGCGAAGAAATCGAAGCTATTCACTCGCACAAAGCGTTCCGGATCTCCGACGGCAATCGAAGCCGAAGCGACATTACCGGCCAGAAAATCGGTGAGCGAATTGAAGTCGTAGCTGCCCAGCGCGCGCCGATGATAGAACTCGTCGACACGGCCTTGACGAACTTCGCCGCCAAACCGGAACTGATGCTTGCCGGAAACGTAGGACACGATATCCGTGAGATGTCCAGTCACGTCGTTACGGCCTTCGGGCGGCGTGATGCCAACCTGGTCGAAACCGGCAATGACGATATTGGGCGCACCCATGATCGGTTTACCATTAATACTCGCATCCGGGCTGGTGAGCAGTCCCAATGCCTGGGTATTGAAGCTATTGTTTGAGTCGTGGAATACCTGATTGAAGTAACTGATGCCAAACAGTATCTGGTTGGTCGCCTTGTCGTTGATCACCGAATTTAAGACGGCCGAATAATTTTGAACGTGCAGCGGAGCAACCTCGAAATAGTATCCAAGGTTGGAGCTGGCTGTCGCGAGGGCCAGGCTGGCGCCGGGAGGTTGAGTCTGGCTGCCTTCCCCGGCGAACCAGTGGAGCGAAAGATGGTGCTTGGCGTTGAAGTTATGGTCCACCTTGACTACGCCGTTGTAACTATACCCGGTACCGGGGACGGTGGCGAAATAGTTGTTGGTGGTGGCCGGCAGATTCAGGATAGAGCTGGGCCACAGGGTGGCAAGCAGTTTTACCGAGAGCGGATTGGGCTGCGTGCCGGCAGGCAATTGCGCCTCGGCTTGCTGCACATAGGCGGTAGAAGGTTCGGTGGATAATCCGGTCAGGCCGAAGATGTAGTCTTGTTTTTCAAAAGCGCCGAAGAAGAATGTCTTGTCCTTAATGATAGGCGTGCCCACCGACAGACCCCAGTTTTCGTTGCGCAGCGGAGGCGCCTTGGGGAAGTCGGGCGTGGCTACGAAGAAGGGCGAGTGCGCGGCATAGAATTCATTGCGATTGTAGTAATACGCGCTGCCGTGCAGTTGGTTAGTGCCGCTCTTGATGGTGAGATTCACAGTGCCGCCGGCATTGCGTCCGCTCTCCGCGTTGGACTGGGTCTGCGCCGAGAATTCGTCGATGGCGTCGATGGGCATGACCACGCCCGCGATTCCGGAAACGCCGCCCTGGTTGACGGCGGGAATGTTATGCCAAAAATCGTTATTGTCGGTGCCGTCGATCTGCCAGTTCATTTGATTGGCGCGGGTTCCGTTCAGAGATCCAAATCCGCCCACAGAGTAACCTGCATAGCCGGGAGTTACCGCGATCAACTGGGAGAAATCGCGTCCATTCATCGGTAGGTTTTGAAGCGCATAGTCCGGGATGGTATCGCTCTGAGTGGCGGAAGTAGTATCCAAGCTGATAGCAGCCGCCGAGACTTCCACGGCAGTGGCCTGCTGACCTACTTTGAGTGTTACAGGCAGGGTGTAGATGGCGCCCGCCGTGACCGGAATCTTTTCGACGGTGACCGGCGTAAATCCAGTGGCAGTAACAGCCACTTGATAGGCGCCTGGGGGAAGATCCTGAAAGGAGTACTGGCCCTCGGCGGTGGTGACTGCAGTTAGTATGATGCCAGTGCCGACATCGGTGGCTTTCACCACCGCGCCGCCCAGGGCCGCCCCGGTCTGGTCGGTTACAGCGCCATTGATGGAACCCCGGAATGTTTGAGTATGTCCGGGAATAGCAAGGAACAGCACCAATACAGCACACGCGAATAGGTGTCTCATATGGCTCCTCAGTGAATCTTACGGCTATGAATTCTTAAGCCTGTAAGGTACATAATTTGTACCGCTGGCTAGTTGCGGAAACCGCCGCTGGCCAGCAGATTCTCCAACGCGGAGATATCGTGGTGCAGGACTCTATCCTCGATAAGAGGGGCCGAAACCGCGCGGATGCGTTCACGTACCCGCTCAATCGGCAAACTGCTCTTCAAGGGACTTAGCAAATCTAACGCGCGCGAAGCGGACAAAGCTTCAATGGCCAACACGGCGCGAGTGTTGCGCACGATATTTTTGTATTTTAGCGCAGAAGTCATCCCCATGCTGACAAAATCCTCTTTATTTCCGCTGGTGGTAATTGACCCCGAAGAAGCGGGATGCGAGAGTACGCGGTTCTCCCCGACGAGGGCGGCGGCGGTAACCTGGGCCATCATGAGTCCAGACTCGAGGCCGGGATGGTTCGCCAAGAACGGGGGCAACTCCTCGTTGAGCGCGGGATTCACCAGGCGGTCGATACGGCGCTCGGAGATGCCGGCCAGGGCGGTGAGCGCCACCGCCAGAAAATCCAACTGAAATGCGAGAGGCTCACCGTGGAAGTTGCCGCCGGAGACGATCTCGTCGCCGAGCACCAGGGGATTGTCGGTCGCCGAATTCAATTCGATATCGAAGATACGCCGCGCCTCGGCCAAAGCATCGCGAACCGCGCCATGGACCTGGGGGGCGCAACGCAGCGAGTAAGCGTCTTGCACGCGGCGGCAGGCAATATGAGACTGCCGGATTTCGCTGCCTTCGAGAAGTTGGCGCAGCCGGGCGGCGCTGGTGACTTGGCCGGGATGCGGACGCGCGGCATGGAGGCGAGGGTCGAAGGCGCGCGGGGTGCCGCGAAGGGCGTCGAGTGTCATGGCGCAAATTACGTCGGCGGAATCGGCGAGGACCTCGGCCGCGGCAAGTTCCAGACAGCCGATGGCCAGCATGGCTTGCGTGCCGTTGATGAGCGAAATGCCCTCTTTGGCGCGCAGGGTCAGCGGTTCCAAACCGGCGCGCCGCAAGGCTTCTCCGCCCGGATAGACCGCGCCTTCATACTCCGCTTCACCTTCCCCAATGAGCACCACCGCCATGTGGGCAAGGGGGGCCAGATCGCCGCTGGCGCCGACGCTTCCTTGCGAAGGCACGCACGGTGTTACATTTTGTTGCAAAAGGTCGCATAGGCGCTGGGCCACCACCGGCCGTATCCCGGAAAAGCCTTTGGCCAGGACGTTGGCGCGGATGAGCATCATGGCCCGGACGTACTCTCGCGCCAAGGGGTCGCCGACGCCGGCGCAATGCGACCGGACTACGTTACGCTGCAACTGGTCCAGATCGGAAGCCGCGATGCGCACGTCGGCCAACAGTCCGACGCCCGTGTTCACACCATAGACGGCCGCATCGCCCGCGGCGAGCCGATCGACGACGGCGCGGGATCGCTCCATTTTTTCAATGGCGGCGGGGGCCAGGGCGACGGCTTGGCGACCATTCGCGGCTACATGCGAAGCTACCGCGCAGACGTCTTCGATGGTGAGATGTTCGCCGTCCAGTTGCAAAAGTTTGTCAGACATGTTGTGGCGATTTTGGCTTTTTAGAGAAAATCTGCCGAACAAAGCCAATTTCTTGAAGTTAATCGTTAAAAAACTTGTTATGTTGCAGTTGCTTGGATTAGCTCGAGTTTCGCATTCATTTTCGCCTGGTGATTCCTGCATTACCCTATGCGGAGGCGAGTTGCTTCGGCCAGGAGTTGACCCTAGAGTAGCACGAAGTTTCGCGAAACTTGGCCCACAGGTGCCGGATTACTAATGTTTTCAGCTATTTAAAGGACGAGCAAACTGTGTGACCCGCCACGGCGCGCCGGGGCGCCGCGGTTCTTTACGAGATGGGGGATAAAGACGGGCCGGAGCGGCGCGAAGCTGGAATGGCCGATCATGGCAATATAGGACGGTTACGGTCCGGTGCTTAGAACCTGTGGGTGGAGGGGCCGCCGGGACGGGGAAGCCGGACTCAAGGTCACTGCGCGCACCCTAGCGGTAGAGGTTTTGCACGGAACGGCTGTACTATATTTCGATACCTCGATTTGGCGTTGCATGGCGTTACATTGTGTCTCATTTGAACGGTCGGGCTGCGCCCTTTTTTGAGACAGTCGCGGGATGCGACAACTTCGTGTTCCGTCTGACTGCATTGGTGAGGCGAGTGAGCATTGTGTTGCATTGTGTTGCATTTTGGATCGTGCGAATCGTTGGTTGCCGGGCAGATTGGGTTTGCTTCGTAATGGGGCGGCACGCGTCCGAGAGGTCCGCTGACCCGTTGGGCTGCGCCCTTTTTTGAGACAGTCGCGAGATGCCACACCTGGTGTTCCCTCCGACTGTATTCGTAATGGCGCGTGAGCATTGTGTTGCATTGTGTTGCATTGCGTTGCATTTTGAATCGTGCGAATCGTTGGTTGCGGCAGGCGTCCGAGCGGTCCGCGCCATCCAGTGGAACCGTCACGATTCCCCGGCATCAGAGTAGCACGCTGTTTCAGCGAATCGATGCGACCAAACGGGCTTAGCCACTGTTTTCAGATCAATAGCGGCGTTTGAGTGAAGTGAATGGGAATTAACGGCGCTACGTCCACCGGTCCGCTGGGGGGACCATGCAAAAGACTAAGTTCCATCTTTTGTGGATAGTAGCCGCGTGTCTGGACCGGATGAGGGCTGTACGTGGTATTCTCGTACTTCTTATGGCGCGAAAAGCGGCGGTAATTGGAAGCGGCGGACAATTGGGCGTGGAGCTGGTGAAGGAGCTGAGCCGGCGGGGATACGAAACCATAGGGTGGGACCGCAGCCAACTGGACATTACCGACAACCGGCAGGTGGATAGCGTGCTGACGCCGTGGGATCCGGGAATCGTGTTCAATGCCGCTGCGTACAACCAGGTGGATGTGGCGGAGAGCGAACCTCTGGCGGCCTTCCTGGTGAACGCGCTGGCGGTGCGGAACCTGGCCCTGGCGTGCCGGCAACTGGATGCCCGGTTCGTACACTTTTCGACGGATTACGTGTTCGACGGAACGGCCGGGCGGCCCTATACGGAAAGCGACGCCACGCATCCATTGGGGGCGTATGGAGTGTCAAAACTGGCGGGAGAGATTTACGCGCAGGCTTACCTGGATGCGCCGCTGATCGTGCGTACTTCGGGGGTGTTCGGACCAGGCGGGCTGCGCACGGCGCGCGGCAATTTCGTGGAAGTGATGCTGCGGCTGGCGCGATCGGGGACGCCCATCGGGGTGGTAGAGGATCATACGGCGTCGCCCACCTACGCCCCGCTGCTGGCGGCCCGCACCATCGACTTAGTGGAGCGCGGCGAGACCGGGGTTTTCCATATCGGCGGCGGCACGCCTACTTCGTGGTACCAGTATGCGCAAGC
>Ga0209839_10001381_pt1 | contig 12478 bp, 13 predicted proteins | sample OrgsoiDNA2013050_FD_185800 | JGI IMG/M metagenome (GOLD analysis project Ga0209839, IMG submission 185800) | Permafrost soil microbial communities from the Arctic, to analyse light accelerated degradation of dissolved organic matter (DOM) -... | ecosystem: Environmental > Terrestrial > Soil >... | reverse complement strand
TGCTCATGATGTCGGGGCTTGCTGTCGCGTCGCTGCTGACGCTGTTCTTCGTTCCAGCCGGATACTTCCTGCTGTTTTGGTTCGATAAAGACCTCCCTCCGGCATCCTAGCGTGAACCTTGAACGCTGCAGCGGCATGACCCAGGGCGTGCGGGCATCGATGAGTTCTGGCAACACCTTTCGCGCGCCGGCCGACTCGCCTGACAGACCCATCGCGTCATTTCGCTGCTTCGCAGCAATGGCGTTGCTTTAGGAGCCGAGCAACGCGGACATCAGCTTCGGTACGCACGCCACCAGGTTTTATGAGTACACGGCCTAATTTCCAGAAATCCCGCGATCCTCACCAAAGCGCGCGATGTGCTCGAACGTCTGATAGGCCATCTCTCTCAATCGTCGAACTCGTCGTCATCGCCCCTTTGCGCCACGGTGGTCGCACGCTGCAGGAATTGCGGCGCCTGATGGCGCGGTTCGCGCGGAGCCGGGCGCTCGGACGGATCGCGGCCGATTTTGGTCCTTAGTTCCACGAGGTCGGTGAAGACATCGGCCTGGCGCCGCAGCTCGTCGGCAATCATTGGGGGCTGGCTCGAAATCGTCGAGACCACGGTGACGCGGACGCCGCGGCGCTGCACCGCTTCCACCAGCGAGCGGAAGTCGCCGTCGCCTGAGAACAGCACCATCTCATCGATATGTTGGGCGAGTTCCATGGCATCGACGGCAAGCTCGATGTCCATGTTACCCTTCACCTTGCGCCGGCCGCTGGCGTCGACGAATTCCTTGGTCGCCTTGGTGACGACCGTGTAGCCGTTATAATCGAGCCAGTCGATCAAGGGGCGGATCGACGAGTATTCCTGATCTTCGATGATTGCCGTGTAGTAGAACGCGCGCAGCAGCGTTCCGCGACTATGAAATTCCTTGAGCAGGCGCTTGTAATCGATGTCGAAACCGAGCGTCTTGCCTGTTGCATAGAGATTGGCGCCATCGATGAACAGCGCAATCCTGTTGGAGGAAGATGACATTTAAGTAACTCACCTTTTCAAATAGATACGGGGGGCAAGCGACCCGCTGGTTCAAACTCCGCCTGGATATCAAGAGAGGCAAAAAAGTCGCGATTGAGGCGGCCTCTCAAGTGATCCTCGACAATCAAATCGCATCAGAGCGTTCGCAAATGCGAACGAGCGAGGGCAAGCAGCTACAACCACAGCGCTCACGCCAGTCTAACATCGAAATGTTTTAGGTTTCAAATAGCTTTATCTCGACCGGTGCGTTACTTCTTGTGAGCAGGCGCAACACGCTTCAGCGGTTCGATCCCGCGCGGCCATATTCAGGGCTCCGAGGCGGGCTGAGCCCGATCGATCGATACGGCGCGGACAGCAAAAGCAGGAAGAGTGCCCTGGCAGCCTTGTATTTGGCCGCGGGTCGGCTGCCTTCCGAACCCTGCATCACGACCGCCCCTTCGGTTGTGCAGACGCACCACCGCCATGTTCGGCCGCGCTTTCTCAGGGCCAATTCAAAAACCGGAAGCTGATCCAGGCATAGCGAGCGTGCCTTGCGAAGCGCTTTCAAAGGGGTCCCTCCCCGAAATGAGGAAAAATCAGTTACCCAGTTGGTCGGTGGAAATGCACAATTGGTTGGCCGAAAAGCGATCTCTTTTTCGTGTAGTGACCCCGGGAATTTCCGTCTGCCGTGATTCAGGCGATGGCCCGCTCGTTTATCGCTGGTTTTGGATCGAAGATCATCCGAAAAACTATTTATTTTTCAAGTATTTATACGGAATTTTCCACTTAAGGGCCTGTTAAATATCCCCGCTAATTGGACTTTTGCGGCAGCACCTTGCCCTCGATTTTGGGAAGCTCGACCGCGGAGGCGGATCGGTCCGGCCCGGCGCGCCGGGCCATTTCGACCGTCAGGCGCTCGGCCGCTTCCGGCGCCATCAGGCCGAGGATATCGGACATCTTCCGCGGCGCGATCTGGGAAGCGATGTCGAACAGCACGGACATCTCGAGCCGGTCGAACACCTTGGCGGCGTCCTTCGGCTTCATGCCCTCATACATGGTGATGATGCCCTTGAAGCGGGCGGCATCGGTTTCGCTCTTCTGGTCGGTCGCCGTGGTGATTCGCGATTCGACCGCCTTCAATTCTTCGACGCGCGAATCGATCCGCCTCTCGGCGGCCTTGAGCAGGCTCTCGCGAATGTCGATCTCGCGGGCACGCGCCTCAAGCTCCTGCCGCCGCGACTGCAGCCGCTCCAGGATCGCCCGCTCCGAGGCGGACACCGGCTGGCTCTGCTCGGGATGGACCATGGTGCCTTCGGGTTTTGCCACTTCCGGGACCTGCGGCGCCGGTTTGGCGGCCTCCTCCTTCGGCTTCTCATGGGTCGAGCCGGTGATATCGGCGGGATCGAATTTGCTTCCGCCGGGAAAGCTGAGGGTGTCCTGAGCCCAGGATTTCTGGTTGCTCTGCGGCTGATAGTCGAACACGTAGCCGCCATCGAGCACCAACCCGGCGACCTTGAGCACGGCAAGGCTGAAGATCGCGATCAGGACCACCGGGAGCACGCGGATGTCACGGAACGATTTCATGCGGCGATGCCGTCAGCCCTTCTGCGGTCGGAAAACGCCTGGGCCGCCGCGGCGACCGCCTTGGCCGCCGACACCTTGGGTGCCGCGCGCTCGGGCTCGGACTCCGGCTCCGGCTCGGCCGCCGGCCTTGCCGCGGTCGCGATCCTGGACAGCCGCCGAAAGATGTTGTCGCCTTCCGCGAGTTGCTTCTTCAACTGCTGGGACATCTGGGCCGCGGATGTCAGCTGGTTGCCGAGATTCTCGTTGACGTCGCGAACGGTGTGCTTGAGGCCGCCGATCGCGCGCTCGGCGATTTCGGTTGCCGTGATCAGCTCCGCAATCGTCGCCTTCAGCGAATGTTCGTCGGCTTTGAGACGCTTCAGCCGCTTGTTCAGCAGCATGCAATAGCCGATGGTGACCATGAGCAGGACCGCGACCAGGCTCTCGATCACAATTCCGAATACGTGACTCATTGGGCCTCCATCAACTTGGTTTGCTCATCGGCCTTCTCGAACATCGCGAAGGTGGTGTTCGGCTTGCGCAGCTGCTTGGTGACGCGAATGGCGACGCGATCGCCGACCCGGCCCATCCGTCCTTCGGTCAGGGTCACGGTGCCGCAGCGCACCGCGACCAGGGCGTCGGCGCGCATTTCAAGCGGCAGGGTATCGCCGATCTTCAGCTTCATCAGCTGCTTGAGCGGAATATCGGCCTCGTAGAGCACGGCATCGACCGAGATCTGCGCCTGGGCGATTTCGGTCGCGAAATGGCCCTCCCAGACCGGATCGCGGCCGAATTTCTCGCCCATGAACATCTGCATCAGCACCGGGCGGATCGGCTCGATGGTGGCATAGGGCAGCAGCAGCTCGATATTGCCGCCGCGGTCCTCCATGTCGATATGCAGCCGCACCAGGATGGCGGCGTTGGCGGGCCGGCTGATGGCGGCGAAGCGCGGATTGGTTTCCAGCCGGTCGATCGAGAAGGTCACCGGCGACAGCGGCCGGAAGGCCTGCTCGGCGTCGGCCATGACAACTTCGACCAGCCGCTTGACGAGGTTGGTTTCGATTGTCGTGTAGGGGCGGCCCTCGATGCGCAACGAGGTCGAGCCGCGACGGCCGCCCAGCAGCACGTCGATCATCGAATAGATCAGGCTCGAATCGACCGTCGCGAGACCGAAGTTCTCCCATTCCTCTGCCTTGAACACGCAGAGCACGGCCGGCAGCGGGATCGAATTCATGTAGTCGCCGAACCGCACCGAGGTGATGCGATCGAGCGAGACCTCGACGTTGTCGGAGGTGAAGTTGCGCAAGGACGTGGTCATCAGCCGCACCAGCCGGTCGAACACGATTTCGAGCATCGGCAGACGCTCGTAGGACACCATCGCCGAATCGATGATGGCGCGAATGCCGGAATTGTCGTCGAGGTTGACCTCGCCGACATTGAAGCCGAGCAGGTTGTCGATTTCCTCCTGCGACAGGACCCGTTCGCCGCCGTTCTTGCCGCCGCCGAAGTCGCGGCTGCCGTCCTCGACCATGGCGGCCCATTGCAGCGCCATGGTGCCGGAGAGCTCGTTGGCCGCAGCCGCAGCCGCCGCCTCCGCCGGATCCTCGGAATCCAGCGACGCTTCCCATTGGGCTGCGATGGCGTCCTGGTCTTCTGTGCTGTTGCCGGCCATGGTTTTCTAAATCCGTCTCGTCACTGAACGACGATTTCCTTGAACAGCACGGCGTTGACCTGGCTTGGCGCGATCGCCGTATTGACCCGCCTGGTCAGCTCTTCCTTGAGACGAAACAGGCCCGCCGAGCCGGTGAGGTCGGCCGGCCGCAGCTCGCGCAGATAGGTCTGGAAGATATCGGTGACGCGCGGCATCGAAGGCTTGATCGCCTCGACCAGCTTTTCCTCTTTGACCTCGAGCACGATCTTGGCCTTGAGGTATTGCACGCGCTCGCCGGGCGCGCCGACCAGATTGACCAGCATTTCCGGCACGTCGATGAAAATCGCCGGCTTCGGCGCCGCCGCCTCGGCGTGCACCTCTTCGCTGTGGCCTCGAGAGAACATGAACCAGGTTACAGAACCGCCGCCGATAATGACGAACAGGCCGACCGCGGCGATGATGATCTTGAGCTTGCCCTTGGGGGTCGCAGCCGGCAACGCCGCGACGCTATCTGCAGAATCGGTATCTGACATCGCCTGCCCGTCCGGTTGGAAAAAACCTCGATGCGCGAGGCAGGCTTGATGACGCGATACAAAACAAAGTCCGCCGGCGCACACGCGCTCTCTTGATGCAGACGCTAAGTAACAATGGTTAATGGATTCTTTCGTTTGGCCTGCAGCTAGGAAAAAGTTGCCGGGCAAACATGGTCAACAAGCCCTTATTGCCGCCCCGTCGGCGTCCGCGAAAACATCTAACCCATTGTCTAGTCGATATTTTCTCAACTGGCACGGGATTCGCTGTGTATCAAGCGAACCGCGGCTTGGGAGAGCTTTTCGGTTCGCTCGATCCGCAACCAGCCTGGGAGGGCCGCGCGCGGATCATTTGAAGGGGGAGAACCACCGATGGAGAATATGCTTCTCGTCGGACTTTCGCGGCAGATGACGCTGGAACGGCAGATGGATGTCGTCGCCAACAACGTCGCGAACGTCAACACCAACGGCTACAAGGCTGACCGGTCGCTGTTTTCCGAATATCTCAACTCGGGCGCGCACGAAGACAACTTCAAAGGCCGTGACCGCGCCGTCAGCTATGTGCTGGACAACGGCACCTTCAAGGATTTTACCCAAGGACCGACCGAGCAGACCAAGAATCCGCTCGATGTCGCGATCGACGGCGGCGGCTTCCTGGTGGTGCAGACACCCGCCGGCGAGCGCTACACCCGCGACGGCGGCCTGCAGATCAACAACCAGGGCCAGCTCGTGACCGCCACGGGCGACCCGGTGCTCGGCACCTCGGGCCCGATCGTGTTCCAGCCGACCGACCATGACATCACCATTGCCGCCGACGGCAACGTCACCGTCGTCGAGGGCGTCGGCCATACCGACTCGGTCCGCGGCAAGCTGCGGCTGGTCGGTTTCGCGCAAGCGCAAAGGCTCCTGAAGGAAGGCTCCAACCTTTATTCGGCCGGCGAAGGCGGCGCGCCCCAGCCCGACACCAAGTCGCAGGTGCGCCAGGGTTTTGTCGAAAAGTCCAACGTCAACTCGGTGGCCGAGATGAGCCGCATGATCGAGGTGACGCGCACCTACACCCAGATCGCCACCATGCTGCAGACCCAGAGCGACCTGCACAAATCCGCGATCGAAAAACTCGCCGACGTTCCGGCATAACTGCTCATTCGAGTGAATGAGCAGCTACGCTTCATTTTTTGACTAAGCATGATCCTTTCCGAAAACCGGTATCCATCCCGGATCAAGTCCGGGACAGGCTTTTTCGGGATCATGCTTCAAAGGAAACATTGACATGCGCGCTCTTTACACCGCGGCGACCGGGATGGCGGCACAGGAACTCAACGTTCAGGTGATCTCCAACAACATCGCCAACATGCGCACCACCGGCTTCAAGAAGCAGCGCGCGGCATTCCAGGACTTGATCTACGACCACGTGCGCCGGGTCGGCGCGGCGGCGTCGGACCAGGGCACGGTGGTGCCGGTCGGCGTCGACATCGGCGGCGGCGTGAAAACCGTCGGCACGCCGCGGCTGATGAGCCAGGGCACGCTGGCGCAAACCGGCAACGATCTCGACATCGCCATCCGCGGCGAGGGTTTTTTCAAGATCCAGATGCCGGACGGCTCCTTCACCTATACCCGCGACGGCTCGTTCCAGATGGATGCGCAGGGCCGGGTCGTCAACGCGCAGGGCAATCCGGTGCAGCCGACCATCACCATCCCGCAAAATGCCTCCGGCATCTCCATCAACGCGCAGGGCACCTTGTCGGTGACCTTGCCGGGATCGACCACGCCGACCACGGTCGGCCAGATCGGGCTGACGCGGTTCATCAACAAGGCCGGCCTGCAGCCGATCGGCGACAATCTGTTCACCGACACCCCGGCATCGGGCCCGCCGCAGGACGGCATCGCCAACACCGACGGCTTTGGCGACATGCAGCAGAGCAATCTCGAACAGGCCAATGTCGAGGTCGTCACCGAGATTTCCGACCTGATCGCCGCACAGCGCGCCTACGAGATGAACGCCAAGGTGATCAGCGCCGCCGACCAGATGCTGCAATCCGCCGCCGCGCTGTTCCGCTAAGGGAGCTTTGTGATGACCTTCCGTTCTCTCCTCCTCGCCACCGCTTTGCTCGCCGCTGCATCAACCGCGGCGTCCGCGCAAGTCAGCGACGACGTCATCGCCGCACCGGTGCTGCGCGCCAGCGTCAATGTTACCGGCGACGTGGTGCGGATCGGCGATGTCATCGACAATGCCGGCACCTCGGCGCAGATCGCGATCTACCGCGCGCCGGATCTCGGCACCACCGGCTCGCTGAAGGTGGCGCAGGTGCTCAGCACGTTGCAGGCGCATCGGGTGATCGGGGTCGATACCCACAATCTGAGGGAAATTACGGTAACCCGGCTGGCGCGTACGCTGGAGAGCAAGGACATCGAGCTGCAGGTCGCCCGCGCGCTGGAGCACCGCTTCGGCCTCGGCGACGCCGGCAACCTCTCGCTGACCTTCGACCGCGACGTGCAGGATCTGCGGCTGGACGCCTCCAACAGCGGTGCCATGCAGCCGGTCGCGGCGCGGTTCGATCCGCGCAGCAACCGTTTTGACGTCAGCTTCGAAATCGCCAACGACAATGTTGCGACGCCGACGCGGTTGCGTTTCAGCGGCAGCGCCATCGAGACCGTGGAGACCGCGGTGCTGGCGCGCGGCATCGAACGCAACGAGGTGATCAAATTCTCCGACGTGGTGGTGGAGCGGCGCCCGAAGGCCGAGGTCGGCAGCGACGTCGCGAGCCGCGATCGCGCGGTCGGCATGCAGGCCCGCAGACAACTGCGCGCCGGCCAGGCCCTGAAGGTCGCCGATATTTCAAAACCAGATCTGGTGCAGCGCGACCAGAACGTGACGCTGACCTACGAGGCGACCGGGCTGTATCTGACCATTCGCGGCAAGGCGCTGGAAAGCGGCACCGAAGGCGACGTCGTCAGCGTGCTCAACCTGCAATCCAAGCGCACGGTGTCCGGCGTAGTATCCGGCCGCGGCCAGGTGACGGTATCGGCGCCGGCCGCGCGGCTTCCGCCTGCGGCCGATGTCACCTCCTCGATTCCGTCGAGCGAGCTCACAGCCCCGGTCGCGGTCGCCATCAACAGCACGTCATCCGTCGCCCAACAAGTCGCGCAACACGCCGCTCCAAAAGCAGAGTAATGGTAATGTATACGTCCGGGTTCAACCGCCTCCTTGTCAACGGCACGCTCTTGGTCATCCTCAGCGTCGCGAGCGGGTGCTCGTCGATCGATCGGCTGTCGCAGATCGGCGAAAAACCAAAACTGACCGAGATCGAAAATCCGACGACGCAGCCCGGCTACAAGCCGGTGCAGATGCCGATGCCGAAACCGGAGACCGCGTCGTACAACGCCAATTCGCTGTGGCGGAACGGCTCCCGGGCGTTCTTCAAGGATCAGCGCGCGGCGCGGATCGGCGACATCCTGACGGTGACGGTGAATATCACCGACAAGGCCAACATCGCCAACGAGACCCAGCGCAGCCGCAGCAGCAAGGAAGATTCCGGCGTCACCGATTTCGCCGGCAGCAAGCTGTTGGGCGGGGATGCGGCAAAAGTGTTGCCCGGCCGTCTCTTGACCACCGACTCCACCGCCTCGACCGACGGCAAGGGCTCGGTCAACCGCCAGGAGGCGTTGCAGACCAACGTTGCCGCGGTGGTGACGCAGATCCTGCCGAACGGCAATCTCGTGGTCGAAGGCAAGCAGGAGATCCGGGTCAATTTCGAAATCCGCGAACTGATCGTCGCCGGCATCGTGCGCCCGGAGGACATCCAGAGCGACAACACCATCGATTCCTCGAAGATCGCGCAGGCCCGCATCGCCTATGGCGGCCGCGGCCAGATCACCGACGTGCAACAGCCGCGCTACGGCCAACAGGTGATGGACGTGCTGCTGCCGTTCTAGTGCTTTCGGCATGATCCCGAAAAGTGGGAACCGGTTTTCGGAGAAGGATCATGCCCACTTAATAGAGAGCTCCCACACTTCATCGCGAACCCTGGGCGTGATGAAGTGTTCCAACGCGGCCTCCGTCAGCTCCCCTGGCGGAGGCCGCGGTCGTTGTGGCGTTCACCTAGAGCATCGCTGGCATTCCCGCGCGATTGAAAAACCTAATCCCGGCAACGGGATCGCCGGGAAAGTTCGGTCACGGGTGGCGCTGAACGAAACCGGCTGACCGTCGTTTTGTGATGGAACCAAACGCGCATGATCCGAATAATCGAAGGATCCCTCCGAAAACCCAAATGGTGGGATCAGCGTAATCCTGTGGAGTGATCTTCATGAGAATAACATCATGCGCCATCGCGGCCGCGGCCGTGTTCGCGGCAACCGCGGCATCGGCACAGGCGGTCAATCTGACCGGCACGTATCGGTGCATCCAGGGGTGTCGGGTGGCTCCGGTCGGCAGCCTCGCCTTTGTCACGCAGAACGGATGGAATCTCAATCTCGTCAACGAAGCCGGTCAGCCTTCCCGTGCCTGGCCCGATGCGTTTGCGCCGTTCACCAAGATCTGGGCCGATGACTGGAACGTGAGCGCCGTCTATTCGCCTGACGGCATGACGATCCAGTTCGACAACGGAACAATCTGGCAGCGCGACATCGGACCCCCGCCCCCGCTCCGGGCGGTTCGCGTGCGAAGACAAGCAGCGCTGAGGTGATGCGCAGCCGGCATCGCCGATGGCGGCCGCGGCCAGATCACCGACGTGCAACAGCCGCTCCACGGCCAACAGGTGATGGACGTGCTGCTGCTGTTGTAGTCGCTTTCAAGAACTCCCACGCTTCATCGCGAACCTAGGCGCGATGAGGTGTTCCAACGCGGCCTCCGTCAGCTCCCCTCACAGAGGCCGCGGTTGGTTTTGGGGGATGCCGTAGGATGGGCAAAGTGCAGCGTGCCCACCTAAAACAAGGAGCGGGAGGACCCAACCAGCGTTCAGGCCTGCGGCGATCTGAGGGATGCGCCGCCTGATTTCCACCGCGCGTGTGTCCGAGAAATCCTATTGGAAAAGACCCTCACAAATCTCGCGATGGCAGACTCGCGAGATTCTCCGACGACCACATGATAAGTCGGGCCACTTTTGTTTGAGAACAACTGAATAGTCGCTACAACGTAGTCCTTCCCGTTCGCCCTCTGATAGCCAAGTCCAAGTTGATGTAACGCGGCAGAGGGCGGATCCGGCTCGGGATCTCCACCGATGTGATTAAACTTGTCCGGCTTGCCGGTCAGGATCATTTCAGGCAAAGCGGGTACGAATTTTCCTCTGCCGAGCTCGGCCGTAGCGAACGCGTGGGCGATCTTCCCAAGCATTAGGTAGAGCATATGCGTATCCCAATATGGCGATGCGGAGGCTGTGATGCCGTAGTCCCTTCGAAGTTTTTGTTCGTTGTACTGAAGGACAAGAACTCTGAATCCTATCATCAGTTGGGTTCCCCCCCTCGCCGCCGGTGAGAACGCCGGGTCTTCCCATAACCGGCATATTGAAAAATACGGGGTAGTCCTCGACGGGCATATCAATCGTCGTTTCCTTGCCGCTGATCGTGGCTTGGAGCGGCAGCGTCGCAGGTCTGGAACTGCGCGCCTTGCCACTTATTCCAAGATGGAGCCGCAGCGACTTAAGTGTTCGGAGCAAAACGTCCTGCTCAACAATGCGTCCGGTAATATGCTCGCACTTTTGACAACTAGCCTCAGGGAGGCGGCGCGTTGTGCCGCCGTTTGCTCGCAGTGACGTTTGAGCGACGGCACAATCCGCGACGCCGTTTGGGGGAATGCCAGCCCCCTATCGACAAAGGACGGGTAACACGGCAGGTTTCTTTGATGAAACATTATCCTCGCGACGCGTTCGCAGTAAGCTTTCTGCTGGCAAGCGTCCTGTTGGTAACTCGGTTGGGCATGAGTGGCCCACTGATTGCCGATGCGTCGAAGCAGCCTTATCAGTGGTTTAAAGATTTCCAACCATTGATTGGCGCCGCCTTAGCTGGCATCGGTCTTTATATTGCGTGGCGCAATGTAAGCCGTCGCTCGATCAACAGCGAGTTTCGACTCGCCTAACATTATTGAGCCGCGAAGAGGACCGTATCGAAAACGAATTACCTGGTCTCAGAGAGGCAGCCTTCTTCTGCAATCAAATTGCAGAAGAAGTTTTGGCGCTCGGTGACGTCAATCGAATAATCGACCACCTTCGAAAGATTGGTGTTAGGAATCCTGAACAACTACGGGATCTCTTCAATACGCGGCTTCCTGAAACAGATGATCGCACACGCAGGATTCTCATAGCCGACGTAAGAAAACTATTTAAGCTGGTTTTGTCGGCGCAGATCCTTCTCAACGCTAGATCTGGTCCTCTTGGAACCGCTATTGATCCTACCGCACAAGCAAACCATGAGACGCAGCTCGCAAAGGTAAAGCGCGCAGCAGCCGAAATTCAAGCCTTTGGGCGCAGCATCAAGCGTGAAATTAGACGGAAAATGAATCGTCTGACCAAGATCAGAGCAGAGATTGAAGCCAAGATGGAATGACTGGTCGAGGTACCCTTTTTCGCAATGAGAAGCGAAATGAGGGTAAGCGGTGGACGCGGCAGCGTTTTGCGCGCGATGGGATCGCAGGGCGGGTTTTAGACAGGCCTGTGAGCGGTCGAACCTGCGATTTGAATTTCAGCTCATCAGGCGGCAACGCGTGGCCGACGTGGAGGCACCAGTCCGCGGATTCTCTTTGGCCGCACCACAATGGTGACGTCCTGGTCGAGACGACGGACACAACGCAGGAGGCGCTCCAGTGAGAACTTGTGAACGCGCCCCGTTGAGAGCGCAGATACGTCCGGCTGCTTGAGACCTAGCAGGGTCGCAGCCTTGGTTTGGGTAAGCTTGCGGCGTTTGATGATGTCGCGGATTTCGCGCACCAGTTGCGCCTTGAGCTTTTCTTCCTCTGGATGATCAAGGCCAAGGTCGGCGAACACATTTCCGCTGCCACGCTTGACGGCGATTTTGTCGGTCATGTCTTAGCTCCATTCACATAGTTTTCTTTGTAGTGCTCTTCGGCCCGCTTCAGGCGAGCCTTGATCAAGTCGATGTCCCGCCGGGGAGTCGCTATACCTTTCTTCGATTTCTTCTGAAAGGCATGTAACACGTAGATCACACCAGCGAATTTGACGGTGTAGACGGCGCGGTAAGTGTCGCCGTCAAAGTCATCGACGATTTCAAGGACGCCCCTGCCACCAAACCCCTTAAGCGCCTTGGCGGATGGATGCTCGTCGCCGTGCTCGGCATCATCGATCGCTTGCCCCATCACCCGGCGGACTTCTTTCGGGAACTCCCGCAAGTCGTCTCTCGACGAAGCGATCCACTCAACGGGCTTTGGTGTATTCATCGGTGGACCAATATAGCAGTACAGCTATAATTCGAGCAAGCAATTTCTGGCCGATCCGGGGTCCATCTTGCGCGACGACAAATGGGTCCCGGCTCTGCGGAGCAGCGTGAAGGACGCTGCGCCGCGTCCGGGACACGAGTTGAGTATGCTCTCGCCGCCGTTTGGTGATGCGCCTACAGGACGATTTGTTGTGACTTTTCAAGCTGATTTGGGCAGTCCAGTCCTGTTTGCAAAAATATTCCGCTTCCCGCTCCCCCCAAATCATCTCTAGAACTTTTCCCGTCTCGTCCCACAGAGGGGCGGCTCGCGATCGTCACGGACGCGGGGCGGGATGCGGTGGACGCGGCAGCGTTTTG
>Ga0209839_10001379_pt1 | contig 12480 bp, 12 predicted proteins | sample OrgsoiDNA2013050_FD_185800 | JGI IMG/M metagenome (GOLD analysis project Ga0209839, IMG submission 185800) | Permafrost soil microbial communities from the Arctic, to analyse light accelerated degradation of dissolved organic matter (DOM) -... | ecosystem: Environmental > Terrestrial > Soil >... | reverse complement strand
GATCGCACCCGTCACGCAGCGTGTTACAGGCGGGGTCCCCCTGCTCTGCGCCGTGACCGGCAAGAGCCGCATCACGGTCATTTATCGCATAGGGGGCGTACCATGAGAAAATGGCCCATGCCCCAAGGCCCAGGCGGGACCCCATCCGGCACCTCGGACGAAGATGATGTTGACCGGCGACTCCGCGAGATCGCGCAGGACATTGCGCGCCAGGCCAGGTTCCGGGAGCCATCGGCCGCGGAGCGCGCCAGCAAGGGCGTGCAGCCCGCCGCCCGCCGGGAGTCCAGCAGCGGAAGTCCTTCGTCAGCGGCCTGGACAAGATGGGGCTCGATCAGCGGGGATTCCTGCGGAGCACGCGCGGGTGGATTGCCTCCTTCGCGCCGGGCAGCGCCGCGTTCGCCGGAACCGTCGTCAAGGTGCACGGCCGGATGAGCGCCGGCGTGGCCGCGATCAGCGGCGGCAGGCACGTGCTGCGGGTCCGCGCCGATTACCTACGCGCAGAGCGCGCCGGAGAGGGTCAAGCCGACCGGCGCTCCCGTCGATCCCGTCGATCCCTATGACCAGAGCATCCCGCCCTCGGGTCCCGGCTGCCACTCGGTCACGGGCACCTGACGCGTGGCCGCCGACCCCGCAGCTCACACCCGCAGGCGCGGCCGGGTCGCCTGAGCTCGGGCGGTACGCACGAGAGCTTGTTGACCGCGCCGTCAGGGACGGGCCGCTGAGCGCGGCGCCGCCCGCAGCCGCGGAACCGGGTGCTCCACCACCGCGATGACCCGGGTCGCCATGAACCGGGCCGTTCGCACCGCCGTGCCGCCCCGGGTGAGCTCGCTGACCTCTACCTGGCCGCGCCTGGTCACCACCTCTACGCGCCGGCCCGCGCGGGTGGCCGCGACCTCATAGGTCTTGGTGCCATCGCCGGCGTCGACCACGATCTCGACTCGGTCGCCCTTCATAACTGATTACTGCCCGCTGGCGCGGCGGCCGACTCCAGCTCAGAAGAAGATCAGCCGGACGGCGGAGATCACGCCGATCACGACGATGAAGATCCGCAGCGCTATCGGCGGGAGGCGCCGCCCGATCCGCGCGCCGAGCACGCCGCCGAGGGTCGAGCCGACGGCGATCAGCAGCACCGCGATCCAGGAGATGTGCGGGGCGAAGATGATGTACACGATGGCGGCGACGCCGTTGACGATGCCGACGAGCACGTTCTTGGCACCGTTGATCCGCTGCATGGTCTCGTCGAGGAAGGTGCCGAGCAGCGCGATGACCAGCACGCCCTGGGCCGCGCCGAAGTAACCGCCGTAGATGGCGGCACCGAACACGCCAGCGGGCAGGACCGGGCCGCCGCGGGCGTTGCGGTCGCCCTGGTCGTCTCGCTCGCGCCGGGCGGCGATCCGGGCGCTGAGCTTCGGCTGCACCAGGACGAGCACGCAGGACGCCAGGATCAGGACCGGCACGATGAGCTTGAACGCGCCGGCGGGCAGGGCCAGCAGGGCCGCCGCGCCCGCCACCGATCCCAAGGCCGAGAAGATGCCGAGCCAGAGCAGCCGGCTGCGCTGGCCGGCGAGCTCGCGCCGGTAGCCCCAGGCGGCACTGGCATTGCCCGGAACCAGGCCGACGTTGTTCGACACGTTGGCGACGATCGGCGGGAAGCCGAAGGCGAGCAGGGTCGGGAAGGTGATAAGCGACCCGGAGCCCACGACCGCGTTGATGGTGCCCGCGGCGGTTCCTGCCGCGAAGATCGCTACTGCCTCAGCTATGCCCACGCGGTCTCCGCATGATCATGATCGTAAGCGAGAGACTCGGGGACACCACGGTCAGGACGGCTCAACCGCCTGAGCGGACCACCGCCCGCCGTGCCGCGCGACCCGCAGGGGAAGGCCAAAGCAGCGGGACAGGTTCCGCTCGGTGAACACCTCGTGTACCGGCCCCGCGGCCAGCACGGCCCCGCGGCGCAGCAGCATGGCGTGGGTGAAGCCGGCCGGGACTTCCTCGACGTGATGAGTGACCATGACCATCAACGGGGCCCGCGGGTCGCCGGCCAGCCCTGAGATGCGCCGCAGCAGGTCCTCCCGGCCGCCGAGGTCGAGCCCGGCCGCGGGCTCGTCGAGCAGCAGCAGCTCGGGATCGGCCATCAGCGCCCTGGCGATCTGGACGCGCTTACGCTCGCCCTCCGAGAGCGTCACGAACCGCCGCCGGATCAGGTGCGCGCAGCCCATCGCGTCCAGCAGTTCGACGGCGCGGGTCAGGTCGAAGGAGTCGTAGGTCTCCGCGGCGCGGCCGAGTATCCCGTAGGAGGCGGTCAGGACCAGGTCGATGACCTTCTCGGTGGGCGGCACCCGGTCGGCCACGGCGACGCTGGCCAGGCCGATCCTGGTGCGCAGGTCGACCAGGTCGGCGGTCTCGAGCGGCTCACCGAGGATTTCCACGGCGCCGGTGGTCGGGGCCAGCATCGCGGCTGCCACCTGGAGCAGCGTGGTCTTGCCGGCCCCGTTCGGGCCGATGACCACCCAGCTCTCATTGCTGCGCACGATCCAGTCGACGTCCCGCAGGAGCATCGACCTGTCGTAGCTGACCGCCACTCCGCGCAGCCGCAGCACCTCGTCTGACACGCCGCTCCTTCCCTGGCCGCCGCCGATAACAGCTTGAACCTACGGCATAGGGCGTGGCTAGCTAGCTGCCGGCATGCCGGACCGCGATGACCGCGGCCTGAGTGCGATCGGCGACACCGAGCTTGGCCAGGACCGAGCTGACATGAGTCTTCACCGTCTTCTCGGACACGTGCAGCAGCCGGGCGATCTCGCGGTTGGAGCGCCCGTCGGCCAGCAGCGCCAGTACCTCGCGTTCCCGGCTGGTGAGCGCGCCGATACCGGTCACGGTCGAGGCCCCGCGAGCCGACATCAGCAGCCCGGCCGCTTCCGGCGCCAGCAGCGTATTGCCGTCATGGACCGAGCGCACCGCGCGGACCAGCGCGTCGGGGTCCACGTCCTTGTACAGGAAGCCGGCCGCACCAGCCTGCATGGCAAGAGACACCAGGGCGTAGTCGGCGGCGCTGGTCAGCACGAGGGAGCGGATCGGGCTGTCGCGGTCGCGCAGCTCCCGCAGCACGGCCACGCCGTCCAGGATCGGCAGCTTGAGATCCAGCAGCAGGATGTCGGGCTCGAGCTCGGCGCAGCGGCGGATCGCCTCCGCGCCGTCCGCGGCCTCCCCGGCCACCTCGATGTCGTCCTGCACGCTCAGCAAGACCTGCAGGCCCTGCCGGACGACGGGATGATCGTCGGCGATCAGCACGGTGATCTTCTCGGTCATGACGCGGCCACCGGGAGGGCATCGGCGGCCGGGGGGTTCAGCGGGGGGTTCAGCGGGATGCTCAGCCGGACCCGGGTGCCCGCGCCGGGCGCCGTCCGGATGGTCAGCGCGCCACCGACGGAGCTAGCCCGCTCGCGCATCGAGAGCAGGCCGAGGCCGCCGGGCGGCGGCGGCGCGACAAAGCCGGCGCCGTCGTCGGTGACCTCCAGGACGACCCGCCGCCGCGCCGCGGCCAGGGTGACCCGGACCTCGCTGGCGCCGGAGTGCCGGAGCGCGTTGTGCAGCGCCTCCTGCGCCACCCGATACAGGGCCGCCTCGCGCTGGGTGCCCAGCTGCGGCAGGTCGACCGCGACCACCTGGACGACGATCCCGTAGGTCCGGGCCGCGAGCTTGGCGAAGCTGCGCAATGACCCAGCCAGGCCGCCGTTGGCCAGGTCGGGCGGCGCCAGCCCGTCGATGACCGCCCGGAGCTCCGCGTGCGCCTCGCCGGCCAGCGCCGCGACGCTCCGCATCTCCGCGACGGCCCGGCCGGGATCACGTTCGACGAGCACGGCTGCCGCGCTGGCCTTCACCCGCACGCTGAACAGCTTCTGCGACACCGCGTCATGCAGATCCCTGGCCAGCCGGGCGCGCTCCTCCAGGACGGACAGCTCCCGGCCGCGCTCGTAGAGGCGCGCGTTCGTCAGCGCGATCGCGGCATGCGCGGCGAACAGCCCGAGCAGGCGCTCATCACGCTCAGTGAAGCCGCCGGGGCCGAGCTTGCAGGCGGCGAAGATGAAGCCGAGCACCTGGCTGCCGTCCCTGATGGGGACCGCCAGGACATCGGACAGGTCAGGATGGGCCGCCGGCCAGCCCTCGAACCTCGGGTCGGCCCGGATGTCAGCCAGCCGCAGCGGTGCGCCTTCCCGCAGCAACACGGCGAGCATGCCGTGCTGGCGCGGCAGCGGACCGATCAGCCGCTGCTGCCGGGCCGAGATCCCGTCCACCACGAACTCGGCGAAGGAGCCATGGTCATCGGGCACGCCGAGCGCCGCGTACCGGGCGCCTGCCAGCGTGCGGGCGGAGCGGACGATCATCTGCAGGACGTCCCTGGCCGCCACCTGACGGGACACGGCCAGCACGACCTGGCTGACGCGCTCCAGCACCTCGTCCTGGCCGCTGGCGCCCAGCTCGCGTCCGATCCGGCCGCGGTCCTCGCCCATACCCCTGACCGTACCGGCGCGCGGCCACGCCGGGATCGGGCGCAGGTCCTAGGACCATTGGCCCGGGGCCGGCTGGACGCGTGGCCGATGTCCCCGCGCAGCCGCCCGCCTAGCTTGCGAGGTATGAAGAACTCTCCTGTGGCCGTCATCACGGGCGGCTCGCGCGGCCTCGGCTACGCCCTCGCCCAGACCCTGGCCTGCGCCGGGTACTCGCTCGTCATCGACGGCCGTGACGAAGCCGCCCTGGCGGCGGCCGCCGCCGCCCTGACCCCTGGCACGGCCGCGGCCCGCGAGCCGGCCAGCGCCGGCGGCGCGGTCATCGCGCTTCCCGGCGACATCGCCGACCCCGCGCACCGGGCCGAGCTGCGGGCGGCAGCGGTCGCGCTGGGGGGTGCCAGCCTCCTGGTCAACAACGCCGGCACGCTCGGCGCGAGCCCGCTGCCGGCGCTGGCGGATTACCCGGTCGGCGCGCTCCGCGACGCCCTCGAAGTTAATGTCCTGGCCCCCATCGCCCTGACTCAGCTGCTGCTCCCCGACCTGCGCCGGGCCGGCGGCGCGGTGCTCTGCGTGACCTCCGACGCAGCGGTCGAGGCCTACGCCGGCTGGGGCGGCTACGGCGCCGCCAAGGCCGCCCTCGAGCAGGCCTGCAACGTGCTGGCCGCAGAGGAATCCGCCGTCCGCGTGTGGTGGGTGGACCCCGGTGACCTGCGCACCGACCTGCACCAGCAGGCGTTCCCCGGCGAGGACATCTCCGACCGCCCGCTCCCGGCGGCCGTCACGCCCGGCTTCCTCCGGCTCATTTCCGAACGCATGCCGAGCGGCCGCTACCGCGCCACCGAGCTGATGCCGCCCGTGGTCCGGGTGTCGGGGGCCCGGGCATGACGGTCGACTTCGCGCTGCCCGCCGCCCGGCAGGCGCATGAGCCGCCGGAGGCCCGCTCCAGCGGCCGCGACGACGTCGCGCTGCTGGTCAGCAGGAGCGGCACGGGCCAGATCAGTCACCACGCCTTCGCCGACCTGCCCGGTCTGCTGCTGCCCGGCGACCTGATCCTGGTCAACACCTCGGGCACGCTGCCCGCCGCCGTCGCCGCCGGCGGCGGGCTGACGGTGCATTTCTCCACGGCCATGCCCGACGGTGACTGGCTGATCGAGCTGCGGGCCGCCCGCGGCGGCACCACCGTCCCGCACGGCGGCGGTGCCCCCGGCCAGCGACTCGACCTGCCCGGCGGCGCCCGGCTCCTGCTGACCGCCAGGTTCACCGCGCGGCTGTGGCGGGCCACGCTGTCCACGGCCGTCGTGCCCTACCTGCTCAGGCACGGTGTCCCGATCAGGTACTCCTACGTCCAGAACTCCTGGCCGACGCAGGCGTACCAGACCGTGTTCGCCGACCGGCCCGGCAGCGCGGAGATGCCGAGCGCCAGCCGGCCGTTCACCCCGCAGATCGTGACCAGGCTCGTGGCGCGCGGCGTCACCATCGCGCCGCTGACCCTGCACACCGGGGTCTCCTCCCTGGAAGGCGACGAGGACCCCTACCCGGAGTATTACGAGGTACCGCCGATGACGGCTCGCCTGGTCAACCTGACCCGGCGCAGCGGGGGCCGGGTCATCGCCGCGGGCACGACGGTCGTGCGAGCCCTGGAGTCAGCCTCCGGCCCGGACGCCGCGGTGGCCGCGGCGGCCGGCTGGACCGAGCTCGTCGTCACGCCCGGTACCGGGGTGCGGGCGATCGACGGGCTGCTGACCGGGCTGCACGAGCCGCGCTCCTCGCATCTCAAGATGCTGGCCGCCTTCGCGGGCGAGGACCTGCTGACCCGCTGCTACGCCGCCGCCCTGGACCGCGGCTACCTATGGCACGAGTTCGGCGACGTGCACCTCCTGCTGCCCTAAGAACGGCTAACGAAGTGAGCTGCGGTTGCCGCTGTTAGAGCAGCAGCACCGGCACCTTCATGTCGCTCGCGCCGCTCACCCGCGAGCCCCGGCTGTCACCCGGGCCTCAGCGGCCGCTGGGGTCACTGCCCGGCGGCCGGCCAGCCCGGGGCCAGCGTCATGGCTGGGCACCTGCTGTCGTCCTAGCGGCAGTAGAGGCCCAGCCATGTCGTTGCGGGCACGGGCGCCGGCGCCGGGACTCGCTGAGCCGGGACTTGGCGGCGTGAGCTGACCATAATGGGTGGTGCCCATGCCGCACCCCGCCAGGCCGGCAGATTCGCGACGAGGCGGCGGGGCAGATCGTTGCGGAGCCGATCGGAGGTAGCTGGGCGTGGAAATCAACATGGTGCTGTACCTGCCGCGGGACGCAGCGAGCGTGCCTGTCAGCCGTCAGGTTCTGGATGGCTGCCTGGAGGTGCTGGGCGTCACGCAAGGTACGCGGACCGACATTGCCCTGGCGCTCAGCGAGGCGTGCGCCAACGTCATTCAGCACGCCGGACCGGGCGACGAGTTCGAGGTGCGGGCCCGCGCCGTGGGCGGTCAGTGCGTCATCGAGGTCGTGAACGCGGGCAACGGGCCGGCGGTCAGCCCGGACGACGAGCCGATGATGCTGAGTCCCGGCGATGAGCCGGCGCCTGAGACCGCCGAGCACGGCCGCGGCCTCAAGATCATGGACGCGGTGGTCGACAACCTGCGACTGACCGGTAACGGGCGGACCGGCACGACGGTCCACTTCGAGAAGCCGCTGCGCTGGGTGCCGGGCTCGGCCGGCGAACTCCTCCTCAAGCAGGCCAGCACCCCCGCCCAGGAATAAGGCCGGCGTCCCCGCCGCCGGCGTGCCCCGCCGCCGGCGTTCCCTGACCGGTGTCGGTAGCGTTGGCTGCGCTATGTCGGATCCCCAGATCACCTTGCTCGTGACCCTGACCGGCCGGGACCGGCCGGGCGTCACGTCCCGGCTCTTCGCCGCCTTGTCCTCCCACGATCTCAGCGTCCTCGACGTCGAGCAGGTCGTGATCCTGAGGCGGCTCATTCTCGGCGTCCTGCTGTCCTGCGGCGTCGCGCCCGACCTCACCGCGATTCACCGGCAGGTGACCGACCTGGCGGCCGACCTGGGCATGGACGCGGAAATCACGATGGGCTCGGTGGAACGGCCGCCGCGCCGTCGCGGCACCCTGCACGTCACAGTCCTGGGCAGCCCCCTGACGCCCGCCGTCATCGCGGCTATCGCCGGCGCGATCGCCGCCAACGGGGCCAACATCGACCGGATCGGCCGGCTCGCGCACCGCCCCGTTATCTGTATCGAGTTTGATGTCTCCGGCGCGGACCCGGTGACCCTGCGGACCACGCTCGCGGAGGAGTCGGTCCGGCTCGGGGTCGATGTGGCCGTGCAGCGCGGCGGCCTGCACCGGCGGGCCATGCGGCTGATCGTGATGGACGTCGACTCCACGCTGCTCCAGGACGAGGCGATCGAACTGCTCGCCGACCAGGCGGGCTGCGGGGCGGAAGTGGCCGAGCTGACGGCCGCGGCGATGCGCGGCGAGATCGACTTCACCCAGTCGCTGCACGAGCGGGTCGCACTGCTCGCCGGGCTGGAGGTCTCGGTCATCGACAAGGTGCTGCGGGGCCTGCGGCTGGCGCCGGGGGCGCGGACCCTGATCCGGACGCTCAAGCGGCTCGGCTATCACTGCGGCGTCGTCAGCGGCGGCTTCACCCAGTTCACGGACTGGCTGACCAACGAGCTCGGGCTGGATTACTCGGCGGCGAACACGCTGGAGATCGCCGAGGGCAAGCTGACGGGACGGGTGACGGGCGAGATCATCGACCGGCCGGGGAAGGAGCGCGCGCTGCGGCTCTTCGCGGCCCAGGTCGGGGTGCCGCTGAGTCAGGCCGTGGCTGTCGGGGACGGCGCGAACGACCTGGACATGATCTCGGCGGCCGGGCTCGGGATCGCCTTCAACGCCAAGGCCGCCGTCAGGAACGCCGCGGATACCTCGGTCAGCGTGCCCAACCTGGACGCGATCTTGTACCTGCTGGGCATCTCGCGACAAGACGTCGAGGCGGCCGACGCCGAGGACGGCGCCCTCACCGGAAGCCCGCCCGGCTAGCCGCGGGTCGCCTGCCTTAGCCAGCCAGTCGCGGCGTCCAGGACGCGATCAGCTCCCCGGTGCCGGGGGCTATCTCCGCCCACGGGCCGGGCAGCCCGATAACGGCGATCGCGGCGGTCGGAAAGTCCAGCTCGACGCCGGTGAGGCTGGCCACCAGGTCGGCGGCCGCAGGATTATGACCCACGTACATGAGTGCGGCCAGCGCCGCGGGCGTCGCCGCGATGACGGCCAGCAGCGCGGCCAGGTCCGCCTCGTACAGCCGCGGGTCGGCGCTCGAGCTCACCTCGCGGCCGAGCCCGGCCGACACCTCCTGCCAGGTCTGCCTGGTCCGCCGGGCCGATGAGCAGATCACGGCGGCGGGGACGTAGTCGCTGGCGCGCAGCCAGCGGCCGGCGGAGCCCGCGTCGCGACGGCCCCGCTCGCGGAGCGCGCGCTCGGCGTCGGGACCGCCCGGCAGCTCGCCGGCCTTCGCGTGCCGCATCACGATCAGCCGGAGCTTCATGACCTCCATCGTCGGCTACCTCCTGGCCAGATACCCGGTGGCGCGCTGAGTAGGAGCTATCGAGATGCGGTGTCCGCACGGCAACCGCCGACGGGCGGCCGAGCAGCAGGCTCGGCCGCCCGTCGGCGTCATCGCGAGTTTCTCAGGCGGTGGTTGTCTCCGGCGAGGCGGCCGGCTCCGCGACCGCCTGGCCATCCCCGCCGCCGCCGATCGCCTTGTCCGCCAGGTCGACGGCCGGGCCGTCGGGCGAGTCTGCCCCAAGATGGCTGGCGCGCCGCTTGGAGACGACCACGGCACCGACGATGATCGCCGCCGCGACGACCGCGACGCCGGCCCGCAGGCCGAGGTTGTGGCTGTACTTCACGACGCTGGTCGCGATCAGCAGCGACACCAGGTTCATGACCTTGATCAGCGGGTTGATCGCCGGGCCCGCGGTGTCCTTGAACGGGTCGCCCACGGTGTCGCCGATGATCGTCGCCTCGTGCGCGGCCGAGCCCTTGCCGCCGAAGTTCCCGTCCTCTACCAGCTTCTTGGCGTTATCCCAGGCGCCGCCGGAGTTGGACAGGAAGACGGCCATCAGGGCACCGGCCGCGATAGCGCCGGCCAGGAACGCCCCGAGCGGCGCGTAGCCGAACGCGAATCCGACGGCGATCGGGGCCAGCACGGCCAGCAGCCCGGGGGTGGCCAGCTCCCGCAGCGAGTCGCGGGTGCAGATGTCCACCACCCGCCCGTACTCGGGCTTCTCGGTGAAGTCCATGATCCCCGGGTGGTCGCGGAACTGCTGGCGGACCTCGTAGACCACCCGGCCCGCCGCCCGGCCCACCGCCATGATCGCCAGGCCGGAGAAGAAGAACACCACCGATGCGCCGATGATCAGCCCGAACAGGATGTTCGGATGGTCGATCGAGAGGCTGAAGGTACCGGCTGCCTTGCCCAGCGCGCTCTCGACCTGCGTGCGGAACGCGCCGAACAGCGCGGTCGCGGCCAGCACCGCGGTCGCGATCGCGATCCCCTTGGTGATCGCCTTGGTCGTGTTACCGATCGCGTCGAGCCGGGTCAGCACCTGCGCGGCCTCGCCCTCGACCTCCCCGGACATCTCCGCGATCCCCTGGGCGTTGTCCGAGACCGGGCCGAAGGTGTCCATCGACACGATCACGCCGACGGTGGTCAGCAGGCCGGTGCCCGCCAGCGCAACGGCGAACAGCGCGATGGTGGCATTGCCGGTGCCGAGCAGGAACGCGACGTAGACGGCGCCGCCGATCAGTAGCGCCGAGTAGACCGCCGACTCCAGGCCGACCGAGACGCCGGACAGGATGACCGTGGCGGGGCCGGTCAGCGAACTCTGGCCGATGTCCTTGACCGGGCGACGGTTGGTCTCGGTGAAGTAGCCGGTCAGCAGCTGAATGGCACTGGCCAGCACCAGGCCGATCAGGACGGCGCCGATGGCCAGGAGCCGCGGGTTGCCACTGTGGTGCAGGACCGCGGCGGAGGTGACGCCCTTGAGGTCGCTGAACTTCGGCGGCAGGTAGATGTAGGCGGCGATCGCCACCAGGACCAGCGAGAAAAGCGCCGAGATGAAGAAGCCCCGGTTGATGGCGGTCATGCCGCTGCGGTCGTTCTTGCGGGGTGCGACGAGGAAGATGCCGATGACCGCGGTGATGACACCGATCATCGGGACGATCAGCGGGAAGACCAGGCCCTTCGAGCCGAACGCCGCCGTGCCGAGGATGAGGGACGCGACCAGCATCACCGCGTAGGACTCGAAGAGGTCGGCGGCCATGCCCGCGCAGTCACCCACGTTGTCGCCGACGTTGTCCGCGATCGTCGCGGCGTTACGCGGATCGTCCTCGGGGATGCCCTTCTCGACCTTGCCGACCAGGTCGGCGCCGACGTCAGCCGCCTTGGTGAAGATGCCGCCGCCGACCCGCATGAACATGGCCAGCAGCGCCGCGCCGAAACCGAAGCCCTCCAGGACGCTCGAGGCATTCGCGCGGTAGATGATCACTACGATCGCCGCGCCGGCCAGCCCCAGCCCGACGGTGAACATGCCGGCCACGCCGCCCGTGCGGAAGGCGATCCGCATCGCGAGCCGGTCACCCGACTCCTGGGCCGCGGCGGCCACCCGGACGTTCCCGCGCACGGCCAGCCACATCCCGGTGAAGCCGGTCCCGGCCGAGAACAGGGCGCCGACCAGGAAAAAGGCCGAACGGCCGATCCGGACCGACTCACCGTTCGCCGGCAAGATCAGCAGCACGAAGAAGATCAGGACGACGAAGACGGCAATGGTCTTGAACTGGCGACGCAAGTAGGCCGCCGCGCCCTCCTGGACCGCCAGGGCGATCTCCTGCATCTTCGGCGAGCCCTGACTGGCCGCCAGCACTTCCCGGACCAGCAAGGCGGCCACGACAAGTGCCAGCAGAGCGACCACGAGCACGACAACAACCCAGGTCAGGTTGGCACCGGCAACGGTGACCGCCCCGCTCGCGAAAGCGGGATTGGGCCTCAGCATCTGTCCTCCTCGACAGGGGAAACAAGCTTCGCCCGAGGCGCTGCCCAGGTGGCAGTCTCGGCGCGTCCCGACGTGGCCTCTTTTGGGGGGCAAGCTGGCGAGGTATCGTCACGGATCGGTGCCGGGAGTCTACGCATCGGGGCAAGTGAACGGTGCGTCGGGTCCCGGTCTGGCCAGCGCCGCGGCTGGTCTTGTGACGCGGCGCCGGCCACGACGCGGGCTGACGGCCACCGGACTAGCTGGCTGTCACCGCCGACGGCCAGCTCATCCTGATGCTCGTCCCGGCCGAGGTCTCGCTGATCTGCACGTCGTCGGCGAGGCCGGCGATGACCGCGATCCCGAACCCGGGCCGGAAGGCGGGAGCGCCGCCGCCGGCGGCGTTTCCCTGCATGCTGGTGTCCGTCACCTCGACCTCGAAGCGCCCGGCCAGCTCCGTGAGGGCCAGCCGGACCGGTTCGGTCGGGCAGTGCAGCCGATGCTCCTCCACGGCGCGCGAGCATGCTTCGCCCACGGCCAGCCGCACCTCATCTAGCAGTGACTCATCGACGCCGCTGCGCCGCGCGACGGCCGCAGCGACCAGCCGGGCGGTGCGGACGTGCGCGGGCAGGGGCGTGAAGCTGACTTCGACCGTGGCCATCTCGGGGAGTTCAGCCTCGCTTACTTGTCAGACTTCCGCGCTGCGATTGCCTCGTCCACGGTGTCGTGGATGCCGAAGACCTTCGTCAGCCCGGTGATCCGGAAAATCTTGAGAATCCGCTCCTGCGTGCACACCAGGTCCAGCGACCCGTCGTGCGCCCGGACCCGCTTGAGGCCGCCGACCAGGACGCCGAGGCCGGTCGAGTCGAGGAACTCGACCTTCTCCATGTTGACGACCAGCTGGTAGAAGCCGTTGTTCACCAGGTCGATCAGCAGCTCACGCAGGCGCGGC
>Ga0209839_10001378_pt1 | contig 12493 bp, 11 predicted proteins | sample OrgsoiDNA2013050_FD_185800 | JGI IMG/M metagenome (GOLD analysis project Ga0209839, IMG submission 185800) | Permafrost soil microbial communities from the Arctic, to analyse light accelerated degradation of dissolved organic matter (DOM) -... | ecosystem: Environmental > Terrestrial > Soil >... | reverse complement strand
CCGGTCATGGACTACGTCAACCCGCCGGTCGGCAAGGCCAAGAAGCCGCCGTCGCCACTGAAGCCGCATCTCGCCATCCCGACGACCTCCGGAACCGGGTCCGAGGCGACCACCGTGGGCCGTGCTCGACATCCCCGATCTCAAGGTCAAGACGGGGATCTCTCACCGGTACCTGCGGGCGACGCAGGCGATCGTCGATCCCGACATGACGCGCTCTCTCGGACCCGAGGTAACCTCCTCGACGGGGCTCGACGTGGTGTGCCACGCCGCCGAGTCGTTCCTGTCCAAGCCCTTCGACACCCGTGGACGTCCGGAGTCGCCGGATGACCGGCCGCCGTATCAGGGCTCCAACCCGCCTGGTGATGGCGCTCTGGCATCGCGTCGTAGGTGAAGCGAAACGCGGCCGGGGCTGTGACGATCACCGAGTGGCCGTGGGGGACGAACGGATGGTCGTCGGGGTGTATCCCGAGATGATCGCGCTCGTCGACGCGCGCTCGGAGATGGAAGTGCTCAATCACCGCTTCGTCTACTTCATCGCGAGCGAGGTTCGGCGCGGGAAGGTCGGAGAAGCGGTGGTCGATCCCTCAGCCGGTGTGGTGCGAGGGCGGGTCAGCGCGCGGACGGGGTCAGAAGCCCGTCAAGTGGCCGCGTGTTGAGCACGTGCGCGGGCTCGCCCACCCGGTCCAGGTCGAGCTCGTTCTCGGGCCGCCGGTTGATGTAGCGGCCCTTCGGGTGGCTGAGGCAGCTCACGCAGGGGTTGCGAAGCGCCTCCTCGACGCGCTTGGTCATCTCCCGCCGCGGCATCCGCTGCCCACCGTGCACGCTCGCCTGCACCCACTCGAGCTCGGCCAGCATGTCATCAGGGAGGTCGAGACTCCCGTCACGGAGGATGTCGCACTCGATCCCGCGCAGCACCCGAAACGGCGCCAACCGCTCGTTCGCTGCCGCGATCTCCTCACCCTGGCGACGCACGTCATCCGGGCTCAGCCCCCTGACCGCGCTGACCGCGGGCGTGTGATCGCAGATCGCGAGGTAGTCATAGCCAAGCTCCTGCGCGGCGCGGGCCATCTCCTCAACGCTCGCCCTGCCGTCCGACCACGTGGTATGGCTGTGCAGATCGCCCCGGATCTGCGCGAGCTCGACGAGGTCCGGCGGCTCGCCGCGGAACGGCGCCTCCCGCAACTCCGGCGGGCACCAGGGAGTACCCAGCGCGGCGTAGATCGCGGGCTCGTCGGCCGCGTCCGGGAGCGGCTCGAGCGCCTCGACGTACGCGGCGGAGCGTGCGACGGCGTTAGCCGGATCGCCGGCCGCGCACACCACAGCGAGCTGCTCACACGAATCACGCCACCGTCGGGGTTCGCCGGCCGCCTCGCCGCCGAGCACGTCGGCAATGCCGCCCACGAGCTCCCGCGCGCGGTTGAGCAGGAGCCCCTGCCGCGGGCGCGGCTCGCCCTCGCGAACGAGTGCCTCGACCAGCAAGGCCTCGGTTTTCGGGCCGATCCCGGGAACGTCCCGCAGCCGCCCGGCCGCCACCGCCTCGCGAAACTCATCGGCAGTTCTCACATCGAGCGATCGCGCCAGCTCCACCGACCGCTTTGCCCCCAGTCCCAGGTAGCGGCCCAGACCGACAAGATCGGGCGAGAGCTCGCGTTCGAGCTCCTCCAGCTCAGCGATCACCCCCGTCTCCACGAGTTCCCGGAGCCGTGACTCGATGCCCGGCCCGATGTTGCGCAGCTCACGAACACGCCCGGACCAAACGAGATCGGCCACCGGGAGCGCCGTGTTGCGAATCGTCTCGGCGCCGCGGCGGTAGGCGCGGACCGTGTACGAATTGGCCTCGACGAGCTCGAGCATCAGCGCAAAGACTCGAGGCGGTCGGCGATGTGGGCGTTGTCCACAGGCAGAGTGTCGCTGAGGCGCGATAGCCTGGCGTGAGTGGCGTTGCTGTTCGCGTTGAGGAGCGGATGTCCCTCAGACCACATCTCTCGGCGTGTCTAGCCTGATCGGGCGCCGTGCGCTTCGGGTTGCGGTCGCAGTGGTTGCGACCGTGGTGGTCGGCGGTTGCGGCGGCGGGCAGCCGACGGTCGCGTCGGTGGCGAAGCCTCGCCCGCCCGCCCGCGCAACGGTCCTCGGCGCGCCGTCCCTGGCCGTCACCGCGGCTGGTCACCTGCCTGCCCCCGTCCAGGCTCCGGCGACGACGGCTCTCGGCGGCCGTGCGCTGCTGATGGGAGGGCTCGACCAGGCCGACGTATCGGTGTCTGACATCGTGCTCGCGGGCGCAGATGGGGCGCGACGACTGGGTGCTCTCCCGCAGGCGCTGCATGATGCCGCAGCCGCCACCGCTGGAACCAGCGCGTACGTGTTGGGCGGCGGTGAGCCCTCGCATAGCGAGATCACCGCCGTCGATCAGACGGGGAAGGCCACGCTTGTGGGACAACTTCCGGCCCCCGCGTCGGACGTGGCTGCGGCAGCGATCGGCTCGACCGTCTACGTGGTCTGCGGCTACACGGGCACGGAGCCGCTCCGCACGATCGTCGCCTGGTCCGGTGCGGGGCCCGGGCGGGTTGTCGCGACGGTCCCGCATCCGCTCCGGTATGCGGCCGTCGCGGCTGTCGCCGGGCGACTGATCATCGCCGGCGGAACGAACGGCGACAGCGCGACCGCCGACATCTACTCCTTCGATCCGACGACGGATCGCGTGAGCCACATCGGCGTCTTGCCACGGCCCCTGACGCACGCCGCGGCGGCGGCGCTCAGGGGCTTCGTGTACGTGATCGGCGGCCGGGGCGGCGTTCAGGGTACGCAGACCGCCCAGATCCTGGCGGTGGATCCCGCCAGCGGGAGGGTCACCTCCGCCGGGCGCCTGCCGGTGGCGCTCTCGGACGCCGGGGTCGCGAGCATCGGCGACGCTGTCGTCCTCGCCGGCGGTCGGGAAGCGACGGGCACTCTCAGCGACCGGGTGCTTCTCCTGCGGCCAGCGACGCGCCGTCGATGAGGGGTCGAGCGCCAGGCGCGTTTGTTGTTGTCGCCATCGCCGCGGCGCTGCTGGCGCTTGCGGCATGCGGTGGAGGCCACGCCGCGAGTTCCACGAGCGTCCCGAAGACGACCGTGAACGTCGCGCCGCCCGCCGTCACGGGCCACGGTGTCCCGCCCCTGCTCGACCCCCGGAACGTATACGCGGCCGATCGCGCCGATGATCTCTCCCGGACCGTGCGCGGGTTCCGGCCGCTGGTGTACGTGCCGAACAGCGGCAGCAACACCGTCGATGAGATCGACCCGAGCACCTATCGCGTCATCCGTCATTTCGACGTGGGCGCGCTCCCGCAGCACGTCGTTCCGTCGTATGACCTGCGCACGCTGTGGGTCACCAACGACGAAGGGAATAGCTTGACGCCGATCGACCCGGCCACGGGCGCTCCTGGCCATCCCGTCCCGGTCGAGGACCCGTACAACATGTACTTCACCCCCGACGGTCGCTACGCGGTCGTGATGGCCGAGCGGCTGCGCCGGATCGACTTCCGCGACGCGTCCACCATGCGGATTCACCACTCGCTGAGCGTTCCGCAGTGCCCGGGCGTCAATCATGCCGATTACACCGCCGACGGTCGTTACATGCTGGTCAGCTGCGAGTTCGGTGCGGCAATGATCGTGGTCGACGTGCCACACGAACGCGTGGTGCGCACGATTCCGCTGCGCAGCGGTGCGTCACCGCAGGACGTCAAGCTGGCGCCGGACGGCAGCGTCTTCTACGTTGCCGACCTGACCTACGGCGGTCTGTGGGAGATCGACGCCTCCTCGTTGCGCCTGATCCGGTTCCTGCGGACCGGAGCCGGAGCTCACGGCCTGTACCCCAGCCGGGACGCGTCCGTGCTCTATGTCTCGAACCGGTCGGCGGGAACGATCTCCGTTGTCAGCTTCGCCACCAGGCGCGTCGTCGCCACATGGAACATCGGTGGAAGCCCCGACATGGGCGGCGTGTCCGCATCAGGCCGCTTGCTGTGGCTGTCGGGCCGCTATGACGCAACGGTGTATGTGATCAACACCATCACCGGGAAGCTGGTCCACCGGATCCCGGTCGGTACCGGTCCACACGGACTCTGCGTATACCCGCAGCCGGGGCGGTACTCCCTGGGGCACACCGGGATCATGCGCTGAGCTGCAGAGGCGTTGAGAGCGCCCGGAGGGGAGCCGCCGTCCAAGAGGCGGGCCGTCTTCACCGCGGCTCCGGCGTTTGTGCGTGCGGGTCCGGGCACAGTAGGCTGGGCGAGGCCGTGTTCGGACGAGAGGATGAGCGGGCACAGATTGAGCAGTCGCTCGTGTGCGCCACCGACGGACCGGTCGGGATCTCGCTGGAGGGCGCGCCGGGGATCGGCAAGACGACGCTCTGGCGTGAAGCCGTGGAATCAGCGCGATCGCGCGGCTACCAGGTGCTCACGACTTCGCCGGGCGAGCCGGATGGCGCGCCTGCGTTCGTCGGTCTCGGTGATCTGTTTGGTGGTGTGAGCGAGGATGTCATCTCGGGCTTGCCGGATGCCCAGCGGCGGGCGGTTTCGGTGGCGTTGTTCAGCCGGAACGGCGGGGAGGCGCCAGCCGATCCGCAAGCGCTCGGCCGAGCCATCCTTGGCCTCCTTGACACGATGGCCGCGCACAGACCTGTCGTCGTCGCGCTTGACGATGAGCAGTGGCTGGACCGCGCCTCGGCGCGTGTGCTGGCGTTCGCGCTGCGCCGCGTACGCGAGCAGCGGATCTCCGTTCTGTTGGCGAGGCGTCCGCAGAGCGGCGGGGCGTTGTGGACTGAGCTTTCGCTCGGCTTCGGCGCGAAGAGGCTCATCCCGCTGGTCATCAGGCCGCTCGAGCTGAGCGCGATCCAGGGCGTCGTGGGCGAGCAATTGCCGGTTGAGATCCCCCGCGCGCTCGTACGACGAATCCACGTTGCGTCCAGTGGCAACCCGTTGTTCGCGTTGGCGATCGCCCGCGAGGTCGACACAGACGCGCAGCCCGCACGATCGCCACGGGCGGATCATCGCGGCGACCCAGCGGCATCAGGCCATCGGCGACCTCGCACCCTCCCGCGTGCTGCTGGAAGCCCTGATATCGGAATTGCCGCCAGGTCCAACGCGCGCGAGGGCGCTCAAGGAACTGGCGCTGGCCCGCACCGATGACGCTGAGATCGCTCAGAGCCTGCTACAGCAGGCGCTCGCGGAGGCGGAGGACGACGATCACCTGCGAGCTCGAATCGAACCAGAACTCGCCGCCGTGTTACGGGGCGGCTGCAAGTTCTCGCTGGCAGCCGCACACGCCCGGTTGGGCCTCGAATCCGCCCAGCGCGCCCGAGATCCGGGCCTCCTCGCCAGAGCCCTCGCCGCTGACGCCATGAACGCGTTCTTCGCCGAAGGGGGGATCAAGTTCGAACAGCTCGCCAGAGGGATCACGCTCGAGGACGAATCGGACGCGATCACGTACAAGCTGCCCACCACCGTCAACGGGGAACGTCTTGTGGTGGTCTGACGATCTCGACGGGGCGCGACAGGCCCTCGGGCGCGCGATGCAGCGTGCGGTCGAGCACGACGAAGACTCGTCGCGCTCTTCTGGTTTCACCTCGCCGTGCTCGAGTGGAAAGCCGGCGACCACCAGACGGCCGAGCGGTGCCAATCGCGAATTCGGAGTCCGGTCACGCACGCAACTCGTCACAGCGATGTCAGCAGGACCGAGCGATCAGACTCCGAGCTGACGCTCGCAGCCCGCGGGGACTCGGGACGAGATCAGAAGCTGGACCAAGCCGTCCAGTACGCGCTGCAGCCTGTCGCGGCCCTTTCCTGACGTCCACCCGGTCCACGACCCCGCGGGACAAACGTGCGGATTTCCCGATTTACGCCCGGACCGATCGAACCTACCGTGACGCAATCAGGAACGCTCATCGCCCGGTCGGCCCAGAACAGATGAACACCGCCCGGTAGAGCACAACCGCTCGCCTCTCATGGGGCGACCACCTCGGAGGTTCACCGATGCGTCCAGCGCATGGCATTCGCCTGCTCGTAGCCGCGACCCCACGCGACCATCGCTGGCGCGCCGCCCACGCCGAGTCAGTCATGGCCCAGCTGCGGTAGCGAAATTCGGTCCCTTGGTCACCTGTTGACGGCCAAGCCGACAACGCAGACTCGACGAAGCACCTCACTGCACGCCACCCACACAGGAAGTCCCGTGCTCTCAGTGACATGTCACAAGCCTCCTGCCAGGCTCGCCGACGACCACGCCGCGACAGCTCAGTGTCACCTCCCCCAGCCGGACGGCCACTGGGGCGGGCGTCGACTGGGGAGAGCGGCTGTCACCCATGCGTTCCTGACCGCTGTCCTGCTGGGTGTTGCTGCTGCGCCAGGGTGTGCCGATGGGGCCCCGATGCCGCGCATCAGCGTTCACGGCCAGCGGCTCTACGCCGGCGCCACGCCGTGGCGCGCGTGGGGTTTCAACTGGGGGATCGGAAACGACATGAAGGTCCTCTACTACTTTGATGATCCGACCGCCTCGCGCCTGCGGGTGCTCTCGTCGGAGCTTCGCACGGCTCGCCTCATGGGTGCCAACAGCATGCGCGTTTACCTGGAGCTCGGTCAGGTGATGCAGAGCCCGAACCAGGCACGGCCGAGCACGCTCACGGCGCTGCGGTTACTCCTGTGGGTTGCTGAGCGCGACCGCGTCTACCTCGACATCACCGGCGATCTGGTGTGGCGACCGAAGCGCTCACCTGCCTGGTACGACGCGCTGAGCGAGCAGGCGCGCTGGCAGGTACAGGCGAACTTCTGGACCGCGATCGTCCGCACGGCGGCGAGTTCCCCCGCGGTCCTCTGCTACGAGCTGACCTCAGAGCCGATTGTGTCCCAAGCTCCTGGCTACTACTTGGGGGACATTGCCGGCTGGACATTCGTTCAGAGCATCGCCATCGGGCGGCGACATCATGCCCGCGCGCTCGCGCGCGCCTGGACGAGCCTCCTCGCCGGCGCCGTGCGCCACCAGGACAACCGACCCGTGAGCATCGGCCTGCTGCCCACCCTGACCGGCGCGTTCGCCCCGCAGAACGTCGCGGACCTGCTCGACATGCTCATCGTGCACCAATATCCGCAGACCGACACAGCGCAGGACGCCGTGTCGCTGACGCGTCGTTTCTCGCGTTTCCACAAGCCGCTGCTGCTCGGTGAGACGTTCCTCCTCAACGACGACGTCCCCACGCAAAGCCAGTTCCTGCTGGCCACCGCTCGATACCTCGTTGGCGCTTTTGAGTTTTACGACGGGCGAGACCCGAGCCCGATGGCAGTGACCTGCATACCCGACGCGATATACCGGACATCGCTGCGCCAGTTCATCTCACTGCGGGCGGCGCTGCTCGAACCGCGTTGACCTCGCGCGCCGCGCCCCTTTCCCCGCGGGTTTCCCGCACCGGCCTGTGGCTCTCCTTCGGTGAGCCAGAGCTGCACGCGGCGCGTGCCGAGCCAGCCATCAGCGCGTGACGGTCAGCTCCTCCAGCATCGGAGTCGTCGGCGGCGGGTTCGGAACCGCCGTGGTCTTCGTGAGTGGCTTCTGGCTGCCCTTCGTGAGCCGGAGTCGCACATAGCGTGCGCGGACCGGTCCGAAGCGCAGCACGTCGGTGATGCGGTTGGTGACGCCCGTGACCTTCGCCACCGTCCGCCACGTGCGGCCGTCATCAGAGACCTGCAATGCATAGCTTGACGCACGCAGCGTCTTGACCGGGTCCGGCGCGGGCGGGACGTTGGGCCCTGTGACGCCAGGCCACAACCGGCCCCAGACGACCGTCACGTGGCCCAGGAGCCGCTCGCCCGCGGGCACCGCCGCGGTGAGCGTGGCCGGGAGGCGCACCGGCTGCCAGCCCGTCGCCGGAGTGCCGTCGACGGCCGCCAGCGCCGGGGCGCCCGTTTCGGCGTTGCTGGCCGTGGCGCCCTGGCAGCGGACCGCGTCGGAGGTCCTCGTCAGGTCGGGCCGACTGGTGCCGATCCGCAGTGTATGCCCGACGGTGATCGTCTCCAGGCCAGTGGGCGTCTGGACCGGAAGCGGCGCGCCGCTCTGGAGCGTGACGGTCGTGGTGCGCTGGCCCAGCGAGACGGTGAACACGCGGCCGCGCCAGGACAGGTTGCGCAGCACGATGCCGGACAGCTGGCTCGTGAGGCTGGGAGCGACCCGCACGTCGCCCGCCTCCCAGCGGAGCCCGGAGTAGCCGTACAGGAACTCCTGCAGGAAGCCGCCGATGCCGGTCATGAACGTGAACGCTCCGCCGTACTTGGTCTCCGAGAACTGGTTGAACACGTCGTGGATGAACGGCTCGTAGCTGCGCTCGGTGTAGACGAAGCTCGCGCAGCCCGGCGTCCTCAGCGCCGAGGTGTCGATCGAGTTCACCGCGTCACTCATCGAGGGACCGCCGGGATCGGTGCGCGGGACGTAGAAGCTGACGTTGTTCTGGGCCACGGGCGCCGGCATCGGGTACAGCCACGGGTACTGCAACAACGTCACGTCCGCCTGCTTGACCATTTGCGACTGGTATCCGGAGAACTCCTTGTCGATCCGCGTTCCGTCGGCGCGGCTGGTCGTGATCGCCAGCCCGCCGGCGACGGTGGACCAGTTGGTGGGGACCCCCATCCCCAGCACATGGGCCGCCTGGATCGCGTCCTGGAGCGTCGTCTTGGCTCCGACCACCGTGTAGACCTCGTCATTGACGTTCGGGTTCTCCTCGTCCGGGCCGGTGACGTGGTCGATGTGGTAGCTCCCGTCGGCCGCGCGTGTCGCCCTCGAGGCCCAGAAGTCGGCGGCGCCTGAAATCACAGGCCAGCCCTGGGCCGCCAGCCAGGTGCGGTCCCCGGTCACGACGTAGTACTGCCACTGGGCCAGCGCGATGTCGGCGGTGATGTGCTGCTCGTAGAGTCCCTCGCTGTTGATCGACACCGGGGGAGGGATCTACTCGGTCCCGTCGAGCGCGCTCTCCCACGGGAACCGCGCGCCCGTATAGCCGGTGGCGGCGGCGTGCTGGCCTGCCGCGCCGAGGTGGTTGAAGCGGTATGCGTTCATCCCGGCCGCGAGGTCGGGGTGCTGGGCCAGCAGCGACGGGTACATCCATGTCTCGGCGTCCCAGAAAATGTGGCCGTCGTATCCGTTGGAGGACAGGCCGGCTGGTGAGATGCTCCAGTCCACGCCATCGCGCGTGTTCGACCACAGGTAGAACTCGCTCGCGTTGACGTCGCCGGCGAGCGTTTGGTTGCCCAGGACGTCGATCCGGCCGTGCCACAGCGCCGCCCACGCGGCGTCGTTGGCGGCCGTCATCGCCGTGAAGCCCGCGGCGGCCGCCCGCGCCGCCTCGGCCTCAGCCGCGGCGACAGGATCGGCGGTGTCCTGCGAGTCGTCGACGCCGACGAACTTGGTCACCGTGTACGTCTGGCCGGCGACGACAGGGAAGCTCACCTGCTGGCCGATGCTTTGGCTGGCGCTCGAGTCGACCTCGATCAGTGTCCCGTTGACGTTGGGGCTCGTCGTAAGCCGGCTGGCGATGGCCGCGTGGATCCCGGTGCCCTGGGTGACGACCTCCACGTAGTCCTGACGAGTGGACGGGGTAAGGCCCTTCCCGACCTGGTTAGTCAGCGTGGCGGGCGAGCCGTCGATCTCGTCGGTCACAGTTGCGGTGCCGCTCCAAGCTGGGGTCAGCTGCAGTTGCACCAGCCCGACGTGCTCATCCGCTCGATCGGTCAAGACCTGGTAGGAGAACGCGACGGTGTGGCCATCCGGCGCGTTCCACGTCCCCGACGTGGTGATGATTCCCGTGTGAAGGTTGATCGACTGCCGCCAGCCGGTCGTCTTCCCGGAGGTCAACGAGAACGTCTGGCTCCCGTCACCGAACGACAGGGTCGACCACGTCGGGATGTTGGCGCGCTGCTGCACCGCGTCGGAGATCGTCTTCGGGTGCGTCGGCTTGGCGTAGAACCCGGCCAGCTCCGACTGCGCGGGCACGCTTCCGCCGGCATAGCCCTGCCCGGAGGCCGGGATGCGGACGCCGAGATACCCGTTACCGGTGAACGTCGGCGCGTAGGCTGCTCCACTGCTCGTCGTGGAGGTCAGCACGTAGCCCCCTCCGGAACTGGCGGCGGCTGCCGTTGCCGACAGCGCCAGCGCCAGCGCTGTCGCGCACACCAGGCCAAACCAACGCATCTCTCACCTCCGGGGACGGTCCGACCAATACCCATGCCCCCGCCGGCTCAAACAAAGGGCGTCATCGGCCGGCGCCGTGCTGCTGGTCGCCCGAGCTCGTCCTGCGCACGGAAAAGCGCGGGCCAGAGGTGAGGCCCGCGGTCTTAGACCTCGCAGACGCTCATGGCCGGGGCGTCGCGGCGTGCCTTCTCGGTCGCGGTCGCCAGGTTGGCGAGCGCCGTGTAGGTCACGCGGTCCGGGTCGACGTCCAGGGCGACCGCATCCTCGCGGTCCAGGCGCTCAAGCGGGTCCTTCGAGGCCAAAGTGCGCCCGTCGCGCAGGCCTCGATGCGCTCGGTCGAGTTCGGGCCGAAGCGCCAAGTGCGGCTGACCGAGAGAGCGTCTGCGCCGGAGAAGTGCTCGCCGATGGCAAAGCGCGCGAGCTCGCCGGTCCCACCGCCGTACGTGAAGCGCGCCGCTGTGGTCGCATAGGCGAGTCGCCAATGGTCGTCGAAGACCCAGGCCATTGCCCCGAGTCCTCCATCGCTGAGGCCACCGCGGCCGCATCGCGATGACGCCGAGATCAACGATCGCGCCGGCAACTCGCTCGATTTCAACTCGCGAATCGCCACAGTCTCTTGGTACTGAGCCGGAGCTGTCGCGGGCCTGTGTGACGAGGGCACGGCGACCACGCCGGCCCTCATCACACACGCGGGGTTAGCCGCCGTATCCGCCAGGGGCGCCCGGGCCACCGGGGGCACCCGGGCCGCCGGGGCCGCCATGGCCCTGGAGAACGGTGAACGAGCTGTCGAGGTGAATCTCGACCGTGCTGCCACCGGACTTGGTCACGGTCACCTCGTAGCCCTTGCCGGTGAAGTCGGTCGTGACCGCACCTGCGGTACCTCCGCCGGCGGCCTTGACCGCGGCCGCCTGAGCCTTGGTGGCCGCCGCACCGGTGACCGCCTTCTCAGCACCCTCGTGCGCGGCTGTGCCGTGGGCCGGCATGTTGGGACCCGGCGGCCGCTGCGCGGAGGATGGGGTGGTGGTGGAGCCGGACGAGGAGGCCGACGACGAGGTGGCGGCGTTGGCAATCGCACCGCCTCCGATCGCGGCCGCGCCGATGGCGCTGGCGGTGACCAGCCTTGATCTCAGATTCCGCATGATGTCTCCTTTGGGGTGGGGTGCGGATGTCTCGATCATGCGCGGCGTTCGTATGACCATTGGGAGAGCAGCGTCGGAATAACGTCGGAAACCGATGGCACGGGGGACGCGCGAGCCGGCTGCTGCCGCCAGCGTAGGGGTCGGCTAGGCACCGGCCCGGTGCTGCTTGGCTTCCACCGCCGCGGCCGGGATCACCAGCACCGGCCGATCGGCAATGTGCAACAGCTCGTGCGAGACGCTACCGAGCAGCGCCCGGATGCGACCGAGCCCGCGCGCGCCAACAACGATCTCGTCGGCGGCTCTGACCCTTGCGACATCGGCGATCACTTCGGCGGGCGGTCCACCGATCAACTCTGTCTCATATTCCGTATCAAGCAGCTTGTCGCTGCCAGCGAGATGTATGGCAGCGAGCAGTGCTCGACCATGATCTTGGCGTTCTGCAAGCAGGCGTTCGAAGTTAGGCGAGCCAAGGAAGTCGGGCGGCAGCTCGTAAGCGTGCACAACAAACACCCGTCCGCTGTTTCCGGCACGCCGAGCGGCCACGGCCAGCGCCACGCGCGATGGCTCAGAGCCGTCATAGCCAACAACGATTACGGGTCTGCGGTCCACGGATGCCACCACCAGCAGAGACTAACGAGCGACCGCGACTCGCTGTCGCGCACAGCGACAGCCATTCGCCCGGCCGGAGCGCTCCTACTCTAGGCGTGCGCGATGACTTTGCCAACCTCGATGCTGTCCAGCGTGACGCTCATGGCCGGTGCACCCTGGGTCATGTCGACGAGCGCCTGGGCGGCCGCCTCGGACTCGAAGGGCATCCAGACACACCGCGCCGACGGTGCCGCGATCGGAGTCGCCCGCGCCGCTCGGTCTCGTCTCACTGCCATAGCCGCTCGCGCAGCCCCGATGCCCGCACAGCCGGGCGCTCGATCGCAGTGCGAGCGGCGGACTCCATCCCCACGAGGATGAGGCGCTTGCGGGCCCGCGTCACCGCGGTGTAGAGCAGCTCCCTGGTCAGCAGCGGCGAGGTCGGCGAGGGCAGGAGTACCGCCGCGGTATCGAACTGCGACCCCTGGCTCTTGTGAACCGTCATCGCATACACGGTTTCCACGGCGGCGAGCCGGAGCGGGCTGAACGTCAGCAACTGCCCGCCGCGTTCG
>Ga0209839_10001377_pt1 | contig 12496 bp, 10 predicted proteins | sample OrgsoiDNA2013050_FD_185800 | JGI IMG/M metagenome (GOLD analysis project Ga0209839, IMG submission 185800) | Permafrost soil microbial communities from the Arctic, to analyse light accelerated degradation of dissolved organic matter (DOM) -... | ecosystem: Environmental > Terrestrial > Soil >... | reverse complement strand
GCCATGGCGGGGCGGATTTCTCGGGGATCATCCAGCATGTCCGCGCATTGGCGGGGAAGTGATGGGCGATCGATGACCACCTTTCAGGAAGCGCGCGCATTCCTACTCAAGCATCGTATCGACTACGATACCGCCGTCGCGGAGTTCCGCTGGCCGGATTCGGTGCCGTTCAACTGGGCGCTGGACTGGTTCGATGCGGAACTGGCGCGCAATCCACAAAGCAAGGACCGCGCGGCGCTGTGGATTGTCGATGCCGGCAGCAACCGAGAGGCAAAACTGTCGTTCGAGGCGTTGTCGCGCCGTTCCAATCAGGTGGCGAACTTTTTGCGGGCGCAGGGGCTGAAACGCGGCGATCATCTACTGCTGCTGCTCGGCAACGTCATTCCTTTGTGGGAGACCATGCTGGCGGCGATGAAGCTCGGCGTGGTGGTGATCCCCGCGACCACGCTGCTGACGCCGGATGAACTGCGCGACCGGCTCGACCGTGGCCGCGCCAGGGTCGTGGTGGCGTCGCAGGATCAGGTCGCGAAATTTGCCGGCCTCGGCGGCGACCACCTCGTTCGCATCGTCGTCAGCGCCTCGTCAAAGCATGACGGCTGGCTGGCCTACGAACAGGCGGCGGATTTTTCGCAAGACTTCGAGCCGGACGGGCCCACCGGTGCCGACGATCCGATGCTGTTGTATTTCACCTCCGGCACCACGGCAAAACCAAAACTGGTGCGGCACAGCCAGCGCAGCTATCCCGTCGGCGGGCTGTCGACGATGTACTGGCTCGGGCTGCAGCCGGGCGATGTGCATCTGAACATTTCCTCGCCGGGCTGGGCCAAGCACGCCTGGAGCTGCTTTTTTGCGCCCTGGAATGCCGGCGCCACGGTGTTCGTGGTCAATCAGCCGCGCTTCGACGCCAAGGGACTTTTGGCGACCATCGGGCGCTGCGGCGTCACCACGCTCTGCGCGCCGCCGACGGTGTGGCGGCTGTTCATTCAGGAGAAGCTGGCGACCTTCAAGGTATCGCTGCGCGAGGTCTGCGGTGCCGGCGAGCCGCTCAATCCGGAAGTGATCGATCAGGTGCGCGCGGCCTGGGGGCTGACGATCCGCGACGGCTACGGCCAGACCGAAACCACGGCATTGGCGGGGAATTCGCCGGGGCAAAAGGTGAAGGTCGGATCGATGGGTCGTCCATTGCCGGGTTATCAGGTCCAGATCACCGGTATCGACGGACAGGTGACCAACGAAGGCGAGGTCAGCCTGTTGCTTGGCGCTGACCGGCCGGCGGGCCTGATGCAGGGTTACCAGGGCGACGACGGCACATTGAGCGGCGCCGACGGCGATCTCTATCGCAGCGGCGACGTGGTGTTTGCCGACGACGAGGGTTATTTGACCTTCGTCGGCCGTTCCGACGACGTCTTCAAATCATCCGATTACCGCATCAGCCCGTTCGAACTGGAGAGCATCTTGCTCGAGCATGAGGCGGTCGCCGAGGCCGCGGTGGTTCCCAGTCCCGATCCGATTCGCCTGGCAATCCCGAAAGCCTATGTGCTGCTGGTGTCGGGCGTGGCGCGCTCGCCGGCAACCGCGCTGTCGATCTTTGCGCACCTGCACGCACGGCTGGCGCCGTTCAAGCGCATCCGGCGGATCGAACTGGTGACGGAATTGCCGAAGACGATTTCCGGCAAAATCCGCCGGGTGCAGTTGCGCCGGCTGGAGCACGACAATGATCGCGACGACCCGCTGCGCGGCCAGGAATTCCGCGAAGAGGAGTTCCCGGAATTGCAGCAGGTGCGGTCGGCCGGATCGCCGGAGAACTGACCAATGAACGAAGTCTGGAAGAAGCCGCCGGTTTCGCTTGAAGCCTACCAGAGCATGGTCGGCGAGGAGGTCGGGGTGTCGTCATGGCATCTGGTCGACCAAAACCGGATCGACCTCTTTGCCGACGTCATCGAAGACCACCAGTTCATCCATGTCGATCCCGAGCGGGCCAAACGCGAAACCTCCTATGGCATCACGGTGGCGCACGGATTCCTGACCATGTCGCTGATGAGCATCATGTCGTATGAGGTGATGCCGGTGATCGAAGGCACGACGATGGGAGTGAATTACGGTTTCGATAAACTGCGATTCATTTCCCCGGTGCGTGCAGGCTCGCGCGTCCGCGGCCGCTTCAGGCTTGCCGAAGCCAAGCTGCGCAAGCCGAAGGAACTGCAGTCACGCACCAATGTCACCGTCGAAATCGAGGGCGAGGAAAAGCCCGCACTGGTGGCTGACTGGATCGGCCTGATTTATTTTGCGTAAGCGTAGTGCGTCATGGCCGGGCTCGTCCCCGACCATCCACGTCTTGTTTGATGTAGCAACCAAAAAGACGTGGATGCCCGACACAAGGCCGGGCATGACGAAGAACCCCACATCCAGGAATTGCACTCATGACAATCAGGTTTGACGGACGCGTCGCCATCGTCACCGGCGCGGGCAATGGTCTTGGACGCGCGCACGCGCTGGGGCTGGCGAGCCGCGGCGCCAGGGTCGTGGTCAACGATTTCGGCGGCGCGCGCGACGGCACCGGGGGATCGCTGACGCCGGCCGAAGCCGTGGTCGAGGAAATTCGCAAGGCGGGCGGCGACGCGATGGCCGACGGCGCCGATGTCTCGAACTTCGAGCAGGTGAAGGCGATGGTCGCCAAGGCCACCGAAAAATGGGGCAGCGTCGATCTGCTCTGCGCCAATGCCGGCATCTTGCGCGACAAGTCATTCGCGAAGATGGAGATCGCCGATTTCGCCAAGGTGCTGGATGTCCATCTCAACGGCACCTTCTATTGCTGCAAGGCGGTGTGGGACGGCATGCGCGAGCGCAATTACGGCCGCATCGTCGTCACCACGTCGTCATCAGGCCTGTTCGGCAATTTCGGCCAGGCCAATTACGGCGCGGCCAAAACCGGCATGGTCGGCCTGATGAATGTGCTGGCGGAAGAGGGCCGCAAGAACGACATCCGCGTCAACATGATTTCGCCGACCGCGGCGACGCGCATGACGGAAGAACTGCTGTCGCCGCAGGCGCTGGCGCTGATGAAGCCGGAAGCGATCACGCCGGCGGTGTTGTATCTGCTCGGTGAAGACGCGCCGACCCGCACCATCATGGGCGCGGGCGCAGGCTCCTTCGCGGTGATCAAGATCATGGAAACCGAAGGCATCAACTTAGGCCAATCCGACTGGACGCCCGAGGCGGTAGCGGCGCATTTCGCTGAGATCAGCGACATGTCGAAAGCCAAGGCGCTGGAGGGCGCGTTTCAACAGACCCAGAAATATGTTGGCCAAGCCGCGGCGAGGGCGGGGATCAAATTGTGAGGGACGTCATTCCGGGGCGATGCGAAGCATCGAACCTCAGATGTGCAATTGCACATCGGGGAATCTCGAGATTCCGGGTCCACGCGAAGACGCGTGTCCCGGAATGACGTGCTTGGGTGACCCGCCGGAATCCGGCATAGGCTTGCATCCATGTCAGGTCGTTCATCTCCTGAAGTCGCCGTCATCGGCGCCGGTCCCGCCGGACTGATGGCGGCCGAGGTGCTGGCGCAAGGTGGCGCCGCCGTCACCGTGTACGACGCGATGCCGTCCGCAGGCCGCAAGTTTCTGATGGCCGGACGTGGCGGGCTCAATCTGACGCATAGCGAACCGCTGCCGGAATTTCTTGCGCGCTACCGCGAGGCGATGCCGAACCTCCGAGCCGCGATCACTGCGTTTCCGCCGCAAGCCCTGCGCGAATGGAGCGAAGCGCTGGGGCAGCCGACCTTCGTCGGCTCCAGCGGCCGGGTTTTCCCGGAAGCGTTCAAGGCCTCGCCGCTGTTGCGGGCGTGGCTGCGCCGACTGGATTCGGTGGGCGTGCAGTTCGCGATGCGCCATCGCTGGACCGGCTGGGATGACGACGGACAGCTTTCTTTTCACACTCTGGACGGACAACGCTTCGTCGACGCCCGTGCAACCCTGCTCGCGCTTGGCGGCGCAAGCTGGCCGCGACTCGGGTCCGACGGCGGATGGGTGGAAACGCTTGGCGCGAAGGGAGTGGCGATATCGCAATTGCGGCCCGCCAATTGCGGATTCACGGTCGCCTGGTCCGACATTTTTCGCGACCGTTTTGAGGGTCAGCCGCTGAAGGGTGTCGTGCTGTCGCTTGGTCCGCACGCCGCGCGCGGCGAAGCCATGATCACGCGGACGGGTATCGAGGGCGGCGCGATCTATGCGCTCTCGGCTGACTTGCGCGAGGCCATTTTGAATACGGGGCAGGCGACACTGAGCGTTGCTTTGCGGCCCGATCTCGAAATGAAAGATCTGGTCGCGCGGCTGTCGGTGCCGCGAGCAAAGCAGTCATTTACAAACTGGCTGCGCAAGGCTGCGCATCTGTCGCCCGTGGCCATCGGCCTGTTGCAGGAGGCGGCGATGGCGTCCGGCGTGTCGCCGGCGTCGCTATCGCCCGCGGCCCTCGCCGGATTGATCAACGCCGTACCGGTCCAGCTCAAGGGCGTGGCGCCGATCGCGCGCGCGATTTCGACCGCGGGCGGAATTGCATTCGGCGAACTCGATGCCGACTTCATGATCCGCCGTTTGCCCGGCATTTTTGCCGCCGGCGAAATGCTCGACTGGGAAGCGCCGACCGGCGGCTACCTGCTGCAGGCCGGGTTCGCGACCGGAGCGGCGGCGGGGACGGGTGTGTTGAAGTGGCTGGAGAAGGGAATGGCGAATAGCGAATAGCGAGCGGAGATTTCCCTATTCGCTACTCCCTATTCACCTCGCGCAGCTTCCCGCGTGCCGCGACCGGCAGCGGACCGATGATCTCGTCACTGCGCACCAATATGTCGAAGGCTGCAAACGCGGACGATGATGTTCAGATTCCATTCAGCGGCGGTCGCTTAGGTACTGCGTCCGGAGGGCTGCAACAAAGAGGAGACAGAATGATCTTGAAACCATTGATGGCGGCCGTGGCAATGACGGCCGCTGTATCGGCAATGTCTGTTGTCGTGCCGTCATCCGCTCACGCTCAAAGTGGCGCTGAGGCGGAGATCATCGGATTCCACGAGCTCTGCAACAAAGGCGACCGCCGGGCCTGCGTGCGTTTTGGTATCCTGATTGGTCGGAACGAGCAACGTCACGCCGACTGGCGCAGGGCCCACGCCGACTGGTGGTGGTGGGAAAAACAATAACGAACGGCATGAGGCCGCTGTCGCCGGCGGCCTCATCTCGCCGGGTCACCGCAACTTCCCGCGCGCTGCGACCGGCAGCGTGCCGATGATCTCGTCGCCGCGCACCATCACCACCTCGTCCATCATGTTGACGACGACGCAGACATGGTTCGGCACGATCCGCACGACGTCGCCGACATTGGGACGGGTGTTGCTGCGCGCAAGATCAAGAAAGCCATGTTCCTCGGCAAAGCGCGCGATTTTGGCTTCTGGATGTTCGAGAATCAGGCCATGGCCGTCGAGCCCGCCGCCGGTATCGGAGGTAAGGGTCTTCGAGCCGGCATCCAGAATGCCGCGATCCGGCCCGGCGCGGCTCACCACGGTCGCATAGATGTTCAAGGCGCAATCGTCCCAGGTCGCGACGCCGGCGCCAACCTGCATCCGGTCGTTATAGATGTAGGTGCCGGGCCGATGCTCGGTGGCGCCCTTGAGTTTTCCGACGTTTTTTAGATTTGGCGTTCCGCCAGTTGAGACGATGGCCGCATCAAGTCCGTGCTCGCGAACGCCGGCGAGCGCTTCATCGAAAAACTTTTGCGCCTCTCCCCAGCCGGTCTCGGTCGGATACAGCATGAAACCGGCAAAGGTCAGCCCCTTCGAGGCGGCGATCTCGCGCGCGAGCGCGATGGCTTCCGCTGGAGTCTCGACCCCGGCGCGCTTGCGGCCGGTGTCGCATTCGACGACGACGGAGAGCGGCCGGCCGGAAGCCGCCGCCGCCTGCGGTAACCCTGCGATGACAACCGAATTGTCGGCGGCGACGGTCATGTTGGCCCTGGCCTGCAGCGCGCCGAGCCGGGCCATCTTCTCGGCGCCGATCAAATTGTAGCTGATCAGGATGTCGCCGATGCCGGCCTCCGCCATCACTTCGGCCTCGCCGAGTTTCTGGCAGGTGATGCCTCTGGCTCCGGCGGCGATCTGAAGTTTTGCCAGCAGCGGACTCTTGTGGGTCTTGATGTGCGGCCGATTGGCGACGCCGGCGGCATCGCAGGCGGCCTGGATCCGCGCGATGTTGCGCTCGACGCGGTCCATGTCGATGACAGCTGCGGGCGTGCCGTATTCGCGGGCGATTTTGGCGGCAAGGGGGGTGGTCATGGGTTTCGGGCCTGTTTTGTCTTTTCGTAGGATGGGTTGCGCAGCGAAACCCATCAATCTTCGTCCACTTGTTATGATGGGTATCGCTGCGCTCCACCCATCCTACGGCCTGGCTACGGCTCAGGCCTGCTCGATCTCTTCACGTAACACTTCAAGCTCCAGCCATTTGTCCTCGGCCTCCTGCAATTCCTTTTGCGCTTTCGCAAGTGCATCAGAGGCTTGGTCGAATTTCTTGCGATCCTTCCTGTAGAGATTGGGATCGTCAAGATGCCGCTGCTGTTTGGCGATTTCGGCCTGCAATTTGGCGATCGTCTTGGGCAGGGTGTCCAGCGCGTGCTTTTCGTTGAAATTGAGCCGGCGTTTCGCCGCGGTCGAGGGCGCGCCGCTTCTCGTTCCCTTGGCGGTCTCCTCGGCGGCGGTCTTCACCGCCTCGCGCTTCAAATCCGCGCCACGCTGCTTCAGCATGTCGGTATAGCCGCCGGCATATTCGATCCAGCGGCCGTCGCCTTCCGGCGCGATCACCGAGGTCACCACGCGATCGAGGAAATCGCGGTCATGGCTGATCAGGATCACGGTGCCCTCGTAGTCGCCGAGCATTTCCTCCAGCACATCGAGGGTTTCGAGATCGAGGTCGTTGGTCGGCTCGTCCAGCACCAGCAGGTTGGACGGTTTCGCCAGCGCGCGCGCCAGCATCAGCCGGCCGCGCTCGCCGCCGGAGAGCACTTCGAGCGGCGTGCGCATCTGCTCCTGCGCGAACAAAAAATCCTTCATATAGCTGACCACGTGCTTCGGCTTGCCGCCGACCATCACATTGTCGCCGCCGCCCCCGGTGAGCGCATCGGCCAGCGTCGATTTCGGATCGAGGCTCTCGCGGTGCTGGTCGAGCGTCGCCATTTCGATATTGGCGCCGAACCGGATGGTGCCGGTATCCGGCGGATTGGCGCCGGTCAACATGTCGATCAGCGTGGTCTTGCCGGCGCCGTTCGGCCCGACGATGCCGATGCGGTCGCCACGCTGCACGCGAATCGAGAAGTCGTCGACGATTTGGCGGTCGCCATAGGTCCTGCCGATGTGCTTGGCTTCGATGATCAGCTTGCCGGATTTGTCCGCTTCCGATGCGGCGAGGTTGGCATTCCCCGCGGCGCCACGGTAATCGCGGCGCTGGTCGCGCAGCGCGTAGAGATTGCCGAGCCGCTTGACGTTGCGCTTGCGGCGGCCGGAGACGCCGTAGCGCAGCCAATGCTCCTCGTTGACGATTCTGCGGTCGAGCTTGTGCTGGTCGCGCTCTTCCTCGGCCAGCACCTCGTCGCGCCAGGCCTCGAACGCGCTAAAGCCGCGGTCGATCTGCCGGATCTGGCCGCGGTCGAGCCACGCGGTCGAGCGCGACAGATTTGACATGAAGCGGCGGTCATGGCTGATGATGACCAGCGCGCTGCGGCGGCTGCCGAGTTCGCCTTCCAGCCATTCGATGGTAGTGAGATCGAGATGGTTGGTGGGCTCGTCGAGCAGCAGGATATCGGGCGAGGGCGCCAGCACCCGCGCCAGCGCCGTTCGGCGCGCCTCGCCGCCGGAGATAGTCGCGGGGTCTTCATCGCCGTGGAGGCCAAGCTGCTCCAGAACGTAGCGGGCCTGATAATGATCGTCGCCGGGGCCGAGGCCTGCTTCGACATAGGCCAGCGTCGTTGCGAACCCCGAAAAGTCCGGCTCCTGCGGCAGATAGCGGATGGTGGCGCCGGGTTGCACGAAGCGGCTGCCGCTGTCGGGTTCGACCAGGCCGGCGGCGATCTTCAGAAGCGTCGATTTGCCCGAACCGTTGCGGCCGATCAGGCACACGCGTTCGGATTGCGAGACCGACAGTTCGACGCCCGACAACAGCGGCGTGCCGCCAAAGGTCAGCTTGATGTCTTTCAACTGGATCAGCGGAGGCGCCATCGTTGCTCAATTCAATCTTGCTTTTGCTTCTACTGGTCGGCCCGCTGGCGCTGGATGCGGCGGATGGTCTGATCGAGCGCGGACAGAAACGCCGAACGGTCGCGCGGCGCGAACGATCGCGGGCCGCCGGTGACTTCACCCGAGGACCGTAGATCGGTCATCAGGTTGCGAACCGCAAGGGTCATTCCGATCGATTGCTCGGTAAAAGGCTTGCCGTTCGGTGCGATCACCTCGGCGCCTGCCTTGACGCAGCGACTCGCCAGCGGGATGTCGGAGGTAACAACGATATCGCCTTTTCCCGCGCGTTCCGCAATCCAGTCGTCGGCGGCGTCCATCCCGGAACCCGCCGCGATGCGCTCGATCAAGGGATCCTGCGGCACCCGGATGAATTGGCCTGCGACCACGCTGACCGGCAATCCATGGCGGGCCGCGACACGGTAGATCTCGTCTTTGACCGGGCAGGCGTCGGCGTCGACATAGATGCGGGTGGTGTTCAAGAAGGGCGTCATCGGTTGGGATTTAGGCGGGGAACGCAACGGGTATTCCCGGATGCACGCGTGGTACCCCATCGGAAGCGGAATTGCGAGGAAAACAGCGGAGGGAACGCGCTTGCCACGATATTTTGTTCGCGTACGATTATCGGCGGAAAAGCGCGTAAAATCACAGGAAACAGGCATGACCATCCGCATCGGGCCGTACCGCGTCTCGGCCCACAACACCTCAAAGCAATCCGAAAACAAGATCCATGACGACGCCGTGGCGCGCCGTTTCGGTTTCAGCGGCGGGCTCGTCCCCGGTTGCGATGTGATGGCCTACATGATCAACCTGCCGGTCTCGAGATGGGGCCGCGCCTTTCTCGAGCGCGGGTTGATCGAGGCCCGCTTCGTCAAGCCGGTCTATGACGGCGAGATGGCTGATGTCACCGGCGAGGAGAGCGATGGTGTGCTGGCGATCGAGGTCAAAAGCCGTGGACAGCTCTGTGCCACCGGCAGTGCTTCGCTGCCCGCAGCCGCGCCTCCGGTCTCGATTGCGGATTTCACTGAGACCGCCGCCGCGGTGGCCGAGCGCAGGCCGGTCGATACCGCGTCCTACGAACTCGGCAAGTGGCTCGGCACCCTGCCGCGCAGCTGGGCCGGCGAGGCGGCAAAAGAATATCTGACCGATGTGCGCGAGCGTGATCCGATTTACGCCGATGAAGGCCTTGGCCATCCCGGATTGCTGCAGCGGGTGATGAACATGGTGCTGGTCGACAACGCCATCTTGGGCCCATGGATTCACGTCGGCAGCCGGATGCAGCTCTTGTCGGCAGCCAACAGCGGTGACGAGCTGACGGCGCGCGCAAAAGTCACCGGCAATTACGAAAAGAAGGGCCACCGCTTCGTCGAGCTCGACGCGCTGGTCGTCGCCAACGGCCGCACTCCGCTGGCGCATTGCCAGCACATCGCGATCTACCAGCCAAGAGAGCAGGCCGCGGCGTAGTACATGCTGGAGGTACCATGCCTCTCAACTCGTCATGGCCGGGCTTGACCCGGCCATCCATCCTCTTCGCGAGACTCTCATGAAGTTTGATGGATACGCGGGTCAAGCCCGCGTATGACGACTGTTGGTGTGATGCGCTTCGTCCAAACGCTACGCCACCTTCGCCTTCGCATCCTGGATCGCGCGCCAGACCCGCTCTGGCGTCAGCGGCATGTCGATATGCGCGATGCCGTATTCGGACAGCGCGTCGATCGCCGCGTTGACGATGGTGGAGAGGCTGCCGGCGCAGCCGGCTTCGCCGCAGCCCTTGGTGCCCAGCGGATTGGATTTGGCGGGCACCGGATGATCGCCGACCGCCATGTCAGGGATGTCTTCCGCGCGCGGCAATGCATAATCCATGAACGAGCCCGTGATCGGCTGGCCGCTTTCGTCGTAGCTGACGCACTCCATCAGTGCCTGGCCGATGCCCTGCGCGACGCCGCCATGCAACTGCCCGGCGACCAGCATCGGATTGACGATGGTGCCGAAATCATTGACGCCGGTGTAGCGCACGATCTGCACGATTCCGGTTTCGGGGTCGATCTCGACTTCGGCGACGTGGCAGCCGTTGGGAAACGTCGACGGCACGGGCTCGGTGGTATGGTCGACGTCGAGCGATGACGGCACGCCTTCCGGCATCTTGCCCTCGCGCAAGCGGCGCGCGAGCTCGATGATGTCGATGCTGCGATCGGTGCCGGCGATGGTGAAACGGCCATTGCCGAATTCGATGTCGGCTTCGGCGGCCTCCATCAGATGCGCCGCCGCGCGCTTGCCCTTCTCGATGACCAGCTTCGAGGCCTCGACGATCGCCATTCCGCTCGCGGTAATGGAGCGCGAGCCGCCGGTGCCGTTGCCGGTATGGACGATGTCGCTGTCACCCTGTTCCAGCCTGACGCTTTCGAAGGGGACGCCGAGCTGGTCACAGAGCACTTGCGCGAAGGGCGTCGCGTGGCCCTGGCCATAATCCAGCGTGCCGGTGATCAGCCGCACCGAACCATCGTCCTCGAACACGACCTTGCCGAGTTCGACGCCGGGAGGAGCGGTGACTTCGAGATAGGAGCCGACCGCGATGCCGCGGAGTTTTCCCTGTTTGCGGCTCTCTTTTTTGCGTTTGGCGAAACCGGCGTGATCGGAGATCTCCAGCGCCTTTTCAAAAACGCCCTGGAAGTCGCCGCTGTCATAGGTGACGCCGGATGACGCCGCGAACGGCATCTGCGCGGGCTTGATGAAATTGCGCTTGCGCAGCGTCAGCCGGTTGATGCCCATCTCGTCGGCGGCGCGATCGATCAGCCGCTCCATGAAGTAGTTGGCCTCGGGGCGTCCGGCGCCGCGATAGGCGCCCATCAGCGTGGTATTGGTCAGCACGGTCTTGATGTCGACGCTCATCAGCGGCGTGCGGTAGACGCTGGCGAGGTTCTTGCCGACGTTCAGGGACAACGGACTTGGCGCGACGCCGGTAATATAGGCGCCGAGATTGCCGTAGCCCGAGACCTTGACCGCGAGGAACTTGCCGTCGCCATCGAGCGCGAGCTCGCAGTGGATCTGTTGCGCGCGGCCGTGGCTGTCGGACAGAAAGCTGGTCGAGCGCTCGTCGGTCCATTTCACCGGACGGCTCAGCGCCTTGGCGGCATGCAGGATGCAGACATATTCGGGATAGTTGATGTTCTTCATGCCGAACGAGCCGCCGACATTGGCGGTCAAGAGGTGAACCTTCTCGTTCGGAACCTTCAGGATGTTTTTCGCGAGGTTTTGCCGGTTGCCGGCGACCCCCTGGGTCGGAACCTGGATCGTGTAGCGCTCGCTCGCTCTGTCGTAAGAGGCCAGCGCCGCCCGCGGTTCCATGGCCACCACAGCCACGCGGGTGTTGGTGATATCGAGCTTGGTGACGTGGGCCGCGCCGGCAAAGGCAGCTTCGACCTTGGCGGTGTCGCCGTAGTGATAATCCAGCGCCACGTTGTTGGGGATGTGATCGTAAAGCTGCGGCGCGCCGGGCTTTGCTGCCTCCTTGGCGCTGGTCACGGCGGGCAGGGGATCGATATCGAGCACCACGGCCTCGCCGGCTTCGCGCGCCTGCGCGAGGGTTTCGGCAACCACGAACGCCACGGGATCGCCGACATAACGCACCTTGTCGCTCATCAGCGCGGTGCGGTTGGTCTGCAACAGCGGCGTGCCGTCGCGGCTCTTCAGCGGCAGGCCGCAGGTATAGGGGCCGTAATTGGCGGACGCGAGGTCGGCGCCGGTCCAGACCCCGAGCACGCCCGGCATCGCCCTGGCGGCTATCGTGTCGATGCCGCGAATCACGCCGTGGGCATGGCTGGAGCGCACGATCCAGGCGTAGGCCTGGCCGGGCAGATTGAAGTCGTCGGTATATTTGCCCTTGCCGCGCACCAGGGTGTCGTCTTCCTTGCGGCGGACCGGCTGCCCGACACCGAATTTTTGCAGTGCGATAGCGTTCTCGAGCGAGGACGAAGACGTGTGATCTTGCATTGAAAAATACCCAAAATGCCGGATTTTGCGCGATTTCGCGACTTGTTATCCAGATAATGCACCTATATCCGGACGACAACGCCCGATTGGGCATGGTCCCATGTTGGCGGCTGTTGCGCGCCCCGGCGGCGCTGCTAAAGTTTCCGTGAACGGAAATTCCTCGTCGGCCGCAACTGGCCGCGGAAAGACATTTTTGATGAACGATGACACGCGGCTTGGCGACGGTCTTGGGCCGCTCGCAAG
>Ga0209839_10001376_pt1 | contig 12503 bp, 8 predicted proteins | sample OrgsoiDNA2013050_FD_185800 | JGI IMG/M metagenome (GOLD analysis project Ga0209839, IMG submission 185800) | Permafrost soil microbial communities from the Arctic, to analyse light accelerated degradation of dissolved organic matter (DOM) -... | ecosystem: Environmental > Terrestrial > Soil >... | reverse complement strand
TCGATCTCGCCGGCGTCCGTCCGCGCGTAGTACTCGTGGTCGGCCGTGACGATCGCGACCCAGCCGGTGCCGGCAGCCGGGGGCGCCCCGGGTGCGGGCGAGGGGGGCGCCCCGGGTGCGGAAAGGGGGGCGCCCCGGGTGCGGGCGGGTGGGGCCGCCCCGGGCGCGGGCAGGGGGGCCGCCCCCGGCGCGGGCAGGGGGGCCGCCCCCGGCGCGGGCAGGGGGGCCGCCCCGGGTGCGGGCAGGGGGGTGCCCGGGGTACGGGCGGGGAGGGCGGCGAAGTTCAACCCGCAGCCTTCGCAGAACTTGTCGGACTGGGTGTTGACCGTGCCGCAGCGGGGGCACGGCAGGCTTCCGGGCGGGCTCGTCGCTGCCTCGGCGCTCGGCGACGGTGAGGGCGCCTCGGGCTGCATGCTGAGCCCGGCCGCCGGCTCGATCCGGGCTCCGCAGACGTCGCAGTAGTCGCTTTGGCCGGAGAGGTGCCCGTTGGGGCAGCGGGTCTCGGTCATCGCCCGATGCGCTTGGTCTTCGTGGAGCGCGTGTCGAGGGTCATCTCGTCGGCCTCGGCGACCGCCGCCTTCAGCTTCACCCGGCCGGTGGCGGGGTCCTGCACGTCGACGACCTTGGCCAGGAGCTCGGCGGTCTCGGTGTTGCCGGCCGCCGCGGCGAGCTGCACGGCACGCCCGAGCTTAGCCGTAGCGGTATCGATGTCCCCGCTCTTGCGGGCCTCCAGGCCGGCCTGGATCGCGTCGGCGAGCTCAGCTTGCCCGGTGTAATGGGCGACCTGGCGGTTGATCTTGGTCGAGCGGGCGGTGTCGTCGGTCCAGATCGCCTTGACCAGCCCCTGGCCACTGGGCTGGCCGTCGACGATCAGCGTCACCCGGCCGGCGAGCATCTCATCGCCGACCGCACCGGGGTTCACCCGGATTGCCAGGTGGTAGTCGCGTGACTCCGCTCCCCATGCCCCCGTGGCGTAGTCGCCGGTCAGGGGGTTGACGCTCACGCGGGTGGGCGTGAGGTCGCTCACCTCGGGGGCGACCTGTTTGAGGAAGCTGATCTGACTGCCATGCGGGCTCCACAGCCGAAGGTTCACCTCCGCGACCTGCTTGCCCATCGCGGCCTCGATCACCGCGGTGAAATCCGCGGTCAGGCCGGCAGGGTCGGCGACGATGTCGACGCTGCCCAGTAGCCCGGTGGCGACCTTACGCAGCTCCGCCACGGTCCAGTCGACGCCGACGCCGCGGCAGTCGCATTGAAACACGCCGGTGGCGGCGGAGATGGCCCGCTCGAGATCGGCGGGCTGTTCGTGCTCGTCCTTGCCGTCGGTGAGCAGGATCGCGTGGTTGATTCCCGCGACGCCGGCGAGCAGTTCCGTGGCGCACTGCAGCCAGGCGCCGATCGCTGTCCCTCCCGCAGCCTCGAGCGCGCGCACCGCCCGGTCGGCCTCGAACCGGGTATCCGCGTTGGCCTCGGTCAGCCCCGGCGAGGCGGGGTAGATCACATGAGCGGCGTGGTCGCCGGCGATCACGGCGAACTGCGCCCCGTCGCGGATGCAGTCGATCGCGGCGGACGTGGCCTGCTTGGCCTGCCGGAGCTTTGCGCCGCCCATCGATCCGGAAGTGTCGATGATGATCACCTCGGCCGCCCCGCCGGGCGCGGCCCGAGCCTCGTCGCCCTCGGCGGCGGCGGCGGTGACCGTGAGGACCGCGTTGACCTCGCTGGCGCCTACGGGGAGGAACTCGTTCTGAAAGCACTCAAGGGTGAAGGTCGGCATGCGTGAACTCCTGTGGCTCGGGGCTCGGGTGGGGGCGCAACGGGGCCGGGATCACGATCACGGTGATGTTGTCCTCGCCCCCCGCCGACACGGCCGCGGCGACCATCCGGCGGGCGGCGGCGATCGGTCGCTCGGGGCCATCTCCGGCGAGCAGGTCCAGCAGCTGGTCGGCCTCCGGGAAGTGGTTCCACAGCCCGTCGCTGCATAGTAGGACGGTGCCGGGCGGCGGGTTCTCCAGGACGCTGATCGTTGGCGCGATCTCCCCGGCGTCGGCGCCCAGCCACCGGGTGAGGGTGTGCGCGTCCTGTGCCGCGTAGGCCTGCTCCGGCTCGACGCCCGCGACGATCGCGTCCTGGGCGCAGGAGTCATCGACCGTCAACGGCCGGCTGATCTCGCTCGGATCCTCGGCGAGCCAGTAGGCGCGGCTGTCCCCGACGTTGGCCAGAGCGATCACGCCCTCGGCGACGATCGCCGCTACCACTGTCGTGGCCGGGGTCTGCGGGCCGTCGCCCTGGCCGAGGCCGGCGACCGCGCGCTGGGCATCGGCGATCGCGTCGTTCAGCAGGGCGCGGGCTGTGTCGTGATCTGGGCAGGGGCCTTCGAGCGCAGGCGACAACGCCTGCAGCGCGGCCGCCGCGGCCGCGGCCGAGGCCAGTTCGGGCGTGGCACTGCTGGACACGCCGTCGCAGAGCACGGCGACGATCCGATCGTCGGTGCATGCGATCTCGTACGTGTCCTCGTTGCGGTGGTGGCGCAGACCTCGGTCGGTGGCGGCCGCGGCGAGCGCCCCGAGGTCGCTCTCGCGATGATCGCTGTGACGGGGTTGGCGCATACCGCAGCGACCGCAGTACTGATCCTCGGTGATCTCCTCCGCGGGCGCGCCGCAGCGCGCACAGGCCTGGCTTCCCCCGTCCCCGGGCGGCGCAGCGACCGGGTCGGTGGCGGTGAGCGGGTCGCTCTGCATCAGCGGCGACGCGAGGCGGTGTCCGCAAGCCTCGCAGAACAGCTCTCCCTCCCTCACGCTCGCCCCGCACTCCGGGCAGGAGGTGAGGATCATGTGAGGGTACGGGGCCGGTAGCGATTGGCCTGATCGACGAGCGAGATCCTCGCCTCGTGGCTCGGCGCGTGCTTGGCCAGCTCGCGGAAGCTTTCCTCCAGCCCGGTGCGCACACCCTGCAAGCTCAGGGGCACCCCGGCGAGCTGGCTGCTCGGGTCAGCCCGCGTTCCGTCGCGCTCGAGAACCGCCAGTGCGGCGATCAGCAGATCGCGCCGCAATGAAGCGCGCGCTTGCGGATCGCCGCGCACGCCGGACAGCGCCACCGCGCCGGCGCGCAGGTCATCGACGGCCGGCGGCTGTCCGGGGAGCTCGCCGCACATCGCGCGGCAGAGCGCGATCTGCGCCGCGGCATAGGCGCTCGAGGCGGCCGGGATCCTCCGCAACGCGGCGCCGGCGCCGGTGCGGTCGCCGAGCGCGAGCCGGACTCGGGCCAGGCCGAAGCTCGCGCTGGCGTAGCTCGGGTCGGTCGTGGCGACGATCTCATAGTCGCGCGCCACCGCGCGAAGGCGCTCGTCGCCGTCCTGTCCGTCCTGTCCGCCCTGCCTCGCTGCCAGTTCGCCGGCGACCGCCAGTGCCAGGCGCGGGGCGAGCTCTCCTGGGAGATCCAGGGTCAGCGCTTTGAGCTGCTCCTGGGCGCTGCGCGGGCTGTCCTGCGCGAGCGCGAGCACCGCAAGCCACCACTGCACCCTCCAGTCATCGCTTTCCTCCGCCGGCACGCCGGCGAGCACTTGCTGGGCCGCTGGATAGTCGCCCTCGTCGATCAGCGTCCGAGCCAGCCGAAAGGTGACCTCGACGGTCTGAGGTGCGGCCTGCAGCGCGTGCTTGAGCTGCTCAGGGTCGGTAGCGGTGAGGTTCGCCAGCGCTCCGGCGGCGGGGTCGGCGGTGTCGACCGCGGGGACGGGCAGATCCCGCCAGCTCGCCGCACTGCCGTCGGTCAGCCCCTCACCGGTGAACAGCCGGCTCGGGACGCTCGGCGGTCGACCCCCGTCGATCGCGATCACCTGGCGCAGGACTCCCAGGAGCTGCTCGGCCATTTCCGCCGCGGACCCGAACCGCCGCTGCGGATCGGTGGCGGTGGCCTTGAGCAGCAGGTCGTGAACGCACTCGTAGCGCGCCAGCAGCGGGATCTCCGTGGCCGGGGGAAGGCTCACGGCATAGCGCTGCTCGTCCCGAAAGCCGGGGAAGTCGAAGCTCAGCACCGCCAGCGTGCGAGCGACGGTGTAGAGGTCGGAGGCGACCGACGCGCCCACCGCGGCGACCTCAGGGGCCTGGTAGCCGACGGTGCCGTACAGGTCGCTGTCCTGGTCCTCGGCACGGCGCACGCCGCCGAGGTCGATCAGCCGCAACTGCTCCTCGGACTGAATCGCGTTCTCGGGCTTGAAGTCGCAGTAGAGCAGCCCTCGAGCGTGCAGGTAGCCCAGGGCCGGGAGGATCTCCAGCATGTAGGCGATCGCCTCGGCGACCGGGATCGCCTCCCCCGTCTGCGCTCGGCGGCTGGCCCTGACCTCCTTCAACGACTCCCCGCCGACGTACTCCATCACGATGTACCCGGCGCCGTCGTGCTCGACGAAATTGTAGATCCGCACGATGTTCGGATGCTCGACCTCGGCCAGGAAGCGCCGCTCGGCGATCGCCGCGGCCATCGCCGACTGATCGCCGGAGTCCAGCAGGCCCTTGAGCACCACCCAGCGATCCGAGACGTTCTGGTCGCGGGCGAGATAGATCCAACCCAGCCCGCCGTGAGCGACGCAGCCGACGACGCGATACTGGCCGGCGATCAGATCACCTCCGGCCAGCTTGGGCGCGAACGAGAAGCTGTTGCCGCAGGACGCACAGAACCCCTCCGAGCGGCCGGGGCGCCCGTCGCGGCTTCGACCGACCGGGCGGTCACACACCGCGCAGAAGCGCTTGCCCTCCGGCACCTCGGGGTTGGCCAGCACCACCGAGGAGGGATCGCGGTAGGGGACCGGGGGCACCTCGACCAGGCCCGCGCCCAGGTTGCCGCGGATCGAGGTCGACCGGCTGCCCCGGGTGCCGCGTGACCCGGTCCTCCCGGTAGCGCCGCTGCCCACTGTTCCGCTGCCCACTGTTCCGCTGCCCACCGTCCCCCCGACCGCCGAGGACCGACCCCCCGTGGAAGCCGCGGCGAGCCCAGCGGCAGACGGCGCGCTTGCCGGGGCCGCCATCCCGCACACGTTGCAGTAGCCGTCCTCGATCTCCCCGTCGCACCCCTCGCGGGTGCAGCGCTCCGGGGCGACGCTCATCGCCCGTTCCCTGCTGACCCGGGAGCGAGCGCTCGTTGGTAGGCCACCACCAGCGCGGAGCAGCGCGACAGGTCACACGGCGCGCTGTACAGCTCGCCGATCGCCTGCTGGTAGAGCTCCTCCAGCTGCAGGTCCTCTGCGCGCCCGATCGCGCGGGCCTTGGCGCGGTAGGCGTCGAGGCGACCGCGCAGCTCATCGCGGGTCGCCAGGTCGCCGCCGGCGTTCGCGGTCAGGCTCCGCGCCCGCTCGAGCACTGCCGCCGAGCGCTGACGGACGGCCGCCAGCGATCGCGCAGCGCCGTCACGGTCGCCGCCGGCCGCCTGCGCGGCGGCGTCGCGCAGCGACTCGAGCAGCGCCTGCAGCTCGCCCGCGGCGCCGTCGATGCCGGCGAGCGCTAGCTCGCCGCCGCTCACCTTCTGTGCGCTCTCGCGCTGACGACCGCGGGCGCGCTCGAGCTCCTCGATGGCCTGCTGCAGGTCGGCGAGCCAGGAAGCGATCTCACCGTCCAGCTCGCTCCGAGCGCGCAGCGCCTCCTCCACGCCGGCCTGGGCGCGCTCGACGCCCTCCGAGATGGCGACCACGGGATCGCCGTGGATGGAGAGCGGGTCAGCGGTGCATTGCCGGCGAAGCTCGCCGATCGACCGGCGCGCGACGGTCAGGTCGTTCGGGGTTCGCACCCCGCCATCCAGCGCCGCGCGCTCCACGGCGGCGGCTGAGGCCTCGATCTCGGCCAGGCGGGGAACCAGCCGATCCCAGGCTTGCTCGGTGTCCCGGACCACCCGTTCGATCTCCTGGGCCGATCTGGTCATCGCCGCGAGCAGGGCGGCCAGCGACACAGGCCGTCCCGATGCCCGCAGGCCTTCGGGGAGCGGAGTGTCGCTCAGCACCTCCGCGGCGGGGCGACTCAACTCCGCCGCCAATGACTGGAGCTGCGCCGGCGGGAGCGACGACTTTGAGCCTCGTCGCTGCGTCGCGCCCGCGAGCAGATCGGTGACGGCCAGAAACCACTTCCACAGCAACCGAAACTCCTGATCGGCGCGCCGCCAGCGCTCCTCGGTCTCGCCCGACAACGCGGTGGCCGCCAGCAGCTCGCGCGTGGGGTCGCCGTCCAGCGCCACCAGCGCCTCCTCGACCTCCGCCAGCGCGGAGCGAAGGTCGGAAACCCCGGCGTCCAGCTGCTCGATGCTCGTGAACGGGCTCACGTGCGGCTTTCGTTCAGGGTCCCGAGGTGTAGGTCGCCACCGGCGGCGCCGGCGCCTGGCCGCCGTTGAGGCGTCCCAGCCAGCGCTTGTAGATCGATGCCCATGTTCCGTTGGCGCGCTCGCGGGCGAGCACCGCGTTCACGAACGCCACGAGGTCCGGGTGGGCCTTGCTGATCGCCATCCCGTAGGGCTCGCGGGTGAACGCCGGGCCGACGAGGCGAACGCTCGGATCCTGGGCCGCCAGGCCCTGCAGGATCGTGTCGTCGGTGCTGATCGCGTCGACCTGACGCTGCTGGAGCAGCACCAGGCAGTCGCTTTGATTGGTCACCGCGACCGTCTTCACCGGTGGCTTGAGCGAGAGGGCCATCAGGTTCTGCAGCGAGGTCGAGCCGGCGGTAGCGCACACGCGCTTACCGCCGAGATCCCGCGATCCGGTGATCGCCGAGTTCGCCGGGGCGAGAATCCGCTGCCCCGCGTTGTAATAGACGGTGGAGAAGTCGATCAGCATCTTCCGCTCGCAGTTGATCGTCATGGTCTCGGCGACGATGTCCACTTTGCCGGACTGGACCGCGGACACCCGCTGACTGTTGGGCACCACGACGAAGCGGACGCGGCTAGGATTCCCGAAGATGGCGCGGCTGACCTCCCGCAGCATGTCGATGTCGAACCCGCCGAGCTGGCCGGTCGCCGGATCGCGGTATCCCCACAGATAGGTGTTCTGATCCACCCCGGCGATCAGATATCCCCGTTTCGCGATCTTCGCCATGTCCGACCCAGCGGGCATGTGACCGGCGGGCGGTAACGGGCCAGTCGGACGCAAGCTCGCGGTCGCGTTGCAGCGGGCGCCGGCGGCGGTCGGTCCCGCCGCCGCCGTCGTGCCGGCCACGGACGCGCCGGCGGGCAGCACCACCGGAGCCCCCGCCAGCGGACTGCTCGGGGGGGCGCCGGCACCGCAGCCGGCGAGTAGCACGGCCAAGAGCACGACCACCTCCGACAGCCGGACGATCGGTGTGCGTCGGAGCTGTGTGCGAGGAGGCAATCGAATCCTGATTCTCAGCGATATTCGGCCAGCCGGGGGCGGACGGCGAGCAGCACGAGCACAGCCATCAGGAGGGACAGGATGATGACGCCGACCAGTAACCCGCTGACGGCATCGCTCGCGCCTTTCGATGCGCTGTCAAAGCGTCCCTGCCCATCAGCGATTCCGCCGAGCAGCACACGGTCCAGTCGGGTCGCGGTGGCGGGCAGGTCGGCGGAGCTCGGTCCCGAGGCCGCGGCGATCGCCGCGCTCAGGTTCCCGTTCTCGTCGTCGCGACGGATCGCCTGGTGAACTCTCTGAACGCGGGCGAAGGCGGCCGCCGCCGCGGTCAGGGACGACCGGCCGGCTCGGTCTGCCGGAGGTGCGGCGAGGAGCGCGGTTAGCTGCTGAGCGACCCGCGCGTAGTCGGCCTGGTAATTGGGTACCGAGTCACGGGTGACCAGTGTCAGCTCGTCGTCCGCGCGAGCTTGCAGGGCGAGGATGCGCGCCTGGGTGAGCTTCGTAATCGGGGCGGCGCCTTGATTCTCGCCGCGGTCGATGTTCCTGGTCTGCGCGGACAGAGCCACCGCGAGCCACGCGAGCAGCGCCACCATGACCACCAGAGCGAGCAGCAACGGCGGGCTGACCGAGCGATTGAACCGCCCCCGCAGCCAACGCTGCAGGCCGATGCCGGCCGCCAGCACCAGGATGATCAGGGCCCCGGCCAACACGAGGGCGATAACCGCGGCCGCCCCGCCCTGATCATCGCGCAGCCGCCGACTCTCGGTCTGGTACAGGTCGCTGGCCGCCGGCAGCAGCGCGATCCGCATCAGGTTGCTCGCCTCGCCGAGGTAGGCGGCGCCGACCGGGAACCCCTGAAGGTTGTTCGCTCGCGCCGTCTCAACCAGACCGCTGTAGATCGGAAGGTCGACCGAGAGAGTCTGGATCGAGCGACTGAGCTGACCGCTCCCACGGGCCTGCTGTGCCGCCCGGACCAGGCTCCCGGCCGCGGCTGCGAGATCCGTCTGGTAGCGATCGCTCAGCTCCCGCGGCGCCGACGTGCCGGCGAGAAAGGCGCCCGCCGCGGTACTGTCGGCATCCGAGAGCGACGTGTAGACGCTCTGGGCGTCGACGAGCAACGGCTCGCTCGTCTCACGCGCGCGGTCGGCCGCCGATCCCCGCGCCGACACCGCGACCGCCGCCACCGCTCCGAAGGCGGCGATCGACAGCACCATGCACACGGACCAGCTCGCCAGCAGCGCCGGAGTGGTGGCCGGTCTCGTGGCGCTCGGCCGGCGAATCGCGGGCCGCCTGCGGGCGCTGGTCAGCGTCGACACGGGCGCAGATCGAATCACTTCAGGGATGGTGCCGTATCGCGCGACAAAGCGTACCGCCCTGTCCCCGACCGTTTGCCACACTCTTGATCAATGCGAGATCGGCGTCAGCCAATTCGCAATTCTCCATCCCAGCGTCTGCTGGTAGGCGGGTTTCTCGGTCTCGGCGCTCGGCCCGGACACAGCTCTCTCGACGCCCGCGACAAGCGTGATCAGGGAGCCGCTTGGCACGTCTCCCACTACGGCGGTGCCGAGCGTGACCGTCGTCGAACCCACACTCTCCACTGTTGTTCCCGGTGGGATGTTCGCGCAGACCGACGTTCCGGCACTGATTCCGCTTCGTCGGCAGCGAGGTCGGGATCGGGTCATTCCTCAGCGCACTCTGGACGGCTGCGTACAGCGCGTCAAACGGCGGGGGCGAGCCGTCGCTCGTGGTGTCGGCAAACTGCAGGACATCAAGCTGCCCGTCAGTGAATGTCGCCGGCAGCTTAGTCTGCAGCGAGAGACCGGTGGAGCGGTCGCCGGATCACCACTGGGTGGCTGTTGAGAAAGGACACGACCGTACCCGCGGAGACATAGCTGCTCAGGCTGCGACTCAGTTGCACCATAGCCGGCGTGCCCCGCTCGCGCTGGTTACCTTTGTCACCTGGAGGCCTGAGCTTGGCAGGATCGTTGCGGCGCCCGAGGGCGTCGTCCCCTGATCGGGCGCCATGCCCTCGACGTCGGCCGGACCGGCCGCCTTTGGCGCGTCAGTAATTCAGTCTTGAGCCCTGAGGGAGATCCTCGTTGTCATTGCCTCCGGTGGGCGTCAGCCCCCTGGTCTGCAGCCAACGCTCGAACATGGGGTCGGTCAGTCGTGGCTTTGCACGCTCGTGGATCACGTCCGCGTTGGCGACGAGGCTCTCGAGAGCCTTCCCGATGCTCGAGCGCTTGATACCCACGGATGCGGCAGTCTCCTCACTGTGGAGGGGAGTGGTCGCTACCGCCAGTGCCCGCGCGACACGACGCTCGTTCGGCGTCAGGGCCTTCCACATGGTTCGCATCAGCGGGGCCGTGTCGCTGGCGGCTTGGTCAAGCGCCGACAGCCAAGTTCCCTCGTCGGCTGCGGTGCCACGGGTGCTGCGTTGCCAGAGATAGTGCGCGAGCATCATGCTTCGTTGGGGGTGCCCTCGGGTGAACTCCAGCAACGGGGTGAGTGCCGCCCCCGCGTCTCGACCGGTCTGCTGGAAGTGAAGCGCCACGTAGTCGCCCACGTCCGCGAGCGGGAGGGGTGCAAGGTGCTTCGGAACCGCCTGATCGAGCAGAGGGCGTCTTGGATCAGCGAACAGCTGCTGCATAACGCCCGGGGCAGAGCCGGCGAACGCATATGTCGCAGCCTCTCCCTGGTGTTGAATCACGCTTCGGATCTTTCCGTCGGCTCCGCGAACGGCGAGAACATCTTGGATTTCGTCAAACACGATCAGGCTGCTCGTGCCGTCGCGGTCGAACAGGGCGATCGGCAGCTCAAGCAGGCGAAGCAGCACCGACTCCGCGTCAACGTTCGGGTTTCGCTGCAGCGTCGCGGTAAATCCGCCACCGCCCAACGACAGACCGATGTTCCAGGTTCGGAACAGGTTCTCCACGTGTCGTCTCACTGGTCCCTTCAGCCGTTCGTACCCTCGCTCGACGCGAACCACGATCTCGGCAATCGAGAGGACATCCTGGAGGTCCACGAGCATGGTCGCCGTGCCCTTACGTTCTGCGGCCTCGAGGACCCTACGCAGCAAGGTCGTCTTTCCGTAGCGACGCGGGCCCACCAGGCGGAAGGAGTGACCCCCGTCGGCCAGCGCTATCAGGTCGTCGGCCTCCTGGTCGCGATCGATCATCTGCTCTGGCGCCAGGGGGCCCGAGAAGCGGAAGGGATTGAGATCTCGAGCCGCCGCCATCAGTCCCGAGGATAGCAGAATGCGTAGAGGTAAAGTATGCTGGACCGTAGAGTTTGCGCATACCAGATAGCATGCTGATAGAATGCACGTTGTCTTCAATGGCTTCGGCGCTGCCAGTGCAGGGCGGATTTGCCGGGCGCCGGTCCCAAGACACTGCTGGCCCTCACCGAGGGATAGCGGTCCCTCGGGTTGCCGCCTGCAGGGGACAGCCGCAGCGTGGTATCAATCATCTCGCGAGGTGTGGTCGATCGCAAACCGCGAGGTGAACGGCTTTGTTGAGCTCGGACCGGAGGTCGACGCCTGACGCGAGCAGGGGCCCAGCGCTGGCCGTCGATCGCCTGACCAAGCGCTTCGGAGACCGCGTCGCCTTCCGGGAGGTCTCCTTCGAGGTCGGCTACGGCGAGGTGTTCGGGTTCCTCGGGCCCAACGGCGCCGGGAAGACGACCACGGTGCGAACGCTCGGCACCCTGATCGCTCCGACCTCCGGCTCGGCGACCGTCGCCGGCGTGGCGCTCACGCCGGAGAACGGCGTGGAGATCCGCCGGCGGCTCGCGATCATGCCCGAGTCGCCGGGCCTGTACCTCAGGCTGAGCGTGGCCGAGAACCTTGAGTGCTTCGCTGGCTTGTACGAGTCCCCCGTCCCGCACGAGCGCATCGAGTGGGCACTGCGGGCCGTCAACCTCGCCGACCGGTCCGGCGAACCCTGCGGCACGCTGTCCAAAGGGCTCCGTCAGCGGGTCGCCTTGGCACGGGCGTTGCTCGGCGACCCGGAAGTGCTGTTCCTCGACGAGCCGACGTCCGGCCTCGATCCGGTCGCCGCCCGCGACGTCCACGAGTTGATCGACGAGCTCCGCCAGCGGGGCGTCACGATCTTCCTCACGACGCACCGCCTCGACGAGGCCGAGCGCCTCTGCGACCGCGTCGCGATCCTGAACACGACGCTGCGCACGATTGGTCGTCCGGATGAGCTTCGCGAGCAGCTATTTGCCAAAACGCTCGCCGTGAGGACGCTCGGCCCGCTCCCCGATCCGGACCGCGTGTTCGGCGGCGTCCTGGCCGTCGACGGTTGGCACCAGGATGGCGCCGGCGACTACGTGATCGCCGTGTCGGAGTCGACCGTCGCTGCGCCCGCGATCACCCGCGCTCTCGTCGAGGCGGGTGCCGACGTGCTCTCCATCGGCGAGTCGCGCCACTCGCTCGAGGATGTTTACCTCGAGCTGATCGACGAAGACTCGGAATCGCAGGCGAGGCGATGATGAGCGCGACCCGCGTTCGGGCGATCTTCCGCAAGGAACTGCGGGAATACCGGCGCAACGGCTCGATCGTGGTGACGATGGCCGTCCTGCCCCTGATCTTCGTGCTCGAGCCGCTGATCCAGATATTCAGCCTGCCGGCGTCGTCGGCGAGCACGCTGCTGCACAAGGAGCCGCTGCTCTACATGCTCGGCATTCCCGCGCTCGTGCCGGCTGCGCTCGCCGCCTACGCGGTGGTCGGGGAGCGGCAGCAGGGCACCCTGGAGCCGGTGCTCACGACCCCGCTCCGTCGCGAGGAGCTTCTCCTCGCCAAGGCGCTGGCCGTGCTCGCGCCCGGGCTCGCCATCTCCTATGCGGTGTTCGGCATCTCCGTCGCCAGCATCGGGCTGTTCGCGCAGTCGTCGGTTGCGTCCGCGGTCCTCCGCGCCCCGGAGCTGCTCGCCCAGCTGCTGTTCACGCCGCTCCTGGCCGCCTGGTCGATCTGGGTCGGCATGGCCATCTCGGCCAGGTGCAACGACACTCGGGTCGCCCAGCAGCTCAGCATCCTCGCGAGTCTCCCCACCGTCGCGGTGACCTCCCTGATCGCGTTCGGGGTGATCCACGCGACGCTCGGCCTCGCGCTTGGCCTCGGGGCCGCACTGCTGGTCCTCGACGTCCAGGGCTGGCGGATCGTCTC
>Ga0209839_10001374_pt1 | contig 12505 bp, 10 predicted proteins | sample OrgsoiDNA2013050_FD_185800 | JGI IMG/M metagenome (GOLD analysis project Ga0209839, IMG submission 185800) | Permafrost soil microbial communities from the Arctic, to analyse light accelerated degradation of dissolved organic matter (DOM) -... | ecosystem: Environmental > Terrestrial > Soil >... | reverse complement strand
CAACCTTGCGGGATCGGGGAACGTGGGCGGTTCAGGTCCATTCCTGTTCACCACCGACCCTTTGCAGGCTGCCTATGATCTCTACTCCGGCTTTTTGTTTAACGAGACCACTGCTCTATCGGCCATTGACTATGCCGGATCCGACTTTAATCAATCCAGCGTGGCCGGAATTGCGGGCATGACCCCGGGCCTTGCCGGTTGTACCTATTCGAACGGCAACTCTTGCTCGCTGAATCATTACCCAACTATTTTCGGACCCAATGCCTACTTCAATAGTCAGTTCCACTCGCTGTACGCGTGGCGGTCCATTGGGAATGCGAATTACAACGCGCTGCAAGTCAGCCTACGAAAACATATGTCGGGCGGCGTGCAATTCGACGTCAACTATACATTCTCCAAGTCGATCGACCTGTCTTCCTCGGCAGAGCGCGTTCTGCCCTACAACGGCGTCAGTGGCGGCATCGGCGGGAACATCGTGAATAGCTGGAGCCCTAACCAACAGCGCGGGATTTCCGACTTTGATAATACGCACCAGCTCAACACGAACTTCGTGGTGGAACTGCCGTTCGGCAAGGGCAAGTACGTCGCGCGCAATGCGAGCGGCGTCGCCAACGCGATCGTCGGCGGGTGGAGTCTCTCCGGACTGGCTCGCTGGAGCAGCGGTTTTCCTCTCACCATCGGCAACGGCGGCACTTGGCCCACGAACTGGCAGTTGCAGGGGGCAGCGACGCAGATCGGGCCGGTACACACCGGAGTGACCAAGCAGAGTTCGGAGTTCCCATCCCAGGTTCCCAATATTTTCGTCGATCCCAACGGGCCGACGGGTATTGGCGCCTTCCGGCACGACTTTCCTGGGGAATCGGGCGGTCGCAATCAGATCCGTGGGCCCGGCTTTGCTGGACTGGATGCAGCCCTCAGCAAAAGCTGGAAGATGCCTTACGCTGAATCGCACTTGCTGAAGTTCCGCTGGGAGGTCTTCAACGTGTTAAATCATCCGGAATTCGACGTCAACACGGTTACGAACGAGATCGACCAGCAGGGCTCGTTCGGCGCCTTCAGCGGTCTGCTCACCAACCCGCGCGTGATGCAGTTCGCGTTGCGCTACGAGTTCTAACTCAGATCTACCTACAACGCCCTCGCCCTGCACCTTGGCGAGGGTTTTTTTCCGGGTCCACTGTGAAATCAGGGACTGGCGGTCACACAATGTTCACAGACGCGTTTCAAGGGAACGGCATCACAATTGGGGGTTTCCCAGCAACTCCCGATACCTGCAACGTTCCAGAAGTGGGCGCCGATATGGGCGGAATGATCATCCCGACCACCATCGGAGTCACCACCGAAAAGCGCTGCTCGATGGTTCAGCACAGCAAAGCGGACGGAACTTTGAGTCCAGTTGTCAGACCAGGAAACGTTGTTGAGTAGTCGGTAGTTCGAAACCTGCACCGGTTGTGCGTTATATGGCGGGCCCGCTAAAGGGCCCGCCATATTTTTGGGCGGCATCAGAAAACGAGTCTCAGCGCAAACTGGATTGATCGCGGCCCGCCGAACTGATAGAGGGGATCGAGTCCTCCGCCCTGTAGATTCCCGCCCGACAGTCCTCGCCCGAGCATCTGGGTTGCCCTACCGAACTCTGAGAAATTGACCGGGAACTGGGAAAAGGACAGCAGCGGGTTGGGCGCGGCAAAATTGGGATGGTTTACGGCATTAAACATCTCCGCCCGGAATTGGAGCGTGAGCAACTCATGGATGGGGAAGTCGCGGTGCACTCCAAAGTCCCACTGCGCGGCGCCAAAAGCGCGCAACGAATTCCGCCCCAGATTGCCTTGCCGCGAGGGACGGCCGTGTGTGCCTGGGGGAGGGGGGCAGAACGGGCCAATGCTCACGGAACCGTCGAGGCAGCCGCCGAAAACGGCGCCTGGCGTGCCATTCAGGGCTCGACCGCCGGGATAATTGCTGCCGTACAGATAGAGAGGAACACCCGGCATAACTGCAGGGCGAACTTCCGTGTGGTCGGTCAGATCGGAAAGGTCCGGGATGTATACATTCACCGGCGGCGCCGTGCGGACCTGAAGAATGCTTTGAAAGGACCATCCATGCAGCGCCCATTTTGCGAGAGAAGATTGCACGCCGAACGAAGGCGTATAGGTCGTACCCGCTGAAAGCACATGTCGAACATCGAAGTCCGATGCGCCGCGATTTTCGTCTTTCGTCTGGGGTACGAGCGCATTGGCGGCGTTACCGAACGCCGAACCGGCGGACGCGTCGTCGATGGAATGCGACCACGAGTAGGACGCGAGGGCCTGCACTCCGTGGTTTAGCCGGCGATTGAATTGGATCTGGAGCGCGTCGTAGCGTGAACCGGCGGCATTTGTAATGAGGTCCGCTTCCCTGAAGTCGGAGTTCGGGAAGAAAAGTAGCGCAGTCTGGATCAATCGCCTTCCGGCGGCGCCCACGTAGGTCGCAGAGAGAGTTTGTTCCTGCCCCATCGCCTGCTCGACTGCGACATTCCATTCGACTGTGTATGGAAGTTTTAGATTCGGATCGAAGGCGGACAATCGTCCGTTCGTCAGTTCCGCAGCGGTGACTGCGGGTGGAGAGGCAGAACTCAGATCCAGGGGAAAAGAAGCGTCCGCCAGGAACTTTGTCGCGCCGTATGGGAAGTCGGCGATGCCTACACTGTTGCCGACCTCTTGTGTCGCCAGATCGTAGAACATCCCGGCGCCCCCGCGGATCACGGTCTGAAATTGCTGACTCCTCCCGAGTTGGTAGGCGACTCCGATTCGCGGTGCGAAGTTTCCGTATGTGGTTCGGAACGGCGGCGTACCCGTCGGCGCGAGAGCGAGGCCTGACAGGTCGTTAAGATCGAATCCTGTGACGGAAATCGGTGGCGGCCCGCTCAGAGCTTTCGGCGCGGCGTCAATATCCCAGCGTACACCATAGTTTAAGGTCAACCGTGGACTGATCTGCCATTTGTCGAAGGCGAAGAGCCCAAAATTATTGAACAGGATGGTTCCCTGCAAGTGGGTTTCGATCCGGCTGAAAAACGTCTCGCCGGCGGTCAGGGAAGGTGTGTCGTTAAAGAAAATCCACTGCAAGTATGGGTCCGGATTCAGAAACGGAGTCAGACGGCGGGCATCCGTCCCGAGGTTCAGGTTGTGCCGGCCGAGTTGAATCGAAAGACTGTCGACGGCGTTGAATTGGTGTTGCAGGTTTTGCTGGTCTCTCCCCTGGGCCAGAAACATCGATGGCGTAAGATTATTGAGGACCAGCAAACTTCCGGGTAGGTGCAGCGGATCGGTGGGCCCTGGTTCGGCGAACGGAACCGCTCCGCCAAATCGATCCATATAAAAATAACTCGAGGCAGCGGTCCGGGTATAGTTGAACCTCAAGTCATTCAGCAGAGAGAGAGATCGCGACCACGTCGCCCCCAGAGTAAAAGACTGCGTGGCGAATCGGGACGGGAACACCGTACTGAGAGCCCCCGGCACGCGCTGCATCAGGCCCGAGGGCGAATCGCTAAATCTGACGAACAAATTCAGGGCCGCGGAAAGAGCGTGGTCAATCCTCATGCTGTACGCATTAAGCGTCGAGTGATCGGAATACGAAGCGCTGAAGAGCGCGGCGCCGCTTGGCTTCTGACTAAAGGTCAAACAGGAAGGATCGCTGGGATCGCACGCCTGCAGAATCTCGGGCCCGTTCGGCAAAGGAAACGCGTTCATATAAGGTCGCATCTGGGGGGCTGCGTTTTCTCTCGAGTTCAGACCACCCGCGACTGTAACATCGTCAGGCACGGCTGAGGTGGAGGACAGCGGCAGTCGAAGACGGAGTCCTTCATAAGAAAAAAAGAAGAACGTACGTCCTCCTCCGATCGGGCCACTCAGCGTTCCCCCGAAGTCATTCTGTCTTTCCTCAGGCTTGGCCAACCCGGCGCTATTGGCAAACCAATCGTTGGCGTCGAGCGCGTCATTGCGAAGATAATCGAACAGCGAGCCGTGAAAATGGTTGGTGCCCGAGCGAGTAACGATGGAAATCTGGGCTCCCGGCATGCGGCCGAAATCCGCGGAGGCCGAGGACGACTCGATGCGGAACTCGCGCATGGCATCCAGCGATACCATGCTGTTAGTGCTGCCTTGTGCCGTAAACACCGGCAGCCCGCCACCCGTCCCGTTTCCCGGATAATTTGTGGCGCTGATTCCGGTGTTGGCGCTGACTCCGTCAACGGTCCAATAGTTGGCGTTGCCGCGTTGTCCGTTGATGCTGAACTGGCCGCCATCGGTGACGCTGCTTACGATCAGAACCACACCCGGCGTGAGATCGATCAGCGACTGGAAGCCACGGCCATTTAACGGCAGATTATCTGCGAACTGGCGGTCGACCACCGTGCTGACGGCTGTCGATTGAGTGTTCACCAGAGGAACGCCCTCTTCGACGGTGACGCTCTCAAATACCGAACCGGCGCGCATTGCAAAGTTGATCGAGAGTTCGTCCTGCACATGGACCTCGATGCCGCCTTTGACCACGCTGCTGAATCCGTCTTTCGTCAGGTTGGCGCGGTAAATCCCCGGGAGCAGGCCCGGCAAGCGATAAATGCCATCGCGATTCGTTTCCGTTGTTCTTTCCGCGCCACTGTTCACGTTGGTGAAGGCCACGCTGACCTCGGCGATGGCACGGCCCGCGGAATCGGTGATCAGTCCTGTGACAGTCGCATTGGAATCGGCGTGGGCCAGCCGGTGCAATGAAAAAATCAGAAAGATTGCACAAAGCAGATTCAGCCGACGATGAAGCGCGGCTTCGCGAAGGCGGCACATCGGATTTTGACGGGCGCAGGCCGGAAAGACACTCATGGTCGAAGCGATGAGGTAAATAAATCGGCTCACGGATGGTTCGGCGGGCCACCCAGATTCGCATAGAGCAACTTGCGGCCCCTCGGAGACGGGCTGCCGTCCGGTGGCTCAAGCGTTACGAACACGGCATCGATCCGCTCCAGCACACTCGTGTTATTTACCTTCAGCACCCAGCGGCTCAGTGCGGGATCGTCCATCAGAAACAGCCCGAGATTCTGCGGCTTGCCCTCATTCCCCTGCCGGTATCCCCACGCTTGAAAGCCGGAAGCCGAACGTTGGTGCTGCTTGTCCTGCAGATCGAAGGCATAGAAAAGCAGGAGCTTCTTTTCCACAAAGTAGACGCGGCCAAATCCGCGCTTCGTTTTCCCGGCGGCGTCCACGTCGTAGACATCCACAATATGGAGGTCGCGCGCTCCAAAAAGTTCTTTCGCGTCGCCGTCCTGTATGGCCGGAACGGTCGACGCCACGGCATCTTCTTCGTACCGATGTGTCAACTTGCGTTGAAGCTGCTCGACCAGATTCTCTTCTGCCGTTGTGCGCGCGACCGCTTCCTTCAATTGAGCCTGGAGCGCTTTCAGCGAGTCGCTCGACTGTTGAGCGAGCGCGTTCGCCTGCCGCACTTCGTTTCCTTTCTGATCCAACTGCTCCCTGGCGACGGCGAGTTCGGTCTCAAGGACTTTATCGCGATTCAACGACTCGGCGTAACTCTTGCGAGCTTCCGCCAAATCATGCTGCAACGCCTCGCGCTCAGACCGATCCTTTTGCAGAAGCGTGGACGCAGAGTCCACCCGCGCGCCGGCCTTTTGTACTTCGCTCTCTCGTCGACTCAACTCGGAGTTGAGTTGAGCGACCGTGGGCGCCAATTGCCGATCCCGGTAACGAAAAGCAGCGATGCCGGCCGCCGAGCACATCACCACGATCAGCGCGGCCGTGGCAAGGATTGGGCTGCGGAGCAGGCTCCACACTCCAAAGAAAGCCGGTCTGCGACGCGACTCAGGGAGCGGCCTGAATTCGGGTGGGTCGCTGACTCTTGTTTCCGCTTGCGCCCGCTCCAGCACTCGCCCCAACAAGACCTGTTCGTCGAGATCGGCGGACGAATCTCCCGCGCTCCAACGTCCGGTAGCGACTGCGCCAAGTTCGTTTGAGGCAATCCGGCGAAAATCCGCGTAAAGCTCCTGGCAGTTGCCGCACGTCGCCAGATGCTCATTCAGTTCGGCAAACTCGGACGCGGACACTTCTCCGATCGCAGCAAGGGCGCAAAGCTGCTCGAAGCGTTCTTCGTTGGCTGGATCAAGCTTCATGAGATCTTGCTTCATAGAATTCGTGGTTCATAACATCCATGCTCACAACATCATGGTTCAAAGCAGCAACACATCCTTGTGCAATCTAAGGGGCTCGTCCGCAGGCTTCGTTTCCGTGCGGACTCGCAGGAAAGTTCGAAGCGCCTTCAGGCCCCTATAGTAGTAATTTCTTGTATTGGTCAAAGTTTCTCTTACAATTTCCGAAGTTTCCTGCAGAGTGTAGCCCTCAAAGTGCACCAACTCCATGACCAGGCGCTGCTTTGGGTTCAGCGCGGCGATCCCGGATTCAACAAAACGCGTCCATTCCGCCGAACTTAATCCCGCCAGCTCCGAAGGCCGCCGTCTGTGGAACTCATGCGACTCCACCAATTCTTCCTGCGTATAGAAGTTTCGAATGCGCAGATATCGGCGGCGCAGGAGCGACTTAAAATAGGCGAACTGCAAAATCCAGGTCTTCACCGACCCGCGAGACGCGTCGTATTTCTCCCGCTGCAAGTAAATCGCAAGGAAGACTTCCTGGATCAGGTCTTCGGCTTCCTGCCGGTCGCGCAGAATCTTGAATGATACAGAAAACACCGAGCGGCAATAACGCTGAAACAAGGTTGCAAAACAGTTGGCACAACCAGTCCCAATACAGCTCACCAAGTCTTCGTCGGTAAACGAGAGTGAGTCGTGGTCGGGCATCTGCGTTGCTTATTCTGGCATTCCCGATAACGCGCAAACAAGGGTCTTAAGGCAAAACTTATTTTCTTTTGGGTTGACACAAATTGCCCAGTTCGAGAAATAGAGACAAGCCACCCTTGCCGTCATCCCCTCCACGAGCCCCGGCGCAAACAACGAACATCTTCCTCGAATGACACAGATTGTCGTCTTCGAGAAATAAATGGTTAGACAGGAAGCAGTCGACGTCGTCCGTGATCCTGAAAGAAGGGCAGTGTCCCATCCCTTCGGAAGTTTTCAGGACATCGCCGCGTCGACCATGGAGGGAAGCGTGTTGGGAACAATTGCGGGGAGGCTTGGCATGCAGAACGGGCCCGAAGCCGGCTTCATGAGTTCATCGAGCGACGAACAGGATGCCCATGTCCGGCAGGTGGTGAAGCAGGCGCACGAAGAACTGATGCAACTGCTGCGGCAGCGTGCAGAGCTGATGAAACGGATTGGGTCGCTGAAACAGACGATTTCCGGACTGGCGAACCTGTTCGGCAACGGCGTGCTGAGCGAGGAACTGCTCGACCTGGTGGGCGAACCCAGAGACAGAAAGCGCCAGGCGGGCTTCACCAATGCCTGCAGAAAAATCCTGATGGAGGCGGAGCGGCCCTTGAGCGCGCGCGAAGTATGTCAGAAGATCGAAGAGAAGGTGCCGCTCCTGCTGGCACGCCACCGGGAGCCACTGGCCTCGGTGACCACGGTATTGAACCGGCTTGCAGGCTATGGAGAAGCGGAGGCGGTCGTGGCCAACGGACGCCGCGCGTGGCAGTGGGCGACCGAGCGCGCGTCCTAAGAAACTCAACTCACGCCGCGAAAAAGTCGAACGAATCGGTAGCGCTTGGCGGCGGAGTCGAAAAAGCGATCGCTATTCCGCGACCGCTTCCTTCTCGATGACCACCTTCAGATGCGCGGTCACATCCTTGTGCAGCTTGACGGGGACGGTGAACTCCCCCATGGTCTTCAGGGGCTCGTGCAGCTGGATTTTGCGGCGGTCGATGTTGAAGCCCTTCTTAGTCAGCGCGTCGCCGATGTCGCTCGAGGTGACGGAACCGAAGAGCTGATCGTTTTCGCCGGAGCGGCGGGTGAACGATACCGAGGCGCCCTCAAACTGCTTGGCCAGTTCCTCGGCCTGCGTCTTCTCTTTGGCGGAGCGGCGCACCGAAGCGGCCTTCATCTGCACGATGACAGCCTTGTTGCCTTCGTCCGCCTTGATGGCCAGCTTGCGCGGCAAAAGATAATTGCGCCCATAACCCTCCGCAACTTTGACCACGTCGCCGCGGGAACCGAGGTTCGCTACGTCTTCTTTCAGAATGACTTCCATGATGGCTCCAATTCTGCTTAGTCAATTCATTTGCCGCGGAAGATTTCAGATTGATGATTTTAGATTGATGATTGAAAACCCTAGTGGGGCGAGGCTTTCAATCTGCGATCAGAAATCATCAATCTGAAATCGCTTTACGATGCTCTTCCCGCGAACGGCAGCAGCGCAATGTTGCGGGCCTGCTTGATGGCCGACGACAGGCGATGTTGATGCGGGGCACAGACGCCGGTCAACCGCCGCGGCACAATCTTGCCGCTCTCGGCGACGAACTGGCCGAGCATGCGGTAGTCCTTGTAGTTGATGTCCTCGATCTTTTCGGTGCAGAACTTGCAGACCTTCTTGCGCCGGAAAAATTTGCGTCCGCCTTCGCGCGGAGGCCCGCCGGGACCGCGTCCGCCACCACCGCCGCCAAATCGCGGACGATCTCCACTAGGACGATCTCCGCCGGGGCGTGGACCATCGTTGCGCGGCCTCTCGCTTGGTGCCGATTGCTCTGGTGCTTTCGTTTCGTCAGCCATAATTCTCCTCTAAAGTCAGTGGCCACGTTCGGGGCCAGCTCATTCCTTCGCGTTACGCGGTCGCCGGAGCTTCGGGTACAGCGGGCGCTTCCGCCGCCGCCGCTACTGGCGCCGGTGCCGCGGGCTGCGCGCTAATTTTCTTGCGGGAATCGCGCAGCGCCTTGATCTTGTCCAGACGCTTCTGCTCCTCGTCGGTGCGCACGGTGAGGAACTTGATGACCTGCTCGGTCACGCGCAGACGGCGCTCCACCTCGTGAATCACCGCGCCTCCGCCCTCGATCACCATCAGGACGTAAATGCCCTCGTGGAATCGCTTCACCGTGTAGGCCAGACGACGCTTGCCCATCTTGTCGACCTTCACGATACTTCCGCCCGACGCGGGCACAATCGACTGCAGCATGGAAAGCAGTTTGTCCAGATCCTCTTCCGTCATATCCGGACGCACAATGAACATCAACTCATAGGTACGATTCATTCGTTATCTCCAAACTCTTGGTGGCTAGCGACCGCACCAGCCACGGATTACTGATTTTCTTCTTTCCGGTTAAAGCGATTCATCGCCGCCGCCGGACCTTCTTTCAAAATCACCCTCACCGCGTCTTCAACCGTGCCGAGCACGCCGTCGACAACTTCCAATTCTTTCTTGCGCAACGGCGAGAGCAGATATCCCTGCCCATCGCTTACCTTGCGCTCCGGCGCGACTCCGATCCGGATTCGCAGAAAATCCTGCGTGCCCAGCGCCCCTATGATCGACTCGATCCCGTTGTGTCCCGCCGAACTCCGCCGCGTATGAATCCGCAACGTGCCCAGCGGAAAATCCAGTTCGTCCTGAATCACAATCAGGTCCGACTCCGGCTTCGCCTCGTACTCTGCGACCAGCCCGCGCACCGAGTCGCCACTCAGGTTCATGTACGTCTCAGGCTTGGCCAGCAGTACCGCCGCATCACCGATCACTGTCCGAGCCGTCAGTGCCCGATGCTGCCGGTTCCTGACTTCGATCCCCAGGTTGCCCGCGATTCGATCAATCGCGAGAAACCCCAAGTTATGCGGCGTGAACTTGTACTCGTCGCCGGGATTGCCAAGACCAACGATCAGTTTCACGCCTTAGTAGCTTCCCAAGCTTGTGTGGGGACGGGCGCTCTCGCCCGTCCGCCGAGCGCAGCTCGGCTCTTCTCACCACGAAGCTATTTCTTCTCCTTCTTCTCAGCCTTCTCCGGCTTCTTGTCCCCGGCCTCGGCGCCTTCTTCCTCCGCATCCTGCTTGCCCTTCTTGATAACTTCAGGCTCAGCCGGAGCAGCCGCATCCGCCGCCGCTGCATCGGGCGTGGCCACAACTTCTTCCTTCACCGAGGTGACGTGCGCCACGGGCTGGTTCGCGTCGGTAATGAACTTGATCTTGTCGGACTGCGGCAACTCCGAAACGCGCAGCACCTTGCCAAACGTGAGTTGGCTGACATCGGCGTCGATGTGGCTGGGAATGTCCACCGGCAGGCACTCGATCTCGACTTCACGCAGCATCTGCTCCATGATGCCGCCCTCCTGCTTCACGCCCGCCGCCTCGCCCACGAGGATGATGGGCACACTGACCTTGAGCACCTTGTCGAGCGCAATGCGTTTCAGGTCGATGTGCAGCAGTGTGCCCTTGATGGGCTCATACTGCCAGTCCACGATCATGGCCTTGGCGCGCTCGCCGCCCGTTAGCGAGAGATCGAAAATCGTGTTGTGTCCGGTCTCAGAATGAAGAATGCGCAGCACGTGCCGCGGATCGACACTGATGGCGAGCGAATCCTTGCCCGCTCCATAGACTACGGCCGGAATCTTTCCGCCACGCCGAACCTTACGTGCGTCGTTTTTGCTGCCCGCTTCCCGCGTTTGCGCTTCCAATAAGTTCTGTTCCAATGTCGTCGCCATAAAATTTCAATTCCTTTTTGAGCGGTGAGCCATGAGCAGTGAGCCAACCCGACCTTGCTCAGTGCTCACAGCTAATTGCTCACAGCTAAATAAATAACTTACTCACCGAGGTCTCTTCGTGATTCGCTTGAATCGCTCGGCCAATCAATCCTGCAATCGAGAGGACGGTAATCTTTCCGCCCTTTTCGGTCCGGGCCGCGTCGGCTTCTTCGCTCAGAGGGATCGTGTTCGTGACCACCAGTTGCTGAATCACCGAGTTCCGAATGTTCTCGACCGCCGGACCTGACAGCACCGCATGCGACGCGCACGCGAAAACCGAAGTCGCACCGTTATCTTTCAACGCCGCCGCCGTCTTTACCAGCGTTCCCGCCGTGTCAATCAAATCGTCAATGATCAGGCACGTCCGCCCCTTGACGTCGCCGATCACGTGCATCACTTCGGCCACGTTGATCTCGACCCGCCGCTTATCGACGATAGCCAGGGCCGCGTCAACTTTCTTCGCGAAAAACCGCGCCCGTTCCACACCGCCCGCATCCGGTGAAACCACCGTCAAGTTCGGCAACTGCAACTTGCGGAAGTGATCCACCAGCACCGGCGAAGCGAACAAATGATCAACCGGGATATTGAAAAATCCCTGCAACTGCGGCGTATGCAAATCCACAATCAGCGCCCGGTTCGCGCCCGCAGTGGTCAGCAGATCGGCTACCAGCTTCGACGAAATCGGACTGCGCGGCTTGTCTTTCCTGTCCTGCCGCGCGTAACCGAAATAAGGCATCACCGCGGTGATGCGCCGCGCCGACGCGCGCTTGAGCGCGTCGATCATCAGCAGCAACTCCATCAAGTGCTCGTCCACGGGACGGCACGTGGGCTGCATCACGAACACATCCGCGCCGCGTACGTTCTCCTGAATCTGAACGTAACACTCGCCGTCGCGAAACCGAATCACTTGCGCCTGCCCGCGCTGCATCCCGAGAAACTGGCAGACCTCATCGGCCAGGTGCTCATTCGCCGTGCCGCTGAAAATCTTAAACTTCTCGTCGGACCGCGGACGCTGCTTCCGATCCGTCTTCTCGTCAGTCACAGGCGGACTCTTCTTCTCAATCTTCTCAGCCTTGTCGGTCGTCGTGACTAAAGTAGCCATAGGTTTTCAGCCTTTAGCTGTTAGCTCTTAGCCTTTAGCCAAACCTCCAACCCACCTCGTCAAGCTAAGGGCTAAAAGCCAATGGCTAAGAGCTTCTATTCTGGCTGGGCCGCTAGGATTCGAACCTAGACAAAGTGCTCCAAAGGCACTTGACCTACCATTAGTCGACGGCCCAGTAAGCGATGGTTGATTGCTGGTTTTTGATTGTCGATTGAACCCCGACACCCGGGGTACGGGTAGATTCTCAATCAACAATCAAAATTCAACAATCAAAAATTTCAGGCCAGCACAAGCCATGTGGCGCGGACCATGTGGCGACGGGCGCCCGCCCGTCCAGCGAAGGCGAAAGCCTAGGCAGCAACCACCCGCCGCCAATAAGCACGCCGTGGCAACGTGACCGTGGCCTGAGCCGTCCACCCAAGCCGCCGTAGCTTAACCACAGCCCGCGCAGCAGCCTCCCGCGAGCCAAACAGCCCATACAACGTCGAGCCGGAACCCGACAACGACGCATATTTGGCGCCCGCGCGCAAAAGCGCACTCTTACCTTCACTCAGCTCGGGATACTCAGGAAAGACGACTCGTTCAAAGTCGTTCTCAATCCCAGCCCGGACAAGCGCGAGAAGCGGATTCTCGGCCCGGCCCCTTCTTTCCGTGAAACCAGAAGGAGCACCGGAGTAAAGCCCGCTCAGCCACGCCGACAACCCGCGACCAAGCTCGTTCATTCTATCCGAGGAGTCGAACGCCGTCAATTTTGGAATGGTT
>Ga0209839_10001372_pt1 | contig 12507 bp, 7 predicted proteins | sample OrgsoiDNA2013050_FD_185800 | JGI IMG/M metagenome (GOLD analysis project Ga0209839, IMG submission 185800) | Permafrost soil microbial communities from the Arctic, to analyse light accelerated degradation of dissolved organic matter (DOM) -... | ecosystem: Environmental > Terrestrial > Soil >... | reverse complement strand
CTCTTGACCGACGAGATTTCTTACGTGCGCAAGCAGGATGCCGGCTACGTTGCCTTCGGCACTCCGTTTACTGGTGAATTGGCCAAGCTCGGCGAAAATGTCTCGGCGCCCCTTGCCGCGTTGTACCTGCTTGCCAAGGGCAAAGAGAATCGCATCGACCCCATCCCGCCCGGAGAAGCAGCTCGATCTTTGCTTGCCAATCTTCTCTTTTTCGCGGAGGATGAAGAACTGGTGCAATCGGTTTTTCGTTCTGCCTTTGATTTTGTAAGCTGGGTTCCAGTGTCCCGCCTTACCTTTGTGCCCGATGCCCGGGTCTGGGAGTTGATCGGATGAGCAGGCTTTACGTTGCACGCAATCCGCGAGTCGCAGCGCGTAGTCTCGACGGCGAAATGATGATCATGTCTGGCCGCGACTCCACACTCTTTACGCTGAACAAGACGGCCACAATTCTGTGGCAGTCCGCCGACGGCACCACCCCACTCGACGAAATCGTCGAACACCGCATCTGCGCCGAATTCGCGGTCGAGCCTGCCGAGGCCCTGCACGATGCCGAGCACATGGCGCGGGAACTCGCCAGCCACGAGATACTGCAAATCTCGGAAGAGCCGATTCCCGCCAAGGATGCTACGTCCGGGGGAGCCCGATGAGCGGACTCCTGCAGGAGATGACCGAGAGGGCGTTGGCTTTAGGCGTTCCGATCAGCGTTCAGCTCGACGTCACCTACCGCTGCAACGAGCGCTGCGTCCACTGCTATCTCGATCATGAAGACCACGGCGAGATGACCACTGCGGAAATCAAGCACCTGCTCGACGAAATGGCCGACGCCGGTGTCTTCATTCTCACCTTCAGCGGCGGCGAAATTTTTCTGCGCAAGGATTTCTTCGAACTTCTGGAATACTCCCGCCAGCTCATGTTTTGCGTGAAGCTCAAAACCAACGCGATCATGATCCGCGAACGCGAGGCGGCGCGTATTCGTGACCTCGGCGTGCAGTCGATTCAGATCAGCATCTACTCGCACCGGCCTGAAGTACACGACGCCATCACCCTGGTTCCCGGCTCGCTCAAACGCTCTCTGGATGCGATCCGCTTTCTCAAGTCCCAGGGATTGCGGGTGATTATGGCCAACGTCCTCATGGTCCAGAACATGGCGGACTACACGGGCGTTCGCGCCCTGGCTGCGGAACTGGGCGTCGAATGCACGCTCGATCCTACCATCACTCCGATGATGGACGGCGACCGGTCGGTCCTGAGCCTGGGCGTCGACCAGAATGCCCTGCGGCAGGTCTTCCGTGACGCGTCGCTGGTCGGCGATGTCGATGAATTCTGCGCCGTGGCCGCTCCGGCGAACCAGAGCGAATTGGAATCCTTGCCCTGCAGCGCCGGCCATACTAGCTGTTACGTTTCGCCTTACGGTGACGTCTTCCCCTGCGTCCAGTTTCCTCTGCCGACGGGAAACGTGCGCCAGCAGCGGTTCATCGACATCTGGCAGCACTCCGATGCGATGAACGATGTGCGCTCGATCCGGCTCAAGGACCTGACGACTTGCACCTCCTGCTCTCACGTTTCAAGCTGCTCGCGCTGTCCCGGCCTGGCCTTCATGGAAGGCAACATGCGCGGCCCGTCGTCACAGGATTGCGAGAGGTCTTTTGCCCGAACCGGAGTTCCCTCCGCCAATATGCTCGCCAAGAAAAACGCCGGGGCAAGCCTGGGGAGGGCGAATTTAGTCCAGATTCGAGCCCTGCCGGTTTCCGCCGCCACTTCCGCTGCGAGTGCGATCGCATGACCTGGACTTGGCGCCGGTGATTCCGCAGACCGGAAGCCGGATCGCGGAAGCCGGAAGCCCTCTCTCCAGCGCCATGCCCGAAACCGAGTGGTCCGTACTGCTCGCCGCATGTTCCGAAATTCCCCGCCAGGAAAAGCAGGATCGTCTCCGCTCGCTGTTGCGCCAACCGGTCCGCTGGGAGCTTCTTTTCGATCTCGCCGACCGCCACGGCACTCAATCCCTGCTCTATCAGGTCCTGGTCGAAATTGAGGATGCGATTCCTCCCGAGCAAGTGTCCCGGCTCGAGCAGCGCTATCAGATCAACCTGCACAAGGCGTTACTCCTGTCGCGCGAGCAGATTCGAATTGTCGACCGCCTATCGGTCCTCGGCATTGAAGTCATGCCCTACAAAGGCCTCGCCCTGGCGGAACTGATCTACGGCGACATTGCTCTTCGTCAGGCTGGCGACATGGATCTCCTGATCCGTCCGCAAGACTTGCCGCGCATTCGCGATGTTGCTCGGGAACTCGGCTACACGCCCCACCTGTCGCTTACCCCGGCAGAGGAACGCTCGTATCTGAAGTTCGGCTACGAATATGCTTTCGATGGCGCGGCCGGTCCCAATCTTCTTGAAGTCCAATGGGCGATTCAGTCGTACTTCTATGCCATTGATTTCGATATGGACGGTTTGTTCCAGCGGGCAACGACGGTCAAAGTCGCTGGGCACCCCATGAAGACGCCTTCGTCGGAAGATCTGCTTCTGGTCCTGTCCGCTCACGCCGCCAAACACGTCTGGGGACGTCTAGTCTGGCTTTGTGACATTGCGCGGATTATGGCCATTCCAGCTCTTAACTGGGATTGGATTGGAGAGCAAGCGAAAGCTTTGGGAATCGTGAACATCGTTTGCGTCAGCCTGCTCGCGGCGGAAGGACTGTTAGGCTCGACTATCCCCGCGGCAGCGCGCGCAAGTTTCCCAGAAGATTCTTCGACCGTGGCCTTGGCGGAAGAGATGCAAACTCATATCGTCAGTGAGTCTTCCTTCAACGTCGAGTCCATTGCCTACTTTCGCCTGATGATGCGTCTCCGCGAGCGCCCTGCCGACCGCCGGCGATTCTTGCAGCGTCTTGTCTTTACCCCCGGCCCCGGGGAATGGCAGGCAGTCCGGCTCCCCGCACCATTGTTCCCGCTGTATCGTCTGGTACGCCTGTCCCGCCTGGCGGCGAGGTTCCTCCGCGCGTAGACCGCGGACGCGTTTTATTGCGTCACCAAGAAGGCGCGCCCATTGTCTGCTCAGCGTCCTCTGCGGCTTTGCTCCGCGAGCTCTGCATTTCAAGCTTATGTCGCCGCCTGTGAATTGCCCCGCCACTCGCGCAGATACAGCCCATACATCGCCGCGCATCCGATCAATGGCACGGCCAGTCCCGCCTTGAGCGTACCGAAATGATTCGACGAAACGCCCACCATCCATGGCAGCAGTCCTCCTCCGATGTTCGACAGGGTGAACATAAGGGATCCAAGCTTTGGGGGCGCGGACCCAAATTCCCTGGACAAAAGCGAAATCGTGATGGGATATACGCCTGAAAGTCCCAGTCCCGCAAGGCAAGCGCTCAATACCACGCCCCGAAGCCCATGGGACAAAACCAGACCAGCCATGCCCGCGCAGGCAACTAGTAATCCCGCCTGCACCAGTCGAATTTCGTCGACCGTCCGCAACAGCAGCGGCGCTAGCCATCTCCCCAGCATGAGCGCGGCATGAAAGAACGAAGGCGTCATTAGCGCCAGGGCGGGCGTCAAGTCCAGGCTCTTTGCGTACGATGCCACCCATCCCCCGAAGCCGTTTTCGACGCCGACATACAAAAAGAAGAGAGTGGCCAGAATCAGCAAAGCGCTGTGTCTCCACGGAATCGTCCGCTTCATCTCGCCGCCTGCGTTTTTGGTCGCAGACGGCTCGACAATCGACGAGGGCATAACCGCAATCCCTACTGCCACCAGAAGCGCAAACCCCGCCACCGCTGCCAGGAAGAGCGGAACCTGATGGCTCTTCGCGGCCCCAGCCACAAGAAGCGGGCATGCCACCGCTCCTGCGCTCCAGCAGAAATTCAGGGTGTTCAACGTAGCGCTCCGCCGGTTCGGGTTCACCTTCGCCACCAGCAAATTCGCTGCAGGAACCGCCAGCCCCAGACCGCCTCCGTATGCCCCGATGCAGAAGATCCCCAGTACCTTCGGACCAGCCAGCAACAGACCGACCCCCACGCTCATCAGCAAAAGTCCAGTTTTGATTGCGAATCGAAATCCCCACCGGGAAACAAGTAATCCAGAGAGTGCAACTGCCAGAGTCGATGCCAGGTACTGAGCAGTAAACAGCGCTCCCGCCTGGGAATAGTTCAATGACCATCGCGCCGACAGTGTCGGCAACATCGGACCGAGAAGAACCGTCGCGATCCCGATCGGTACGAACGATGCGTAGGCAGCGAACGTAAGTGCTTTGGCGGATACTACTGCGTTCGGTGAGTCAGCGGTGGGCATGAATGGCTGGCACGCTCAGCGGATACTATATCGGAACCGCGGTGCTAGGAGGCTGGCGCCTTCGCGGTCGATTCCCGCACGACCAACTCAGGCTCAATCGCGATCTCAGAAGGATAATCGGTCGCTCCCTCAATTCGTTCCAACAGGCTCTGCGCGGCAACCTCACCCATCCGGTTCAACGGCTGCCGCACCGTGGTCAAACTCGGCGTATGAAATGCGGCGCCCGGAATGTCGTCGAATCCCATCACCGACACATCCTGGGGGACCCGCAGCCCCTGCTCCTGTAAGGCTCGAATCGCGCCAATGGCAGAGATGTCGTTGTAAGCAAACAGCGCCGTAAACGGCTTCTTGCGCGCCAGAAGTTGCTTGGTAAACGGATAGCCCAGCATTGGCGTCGGGTCGTCGGTGTCAATCTGCACCGTCAGTTCGGGATCGATCTTCATCCCCATGTCCGCGGCCACCTGGCAGATCGCATCCCAGCGGTCCTTGGCGTCCGAGCTCAGTGGGTTCCCCTTCATGAATGCCACTCGCTCGTGGGACATTTTCTTGAAGTGGGTTAGCGCCAAAACGGCGGCCCGTACGTGATCGAGCGTGATGTTGGTTACGCCCTTCAACTTCTTGTGGCCCGCAATGGCGATTGTTGGCAGCGCGGGCGCCTCCTGCACGGTGGTATCCACCGTGATGATGCCCTCCACTCCCCGCTCCGACAGCAATTGTGAATATCGATTCAGCAACACGGGATCGTGCCGGTGCACCACTGTCAGAAAGAAATAATCGCGCTTCCTCAAATACTGCTCAATGCCGCTGATGATCGGGGAACTGTAGGAGTCTCCGATCTCTTCCGCAATTACTCCGATGGTATAGGTGCGCTTGTTACGCAGACTGCGGGCGAAAAAATTGGGCCGGTAATTGAGTTCCTTGGCGGCCGCGTGAATGCGGTTCTTGGTCTCTTGCGGAATGGATCGCGCCGACGGCGAATCGTTGAGAACCGCCGATACCGTGCCTGGAGTGAGTCCTATATGTTGCGCGACGGCCTTGAGGGTGATGACCTCTGGTTTTTGGCCAGGCTTCTTAATTTGCCCCATGATCGGTTAAATCGTTTTAGTCGATGCTTCAGACACTCCGCGCAAACATCTTATCAAAAGCCATGGCCGTGTCTGTGATTCCGCATACGCCTCGGCTCAGTGTGTGCTTCCGTGGGCGTCACGCCTTTGCGTAACGTTGGCTATTCGGCTTCGATCCGCTCAGTGCAAAGTAGAGGATGTACAGATAACAGAGCACCGGCAAAAAGAACGCATGATGAATGCCAATACGATCGGCAATCGCACCTTGCGCCACGGGAATAATGGCTCCCCCAACGATCGCCATGATCATCACTCCGGAACCATCTCCCGTGAGCGGACCAAGCTCTGCCACCCCCAGCGTGAAGATGCTCGGGAACATGATCGAATTGAAGAAGCCGACCAGGATGATGCTGTACATCGCCGTGTGTCCCGACGTCAGCATGGAGATCGCGACTAGAGCGGCCGCGCACACTGCACAAATGCCAAGCAGCCCTCTAGTGCTCATCTTTTGCAGAAGCGCGGAGCCGATGAAACGCCCCACCATCGCTCCGCCCCAGTAGAAGGCGACGAAGCTGGCCGCAACTTTTTCCGTCAGGCCGCCAATCTCAGGCTGGCCAAAGTAGTTCACCAGAAAGCTTCCAATGGAAACTTCGCCGCCGACATAGACGAAGATGGCGATCGCTCCGAAGATTAAATTCGGATGTTTCCAGATCGAGTCGTTCACCTTCTCCCCGACTTTGTGCTGCGCATGCGCGATGGTCGGCAACTTGAAGCTGCCAATCGCCGCCGCCAGTACCACCAACGCAATACCCAAGCCCACGTACGGCGTCTTGACCGTCGCAGCTTCATGCAAGCGGTAAGCCTGCAGGACGTCGGGCGCCATCGCTCGAATGTCAGTCATGGTCTTCGGAGCCGCACTCAGAATCAACAGTCCGCCGAAGAAGGGCGCCAGAAACGTCCCTAGAGAGTTGAACGCCTGCGTCAGATTCAGCCGGCTCGAAGCGGTCTCCGGCTTCCCGAGCACGGTGACATACGGATTCGCTGCCACCTGCAGGCATGTGATCCCTGCGGCGAGAACGATCAATGCGCCTAAGAATAGTGGGAACGACGGAACGCTCGCCGCCGGAACAAACAGGAACGCCCCCAGTCCCATGGTCAGCAGCCCTGCCACCATCGACCACTGGTAGCCGATCGCATCGATGATCCGGGCGGAAGGTAAAGAGAAAACAAAATATGCACCAAAGAATGCAAACTGAATCAGCATGACCTGCGCATAGCTCAGGTCAAAAATCGATTTCAGGTGTGGAACCAGAATGTCGTTCAGGCAGGTTAGAAATCCCCACATGAAAAAAAGCGTAGTCACCGTTGCCAGCGGAGCGCCGTAGCTTTGCCCCGTGCCTGGTGCCATGGTAGTCGTCGAAGTGTTGGGGGCCGTGATCGCCATGAGTGCTGTATCCACCCTCCAAAGATTATGGGAACCAACGAACGCGCCATCATAGCATCGCCAGAGCGCGGGTTTACGCATTTTTCTTCGCGCCATATCGAATTGATACCCTAGAAAATCGTTTCTCTAGCTTGACAATCGTCAGCCCTTGCCGGAGACTGCAATCGTTTCCGCCTGTCGGATCTCCTCATCAGGCCACACTCATGCGCAAATCATTGCTTCTCGCAGTCTCTGCCGTCTTCTTTTTTCTGGTCAGCCCAGCCGCACTCCTGGCCCAAGCCGATAAATCCGCCGCGGTCGTGTTCAGCGAGCCCGGGTTCCCAGCGGCCGACTCCGCCAGCCCCTCGCCGCAGCAATTGGCGACAGTGTTGCCCAGCGCTCAGCTAGCCGGTGCGGACCATCTTCAAGACGCCTTGTCCGCCCCCACAACTCGTCTTCTGATTCTTCCCAATGGGTCAGCCTTCCCTGAACAGTCCTGGCCCGCCATCAAGCAGTTTCTGGATCGCGGCGGCAATCTTCTCGTGCTCGGGGGCAGGCCCTTCACTCGCGCCGCCTACCGCGATTCCGGCGCGTGGCACCTGCGCGACTACAGCGTCCGCTTTATCCGACCGCTGATGATCGACCAGTACCAGGAAACTCCCGGCTCCGACGGACTGCAATTTCAACCGAATCCCGAGCTGCCCTTGCAACTTCCCCCGTTCGCATGGAAGCGCGCCTTCAGCCCCGTGATCCGCCTCAGCGCCGTCGATCTCTACCATCGCGGTGGCGCCGCCGGTTCCATTGATGCTCACCTCGACACTCTCGCCTGGGGCAGCAAGAATGGTCGCAATTTGTCAGCCCCGGTCCTCCAGGTCGATCACTACCGAAACGGTTTCGACGGCGGACGCTGGATTTTCGTGAATGCGGAACTCTCCAGCCAGTTCTTCGATAACGCTACCCTCCTCCAGTCCCTTGCCGACCGCGCGTTGCAAGGCGCTGAGGAATTCACGGTGCGTCCGGCGTTGCCGCTCTACCTACCCGGTGAGCCCGTAGAACTGCAAGTCCAATGGCACGCGGCAGTACAGCCCAAGTCGCCAGTGTCCCTGAAGATCATTTCTTTCCCCGAAGCCCAGCCCGCGAATCGCTCGACGGTGACCGCTCCGCCCAACGAACCAGTCGTACTCCACGCCCCCGACGGCAAGGGACTCTTCATCATTGAGGCGCAGCTACTCGAAGGTGACCGAGTCCGCGCGATCTACCACTCAGCCTTCTGGATCCGCGACGAATCCTATCTCCGCTCTGGCCCCCATCTCGGCGTTAATCACGACTATTTCGAACTCGACGGTCACCCCCTCGCGGTCGTCGGCACCACCTACATGTCCAGCGAGGTCCAGCGCCTCTATTTCGAGCATCCCAACGCGTACGTCTGGAACCATGATCTCGGCCAGATTCACGACGCCGGACTCAACATGATCCGCACCGGATGGTGGACCGGCTGGGACAAGCTCTGCGACGAAAACGGTCAGCCCTACGAGCGCACCCTGCGCACCCTCGAAGCCTATCTAATGACTGCCCGCAAGTACGGCCTGCCGGTGCAGTTCAACTTCTTCGCCTTCCTTCCCGATGTTCTTGGAGGCACCAACGCCTTCCTCGATCCCGCAGCCGTCCGCCGCCAGCAGACGCTGATTTCATCGGTCGTCGCACGCTTTCACGACGTGCCTTTCCTCGCCTGGGATCTCATCAACGAGCCCAGTTTTTCGCAACACCTCTGGAGAACTCGCCCCAACGGCGATCCCATTGAACTCGCCAGCTGGAATCGCTGGTTGAGCGAGCGCTATCCCGATCGCGCGAAATTAGCCGCGCTATGGAATGTTTCTCCCAATTCCGTCGCAGGCATGATCTCCCTTCCAAGCGAAGACGAGTTCTCTCCACGCGGCATGTATACCGGAACGACGTCGCTGAGGCTGAATGACTATTTCCGGTTCGCGCAGGAATCGTTCGCCCACTGGGCGAGCACCATGCACGACACCATCCGCGCCGCCGGATCGCAACAACTCGTCACCGTCGGCCAGGACGAAGGCGGCATTCAAGACCGTCTCTCTCCCGCTTTCTGGGGACAATCCGTCGACTTCACCACCAACCATTCCTGGTGGCAAAACGACTACATTCTCTGGGATTCACTAGCAGCGAAGCAGCCAGGCGAAGCCATGCTGATTCAGGAAACGGGACTGCAACGCGAGTTGAATATCGATGAAATCGCCCGCCGCACCACGGAAAGTGAGGCCGCTCTTATCGAACGAAAGATTGCCACGTCGTTCATTCAAGGTTCCGGCGCCATCGAATGGCTCTGGAACACGAATTCCGACATGACGGAGAGCAACGAAACTCCGATCGGTGCCATCCGCACCGACTACACCGAAAAGCCGGAAGCCACGCTCCTGCGCGCCTTCGCCCAATTCGCCCCATCCCTGCAGGAGCATCTCCGTGACCCACAGTTGCCTTCCATCGCAATCATCACGTCGCAAGCCGCCCAATACTCCGCGCTCGCGGAGTTCCAGTTAGCCGCGCAGCAGAACGCAGTTCGTGCCCTGGCCTACGACGTCCACCTGCCAGCATATGTGATCGCTGAAAATCAGATCGGAAAGTTGGGATCGCCGAAGCTGGCGATCCTGCCGTCTCCGCAAGCGTTGGGCGAAAAGGCATGGCGCGCCCTACTGAGCTATGTTGACGGTGGAGGGAACCTACTCATCACGGGCCCGGTCGATCGCGACGAACACTGGCAGATCGTCCATCGGGCCGCCGATCTCGGACTTCCGTCCCATGTCGAACCGCTCACCTACCACAACGCCACGGTCGCCCTCGGCACTCGTTCACTTGCTCTGGCCTTTGCTCAGCCCCAACAAAACTGGCTGGATTCCCTGCGCTTCGAGGATGGTTCGACTCTAAGAGAAATCGCTCATGGCAAAGGCCGCATCTTTTGGACGTCTTACCCCGTCGAACTCAACGAAGACTCGCACGTAACCTCCGAACTCTACGCATATATCGCTAACCGCCTGAACATCACGCCGATGTTCACCCAGCAGTCCCCGCTCCCACCAGGAGTTTTGGTATTTCCCACCGTGCTGGCCGATTCCGTGCTCTACGTTCTGGTCTCGGACTCTGCCAACGACACAAACATCAATCTCCGCGATCAAGCCACCGGAGTGCCGTTGGCATTCTCCCTGCCCGCCGAACACGCCGCCCTGGTTGTGATTGGTAAGAAAGAAAAGAAGATCGTAGCCAAATACGGCTTCTAGATTCTCGCGCAGCGAGACAAGTAGCGCCGGCATCCTGCCGACTGTCCCGAGCGCGTCTCGCGCTCGGCTCCGGCACCAATTCGCGCCGTCCGATTTCTAACGGTCCAGCCGTCACCACGTCCTCCCAACTGCCTAACGCGAATCTTGCCGCTCACCCACGCACAAGGCATCGCCGTCGCGACCATCCGCCAGCGGACACCAGCCCTCCCGCCCCTTCCCCCTGTGCAAGTTATTTCACACTGTTGCGACAAGGCGGGGCGAGTGTACACTCTCCCCCGTCCCCGCAGTCAGCGCGAGACCCGGCCGCCAATCATCCCCCATGCCGAGCCGCGCGGCCTCAACTCTCACCCGGGTTATCGGAGGCATCCTATGAAGTCTGCCCTCAAAGCACTCGCCTTCGCTCTCTTCTTCATCGTGTCCACGCATGCGTTTTCCGCCGGGCCGGGCAGCTTCCAAACTTTTCCCACCTACCCCACTCCGGAATTTGGCCCATCGACCATCGCACTCGCAGATCTCAACCATGACGGCAGCCTCGATATGGTCGCGGTCGACACCCAGATTGAAATCTTCCTGAACAACGGGGATGGAACCTTTAAACCTGTGGTGAGCTATCCCGCCGGTGGCGTGCCTAGGGCCGTGGCTGTGGGTGACTTTAATCACGACGGCAAGCTGGACTTGGCCATAGCGAACAGCAACCCGGGCGCGTCTAGGGGCGCGCCGGGCAACAATCCGGGCACGTGCGTCTACGGTTGCGTGATGATTCTGCTTGGCAACGGAGACGGCACGTTCCAACCCGGCGTGGGGTATGCCGCCGACGCGGGCGCAGATTCCATCGCTGTGGCTGACTTCAATGGCGATGGCAAACTCGACCTGGTCACATCCAACACCCAGGGCAACGACGTCAGCGTTCTGCTCGGGAACGGAGACGGAACCTTCAAGCCCGCAGTGAACTACGCGGTTGCCGCCGCGCCCGGTTCACTCGTCGTCGCAGACTTCAACGGCGATCGCCATCCCGACATCGCTGTCGGGAACGACTCCACAACCGGCGGTGTGCAGGTATTCCTCGGCAAAGGCGATGGAACCTTCCAACCTGCCGTGACTTATTCCACCGGAGCAAGCTATTCCTACGCGATCGCGACCGCCGACTTCAATGGAGACGGCAAAGCCGACATGGCTGTAACGGCTTACAATTTCACTCTGAACACCAGCGGAATTGCGATCCTTTTCGGCAATGGGGACGGCACCTTCCAGAGCCCCAGCGCCATACCTCTGGGTCCCTGGGGCGCGGGTGCCACTTCGCTGGCGTCCGGCGATGCGAACGGTGATGGCAATGCCGACCTGATCGCATCGACTACCGGCGGTTTCACCGTTGTGCTCGGCAAGGGGGACGGCACCTTTCAATTACCGGTGAGCTACTCAGGACTTAATCAAGCGCACAGCCTCGTCGTTGGCGACCTGAATGGAGACAATAAACTCGATATTGCCGCCACCAACTCGTCAGATACCGCCGTCACCACCATTTCCAGCGGTATCGCAGTGATCCTCGGTTTCGGCGACGGCACATTCCCTGCTCCCCGTCTCTACAACGTCGGCACCGTCGGTAGCTCCAGCCACACCCCCGCTCAGGCCGTCGTGGCCGCCGACTTCAACAATGACGGATTCATCGATGTCGCCAACAGCGTCAATCTTCTCCTCGGCAACGGAGATGGCACATTCACTGCGGGCGCTTCTTACACCTCCGGGGACTCAGTCTCGGGGCTCGCGGCTGACTTTAACCACGATGGCAATCTTGACCTCGCCTGGGTCAACGACATTCCCAAGGGCACCGTCTACACGCTGTCCGGCAACGGCGACGGCAGCTTCAAGAAGGCGATAAACAACAAGGCGCACAGAGACCCGACTTCCATCGTCACCGCCGATTTCAATCGCGATGGCAATCTGGATCTGGTCACCACTAACTTCGAATCTTCGGACATCAGCGTCCTGCTCGGGAAAGGCGACGGAACGTTCCAACCCGCTGTGGACCATCTCATTGGCAGCTTCAGTTTCGCGACCAACATCCTGGCCACAGCGGACTTCAATGGCGACGGCAACCCCGACCTCGCGATTGTGAACGAGGGCCCGATCGGCATTTCCCTGGGCAACGGGGACGGCACCTTTCAACCGCAGGTGCTGTACGCCGCCTCCGCAATTTCCGTGGCTGTCGCCGACATCAACCACGATGGCAAGCTCGAACTGGTGACGACGGGATCTGGTTCGACCGGAAATGGGGTGCTGATTGGAAACGGGGATGGCACGTTCCAGCCGCCAGTTACCAGCCCGGGTGGGGATGACGTGCTCGGCTCGCTGGCGGACTTCAACGGCGATGGCGTGCTCGATTTGGTTACTGTACCCCTGTACTCGTACCCTTCCTCGCCCATCGCCGTACAGTTCGGC
>Ga0209839_10001371_pt1 | contig 12510 bp, 10 predicted proteins | sample OrgsoiDNA2013050_FD_185800 | JGI IMG/M metagenome (GOLD analysis project Ga0209839, IMG submission 185800) | Permafrost soil microbial communities from the Arctic, to analyse light accelerated degradation of dissolved organic matter (DOM) -... | ecosystem: Environmental > Terrestrial > Soil >... | reverse complement strand
AGGATGTCCGGCTCCATCGCCATGCCGCGGGCGATGGCGACGCGCTGCTTCATGCCGCCGGACAGCGTGTGCGGATAGCTGTCGACCACGCGGGTGAGGCTGACCTTCTCGAGATAGGCGCGGGCGCGCTGCTCGGCCTCCTTGCGCGGCAGCCGCCGGGTCATCAGCAGCGGAAACATCACGTTTTCCAGCACCGTCTTCCACAGCAGCAACTGGTCGAACTCCTGAAAGATCATCATGCGGTCGGCGCCGGGCTCGGTGATCTCACGCCCATTGATCCGCATCTTGCCTTCGCCGGGTTTCATGTAGCCACCGACGGCCTTCAACAGCGTCGACTTGCCGCAGCCGGAGGGACCGAGCAGCACGAAGCGATCGGAGCGATCGACGCTGAAGCTCACTCTCTCGGTCGCGGTGACCACCACGCTCGAAGTTTTGTAGCGCAGCGTCACGCCGCTGACATCGAGGAGTGCGGACATCTTGCTCAGTTGCCCTTCAGGTCGTGCGCGATCGGCAGATAATAGTCGGTCCAGGCCTTGGGCTGGGTCTTCAAGGTGCCGGTCCTGAACAGATGGCTGGCGAATTTCATGGTGCCCTGCGGCTCCAGGTTCCATTCCATCATGCCGGGCTCCTTCAGCCACGCCAGCAGATCGTCGACAGCGGTCTTGTCGCCGGTGACTTCCTTGTAGATTTCCACCGCGGTCTTGGTGTCGCTGCGGATCAGATCCTGCGCCTCCCTGGTGGCGTCGCGCACCGCCTGGATGATTTTGGGATTGGCATCGGCGAATTTGACGGTGGTGAAGAACTGCGCCTGGCTCAGCGGCCCGCCCATCACCTCGGGCGACGACAGGATCACATGGGCGCCCGGAACGTTCTTCAGCTCAAGAAAGGTGTAGGGCGGTATCGAGAAGTGGTTGCGGACCTCGTGCTGGGAATTCGACAGCGCCGCATAGGCATCGGGATGGCCGAGCTGCACGGTGTTGGCGTCCAGTTTCGACCACTGGTCGGCGCCGAACATTTCCGCAGCCGCGATCTGCAACACGATCGCCTGTGTCGAGATCTTCACGGTCGGCACCGCGATCTTGTCGTTGGGTCCGATGTCTTTCAGCGACTTGATGTTGGCATCGCGGCTGATCAGCGCCATCGGCTGCGCCGAGCAGGCGACGATGCCCTTGACGCCGCCGCGGGTGCGATCCCACAGCAGCAGCAGATTGCCGGTGCCGGTGTTGAGGATATCGACGCCGCCGGCCAAGAGCGCGTCGGTCTGCGCGCCGCCGCCGGAGAAGGTGATCCATTTGGTGGTGATGTTGGGCAGGCCGAGCAGGCCTGCGTGCTTTTCGATCAGCTTCTGCTTCTCGATGATGTGGGTCGGCATGTAGTAGATGCCGGGCTGTCGCGACAGCGAGATCTCGGTCTTCGCTTGCGCGAACGCCTGCGGCGCCGAGGCCATCAGGCCGAGCAACGCGCCGGCGACGGCCCAGGCGCCCCGGATTTTGCTGTTCATAAGAGATCCTCCACCGTGGCACCGATCTTGTTGACCGACCTCCGATAGGGCACTAATACATTAGTGCATCTGACGTCAAGACGGCTCCCCGGGAAATTCGACCTGCCATCAGGCCAGCCATCCAAATGAACTCCTCACCGGCCATTTTACGCCGTTCGCCAAGCCGATCCGCCGGCCGCCTCGACCGTGACCGGCAGGCGGCGCCGCAGGTGTTCGAGCGGCTGCGCAAGCTGATTACCTCGCTGGCGCTGCCGCCCGGCTCGCCCCTGTCGCGCAACGCGCTGGCCGGGCAGTTCGGTGTCAGTTCGACGCCGATCCGCGATGCGCTGATGCGGCTTGAGGAAGAGGGACTGGTCGAAGTCTTTCCGCAATACGCCACCGTCGTCAGCCGGATCGACATCGGCCTGGCGCAACAGGCACATTTTCTGCGTCAGGCGCTGGAACTGGAAATCGTCAAGCGCCTGGCGCTGGAACATTCCGAGCGGCTGGTGGACGAGTTGAACACCACCATTGCGCGGCAGCAGAAATTCGCCAAGGCGGGGGATTTCGAGCAATTCATGGGCGCCGACAACGACTTCCATCGAGAGCTTTATGCCGCGACCGGCAACCAGGAACTCTGGGATCTGGTGCGCAGCCGCAGCGGTCATATCGACCGCCTGCGCCGGCTGCATCTGCCCTCGCCCGGCAAGGCGCAGGACATCGTGCGCCATCACCGGCTGATCGTGAAAGCAATCGGCGCGAACCAGCCGGATGAAGCGCAGCGCCATCTTCGAAAACATCTGTCGGGGACGCTTGGATATCTTGCCGAAATTCGTGCGCGTTTTCCCGAGTATCTGAGCGAGTGACGAATGCGCGGCAATGCCGATCGCGCGAGGCAAGTTGAATGAGCCCGGGCAAAGTGCGCCGCGCAAGATCGGGCCATCGGCGTAAAAAGACCTCCGAACCGCCAGCCGTCCCGCGCCTGCAACGTCCCTGCGCCAGCTATCCGGCAATCACTTCCGGACTTGTCTGCGATCCCTGGATTTCCAATTTTTGTCGAGACGTTCCGGCCGCCCAGCCGATTGCCGGTCCTGACATGACGAGTCGATCGCGCCCATCCTTCTTGGCGGAATAGAGCGCGCAATCAGCGGCCTCGACGAGCGACAGGCATGACGCCTGGGCGCCCCCGCAAGAAGTTGTCGTTCCACCGATACTTACCGTCAACCGCTTCGAGGGAAAGTTCAGCGCGTGAACAATGCCAAGCTGAGCGAGGGATTGCCGGACCGCTTCCCCGATCTGCTGGCATCCGGTAGCGTCCGTATTCGGCAGCAACAGAACAAATTCCTCGCCGCCAAATCGCGCAACCACGTCGGCCGGCCGGCGCGCCTGCTCGGCAAGGATCTTCGCAACCGCCTGCAAGCATGCATCGCCGGCCAGGTGCCCGTATTCATCGTTGAATTTCTTGAAATGATCGACATCGATCAGCAGGAGCGACAGCGTCGTTCCCTCGCGACCCGCCCGTGCCCATTCGTTCTCCAGGCGCTCGTCGAAATGTCGCCGATTGGCAATTCCGGTCAGGCCGTCCATGGTCGCAAGCGCCGCCAATTTCTGTTCGAGGCTCTTGTGTTCGGTCATGTCGCGCGAAATCGCGACAACCCCGTTGATTTCCCCCGTGCCGAAATCCTTGGTGACCCGCATGGTGGATTCAATCCAGATTTCCTTTTTCTCCCGATGACGGCTGCGATAGACGATTCGCGCATCTTCCGCCTCACCCCGCTTCAGGGCGGCGACCATTTGCTCGACCCGAGGCAGATCCTCAGCATTCACTCCCGCCAACGCGGACGTACCCATTAGCTGTTCGGGTCGCCAACCCACGACTCGTGCCGATGACGGCGAGATGTAGTGAATGCGCTCATCCATTCCAATGCGGGTCACCATATCGCTGGACTCCTCCGCCAGCAGACGGAAAACAGCCTCCTTGGCCTGAAGCTCGGCGGCCAGGCGCTGACGCGCGTGCAATTGCCGCACGAAGAAGAAGCCAATCACGGAAATGACCAGCAGCAGGGCGATGACGAACATCATTCGCACGGCAGCATCCCTGCGCCACGCCGCCAACACCTCGTCCTGCGCTTTCGTCGCCACGATCATAACGGGAAAATGGTCACTTACCTTGTAAACGCTCAACCGTCGAACCCCGTCCAGCGGCGATTTGAAATAGAAGGCAGCGGCGACCGGATAACTGCTGCGGTCGTTGAAGAGCGGCGTGTTCGATAAATCGCGACCCACATAGCTGCCATCGTCGGGGTGGCGCGCAAGCACGATGCCGTCGGTGCTCAGCAGCGCAACCGCCCCGTTTTGGCCGATATTGAATTTCTTGAAAAACTGAGAGAAGTATGCCACGTCGACCGTGGCCAATGCGACGCCCGCGAATCTGCCGTCCGGGTGGTTGAAACGTCGGGAGACGGTGATAATCCATTGGCCGCCAGAACGGCTTTTCACCGGCCGTCCGATCAGCGTGCGGTGGTCGTCCGATTGAGCGTGGTGACGAAAATAGTCGCGGTCGCTGTTGTTCAGGCCTTTCAAGCTCACGGCTTCAGAAGTTGCCAGCCAATTTCCGGTCTCGTCGTAAATGAACAGACCGCGGATACGCCCCAGGCTGGACTTGCGAAGATCGATAAAGGTCTGGAGCCGCGCGATGGCTTCGGGTCCGGCACCGTCGATCCCCAATCGATGGACCAAGCCGGTCAGGACATTGTCGGCCAGCTCCAATGTGTCGTCCGCATGTTGCGTGAGCGACTCCGAGAGATTCGCCACGTCCACTTCGGCATTTTTCAATTCAGCTTCCCGGGTGGACCATTCGCGCCAGCCGCTCAACACGAGAATCGCAACACAAATGAGAGCCACAAAAGCTCCAGCCGAGATCGGTAGGTGAATGGAGCCTCGCTTGCGACCGGGAGAACTCATTGCGAGGCTGGACCTTTCGTCCGCGCCAGCGTGAATCGGAAGGGCTGGATTCGGAATCCTCACCATTGATCCGCCGTCGCGATGCAGCTTGGGAGGAGAGAGTCAGAGTCGATTATCAACATGGCTTTGAAGCTGTCCGAGCGTTGGTTCGGGTTCCGTAGAATTACGGTCGCGATCAATCTGGGATTCGCCCGGCTCTGAACCGGAAATGCGACACAAGCCGTGGTCACCATGTCATGGTCGATTTAATCGACAATAAAGTATCGAGACCGTACAACTACGGCTTGGCGCGCGTTGTAGTGCGACGCTCTGAAAAATACCGGCGAATCAGATTCATCCGCGCGACGTCCTGATGCGTGTCTGCCCTCAACCGTGCACATGAGTTATTTTCCGGACATCGTTCTGACAAGTTTATCGGAACGTCCACAGCGCGATGCGCTTGCGTGAGAACCCAAATTCAGCGAAACCTTGCAACCTGCCGTTGACGTGAGTCCAGATTCGAATCGGAGAAGTGGGCTGTGGCGAAAATCCTGATCGTGGACGACGACAGTGCGGTGCAGATGACGATCCGGCTGCTGCTGGAACGGGCTGGCCATCATGTTGTCGTCGCCGGCGACGGCCGCAAAGGATTGGCGGCATTCGAAGCCGGAGATTTCGATCTGCTGTTTCTCGATATCTTCATGCCGGGAATGGACGGGCTGGAAACCATGCGGCTGGTTCATCAACTGCGCCCGCTGACCCCGATCATCGTGATCTCCGGCAATCCCACGACATGGGAGTTTGGTTCCGGTCCGGATTTTCTGACCATGGCGGGCAAGCTTGGCGCGGTCCGCAGTCTGCAAAAACCTTTCAGGCCGGCCGCTCTGTTGGCCGCCGTTGCGAGCTGCCTTGAAAGCGTACGGGAGATTTCAAGATCGCCCAGCAAAGCCGCCGGCAATGCTGCTTAGGCCGGTCGTTCCGACGCAGGGGTCGCGTCTTGCAGATCTCGTGCGCCGGCGAACTCGGTACGATCCAAAGGCGATAACGCTTACCACCAAACTGGCCGCCGCGATGGTTGCATTGGTCGCCATCGCGGTAACCGCGGTTGGATGGCTGAGCTATCGCAGTCTGGAGCGAATGATTCCGCCGCGCGTCCTCGATCGGATCGAGGCGCATTCGCGGCTGATCGCCAGCGATCTCCAATCCCAGGTACGCGGCGCGCCCGCCGACATTGCCAGCTTCCGATCCGCGGCTGCATTGAATGGGTTGATTCGCGGGCATCTGGCGGGCGGCATTGATCCCATCGATGGCGTCTCGGAAAAGACATGGCATCAACGGATCGCAGAGCGCCTCGCGGCTGAACTCGACGCCAAACCTGCCTATTCGCAATTCCGTATCCTTGGAATCGAAAATGACGGGCGTGAAATCGTCAGGGTCGACCGCTCGGGCCCGAACGGAGCAGTTCGAATCGTGCCCGAAGCGGAATTGCAGGGAAAGGGCGACCGGGCTTACTTCAGGGACACCATCAAGTTGGCTGCGGGCGAAATCTACGTCTCGGTACTCGATCTAAATCAAGAGAACGACGTCATCGAAACGCCGCACGTGCCGACATTGCGGGTCGCGACGCCGGTTTTTGCAGCCAACGGCAAGCCGTTCGGCATCATCATCATCAATGTCGACATGCGGCGGGCCCTCGACCGCGTCCGGTCATCGGTGCGGCGAGGCGGAAAGATCTACGTCGTCAACAAACGAGGCGACTATCTCGTTCACCCCGACTCCACGCGCGAATTCGGCTCGGAGCTGGGCACGCCGACCGACTGGCGGGCTGACTTCCCCTATCTGGCAGCGTCGCTTGGTACATTGCAAGGTGTGTCGGGCATCGTACCGGATCAAGCTGGACAACCGAGCGCGGCAGCGTTCGCTCCCGCCATTCTGGCCGGCCGCGAGTGGGTCGCGGTGATCGAAACCGTTTCCAACGCTGTCATCATGGCGCCAGCGGCGGCCATCCAGAAAACCTCGGTGCTGGTCGGGCTGCTGGCGGTGCTAAGTGCGGCGGCGCTGGCGGTCCTGGTGGCGAGATCGCTGACACGTCCGATCGTTCAGCTGACGGCCGCGGTCGAAGCAGCCGCGGGCAATGCCAGCACCGTAATTCCCGTCGAAGCCGGTGGCGAGACCGGCGTGCTGGCGCGGGCATTCGCGCGCGTGATGGGCGAGGTGAATGCCAAGACCGCCGAGCTCGAACGCGAGATCCAGGAACATCGCCGCACCGAAACCGCGCGAGATCACTACGCCGCGCGCGAGCGCCTGTTCAGCGCCGCGGTGGAATCATCCAACGACGCCATCATCACGGAATCCCTTGACGGCACCATCACCGGCTGGAACCCGGCTGCGGAGCGCCTGTTCGGATTTACCGCGGCGGAAGCGGTCGGCGAAGGCATCGACTTTATCGTGCCTCCCGACCGGCTGACCGAAATGCACGACATCCTGGACCGAATTGCCAAGGGTGAAAGGATCGAGCAACACGAAACGGTGCGGATTCGCAAGGATGGCAGCCCGGTCGAGGTTTCGCTCAGCATCTCTCCGATCAAGAGCCCGTCGGGCGAGACCATCGGCGCGTCCAAGACCGCACGCGACATTACCGAAAGCAAACGAATTCAGCGGGCGCTCGGCCAGGAGATCGAGGAGCGGCGCCGCATCTTCGAAACCTCCCAGGACCTTATCCTGGTGACGAACCCCAAGGGAATCATGGTTCAGGTGAGCCCGAGCGCCCAAAACATCCTGGGATACCCGCCGGAGGAAATGATCGGCCACAGCGCGATCGAATTCATCTGCGTTGACGACCTCGACAGCACCCGCGAGGAAATGCGGGCGGCGCGGACCGGACAGCTCACGCGGAATTTCGACTGCCGCTACGTGCACAAAGACGGGCGGATCGTGACGCTCTCGTGGATGGGCACATGGTCAGAGCCGGTCAGGCGCCACTTCTTCATTGGCCGCGACATGACCGAGAGCCGGCGGGCACAGGAAACATTGCGCGAAAGCGAACAACTGGCGCGCGGTATCATCGACACCGCGCTCGATGCCTTCATCCAGATCGACGAAAACGGGACCGTCTCGGATTGGAATTCTCAGGCGGAAAGGATATTCGGGTGGTCGCGCGGTGAAGCGCTTGGGAGAAACCTCGGCGAGTTGATCATTCCGGAAATTCACCGCGCCGCTCACAAGGCAGGTCTAAAGCACTTCCTGCTCACCGGGGAAGGACCCATTCTCGGACGCCGTGTCCAAATCGAAGCTCGGCGACGCGACGGAAGCGAAATCAAGGTCGAATTGAGCATCACCGCGTTGCGACGCCGCGAGGGCGTCATGTTCAACGGCTTCATCCGTGATCTCACCGACAAGATCGCCGCCGAGGAGCGGATCCGGCAGGCCGAAAAGATGGAAGCCGTCGGCCAGCTCACCGGCGGAATTGCGCATGACTTCAACAATATCCTGACGGTGATCACGGGGACCATCGAAATTCTGGCCGATGCCGTCGCAAAGGAGCCGGAACTCACGGCCATCGCGAAGATGATCGAGGAGGCCGCCTCGCGAGGCGCGGATCTCACCCAGCATCTTCTTGCGTTCGCCCGCAAGCAGCCGCTGCAGCCGCGGGAAACCGACCTCAACACCCTCATCATCGAAACCGTGAAATTGCTGCGACCGACCCTCGGCGAGCAGATCGAGATCGAGTCGGTATTTGAAGATGAAGCATGTCTGGCCACGGTCGATGCCAATCAGCTTGCGACAGCGCTGCTCAACCTCGCCATCAACGCTCGCGACGCGATGCCCGACGGCGGCAAGCTTACCCTCGAGACCAGGTCGGCCGTGCTCGACGAAAATTACGCAAGCGTGCACAGTGAGGTTCGACCCGGCCGCTATGCGCTGATCGCCGTCAGCGACACCGGAACCGGCATTCCCGCCGGGATCCTCGACAAGGTGTTCGACCCGTTCTTCACATCGAAGGCGCCCGGCAAGGGTACCGGCCTCGGCTTGAGCATGGTCTACGGTTTCGTGAAGCAATCCGCGGGGCACATCAAGATCTACAGCGAAGAGGGCCACGGCACCACGATCAAGATTTACCTGCCGCCGGGTACGGGAGCCTCGCTGGCGCCCGAGGCCGCTGCCACGCCGGCCATTCCACGCGGACACGAGACCATTCTTGTCGTTGAAGACGACAAGCTGGTCCGAGACTCCGTGCTGACGCAATTGCGCTCGCTGGGTTACGTCGCGCTGGAAGCGGCGAATGGCGCGGAAGCGCTGGCTGTCATCGGAGCAGGCCATCCGTTCGACCTGCTCTTCACCGACGTTATCATGCCGGGCGCGATGAATGGCCGCCAGCTGGCCAACGAGGTTCAAAAGAGCAAGCCAAGGCTGAAAGTGCTGTTTACCTCGGGCTACACCGAGAATGCGATCATCCATCACGGCCGGCTCGACACCGGGGTCTTGCTGCTCGCCAAGCCATATCGCAAATCGGATTTGGCTGGGATGATCCGCAGGGCGCTCGCCGACTAGACGAGAAATCAATTCCAGCGGGAGCGCTCCGCGCAATGCGCGCCAATGCGGATCAGGAATTTCGCGAGACGGTCATCACAATTCGGATGAGATCCGCGGCGTTCCTTGCACCAAGCTTTTTCATGATGTTGGCGCGATGATCCTCGATCGTGCGCGGGCTGATTCCAAGCTCGCGCCCGGCTTCCTTGTTGGAGGCGCCGGAGGCGAACTGCTCCAACACTTCGCGTTCGCGCCGCGTCAAAGGTTCGCGCCCGGGAAAATGCATCGATGCGACATTCGACGCGGAATCCTCCGCCTGCCGACGCGCATAGGCCCCGATCGCCTCATCGAGACGGTGAACGATTTCGCTGCCCCGGAAAGGTTTTTCGATGAAGTCGAGCGCACCGTTCTTGATCGCGCTGACCGCCATGGCGATATCGCCCTGCCCGGAGATCATGAAGATCGGCGCAGGATAATCCTCGCCGTGAAGTTCCTTCAGGATGTCGAGGCCGGATTTACCCGGAATATGCACATCAAGCAGGATGCAAGCAGGGCATCGGGTTCGCGCAACCGCCAACAGCGCCGCACCGTCTGCGAAGCAGATGACCTGATAGCCACCTGCCGACAAGACCATCGACAGGATTTCGCGAATGGCGGGGTCGTCGTCGACGACAAAAATCTCGCCGCGGGAACGTGCATTCTCGGACATGTGCCATCGTCCATCGACAGTTGACAGTGAAAAATATTCGCACGCGCCGAACCTTCGTACCACACCCAGTACAGAATCGGACCTACTCATATTTGTAGGGGACCAAGACTTAGCGCACAAGTAGCAGCGGAGACTTTAACACACGGTCCTGCAGAGCACCGATGCAGAACGCGGAAAGCGGCAGCGTTTCAGCCCGATCCAACGATCGATACGACGGCTTTGGTTCCATCGTGTTGGACGTCGTATCCTTGATGGAGCCCGTCCAGAGATGAACAATGCTGGTCGAGTCAGCCATTGCAATCTAAATCGCCTCTCTGTCATCACGAAATCGCCGCCAAGGTTGTTGTCCTGGATGACATTACTCCCCGATACCTGAACGCAGGGGCCGCGTTGAACGCTTGCGGCGCGAGTCTTGAGGTAACACTTCACCTTCTGCTGGATTCCGGCACATCCCAACATGGAACCGACGAGGCCGCCGAATACGATCGCCGGTCAGCCCGTTTGGTTGGCTACGCTTGAACAGCGCCAAATAACGGTGGCGGACATGCCCGTCTTCACCCGTCCAGGCTTGACGGTGCATTTCATTGGATAAGCCGGGGCATCAGGCGAGTTCGGTTCGCGCCTTGACAGCCCCTCAATGGTGGCGTTAAGCGCCAGCAGGTTGATCTGGCCGGCCAGATCGGCGGTTCGCAGTTTTTGCTCGGTGACGTCGGTTGCGAACTTTACGACCTTGAAGGGCCTGCCCTTTTCATCAATGATCGGGTTATAGCTCGCCAGAATCCAGACCTCCATGCCGCCCTTGCCGATGCGCTTGTATTCCGCCGACTGGTATTCGCCGCGATTGAGGCTCGCCCGGAATTCACGATATGCGGCGCTATCGCGCGTCGCAGGTTCGACGAACATGCTGTGATGCTTGCCCTGGAGCTAGCCAAGTGAATGGCCGAGCGTTTTCAGGCAATTTTCGTTTGCCGTAATGATCGTGCCATCCAGATTGAACGCGATCACCGCTTGCGCCCGGCCGATGGCCGCAATCACTCCGGCTTCACGGGGCTGATGCAGCCCGGCGGGCCACATCAGCCGCCGACGAGAGCATCTTGCTTTGACTTGGCGCCTGGCTTCTTTTTCTTGTTCTTCGCTTTGAGAAATTGAACGTCAATCTCGGTGCCGTTGACGCGAACGAGCTCGCATCGCCGATAAGCCAGGCCGGTCGACGATAACAGCAGGAAGAATTCCTTGAGATTGAGACCTTGAATGGATCCATCGACGGTCAGTATGGCGTCGACATCCGATATGGCGTTGAGCAGGCAGTCGCGACGCCACGTTCCGTCGATGCCCATGATGCAGACGCCATATCCGCGGCTGAACGCCACGCGTTCCGGCGCTCTGTTCTCGTCCGACATTCGTCAACGACCCGCCATTGCAGCGACCTTCGGTGCTCCGGTGCCAGTGTCCGACATCTTGGCGGGTATCGCCCGCGCACCGCTCGGCCGATAGAGACCGCGGCGCTCCGGAAAGGGCTTGAAGGCGTCGGTCAGCCCGACCACCGTTTCGGCTGCTCCCAGCACGAGGAACCCGTCCGATTCGTTCGCCTTGGCGAGGCGGTTGAAAATGTTGATCTTGGTGTCCTGATCGAAGTAGATCAGAACGTTGCGGCAGAAGATCACATCGAAGACCCCGAGTTGGGAAAAATCGTGCAACAAATTCAGTTGCCGATGTTGAACCATGGCGCGGATATCGGCGTTGATCTGCCAGAATTCTCCGGTCTGCTTGAAGTATTTGACGAGCATTTGGATCGGGAGACCGCGCTGGACCTCGAATTGACTGTAGATTCCCGCCCTGGATTTCTCGAGGACTTCCTGCGAAAGATCGGTCGCGATGATTTCGACCCGCCACCCGGCAAGCGCGGCGCCCATTTCCTTCAGACACATCGCCAGCGAATACGGTTCCTGGCCGGTCGAGCCGGCGGCACACCAGATCCGAATGCTCTTGCGGCTTGCGCGCGCCCGCAGAATTTCGGGCATGATCGAATCGCGAAAGTGATCGAACGGAACCTTGTCGCGAAAGAAAAACGTTTCGTTGGTGGTCATGGCCTCGACCACCTGGGTCGTGATCGAAGCAGACCCGCCTTTCATTTGCTGCACGAGTTCGCTGATACCGGAAATACCGGCCTTCCGCGACAGCGGCAGCAACCGGCTTTCAATCAGATATTGCTTGTCGGCGGACAGATCGAGACCGGAACGGTCCTTGAGAAGCTTGCGCAGATATTCGTAATCGAGCGGGGTCACGGGCGGCCTCTCGGGATGTAGCGGAAGGATTTCTGAAGAATGTCGCCAAACGGCGGCGCCGCGATGCGAGTGCCAATCCGCGAGGCTGTCTGCTCTGATGACAGACCAGACATCCGGCGCAGCGGATGACCACCCCACCGAACACGGTCGTCCCGGTGGCTTTCCCCGGTAATTGGCTCAGCACTCATGATCTCGACCTGACGCAACTGATACAAACACTACGAAACGGTGAAACCGGCCGGCGCCGTGAGCAAACCGACTTCCTGGAATTTCGCCGCGACGATGTCCTTGTCGAACGGCTTCATGATATATTCGTTGGCGCCGGCATTAAGCGCGCGCGCGATATGGTCGATTCCGTTTTCAGTGGTGCAGAACACCACCTTGGGCTGGTCGCCGCCGGGCAGGCGACGCAGGTTGCCCAGGAATTCATAGCCGTCCATCACCGGCATGTTCCAGTCGAGCAGGATCGCCTCGGGCAATCCGCGCTTGCAGATCTCAAGCGCCTTCTCGCCGTCCTCGGCCTCGATGATCTGGAAATCCAGGCCTTCCAGAATGCGCCTTGC
>Ga0209839_10001370_pt1 | contig 12521 bp, 11 predicted proteins | sample OrgsoiDNA2013050_FD_185800 | JGI IMG/M metagenome (GOLD analysis project Ga0209839, IMG submission 185800) | Permafrost soil microbial communities from the Arctic, to analyse light accelerated degradation of dissolved organic matter (DOM) -... | ecosystem: Environmental > Terrestrial > Soil >... | reverse complement strand
TGTGCCCGGTGAGCGGCCGGTGTGCCGGCGAAGTACCACCGCGGGTCGCGGCGAGGCGCTCGTTACCGGCCTAACGAACCGGGCCTTGTGCCCGGTGAGTGGCCGGTGTGCCGGCGAAGTACCACCGCGCGGGCGCGGAGCGCAGCGGGGGGTTCCGGGGGGTCGCCCCCCGGGCCAACACTGCCCCCGAATTACAGCGGGATGTTGCGGTGGCGGCCGCGGGCCTGCGGCGCCTCCGCGATCGCGCGGGCGATCGCCTGGCGGGTCTGCGCCGGGTCGATGACCTCGTCGATGACACCGAGGTCCAGGGCCCGCTGCAGGCCGCCTACGGTGCGCTCGTGCTCGGCGGCCAGCGCCGTCTCGGTCTCGGTCAGCTTGTCCGGTTCCGTCGCGGCGAGCGTGCGCCGGTGCAGGATCCGGACCGCGGCCACCGCGCCCATCACGGCTACTTCCGCGCTGGGCCAGGCCAGCACCCGGGTCGCGCCCAGCGAGCGGGAGTTCATCGCGATGTAGGCCCCGCCGTAGGCCTTGCGCGTCACCAGCGTGACCCGCGGCACGACTGCCTCCGCGAACGCGTGCAGCAGCTTGGCGCCGCGGCGGACCACCCCGTCCCACTCCTGGCCGACGCCGGGCAGATAACCCGGCGTGTCGACGAGCACCACCAGCGGTACCCCGAAGGCGTCGCACATCCGCACGAAGCGGGCCGCCTTCTCGGCCGAGGTGGCGTCCAGGCAGCCGCCCAGGCGCAGCGGGTTGTTCGCGATAACGCCGACCGTCCCGCCGCCGAGCCGGCCGAGCGTGGTCACCACGTTCGGCGCCCACTTCGGGAACAGCTCGACCCCGGGCTCGTCCAGTAGCTGGCCGATGACCGGGTGCACGTCGTAGGCCCGGCGCGGCGACTCAGGCAGCAGCCCGGCGAAGCCGGCGTCCGGCGTGTCGTCCGCGACCTTCCCCTGGTCCCCCAGCAGCGCCGCGAGGTGCCGGGCCTGGGCGATCGCGTCTGTGTCGGAGTCGGTGACGATGGCCGCCACCCCGGACCGGCGGGAATGCGGCTCGTGCCCGCCGAGCCGCGCCATGTCGACGTCCTCGCCGGTCACGCTGCGGACCACGTCCGGGCCGGTGACGAAGATCCGGCCTTGCCCGGACAGGATGACGATGTCGGTGAGGGCCGGCCCGTAAGCGGCCCCCCCGGCCGCCGGGCCGAGGACCACCGAGATCTGCGGGACCACACCCGAAGCGCGCGTCATCGCCGCGAACACGGAGCCGACCGCGTGCAGGCTGGCCACCCCCTCGGCCAGCCGGGCCCCGCCCGAGTGCCACAGCCCGATGATGGGCACGCCCTGGGCCATCGCCTCCTCATACGCGGCCACGATCGCCGCGCAGCCCGCCTCACCGGACGCGCCGCCCTGTACACGCGGGTCGGACGCGAAGGCGACCGCACCGGTGCCGTCGATCCGGCCCATGCCGGCGATCGCCCCGGTACCGGTGTCCGGAGTGATCACCTCCAGCGTTCCGGTGTCGAACAGGGCCTCCAGCCGGATCACCGGGTCGCGCGGCAGGGTGGCCCCGGCCTCCGCCGGGGCTGCGGCCTGAGCCGGGCCGGCCGTGAGCGGTCCGGCGCGGTTGTTGTCCACAACGGTCACCTGAGTTCTCCTTGCGAGCGGCGAAAGACACGGTTGGCAGCGGGCTGTGCTGGCCCGGGGGACGCCCCCCGGAACCCCCGGATGCCCGCGGTGGTACGGACCGTTCACCGGCCGCCCGCCGGGTCGGCGGCCCTGACTCGCTGGCCGGTCAGGGGGTGGTGAAGACGACCGATACGTTGTGGCCGCCGAAGCCGAAGGCGTTGTTGAGCGCCGCTATCGGCTCCCGGCCGCCGCGCGGCAGCGGCCGCGCTTCGGTCGCGACGTCGACCTTGACGCCGTCGTCGGGATCTTCCAGGTTGATCGTGGGCGGGACGGTCCGGTCCCGCAGCGCGAGAATGGCCGCCACCGACTCAACCGCGCCCGCTCCGCCGAGCAGGTGTCCCGTCATCGACTTGGTGGAGGTCACCACAACCCGCTCGGCCGCGGGGCCCAGCGCGGTCATGATCGCCCGTGCCTCGGCCACGTCGCCCTCTGGCGTCGAGGTGGCGTGGGCGTTGACATGCACGATCTGGTCGGCGGACACGCCCGCGTTGGCCAGCGCCCGCTGCATGGCCAGGATCACGCCGGTGCCCTCGGGGTGCGGGTGGGCGATGTGGTAACCGTCAGAGGAGTACCCCACGCCGGCCGCGACCGCGTAGACGTTCGCGCCCCGGGCCGCCGCGTGCTCCGCGGACTCCAGGACCAGCATGCCGGCGCCCTCGCCGAGCACGAAGCCGTCCCGGCCTTTGTCGAACGGCCGGGAGGCGCGCTCCGGCTCGTCATTGCGGGCGGACAGCGCCCGCATCACGGCGAACGCGCCCAGGTTCAGGGCCATGATCGCGGCTTCGGTGCCCCCGGCGACCACGATGTCCGCGCGCCCGGACTTGATCATGTCGATGCCGTAGCCGATCGCCTCGGCCCCGGACGCGCACGCACTGACCGTCGAATGGGCGCCGGCCTGGGCGCCGAGCTCGATGCTGATGTATCCGGCGGGGCCGTTCGGCATCAGCATGGGGACGGTGAACGGGGATATCCGCTGCCAGCCCTTTTCCTTGAGGATGTCGTAGGCGGCCAGGGTGGAGCCGATCCCGCCGATGCCGCTGGTCACCGAGACCCCGAGACGTTCCGGGCTGACCTCGGGCTGGCCGGCGTCTGCCCACGCTTCCCGGGCGGCCACCAGGGCGAACTGCTCGCAGCGGTCCATGCGGCGGGCCTGCACGCGGCCCACGGCCTCGGCCGGGTCGGCCGCGGCGACGCCCGCGATCCGGGACGGCAGGTCCTTGGCCCAGTCCTCGGTCAGCGCCTGCACGCCGCTGCGCCCGGCGAGCATCCCTGACCAGGTCGATGCGACGTCGCCGCCGAGCGGCGTGGTTGCGCCCAGGCCCGTGACGACCACGCTTCTGTCGTCTGCGCTCACTGTGATCGGCTCCTCAAATCTCATCGCGCCAGGCCCGCGCGTCCTGGGTGGCCGCGCGCCCGCGCTGGCGGTGGCTGCCTGCCGGCGGCGCGGGCTACCGCGCCAGGGCCGGGAAGGCTGCCCGCCAGCGCCGGTGCCGGCGAGCAGATGATTCCGCCTCCGGTGGCTAGCTGACGTTCTTGTGCACGTAGGTGATGACGTCCTGAACGGTCTTGAGGTCCTTGAGCTGGTCGTCAGGGATCTCGACGCCGAACTTGTCCTGCGCCGCCACGGCGATCTCCACCATCGACAGCGAGTCGATGTCGAGGTCGTCCACGAAGCTCTTGTCCGGCGTCACCTCGTCGGCCGGGACGCCCGCGATCTCGTCGATGATCTCGGCCAGACCCGCGAGGATCTCCTGCTCGTTTACTGCCATCTTCGGTTAACTCCTTTTTGGGTTCTTTGGGTTGCTGTCGCTGTTGTTAGGGTCGGCCACCGGCTCGCCGCCGGACCAGGGCCCGGTCAGGGTACCGTGACCACCTGCGCCGCATAGCACATGCCCGCGCCGAAGCCGAGCAGCAGCACGGGCATACCCGATACCAGCTCACCGCGCTCCGTCATCCGCGCCAGCGCCAGCGGGATCGACGCGGATGAGGTGTTCCCGGCGTTGATGATGTCGTCGGCGACCCGTTCCCGTGGCACCCCGATCTTGCGGGCCAGCGCCTCGACGATCCGCAGGTTGGCCTGGTGCGGGATGAACGCGGCGAGGTCCTCCGGCCGCACGCCCGCCCGCTCGCAGGCCTCCAGGGCGGTCGGGTGCAGCTCGGTGGTCGCCCAGCGGAACACCGCCTGCCCTTCCTGGAACAGGAACGAGTTGCGGTCCTTGATGTGGATCTTGTCGGCGATGCCGCCGTTACTGCCCCACACGACCGGGCCGATCCCGGCCGGGTCGGCCGGATCTGCCACCGGGCTGACGACCGCTGCGCCGGCGCCGTCCGCGAAGATGATGCGGGTGGACCGGTCCGCCGGGTCGATCCAGGCCGACATCTTCTCCGCGCCGATGACGAGCACGTGCCGGGCCGTGCCGGCCCGTATCGTGTCACTGGCGCTGGCCAGCGCGTAGCAGAAGCCCGCGCACGCGGCGTTGAGGTCATAGGCACCTGGCGCGGCGATGCCCAGCCGGGCCGCGACCGTGGCCGAGACGTTCGGGATGAGCGACTCAGCGCTGCAGGTGGCCACGATGACCAGGTCAATGTCGGACACGGGCACGCCGCTGCCCGCGACCGCCTTGCCCGCCGCGGCCACCGCCATGTCGGCGACGGTCTCGTCCGGGCCGGCGATCCGCCGGCTCGCCACGCCGACGCGGCTGCGAATCCACGCGTCGTTGGTGTCCATGACGGCCGCCAGGTCGTCGTTGGTCACCACGTTGCCCGGCTGGTACCCGCCGAACGAGAGGATCCGGGCACCAGCGGCCGGCTTGGGGACTCGCAAGGTTGCGCCGCCTTTCTCTGTCGTCCGGGCCTATGCCGGCCGGGACTGATGGCTGCCTGGGGGAGGACCGCGGGAGTTACTCGGCGCCTTCGGGCAGCAGCCGGGCCAGCGCCTGCCCCGCGCTGACCGGGTCACCGTCCTGCACCAGCCACTCGATGATCGGGCCGCGCCACGGCGGGATGATCGCCCGCCGGTCGCTGCGCGCATCGACGTAGCCGACCTCGGTGCTGGCCCCGTCGGCGGATCCGGGATTGGGTACCGCGCGGAAGGTGCCGCCCAGGGGAGCGACGAGCAACCGCCATTCGGGCAGATGACCGGCCCAGCCCACGCCGGCGTCGTCCAGCTCCGCGCCAGTGACGCCGATGGCGGGCCCGATGGCGGGCCCGATGGCGGGCGCTGTGACGGACGCAGTGATGGGCGAGGTGACGCCGGCATCGGTGATGGCCGGCAGCTCAGGTGCGAGCGTCATGGGTGTCTCCTCTGGGTCTGTTCAGATCCCGGGGTGTCCTCGGCGGCCAGCGTGTCCCCGGCGCGCTCGGCGACCAGCTTGCGGGCCGCGTCCAGGTCGTCGGGGGTCTTCATGGCCGCCACGGTGACGCCGGGTAGGCCCCGGCGGGCCAGGCCGGTAAGCGTGCCGGCCGGCGGCAGCTCGATCAGCGCGGTGACCCCGTGACCGGCCATCGTTCGCATGCACGCGTCCCAGCGGACTGGCGTGGCGACCTGCGCGACGATGCGGGACAGCCAGTCGGGCCCGTAGGAGACGATGGCGCCGTCCCGGTTCGACAGCAGTACGATCCGCGGATCGCTGACCGTGATGGCACTGGCCGCCATGCTCAGGTCCGCGACGGCCGGCGCCATGTGCACCGTGTGGAAGGCACCCGCCACTGACAGCGGCCGCAGCCGGGCCCCGGCGGGCGGGTCTGCCGCGAACGCGGCCAGCTGCTCCATCGTCCCGGCCGCCACGATCTGCCCGGCGCCGTTCACGTTGGCCGGGGTCAGCCCCTGCGCCTCGATCGCGGCTAGCACAGTGGCCTCGTCCCCGCCCAGCACGGCGGTCATCCCGGTCGGCTCGATGGCGGCCGCCTGGGCCATCGCCTGTCCCCGCACGGCGACGAGCCGCAGCGCGTCCGCGACGCTGACCACCCCCGCGATAGCCCCGGCAGCCAGCTCGCCGACACTGTGCCCGGCGGTGGCCAGCCCGGAACCGGTGGCCGGCAGCGCCCCGTCAAAGAGGGCTCCGGCCGCCGCGAGCGCCGCCGCGACCAGCAGCGGCTGGGCGACGGCGGTGTCCCTGATCTCGTCGGCGCCGGCCGTGGTGCCGTACCGGACGAGGTCCAGGCCCGTCAGCTCAGACCAGACGCCGAGCTGGCCGGCGACACCGGGCACGTCGAGCCAGGGGGCGAGGAAGCCCGGAGCCTGAGCTCCCTGGCCAGGAGCAGTGATTACGAGCACGGTCCTAGCCTGCACTGTAGAAGTCCGCTACTCATGCGACAGACATGACGAACTTTCCCAGGGAAACTTTGTACCGTTCCGACAAATAGCGTTCACCTTCGCGTCACCGGCCCGTAGCGGGCCGGTGACGCAGGCGGTGGCCTGCCGGGTCGGCGATGATAAATCCCGGGGCGGTAGGTATAGCGTCGGACGTGTCCGGCTCTGGCGCGGAACATCTCGCGCCCCGACCAGGAACAGGATCACTGATGGCTGACCTCACGAGCGACGCGTACTCAGGTCCCGCCGCAGCCGAGCCGCCCCCGTTCCCCCTGGAGCCGTTCGGCGAGGAGGAGAGCTGGCAGCTCATCTCGCCCGGCGGCGTCGGCCGGATCGGTTATTCCGGCCGCTTCGGCCCGACCATCCTGCCGGTCAACTTCAAGGTCCAGGACCAGGCGCTCTACTTCCGTACCGCGCGGCACAGCACCATGGAAGAGGACCTGCACACCGGGATCGCGCACGCCGACTACAAGGTGGCGTTCCAGGTCGACCACTTCGACGAGATGGCGCACACCGGTTGGAGCGTCCTCGTTCAGGGCGATGTCCATCCCATGGAGTCCGACGAGGAGCGCACCGCGGCCAGCGCCAGCGGTGTGGAAACCTGGGTGGGCGGCCAGCGCGACCTGTTCCTGCGCATCACTCCCACCAGGATCACCGGGCACCGCATCGGGAAGCTCCCCGGCTGACCGTCTGTCCCCACGCGCTGGCCGTCTGGCCCCCGCGTTGGCCGCCCGGCGCCGATCAGCGGGCCGCTCAGGACGGTTTGGCGGCTAGGCGGCCCACGACGATGGAGGTCCACAGGGCGAACCCGTCGCGGCCGTCGGACGGCGTGAAGCCAGTGAGCTCGGTAACCCGCCGCAGCCGGTAACGGACCGTGTTGGGATGCACGAACAGCATGCGTGCGGTGGCTTCCAGTGACGAACCCTGCTCCAGGTAGGTCGCCAGGGTGTCCACCAGGGCCGAACCGCCGGCCAGCAGCGGCTCGTACACCTGCGTCACCAGCTCGGCCCGGGCGTCAGTGTCGCCGTCCATGGCCCGTTCGGGCAGCAGTTCGTCCGCGCTGACCGGCCGGGGCGCATCTGGCCAGGCCGCCGCCGCACGCAGCCCGGCTAGCGCGGCCCGGGCGGACACCGACGCGGACCGCAGGTCGGCGACGACCGGGCCGACGACCAGGGGGCCCGAGCCGAAGCGCCCGCTGAAGCGTTCTGCCGCGAGGAGCGGATCGTCGGTCCCGCCCAGCAGGACTACCAGCCGGTTGCCCTGCACGCCCGCCAGGACGTCCAGCCGGGCCCGTTTGGCGTCCGTGCGCAGATCATCGATGAGGGCCGCGGTCTCCTCCGTGTCCACGGTCCCGGCACTGTCCACGGTCCCGGCAATGACCGCGACGGGGGAGGAGGACCAGTTCAGCGCGGATGCCCAGGAGCGCAGTGACTCCTCGGTCTCGCCCCGTACGAGGGAGTCCACGACCAGTGCCTCCAGCCGGGCGTCCCACGCACCGCGCGCCTCCGCGGTCCGCGCGTAGACCTGCGCCGCGCCGAAGGCGACCTCCCGGGTGTACCGGAGCACAGCCTCCCGCAGCTCCGCCTCACCGCCCGGCGCCGCCAGCTCGTTGACCTGGGCTTCCACCACGTCGATGATGACTCGGAGCATCTCCACGGCTTGCTGCAGGCTGACCGCTCGGGCGAGCTCACGCGGCGCGGTGCCGAACACCTCGCCCGCGACGGCGGGCCGGTCCCGCTCGGGGTGGCGGATCCAGTCCACGAACGCCGCGATCCCGGCCTGCGCGACCAGGCCCAGCCACGACCGGTTCTCCGCCGACATGGCCCGGAACCAGGGCAGCCGCTTGTCCATCGACGCGATGGCGGCGGTCCCGAGGCTCCCCGTCGACCGCTCGATGCGCGCCACGGTCTCCTCGTGCACCCGGCTCACCGCTGAGGCCCCGGGCACCCGCTTGCCGTTCTTGCGCACCCGGCGGGGGGCACCGGTCTGCTCGCTGGTGGCCATGCGCCTAGAGTTTCACGTTTATGGAGACTGAGATGATCCAGGTCCGTACGGGCAGCCGTGAAGGCGTGTTCGATATCACCGGCCAGTGCGCCGATTTCGCGTCCCGGGCGGCCGCTGGCGGCGATGGGCTGCTGCACGTGTTCGTGCCGCACGCCACGGCGGGCCTGGCGCTGATCGAGCTGGGTGCCTCCAGCGACCGGGACCTGCTGGCCGTGCTGGACGACTTCCTGCCCACCGACGGCCGGTGGCGGCACGCGCACGGCTCCCGCGGGCACGGCCGCTCGCACGTGATGCCGGCCTTCGTGCCGCCGTACGCCACGGTCCCGGTCGTCGGCGGGGGCCTGGCCCTGGGCACCTGGCAGTCGATCGCCCTGGTGGACCTGAACGTCGACAACGCCACCCGCCAGGTCCGCCTGTCCTTCCTGGGCTGACTGACGGATAGTCGCCGCCAATGCCGAAGCCGAGCACGCCGCGATGAACTCACGCAGGCCGCGCATATGTGGCATATGTGGCCGCCAAATCCGGCTGATTCAGTGCACTTAACGAGCCCGGCGATGAGTTCGGGCCCGGCGGGACGTCCTACCGGGCAGGGCAACGTTCCAGCCGGGAGGAAGTGACATGAGCACAGGCCTGAGCGACCAGGGTAGGAAGCGGCTGCACGAGGTGGCGCAGCGGCACGTGGGCGACGAGCAGGTGCCGGGCCTGGTCGCGCTGGTGGCCCGGGGTGACGACGTGCACGCCGAGGTGCTCGGCACGATGGCCGTCGGTGGGCCGCCGATGACCCGCGACTCGATCTTCCGGATTTCCTCGGACTCCAAGCCGATCACGGCGGCGGCCACCCTGGCCCTGACCGCCGAGGGGCTGCTGGACCTGGACGAGCCGGTCGGCCGGCTGCTGCCCGAGCTGGCCGGTCCCCGGGTACTGCGCCGGATGGACGGCCCACTGGACGACACCGTGCCCGCGAACCGTGAGATCACCGCGCGGGACCTGCTCACGTTCACCTTCGGCTTCGGCGCCGCGGTCGAGATGTTCTTCGCCGCGGAGCCGTGGCCCGTCATGGCGGCGGAGGGCGCGCTGCACCTGGCCACCCTGGGACCGCCGGACCGGGACATCCAGCCGGACCCGGATACCTGGATCGCCGGCCTCGGCAGCCTGCCGCTGCTGGCCCAGCCGGGTGAGCGCTGGTTCTACAACACCGGCGCGTCAGTCCTGGGGGTGCTGGCGGCCCGGGCCGCGGGCCGGCCGTTCGGCGACGTGCTGCGGACCCGGCTGTTCGAGCCGCTCGGCATGACCGGCACCGCGTTCTGGACCACGCAGACCGACCGTCTGGTGACCGCCTACCGGCCCGCACCCGAAGGCCTCGCCGCCTGGGATCAGCCGGACGGATCGTGGAGCAGGCCGCCGGCGTTCCCCGACGGCGCGGCCGGCCTGGTCTCTACCGCCGACGATCTGCTGGCGTTCTCCCGGATGCTGCTGCGCGGAGGCGCCCCGGTGCTGCCCGCCGCCGCGGTGCGCGCGATGACCACCGACCAGCTCACCCCGGGGCAGAAGGCCCGCGGCGGCCTGGGCCCGGACTTCTTCAAGGACAAGTCGTGGGGCTTCTGCCTGGCCGTGCAGGATGACGGGTCCTACGGCTGGGCCGGCGGCTTCGGCACCACCTGGCTGATGGATCCGGGCCGCGACCTGACCGTGATCGTGCTGACCCAGCGGCAGTTCGACTCGCCAGAGCCGCCGGCCGTGCACGCCGAGTTCCAGCGTGCCGCCTACGCCGCGTTGGGCTGATCGCGCGGGGCCGCCGCCGCGGGCCGGAGGGCCGCCGCCGCGGGCCGGAGGGTCAGGCGGCGCCGGGCTCCGGCCAGAGCCGGATGGCGCGGTCCGCCGCGTCCAGGATCATCCCGGCGTCCAGGCTGACCCGGGACTCGGGCAGGCCCAGATCGGGCCATTCGGCCACGAGCTCCAGCGCGCCCTTGGGCGGCAGCGGCCAGGCCCACCACCGGGACAGGAACGAGAGGGGCGTGCCGCCGCCCGCAAACGCCTGCAGCAGGGGCACCTCCGGCTCCTTGTCCGGGCCGCCGGGACGCCCGGGGCCGTGGCGGCCGAACACCCTGCGGCCATCGGGCAGTTGCAGGCCGAACCGGAGCGAGCGCCCGGCCCGCCCCAGGCCGGGCCGGGCATCGTCGCCCTCGCTTGGCCGGCAGCGTGCGGTGAGCTGGATCTCGAACCCGTTACTGAACGCGGCCAGCCCGGTGATGGCCACGGCGGCCTGGTCAGTGCGGCCGAGGAGCGTCGCGTCGATGGGCACGATGCCGGGGAACTCCGCCTCCGGCGGATCCCATGGATGATGATGCCGCCAGAGCGGCTCCGGTACGGGGGCCGGCGCGTCGTCAAAGAATCCCATGCCGCCACCCTCAGCCTCCGCCCCCGCCCTCGCAACAGGTTTTTTCATGGATCGGCGCGGATTTTCCGCAGTGCGGAAAAGCCCGCGCCGATCATGGCCAGGCTAGGCGCGGACCTCAGGCTGGTTCTTGGTGTCGGGGCGGGCCGGGGGCTGGGGGCCCATCAGGGCCTCGCTCACCGGCACGTCGAGGCGGTACCTGTCGATGGCCTGAGCGAGCACGTCCGGCTTGACCTCGCCGCGCTTGGCCAGCTGGCTGAGCACGGCCAGGGTGATCGATTCGCCGTCGACGTGGAAGAACCGCCGGGCCGCGGCGCGGGTGTCGGAGAAGCCGTACCCGTCGGTGCCCAGCGACGCGTACGGCGCCGGTACCCAGCGAGCGATCTGGTCCGGGACGGCCCGGATCCAGTCGCTGACCGCGACGACCGGGCCCGGCCGGCCATCCAGCACCTGGGTCACGTACGGCACCCGCTGCTCGGTGTCCGGGTGCAGCAGGTTCCACTCCTCGCAGGCCATCGCCTCCCGGCGCAGCTCGGTCCACGAGGTCGCCGACCACACCGATGCGGCCACGCCCCAGTCGTCGGCGAGCAGCTTCTGCGCCTGCAGGGCCGCCCGGATGGCCACGCCGGACGCGAGAATCTGCGCGTTCGGCTCGGGGTGGTCCCCGCTGGCCCGCGGGCCCGCGCCGTCGGCGGGACGTTCACTACCGTTTTGTGCCGGGTTGGCGGTCCCCTGGCCCGTGCGGGCCGCGCCAGTCCCGAACGCGTCGTGGCCGGCGGCGGGTGCGTACTCGTACAGTCCGCGCAGGATGCCCTGCTCCAGCGCGGCCTTCCCGCCAGGGAAGGCGGCCGGCTCGGCCGGCTGCGGGTACGGCTCGTTGTAGATGGTCAGGTAGTAGAAGATGTCCTCGCCCTCTGGGTGGTCCGGGGTCGAGGAGTACATCCGGCGCAGCGCGTCCCGCATGATGTAGGCGATCTCGAAGGCCCACGCGGCGTCGTAGGCCACGCACGCCTCGCTGACCGAGGCCAGCAGCACCGAGTGGCCATCGTTGTGCTGCAGGCCCTCACCGGTCAGCGTCGTCCGCCCGGCGGTCGCGCCGAGCAGGAAGCCGCGGCCGAGCTGGTCACCGAGCGCCCACATCTGGTCGCCGGTCCGCTGCCAGCCGAACATCGAGTAGAAGATGTACACCGGGATCATCTGCGTGCTGTGCGTGGCGTAGGAGGTGCCGGCCGCGATCATCGAGCCCATTGCGCCCGCTTCGGTGATCCCCTCGTGCAGGATCTGGCCCTTCTCGGACTCCTTGTACGACAGCAGCAGGTTCCGGTCCACCGCCTCGTAGGTCTGGCCGTGCGGGGAATAGATCTTCGCGGTCGGGAACAGCGAGTCCATCCCGAACGTGCGCGCCTCGTCGGGGATGATCGGCACGAACCGCGCGCCGATCTCCCTGTCCTTCATCAGCTCCTTGAGCAGCCGGACGAACGCCATCGTGGTGGCGACCGGCTGCTTGCCCGAGCCCTTCTTCAGCTCGTCGTACGTCTTGTCCGGCACCGGCGGCAGCGGCTTGGCCCGCACGACGCGCTTGGGCAGGTAGCCGTTCAGCGCGGCGCGGCGCTCCTTCATGTACTGGATCTCTTCGGAATCCTCGCCCGGGTGGTAGTAGGGCGGCAGGTCCGCTTCCAGCGCGGCGTCGGAGATCGGCAGGTAGAGCCGGTCCCGGAATTCCTTCAGCTCGGCGTGGGTGAGCTTCTTCATCTGGTGGGTGGCGTTGCGGGCCTCGAAGTCCGGCCCCAGCGTCCAGCCCTTGATCGTGTGGGTCAGAATCACGGTTGGCTGGCCGACGTGCTCACGCGCGCTCTTGAACGCGGCGTAGACCTTGCGGTAGTCGTGCCCGCCGCGGGACAGGTTCCGCAGGTCGTCGTCGGACAGGTGCTGGACCATGGCGCGCAGCCGGGGGTCGCCGCCGAAGAAGTTCTCCCGGATGTAACCGCCGGCCTCCACCGAGTAGGTCTGGTACTGCCCGTCCGGGGTGCTGTTCATCTTGTTGACCAGCACGCCGTCGGTGTCCTGGGCCAGCAGCGGGTCCCAGTCGCGGCCCCAGATGACCTTGATCACATTCCAGCCCGCG
>Ga0209839_10001369_pt1 | contig 12521 bp, 19 predicted proteins | sample OrgsoiDNA2013050_FD_185800 | JGI IMG/M metagenome (GOLD analysis project Ga0209839, IMG submission 185800) | Permafrost soil microbial communities from the Arctic, to analyse light accelerated degradation of dissolved organic matter (DOM) -... | ecosystem: Environmental > Terrestrial > Soil >... | reverse complement strand
TACCAGGTCGCAACGGCCAGCCTTACTCGTGATGTTGTCGTCCGACGTTGGGCCCTCGACGAACAACTGACCGAGGACGCTGACGGCGCAGGGCGACAGTTCGAGCTTGCTCGCCATCATTGGTTGGCTGTCGCGCACGGTTGCCGCGCCTTTCGGAAAGAGGTGATCGGTCGGCATCATGGCTGATTCCTCGACACCAAGGAAAACCGGAGAACTACGGTGTCAGCGCTCGGGACGGTGCTCATTGCTGCTGCTCCCTCTATTGGACGCAGACAATGTTACAGGCCGGCTGTCAGCGCCGCGGTGACGGACATCACAGAATTTGCGGTCTCCAGTTGCGCGCCCGCCTCATCTTGGCGCGGAGCAAATCGGCCAGATGCTTAACCCCGCCTTCGCAAACCGCCTCCTGGCTGCGGCCGAGGAGCCGCCGACGGCGCAATGACGTCGGCGGGCGCATCATCATCGGCAACTTCAGGGGAGAGCCGCTCGCCAATGATGTCGGCGGCGAGCAAACGCTCAATATCGGCAAAGCCGGCCAGATCGCGCAGAAAGTAGCGCCCTCTCCGGGCCCTGCGTTCTCTTCGGTTACGAGCGCGCATGACGTCACCCGCTAAGGATCATGCCCCAACCCGCGCCTATTATTTTAAGCTTAAAATTATGACGTAAAAAATACAAAGCTCACAGCTCGCCTGCCTCATTCTGCGCCAATGTAAAGCCAATCGGCGAGCATCTGCCGCTCCTCGGGCCGATGCTGTCGAGGACCTGATGCTTTGGACGTCGGACGTCGGACTTGTGACCGCCGCGGCTTAAAGCCATCATGGCCACCCCGGGGTGCCATGCGTTCGGCGCCCGGACAATCAGGAAGGGGTCGTGGCAAGTCGCTGCTTAAGAGCTGCAATTGTGACCTTGAGATTGTCGCGCCGCGTTGCCAGCGCCATTGCCAAGACCGGATACTTGGCGTCGGCTCGATCGAAAATCCCGGCCCGCTCCTCTTCTGTGGCAACGTCGCACTCGACCACCTGCATGGTGCGATCGAGATCAGCTAACAGTGTCCTGATTGTTGAATCTTCTCGTGGGGCGGTTGCACTCGAAATCCCAAAACGACGCTGCATATTCATTCGCGTGCTCCAAAATGACCCGAATTGGCACACCCGGGATTGTTTACCGGTGCCCTATGCCATCGGTCGCAAGAAGCTTGCCACCATGGGTAGGCGTAGCCCGCCTCGCTTTCCGCCGGGCGGCCCGGCTTGCTCAAACCACGTCGCCTTGGGTCTGACGGTCCCGCAAATGTCGCAGGATTTGTAAGCGTAGGATCAATGCTGCGTTGCCACGGCCGGAGTCCATACGGACGGCCTTGCAGCCAGAATAATCAAACACACCATGCCAAGAGTGGATTGTGGCTCCGCAGTCGACGCAACCGAACCTCCCCAACTTCTTCGTGGGGACCTGCACCTGCGTCACCTCATGAGCCAAGCCACATTTCGGGCAGGCAAAAATCACTGTTGTCATAGATTCGCAACCCGGCTGGCTCGCAGTGCGTCTTAAGTCTCGGTTCCGCGTCCGGAGACGCATCAATCGATTGCGAGCTTGTGCATTCCGGACAGAGAGGTCCTGAGAATTTCGCGGTAAATTGAGTTGATGATGAACGCAAACATGATCGTACCCCGTTGTTTGATCGAACGTCATGGAAGCGCTTCTCGGTTTCAGGACATCTTCGTCGACCCACGAAAATGGTTTCGTCGTCGCAGCGAATTGTTTCGTCGGTTTAACCGGGCGCCGGGCCGCTGGCGCTGGCGAGCCGTGCGATGGCGCTGGCTGACCGATACTGACCGCCTGCGAAAAGCCGGACTCACCGGCGGCCTGCCTGGAACTCGGGAAGGGGCCATGCCGGATCAGCCGTCCGTTTGAAGGATCACGTAGATCCATACCGCAACGAACAGGCCGACTGCCGCAAACCAGATCAAGCCAGGGATGATATAGCGCCGGCGCCGGCGCAGTTTCCGCACCCAATTGGGCATCTTCATTCCTCCGCGCCGAGCATGCAGCGCTGGCGAGCCGCGCGGCGCGGTACGGTGACCCGTGGATTTAATGCGGTGAGCATTCACCAAGACTATTTTCGAACCAGTATGGTCGGCAGCGGGGCTTGGGCATGGTGAAGGTGTGGTAGAGGCCGAGGGACACGAGGGCCGCAGTGAGAACCACAAGCAACAATTTCATCCGGCCGTTGGATCACAGCCGAGACCCTCGAAGCAACGGGGCGTCTGTTTCGAAATGTTTCCATACATCACAGACGGGAAATCGAGGTCGCCTTTAATGCAGCCGGCCGGCCGAGCACAGCTGGCCAGCCCTGCGATGGCGCGGTCAGCCTGCAAAATCCGGAGTCACGTATCCTCGAAGGGGCGGGACGAATCAGCCATGAAGTAACCATGAGGGGCTAACATCGGCGCCGCTCACGTCGATCGTGGTGACTTACCTTCAGCCCGATCTCGACACGGCGGCGGATAGCATCACTGCGGGGCCGCTGATCGCGCCGAGAATCGAACAAGTGGGAACGCGAGAGTGGCAAACCGGACTTTGCAGTTTGCCATTTTGGCCGAAAACTCTTTTGAAATCAGGGGCCATTTGCGTGAGTGGCGCTCCCTAGCGGAATCGAACCGCTCTCTCCACCGTGAAAGGGTGGCGTCCTAACCGATAGACGAAGGGAGCGAAGCCTCGGCCTCGCCGCAACCGACCAAGGTCGCGCCATTGCCGTTTCGCATAAACAAATATGCCCGGCAAATCAACGCTTTAAGCTTGCGATGGCGCCGTGCCGAACCCCGACCGCGGTGACGTGATCGAAGCGGCGGCGGGCGAACGTATAGTGGCGTTTGCGCGGCCGGGCAAGCCGTCGGTAATCGCGGCTTTTGGGCCGGATTGGACGCGCTCCTGGCTGGCCAGCATCCTTCGAATTTGTTCGGATCTCAATGCTTTCTAAAGCCCGGTGCAGTAAAGGGGTAAGCTGAGGCGTGCACGAATTCTGTCGCAAAACGGCGCGCACTTTGCGGAATACACGTTGGGGACAACTGAATGGCCGGGGTAGGCAAAAAGCGCGAAGTGCGGAAATCGCTGCGCCAGCCCGGCTGGATCACCCTCGACGGCGGCTTTGCGGCGCGGCCCTGCGTGGTGCAGGACATGTCCGCCACCGGCGCCAAGATCACGATTGACGATCCCAACATGTTGCCTGCGAAATTGCGGCTGGCGCTTTCGCGCGACGCGAGAACCGGCCGGCCCTGCGAAGTGGTCTGGCGTCGCGGAAAGTCGGTGGGCGTCAAGTTCGTTCGGTAGCAAAAGCGGGCTGCACGCGATAAAAGGCGGGATGCGAAACACCCTGCTTGCGATCCTTGTCGCGATGCTGCTGCCGGCTCCAGTCGCCTTCGCCGAGCCGTCCAGCCGTCAGAAATCCGACAAACCCACTGCCTCGGGCCGGTTGCTCCCGCTGAAGGCTAGCGGTGCCGGCAATTCGTGCGCGGCCTATGGTCCGGGTTTCGTCAGGGTTGACGGCACAGAGACCTGCGTGAAGATCGGTGGCGCGGTCAGCATCGGGGTCGGCGGCTCAAGCGGCGGGCGCTGAGCGGCAACAAGGGCTGGCCCATTGCAACTCGATATCATCGTTCCCGTTTTCATGAGTTGTGCGCTGCTCTGGTGGGTCAGCCGCGGCATGAACTGGACCACACGTCTGGTTGTGGCGGTGGTCACCCTGGTGTTGATTTTTTGTATCCTGTTGTTGGATCGTTCGGGTGTTTTCGTCATTCCGGGGCGCGAGTGAAACGAGCGAACCCGGAATCTCGAGATTCCCCGATGTGCAATTTGCACATCTGAGGTCTGGTCCTTCGGACCATCCCGGAATGACGGGAAGCTTCTCACGACATCGGCGGCGCGACGAATTGCTCAAACCCCGGGCGGCTGGCGAACTGGGCGAACCAGCGTTCGAGATGCCCCAGCTGCGGTTTGCGGATGCCTTCGACGCCGAACCAGCGCCGTGCATAGGCGCCGAGCGCGATATCGGCGATCGTGAAATCGTCGCCTTCGATGAAGCGTCGCGTCGCCAGCTGGGCGTCGACGATGCGCCATTGCACGGCTTCCGCGTCGGCATCCTTCTGGATCGCAACCATGTCGCGCTTTTCGACCGGCGTTCGCACCAGCGCCCAGAACACCGGACGATCGACCGGCTGCAAGGTCGAAAGCGTCCAGTCCAGCCAGCGGTCGACGCTGGCGCGCGCTTTCGCTGCTTGCGGATAAATCGGCGATCCCTGTCCATAGGCAAGGACGAGATAGCGCATCACCGAATTGGATTCCCAGAGGATAAAGTCGCCATCAACCAGAGTAGGTACGCGGCCGTTCGGATTCATCGCGAGATAGTCGGGTTCGTCGTTCTTGCCGAACGCCATGCCGGCATCGATACGGTGATAGGCGATATCGAGTTCGCGGAGGCACCACAGCACTTTTTGAACGTTGACCGAATTGGCCCGGCCCCAGATCGTGAGCTGTTCTCGATTGCTGTCCGCCACGCGCTTTCACTCCCGATGATCCGCTACCTGAGCGCGTCTTATCGGAATTTTCCAAAAAAAGCGCGTGTTTGATGACGTTGACCGGAGCAAAAGATCAGGCTCCGCCAAGTTTTGGCGGAGCCTGATTGGCGCAAAACGCAATTGTTCCTGACGTCAGCGGCCGAAGAACAGCCACAACAAAAGGATCACGGGTATAGGCACGCCAAGCAGCCAGAGTAGAAGTCCTCGTCCCATTTTCGCCTCCATAATTCGATCGATTCAAGAACGCGGAAGCGGATGTGAGGTTCCGGCAAGCGGGATGGAAAAACGTCGCCGATGTCCGAGTCGAACTGGAGAGTCATGCCGCTTGATCATGTGGGCGCCGACACCGAGCGCGTGGGATCGTGGGCCGACTGAGAGATTCACCGACGGGCAAAAGGACAGGGCTATTCGGATCATGCCTAAATACAAGCTCGCAATATTTGACCTGGATGGAACACTATCCGACAGCCTCCCGTGGTTTCGGCGGGTTGTGAATTCGATCGCCGACAAACACGGCTTCAAACGCATTGAAGATCAGGACGTGGAGATGCTTCGCGGAAAATCGTCCCGGGAAATCATCCGATATCTCCAGGTGCCGATCAGGCGAATGCCGGCCATCGCCCGGGATATGCGTCGGCTGAAAAGCGAAAGCATCCATGCCATTCCGCTGTTTGCCGGAGTCGACGTGATGCTTGGGGAGTTATCGCAGCTTGGCGTAACCTTGGCGGTGGTCAGCTCTGACGCCGAAAGCAATGTCAGAAATGCACTTGGAAAAAACGCCGACTTGATTTCCCAGTTTGCATGCGGCGCATCGTTGTTCGGTAAGGCTGTCAAATACAAAGCTGTCCTGAAACGAACGGGAATTGCCGCGGCCGATGCCATCTGCATCGGCGATGAGGTTCGCGACGGCGAGGCCGCGCGGCAGGCCGGGATTGATTTCGGGGCGGTGTCCTGGGGCCTTGCCAAAACCGAGGCACTGCGACAGGCCTCGCCGGTTTTGCTGTTCGATAGCGTAGCGGCTATTTCCAGGCTTATTTAGCCGGCCCGCGCCGGGCGGCTCAGTCCAATGCCAGCTCGAAGGGCCTGTCTTGGGCTTCCATAAGCTCCGCATAACGGCGGTACTCTCCAGCCATCTCCAGGAGCTTCTCGCGTACCTCTGAATCGGCGACTTGGCGGGCCAAACGCTGGGCCTGGTCGGCTTGAAAATAATAGTGCTGGGCTTGGGTCATGTAACACCTCAAATCTGAGTAGGATCTGGGCGTAAAAGGTTCACGGACCGTGAATCGCAATCTTGGACGTCATTCACCACCGCCATATGAGACGGCGCCGGCCTCGCGCGAAGGCGTCAACCGCCTTCGGATGCGCCGAATGGAGACGGCGCATCCGCTTTGATCATCAGCCGCTTACCAGTGGCCGGTATTCGGCATCGAGGTCCACGGCTCCGCCGGCGGCTTGGCATCACCCTTCTGCAACAGCTCGATCGAATGCAGATCCGGCGAGCGGACGAACGCCATCTGGCCGTCGCGCGGCGGGCGATTGATGGTGATGCCGAGTTTCATCAACCGGTCGCAGGTCGCGTAGATGTCGTCGACCTCGTAGGCGAGGTGGCCGAAATAGCGGTCCTCGCCGTATTTTTCCTCATCCCAATTATAGGTGAGCTCGACCAGCGGCGCGCCGCGCCCCCTGGACGTTCGCAGCAGATCTTCGTCTTCGGCGGCGCACAAAAACACCAGCGTGAATTTTGCCTTCTCGTTATCGACGCGGCGGACCTCCTTCAGTCCCAAGGCGTCCTGGTAAAATTTCAGCGCGGCATCGAGATTGCGCACGCGCAGCATGGTGTGGAGATAGCGCATGGTTGTTACTCCCTTGAGAAATTCAAAGATTGGTTTGGGTTTCGGGAAGTCCAATAGCAGTAAAATGCGGGGAGGGGCAGGGGCGTTTGCGGCCCGGTCGCGCGCAGTTTCGAAAAACCAAAAGCCCCGCCTCGGGGTAAGGCGGAGCTTCCTGGGAGAAGCAAAGCAATTGGGGGATCGACCTGCTTCAGGGGTATGTCGGTGGAAGTCGAAAAAAGGTTCAAAACAGCAGCGCCGCCCGGGCGGCGTATGTTCGCCCCGGCGGCGTAGCCGCGGAAACTGGATACGCAATTCCCCAGCACAGCTGTGTCCGCGCCGCCCGGAAAAAGTTCAACGGCCCGCTCGGATCTCGCCGGGTATTTTCGGCAAACCGGGAACCGGAGCCGGGCAGCAGAATGGCTCTCAGGCTTTGCGGTCCAGCAATAACGCCTGCTCCGCCTCCACCTCGACGTCGATGACGGTGAGCCGATCCTCGTTGATGGTCGGAACCGGCGCCTTTGCGGTTTCGTCGATGGCGAGATGGACTTTGGCCTGCGTCACCGCGGCAGGCACGGGATAAATAACCATGGGGCCCTCCTGGACTGCATAAAATTGGCAGGAGCGCGTTTACGGTCTGTAAAAAGGTTGGGTTAATGACGATTTTTTAACCGGTCGACCGGCGAGAAATTCCGGACTCTGTTCGTTCCCCGTGAACAAAACGCGTTCATGGCTTTCCCTGAGCCCGGCCCGCGACATTTCTTCCGTGGTTGGCCAAGTATGTTGATGAAGGAACGCATCGACCGTCACAAGGACGGAACCGTCAAGGCCAGGCGGCATACCGTCGATGACGTGCCCGAAGCGCGGCGATTCGCGCGGCGTTGCGTCAAAACAACGGCATACCGAAAATCTCCGCTGGAGGAGCATTCCCGGGCGCAACTTTCATGGCGGCGGCGTCCTGAATGTCGCTATGAATGGCGATGGATTTTGACAGCCTCTATGCCGAAGCCCTGAACGCGTGGCCTCCCGAAGTCAGGCTGCCGGTCAGATCGTTCGTGACCGGACACCTGGTCGACGGTCTCACCGACCTTGAACATTCGATCGCGGCGCAATGGGCGGGCAGCCCGCAAGAAATCCTGATGGTCACGCTGAACTGGACCATCCTGCGCGCCGTCCACGCGGCATTCGCCTCACGTCAATCGGTGGTGATGGCTGAACTCCCGTCGGTTCGCGTACGCTTCGAGACCGAGCTGCGGCAGCTGCTCATGCGGCCCCGTTGGGGAGAGTCCGACTGCAGAGTCATCCGCGCATATTTCGGGGAGTAGAGCGACACGCGAGGAGGAAGCGGTTCCCTGCGTTCGGCGCAGAGCAGGGGAGAGAATAGCCACACGATTTCAACGGCAGGAACCTGGTTCCCTGCAACCATTGAAAACCGTTTGCGTTATTTCGTCGGTGTTCACTGTGAGGAGATGCGCATGAGAAAACGCTAGCAATTTTGGCGGCGGTTGCCACGGTCGGCGCCACCGCCGTGACCGCGCCACCGCCGGCTGAGGCGCGGGGCATTGGCCCCGGACTGGCTTTCGGTCTGGCCGCCGGCGCACTCGCCGCCGGCGCCGCGGCCAGCGCGTACGGTCCGTACGGCTACTATGGACCGGGCTATGGCTATTACGGCTACGGCCCTGGTTACTACCGGCCGGCCTATTACGGCTATGGGCCTTCCGCCTACTACGGCGGTCCTTATTATTATCGGCACCACTATTGGCGCCATCACTGGTAACGAAAAAGCCCGGAACGTCGTTTCCGGGCTTTTTTGCCTCGCGCAACCGGCCATCGCCCGCGCCTTCGGCAGACCTGCTGGCGCGCAATGTCGGTGGAAGGAGCGAGCGCGCCGAAAAACCCGCGCTAGGACAAGAACGGCAGGCGCTCAAATACGCTGCGGGCATTTTTCAGCGTCGCGACGAAATATTCTTCGCGCTCGCGCTCGAATTTCTCCTGGGTCGCCCTGAAGCTTGCCACGCGCATTGCGATTTCTTCGCGCTCACGTGCGAGCCTGTCCTGCTGTTCCGTCATGCGTGTCCTTGTGATTCGCGTCGTACGCCCATGGTGGTCGGGATTGGGGCGTGATTACGGAAATTACGTTGCCGGATTGTGGTTACCCGGAATGCGAGTTCTCGCACCCGTGAATCGGGAGCACTGAGGACATCAGTCGATGTCAATGAAATCGAATGGCCTATCAACGAAATCGGACGCGGTAATCGTTGGCGGTGGATAAGGTCCGCACTGTTCTTGTGGCGCGCACCTTGCTGGTAGCTAAAGCAAAACAGGAGGTAGTATGGCCAAAAATTGGTCTAGATTCACTTAACATCGAAGAGCTCGCGTTGCTGCAAGAGCGATGCACATCATGACGGGCATCACAGCCACCAGATGATCGAACCGGTCGCCGATGCGGCGTGATTTGGGACTAAAACCTGGGATTAAGACGTGGGGCCAAATGTCGGCGTTCGCCGATGGCTTGAGCGATGGCTTGGCTGACGACCCGGGGGCATTGACTTAGCAATCCGACTGATCGTGCTATAATCGGCACGGCCAAACCCTCGGATAGTTGTTAAGTGATCGCATCGGATCTTCGCAGCGGGGTGGAACGGCTCGGCGATATGATCGCCGAAGCCTCCGCCATCGTTCCCTTTACCGGCGCGGGAATTTCGACTGAATGCGGGATTCCCGATTTCCGCTCACCCGGCGGATTGTGGACCAGCAACCGCCCGATTCCGTTCGATGAATTTGTCGCCAGCCAGGATGCCCGGGATGAGGCATGGCGGCGGCGCTTTGCGATGGAGCCGACCTTCGCCGCGGCGCGGCCGGGACGCGGTCATCGCGCGCTGGCCTCGTTGTACAGAAGCGGCAAAATTCCCGCTATCGTCACCCAGAACATCGACAATCTGCATCAGATGTCGGGATTTGCGGCCGAACACGTCATCGAGCTTCACGGCAATACCACCTACGCCCGCTGCATCGGCTGCGGACAAGCGTACGACCTGCCGTGGGTCAAGCAGCGCTTTGACGAAAGCGGCGGTGCGCCCGACTGCACCATTTGCGACGAGCCGGTAAAGACCGCGACCATCTCGTTCGGGCAAGCGATGCCGGAAGACGCGATGCGTCGCGCCATCGAGCTCGCACAGCACTGCGACCTGTTTATTGCGATCGGATCGTCGCTGGTGGTCTGGCCGGCCGCCGGCTTTCCAATGCTGGCCAAGAACAGCGGCGCCAGGCTGGTGATCATCAACAATGAGCCCACCGAACAGGATGACATCGCCGATCTGGTCATCCGGCACGATATCGGCGAGACGCTTGGGCCGTTCGTCGGTAACTAAATGCCAAACTGATTCGTTAAGTGTTGCTAAATTGATTCGCTGGCACGCAAGGTTGTTCATAGCTTGCAGCAAATTTGTTTTTTTTGTGCACAACGCTAGCGGGAGTGTTATCTTCGATTCGAAAGATTCGCGTTGCGGCATCATGAATTGGCATAGATGGGCGCGTGTTCTGTGTGGGGTCCGGGGTCATGGGGTCGGACGGTTTTGAGTCCAAAAAGCTCGGAGGGGCACCGTCAAGCGCGACGGGACCGAGCAGGCTTGGTTCGAGCGAATTTTCGGCTGGTGTCGAGCGCGACCCGGCTATCGAAGCGCTTTCGGGCCTCGGTGAGGCTGCGGCCAGCCTTGTCGAAATCAGCGGTGCCATCAAATGGTTCGATGCATCAAAAGGCTACGGCTTCATCGTTCCAGACAATGGAGCGCCAGACGTGCTTCTGCACGTCACCGTGCTTAGGCGCGACGGTTATCAAACCGCGTACGAAGGCGCGCGGCTGGTCGTCGAATGCGTGCAGCGCGCCAAGGGCTATCAGGCGTTTCGGATCCTCTCGATGGACGAATCGACGGCGATCCATCCGGCACAAATGCTGCCGGCACGGACCCATGTCAGCGTCACGCCGACCAGCGGGCTGGAGCGGGCGCAGGTCAAGTGGTTCAACCGGCTGCGCGGATTCGGCTTCCTGACCTGCGGCGAGGGGACTCCCGACATCTTTGTGCATATGGAAACCTTGCGCCGCTTCGGAATGACCGAGCTGCGCCCCGGTCAATATGTGCTGGTGCGGTTCGGGCCCGGGTCCAAGGGAATGATGGCTGCCGAAATCCAGCCGGAAACCGGCTCGCCCGGACTCTCGTCGCATTAGTTGCGAGAGCCCCTCTCTACCAACCATTGGTCTTGTGCCTAAAAAGGCATCGCGCAGTCTTGACCATGATCTGGCCGCCGCGGACTGGTATTCGCGGGGGTCGTCGGGCTAGGGTTGGCTGGGCGAATTTCTTCGGCTGGGTGTGAGCGTTATCAATGAATTCTGATCGGAGTGTCGGCAGGTATCCCGCGCGCGCGTGGCTTTGGATATCTGTGGTGGCCGTTGTTGTTTGCGTATCGTCAGGCGCCGGCGTGCAGGCGGCGAGCGTTCAGCCGCTCGAGATCGTCACCAAATCCGGCGTGCAGGTGTTCTCGGTCGAGATGGCAACGACCGAAGAGGAAAAGACCACCGGCCTGATGTACCGGAAGGAATTGGCGGACGGGAAGGGGATGCTGTTCGATTTCTCGCCGGAGCAGGAGGTGTCGATGTGGATGAAGAATACCTTCGTCTCGCTCGACATGATTTTCATTCGGGCCGACGGTCGGATCCTGCGAATTGCCGAGAATACCGAGCCGCAATCGACCAAAATCATCCCGTCGAGGGGGCTGGCGAAGGGCGTGCTGGAGGTGATTGCGGGCACGGCGAAAAAATACGGTATCGCGCCCGGCGACCGCGTGGGACACCCGCTGTTCAATGGCCATTGAGACGGCCGCGAGCCAGCCTTGCTGGCAGCGGCTTAAGCGTGTATCGACGTCGTTTCCCAGATGATCGGGGTATAGCGCAGCCTGGTAGCGCGGCAGTTTTGGGTACTGCAGGTCGTTGGTTCGAATCCAGCTGCCCCGACCATTAGAATCAAATACTTAGCGAAATCGACTTCCCCGAGAAAATCGGCTTGGGGAAGGCCGGGGGAAGGAAATCTTCAGGCGCCTTCGTGCACCGGTCTGGCCCGGTCCGTCCTGTCGAGTGAACGGTTCCGGAAAGCGCAGATGTATTGGGAAGTTTTTCGCGGATCACTGTCCTTCGCGTGTTTTCACGATCTGCATTGGGAAAGCCTCATCCGAGTGTGATGCCGTGTTGGAATCGTCTAAGCTAGCGGGATGATCGGGCTGTTCTGCTTCGCTCTGGCCGTCCTGGCCTCGCCATGCAGGTCGAAGTTACGGCTTGAAGCCCGTGTGACCGCCTCACAGAGCGATGGGTCGCCGACCATCTCCGAAAGGCAAAGGCCTCAAAAAACGAAAGAGAACTCGGCACTCTTGAGTTATTATCTCAAGCGACCTTATTGATGCCGAGCTGCCATGCGGCAACCTCATCCCTGAACCACGCAATTCTGCGAGGTGCGATCTCGTGAGCGGTGGGAAAACGGCCGGCTTTCATCTCGCGGTAAAGCGTCGCCCGCGAGAATGGGATCAAGGCGAGCACCTGCTTTATGCTCAGCATCGGCCGAATCTGTCCGGCAGCCGCGTGTTGTTCACCTTCGTCTGCGTCGATCATAGTCCGAGTTGTTCCCCGCGCTCGCGCTCAGGTCCACCCTGCGACCCGACGAGCTACACGCACTTGCGTGTTCGCCAATCCAGAAAATGTCGGACGTAGCATCATGCTCAGGTGAGGCCGAAGTGGAACGGCGGTTGTAAACTCATCGTACGATTGGGTGCCACGGCGCATAAAAAGGAAAGAAGCTGCCCGCGCTTTTTGATTGTCGAATTTTTCGGCGTTGGGGGCGATGCATGCAGCCCGCTCTGGCGATGAAGGCACTTCCCCGATAGTTGGGGCGAGAGTCCACCGCGACCGCAAACAGGGCTCTGACCAGCTATTGATTTCGTTGTTGGTTCGGACAGCACTCGAACCTGTAACCAGACCGCTATGAGCGCACTGATCTAGCGGAGAAATTCAATGAAATCGGTTGATTCTGAGATTTTCGATGTCGTCTTCACACATCCAAATGCGGGTTTTCTATGGGAT
>Ga0209839_10001368_pt1 | contig 12526 bp, 8 predicted proteins | sample OrgsoiDNA2013050_FD_185800 | JGI IMG/M metagenome (GOLD analysis project Ga0209839, IMG submission 185800) | Permafrost soil microbial communities from the Arctic, to analyse light accelerated degradation of dissolved organic matter (DOM) -... | ecosystem: Environmental > Terrestrial > Soil >... | reverse complement strand
CAGTATCAGTTCCGTTACGCAAACGCCCGAACCAAACCACACTAGAACCACAAGTCTCTCCTAGTATCCTGAGATTCCGAGGTTCGTACTGGCGATCGCCCGTGAGCGGCGAACTTCCGATGGGGGACACCGGGGATGCGTTCCAGCAAGACCTCAGACGCCCGATTGATCAACCTGTTCCTCGACATGCTGGCGGCGGAACAGGGCGCCGGGCACAATACGCTCGATGCCTATCGCCGCGACCTCACCGATTTTTCGGAGTTTATCGCCCGCGCCGGCAAGGGCTTTGCCGGCGTCGAAACCCAGGCGCTGCGCGACTACCTCGACGATCTTGACGCACGCGGCTTCAAATCGTCGAGCGCGGCGCGCCGGCTGTCGGCGATGCGGCACCTGTTTCGTTTCCTGCTGAACGAGCGGGTTCGCAGCGACGATCCGGCCGCGATCCTTTCCGGGCCGAAGCGCGGCCGCGGCCTGCCGAAGGTGCTGTCGATCGCCGACGTCGATCGCCTGCTGGTGCGCGCCAAGGCGCTGGCCGATGCGCCGGAAGCCTCTGCGCTGCAGCGGCTTCGCGCGAAGCGGTTGAATTGCCTGCTCGAGGTGCTCTACGCCACCGGCCTCAGGGTGACGGAACTGGTGACGCTGCCGCTCTCGGCGTCGCGACGCGACGCCCGCATGATCGTGGTGCGGGGCAAGGGCAACAAGGAACGGCTGGTACCGCTGAACGAGGCGTCGCGACAGGCGATGGCCGATTACCTCGCCGCGATCGAAGCGCTCAAGCCCGAGAAGAAGAAGAACGCCGCCGCCTCGAAATGGCTGTTTCCCTCGTTCGGCGAGAGCGGACATTTGACGCGGCAGCATTTCGCGCGCGACCTCAAGGAACTCGCTGCCGCCGCCGGGCTGACGCCGCGGCTGGTCTCACCGCATGTGTTGCGTCATGCCTTCGCCAGCCACCTTTTGCACAACGGCGCCGATTTACGCATCGTGCAGACGCTGCTCGGCCATACCGATATCTCGACCACGCAGATCTACACCCATGTGGTCGAGGAGCGCCTGAAAAGCCTGGTCCGCGACCTGCATCCGCTGGCGGAGAAGTAGCCTTACGTTTTGCCGCCTTGACTTCTTTCCCTTCTGCCGTGAAAGAGCCATTTCCCGCCCGCGACCCGCTTTGTGCGCACTTTTCGCAAAGCGGTCTCGCCTTCGCGTCGGGATGCACGCTAAACCATTGAAGATGCGTGCTTTCTCGGCGCGAACCGAAATCCGCTTCGCCTGAAACCGCGTTCGTCCTTATATTGATTTGATGCCGGATCACATGCGCAGTTATCTCGATTTCGAAAAGCCCGTCGCCGAACTCGATTCCAGGGTCGATGAACTGCGGGCGCTGGCGGCGACCGGCAGCGACATCGGGGAAGAGATTTCGCGGATCGAGGACAAGGCCGCCCAGGCGCTGAGCGATCTCTATGCCAATCTGACGCCGTGGCAGAAGACCCTGGTGGCGCGCCATCCGCAGCGGCCCCATTTGACCGATTTCATTGCCGCGCTGATCACCGAATTCACGCCGCTGGCCGGCGACCGCAAGTTCGGCGAGGACGAGGCCCTGGTGGGCGGGTTCGGCCGCTTCCGCGGCGAGAGCATCTGCGTGATCGGCCAGGAAAAGGGCGCCACCACCGAATCCCGCATCAAGCATAATTTCGGCATGGCGCGTCCCGAGGGCTATCGCAAGGCGGTGCGGCTGATGGAATTGGCCGATCGATTCGGGCTTCCCGTGCTGTCGATCGTCGATTCCGCCGGCGCCTATCCCGGCATCGGCGCGGAGGAACGCGGACAGGCCGAGGCGATTGCGCGTTCTACCGACGCGTGTCTGTCGCTCGGCGTACCCAATGTCGCGATCATCACCGGCGAAGGCATGTCGGGCGGCGCCATCGCCATCACCACGGCCAACCGCGTGCTGATGTTCGAACACGCCATCTACAGCGTGATTTCGCCGGAGGCGGCGTCCTCGATCCTGTGGCGCGACGGGACCAAGGCCCAGGAAGCGGCCACCAGCATGAAGATCACCGCGCAGGACATGCTGCGATTCGGCGTGATCGATTCGATTCTGAGGGAGCCTTCGGGCGGCGCGCACCGCGATCCCCACACCATGATCGCAGCCACCGGCGACGCCATCGCGCAAGCCCTGAACGATCTGCGCAATCTGGACCCGGACACGATCCGCAAGCAGCGACGTCAGAAATTCCTCGATATCGGCCGCAAACTGGGCTGAAACCGGCCGGTTTTGCGGGAAAAGGTCGTCAAAACGGCCGTTTTGCCCGTATGGACCCGGCTTTTTCGAAAATCGGCGGTCTCGGCCCCATTTAGGCCCAGACACCGATATTTAACGTCTGTTGACCATTCCTGATGCGTGACCGCCGTGACGGCTCGACCGGCTTGCGAGCAAGGGCCCCAAAGGATAGTATTTTAATCAATGGCTTCAGGGCATGAACGCTATGATTGGGGTGCGCAGATTGCCCGTAGGGTGTGGAGCTCTGCATTGACATATCGCTCGCTGGTTCGCGCGCTCATCACATCTGTCGCGCTCACGGCTGGTGTACTGCTGGCCGGCTGCAACAGCGACGAAATCTCGCTGGCGAATAACGCCAAGGCCAACCAGCCGGTGCCGCCAAAGCTCGTCGCCGATATGGCGGAAAAAAACATGGACCTGCAATCGCCGATGCTGGTCCGGCTGTTCAAGCAGGAAGCCGAACTCGAGGTCTGGAAGCAGGATCGCAACGGCCGCTTCGCGCTTCTGAAAACCTACCCGATCTGCCGCTGGTCGGGTGACCTCGGACCCAAGGTCCGCGAAGGCGATCGCCAGGCACCGGAAGGCTTCTATTCGATCTCGCCGGGACAGATGAATCCGCAGTCGGCGTATTATCTTTCGTTCAACACCGGCTACCCCAACGCCTTCGACAGGGCGCTCGGACGCTCGGGCTCGCAGCTGATGGTACATGGCGACTGCTCGTCGCGCGGCTGCTACGCCATGACCGACGAACAGATCGCGGAAATCTATTCGTTGGGACGCGAATCCTTCTTCGGCGGCCAGCGCGCCTTCCAGCTGCAGGCCTATCCGTTCAAGATGACGCCGATGAACATGGCCAGGCACCGCAACAATCCGAACATGCCGTTCTGGAAAATGATCAAGGAAGGTTACGATCATTTCGAGGTGACGCGGCAGGAGCCAAAGGTCGATTTCTGCGAAAAGAAATATGTGTTCGACGCCGCGAAGCCGCCGGACGCCGCCAAGGATCCGGTATTCGAAGCGTCCGCGAAATGCCCGGCCTATGTGATCCCTGATGAAGTCACCCGCGCCATGGCGGAGAGGCAGCAGGCGGATCAGGCCGAGACCGCCAAGCTGATTGCCCAGGGAACGCCGGTGGCCCGAATCAACACCGGCATCGACGGCGGCATGAACAAGGTGTTCGCCTCCAAGCTGCCCGATGGCAGCACGGGCCTCTCGGAAGGCGGCGACGGACAGGGCCTGTCGCTGGTCGCGCTTTCCCGCGCACCCGGCACCATTCCCTCCCATGTCAATCCGCCGCGCGGGCCGGTTACGTCCCCGGACGAGCCGCTGGCGGCCTCCATGGCGCAGGCTCAGGCCCCCGCCGCACCCGCGACGCGCGTCGCATCCGCGGCGCCGAATGCGCAATCCGATGGTTTCTTTAGCAGCCTCGCCCGCAAGGTCGGCCTCGGCGGCGCTGCCGACACCACGGCGTCGAGCCCGCAGCCTGCGGTTCCGGCAAAACCGAAAATCATCGAGGCCAAGCGCAGCGACCAGGTTGCCTCGGTGCCAAAGACCGCCGCCGCCGCGACGCCGAAGCCCGACACCACGAAGCAGGCCGCCGCCCGGCCACCCTTGAAGCCGGCGCTCGCCGAGTCCCCGCCCGCACCCGCACCCGCAGCGGCACCTGCCAAAGACGGCATGGTAGCCGGCGCACAGCCGATCGTGTCGCCGAATTCGTTCGACAGCCGGTTCCAGTCGTTCAGGTAAGCCGCAACTCGCGCAGAACCGCTGGGTGGGCAAGCGAGGCGAGCCCGCCGTTACAGACCATCATCGCTGTTGAATATTTTGGTCGGCACGGCGCGACAAGCCCCTTGCTCCCCCCTGCACCTACGCTGCTTTCGGGGATGATGATTTCGGCGCCAGATCAGGCCTAACCCAGGCCGGCCTCACGCATACTTGCCGTGGCAGTGCTTGTACTTCTTGCCCGAACCGCAGGGGCAATCCTCGTTGCGGCCGATCTTGCCCCAGCTCGCCGGATTCTTCGGGTCGCGGTCGGCGGTGGCCATGGGCACCAGCGAGGCGTTGGCGAAGGCGAGCTCATCCTCGCCGGTGTTCGGATCGAGCTTGTGGGCTTCCATGTGAGGCAGTGCCGGCTGCTCCTCCGGCGGCACGATCTCGACCCGCATCAGTTGCGCCGTCACCGCCTCGCGCAGATGCGCGATCATCGCCTCGAACAGGCTGAACGCTTCCGACTTGTACTCCTGCAACGGATCGCGCTGGCCATAGCCGCGCAGGCCGATCACCTGACGCAGATGATCGAGCATCACCAGATGCTCGCGCCAGAGATGATCCAGCGTCTGCAGCAGGATGGTCTTCTCGACGTAACGCATCACGTCGGGGCCCCACTGCGCCACCTTGGCCGCCATGTGCTCATCGACGCGCTGCTCGATGCGCGACAGCAGTTCCTCGTCGGCGATGCCTTCTTCCTTGGCCCACGCGTCGACCGGCAGATCGATGTCGAGCACCCGTTTCAACTCTTCCTTCAGCTCGGCGACGTGCCACTGCTCGGCATAGGCGTGCTCGGGCACGTGCTTGGTGACGACATCCTCGACAAAGGCGCGCCGCATGTCGGCGACCGTTTCGGCGACGCTTTCGTCCTTCATCAGGTCGACGCGCTGGTCGAAGATCACCTTGCGCTGGTCGTTCTGGACGTTGTCGAACTTCAGGAGATTCTTGCGGATGTCGAAGTTGCGGGCCTCGACCTTCTGCTGCGCCTTCTCCAGCGCCTTGTTGATCCAGGGATGGATGATGGCCTCGCCTTCCTTCAGGCCGAGCCGGGTCAGCATGCTGTCGAGCCGGTCGGACCCGAAAATCCGCATCAGATCGTCTTCCAGCGACAGGAAGAACTTCGAGCGCCCGGGGTCGCCCTGGCGTCCGGACCGGCCGCGCAGCTGATTGTCGATGCGTCGCGATTCGTGGCGCTCGGAGCCGATGATGTAGAGGCCGCCCGGCCGGGTCGCGGTCTTCGCCGGCTTCGCGCCCTTCGCAGGCTCGATCTCGACCACGTCTTCCGCCTTCAGCACGATCTCGCGAAAACGCTCGACGTCGGCCTTGATAAGCTCGATCTTCTTCGCCTTCTCGGCCTCGTCGGTAATGCCCGCGGTCTCGTGCATGACCCGCATTTCAAGCGAGCCGCCGAGCTTGATGTCGGTACCGCGGCCGGCCATGTTGGTCGCGATCGTGATCGCGCCGGGCACGCCGGCCTCCGCGACGATGTAGGCCTCCTGTTCGTGGAAGCGCGCATTCAGCACCGCGAACAGCTTTGCGGGTTTGCCGGCGCGAGCCGCGGCGTAGAGCTTCTCCATCGCGTTTTCGTTGCCGAAATCGATCTGTTTGTAGCCGTTCTTTTTCAGGTATTCGGCGAGGACTTCGGACTTTTCGATCGAGGCGGTGCCGACCAGCACCGGCTGCAGCCGGCCATTGGCGCGTTCCACCTCGGCCAGGATCGCGGCGTATTTCTCGGTCTGGGTGCGATAGACCTCGTCGTCTTCGTCGAGCCGCGCCACCATCACATTGGTCGGAATTTCCACGACCTCGAGCTTGTAGATGTCGAACAGTTCGTCGGCTTCGGTCAACGCCGTGCCGGTCATGCCGGCGAGCTTTTCGTACATCCGGAAATAGTTCTGGAACGTGATCGAGGCCAGCGTCTGGTTTTCCGGCTGGACCTGGACGTGCTCCTTGGCTTCCAGCGCCTGGTGCAGGCCTTCCGAATAGCGCCGGCCCTGCATCATGCGCCCGGTGAACTCGTCGATGATGATCACCTCATCGTCGCGGACGATGTAATCCTTGTCGCGCTGGAACAGCGAATGCGCGCGCAGCGCCTGGTTGATGTGGTGGACGACCGAGACGTTCTCGACGTCGTAGAGCGAATCGCCCTTGAGCTGGCCGGCGTCGCGCAGCAGGGTCTCGATCTTTTCCATGCCGGCTTCGGTCAGCGTCACCGTGCGCTGCTTCTCGTCGACATCGTAATCGGTCTTGTCGAGCTTGGGAAAGAAGGTGTCGATGGTGTTGTAGAATTCCGAACGGTCGTCGAGCGGACCGGAGATGATCAGCGGCGTGCGCGCCTCGTCGATCAGGATCGAGTCGACCTCGTCGACGATGGCGTAGAAATGACCGCGCTGCACCATGTCCTCGAGCCGGTACTTCATGTTGTCGCGCAGATAGTCAAAACCGTATTCGTTGTTGGTGCCGTAGGTGATGTCGCAGGCGTAGGAATTCTTGCGCTCGGCGTCGTCGAGGCCGTGGACGATCACGCCGACGGTGAGGCCGAGGAAATTGTAGATCTGCCCCATCCATTCGGAGTCGCGCCGGGCGAGGTAGTCGTTGACGGTGACGACATGGACGCCCTTGCCGGCCAGCGCGTTGAGGTAGACCGCGAGCGTCGCGACCAGCGTCTTGCCTTCGCCGGTCTTCATCTCGGCGATATCGCCTTCGTGCAGCACCATGCCGCCGATCATCTGCACGTCGAAATGGCGCTGGCCGAGCGTGCGCTTGGCCGCCTCGCGCACGGTGGCGAAGGCTGGAACCAGAATGTCGTCGAGCGCCATGCCCTCTGCAAGTTGTTTGCGGAATTCGGCAGTGCGGGCCTTCAGCGCTTCGTCCGAGAGGGCGGCGATCTCCGGCTCAAGCGCGTTGATGGCGTCGACGCGGGCCTGATACCCCTTGATCCGCCGGTCGTTGGCGGAGCCGAAAAACTTGCGGGCGAGCGCGCCGATCATACCAAATTCCTGTCTTTACGGTTCGGCGTTGCCGCCGTGACGTGGTCCACCAGGTTGCTTATCAACTCATCGTGACGCATCGTGGCGCCGGCCCGGTCCGGGAGCATCCGCCGTATGAGTGGGAATTGCGCAATCCAGGGTTCAACGGCCAAAAACGCAGCCAAAAACACGCTATCGCCATTGACTTAGGTTTTGCAGAGATATGGCTGGGCCAGAGCCTTGTCAACGGCGCCAGAGCCACCGATTTGAAGCCCCTGCAGCGGGTTGCAGCACGCTCATACCAGGGGGCTTCAAATCGATAAGCGGCCCTGGGAGCTGGTATTTTCAGGAGTGTCCGGTTTGTTTTTCGAAGTTCGTGTCGGAGGGTGCCGCAAATGGATCACGAACTTCGGAAACGAGGCACTCCCCGGTCAAGGATTTCATCATTTTGACAGACTTTTCGCGTTGCCAAGGTCACATGATTGGGCGAGTGTCCCGCCGCTCCAAACAGCCCCATCTTTAAGAGATAAGGATTTTCCATGACCTGCTCGCTCCCGGAAACGAAACCCGGCCTGCGTCGCCTCGCCTATGCCGCCGTGACGGGCTGCCTCGCCATGGTGCTGCTCAGCGGTCTCCCGGTACGCGCGGAAGACGCAAATCCGGTGCTCGCCAAGGTGAACGGCGCCGAGATCCGGCAGAGCGACGTCGCGCTCGCCGAGGAGGAACTCGGGCCCAGCCTTGCGCAGATGGACCCTGCGACCAAGAAGGACAATGTGCTGTCGTTCCTGATCGACATGAAGATCGTCGCCAAGGCCGCCGAGGACAAGAAAGTCGAAAATAACGAGGATTTCAAAAAGCGGCTGGCGTTCACGCGCAGCCGGCTCTTGATGGACAGTCTGCTGGCGAGCGAGGGCAAGGCGGCGACCACCGACGACGCCATGAAGAAGGTCTATGAGGACGCCTCCAAGCAGATCGCCGGCGAACAGGAAGTTCATGCCCGGCATATCCTGGTCGAGACCGAGGACGAGGCCAAGGCGGTTGCCGAAGAGCTCAAGAAGGGCGCCGATTTTGCCGAGCTTGCCAAGAAGAAATCCAAGGATCCCGGCGCCTCCGACGGCGGCGACCTCGGCTTCTTCACCAAGGATCAGATGGTGCCGGAATTCTCCACCGTCGCGTTCGCGCTCGAGCCCGGCAAGATTTCCGACCCGGTGAAGTCGCAATTCGGCTGGCACATCATCAAGGTCGAGGAAAAGCGCAACCGCAAGGCGCCCGAGTTCGAGCAGGTCAAGGCCCAGATCGAGACCTATGTGACGCGCAAGGCGCAGGCCGATTACGTGGCGAAGCTGCGCGAAACCGCCAAGGTCGAGCGCACGGACAAGCCCGACGACAGCGCGACAAAGGGCGAGGCCAAGCCGGACGCGGCGAAAGACGCCAAGATGGCGCCCGCGAAGAAGTAAAATTCTCTGTCGCTTCGTCGAAACCGATAGTATCTACAAATCGTCATGGCCGGGCTTTGTCCCGGCCATCTACGTCTTGAACCGTCTCCAGGCGGGGTAAAGTCGTGGATGGCCCGGCCATGACGATCTATTTTGTCATTTTTGGAATTACCCGATGTCCACCCCCGTCTCCCCGCTCGCCCCGACCGATGTCCCCGACATGCCCGCGATCGCGGGCGTAAAGCTCGCGACCGCTGCCGCGGGGATCCGCTACCAGGGCCGCACCGACGTGCTGCTGGCCGTGATGGACCAGGGCACGACGGTAGCCGGCGTCTTCACCCAATCGAAGTGCCCCTCCGCGCCGGTGGAATGGTGCCGCGCCAGGCTGGGCCGTGGCGGATCTTCCAAGGGAGGGTTTGCCCGCGCGCTGGTGGTGAATTCCGGCAACGCCAATGCCTTCACCGGCAAGACCGGACGCCAGTCGACGGCGCTGACGGCATCGATTGCCGCCAAGGCGGTCGGATGCAAGCCGGACGAGGTGTTTCTGGCCTCCACCGGCGTGATCGGCGAGCCGCTCGACGCCACCAAATTCAACGGCGTGCTCGGCACGCTGGCAGAAAGCGCCGCACCGGACGAATGGATGGCCGCGGCCAAAGCCATCATGACCACCGACACCTTTGCCAAGGTCGCGACCGCAACCGTGAGACTTGGCAAGGCCAAGGTCACCATCAATGGCATGGCCAAGGGCGCCGGCATGATCGCGCCGGACATGGCGACCATGCTGGCGTTCGTGTTCACCGACGCGCCGATCGCGGCCGGTGCGCTGCAATCGCTGCTCAAGAGCGGCGTCGAGGACACCTTCAATGCCGTCACCATCGATGGCGACACGTCGACCTCGGATACGCTGCTGGCCTTCGCCACCGGAAAAGCGGCCGCGCATGGCGCGCCGAAAATCAGCCGCGCCGGCGATCCCCGCCTGAAGGCTTTTGCAAAAGCGTTCCGCGCCGTGCTCGCCGATCTGGCCGAACAGGTGGCGCGCGACGGCGAAGGCGCGCGCAAGCTGGTCGAGATCATCGTCGACGGCGCGACCTCGAAGGCATCGGCGCGCAAGATCGCGATGTCGGTGGCGAATTCGCCGCTGGTGAAGACCGCGATCGCCGGCGAGGACGCCAATTGGGGCCGCGTGGTGATGGCGGTCGGCAAGGCCGGCGAGCCCGCCAACCGCGACAAGCTCTCGATCTCGTTCAACGGCATCCGCGTCGCCAGCCGCGGTGCGCGCGATCCGTCCTATGATGAGGCGGAAGCGTCCGCGGCGATGAAGAACCCGAAGATCCAGATCAAGATCGCTATGGGCCTCGGCAAAGGCCGCGACCGCGTGCTGACCTGCGACCTCACCAAGGAATATATCGCGATCAACGGCGATTACCGGTCGTGAAACTTCACGGCCGGCTGGGCCGCTGGCCGGCCGCTAGTTCGTAATGTGCGCCGTGACCAGCGAGTGTTTGAACATGTCTTGCAGGGCCTGCGTGATGTCGGCGGGCGTGTTGGCCGTGTAGAAGAAGCCGGGCGACGCGCAGCCGGTAAGACTGGCCGGAATATTCGTGATGTTGCTGTTGGCATAGCCGTCTTCGTTATTCGCAAAGGAGGCGTTTGGATTCTGGATCGGCTGGTAGGGTATATACAGAACGGAAATGACGATGCCGCGGTCCTTGAGTGGCTTGCAGACCGCGACGGGGTCGATCACGGTGGCATGGTTGCTACCTGACCAGCCACCTCCATTAATCGTTTTGACTTGGGGGTCCTGCGCGCCGTCGGTGACGAGGAAGACGAAGGGCTGCGTGCTGCTCGTTGAGCTGCCGTTGCCGACGCTGGTGATCAAGGTGTTCAAGTCTGAAAACGCCCTGTCGATGTGCGTGCCGCCGGAGCCGAGGCTTGAATTTGCATTGGTATCGAGCTGCGAGGCAAGATTTGCGGCCGCGTAGTTGATGGTGCTTGAATTAAGGGGATCGCCGTTGATGCTGCTGGTCAACGGAAAATACTGATACAGGTACCGAATGAACGGGAAGAGGCCGATCCGGAATTGCCCGGGCACCTTCTGGTAGGTGGGGTCGTTCGCCGTGATGAACAATTGGTTCACGGCATAGCCGACCGCGTCGGCGCGCAATTGGATGCATTTGGTGGTGCCGTCGGCGTCGCAGGATGCAACCGCCGGCAGCCTGTTGGGGTCGCCGATAGTCGTCGAACTCAATGAATCCGGCAGGCCGGAAATCATCGAAGCCGGCAAGCCAGGAACCGGCTTCGAGACTTTAGCAGTCCCCGCCGCGTTCCACGCGGTCGTGCTGCTGACGAGGTTCGCGTACGCGGTCGGGCTGACGCGCGATATCCAATAGCCCAGACATTCGTTGTTGGTGGGGTATTTCTGACTGCTGTTCGCGCACGAATTCGAGACTGTGAAGTGGCAGGCCAGGGTGCAGCCGCCGGGATACTGCGAAAACATATCCGGACTGATCAGGGAAAGCCGCGTCTGTTCGGCGTTGGTCGACGGCAGGCCCATCGAGCCCGAAACGTCCAGCATCAGGTAAAAATCGAGAAACGGCGGCAGCGAGTTGACCGCGCCTGAGTCTCCGGTGACGGTCATCTTGCTCTTGCCGATCACGCCGAGAAACATGGTCGGAACATCGGCGGAGAACCGCATGTCGGAGACAATCGTTACGCCGGACTTGGTCACGCTCGGGGTAAAGCTGTTCAGCGTATAGCCGCTCATTCCCGACACATTGCCGTTGAAGATCTTGGTTGCGTCGTCTATGCCGGCCTGAATCGGTCCGTCCGAGCTCATCGCTGCGGCGGCCGTGGCCCCCGGCGATAGTCTCGCGACCGATCCGACACTGGCGGCGTCGACGGCAGACTGCAGTTTGCTTCGAATTGTGACCGCCCGCGTATAATCGACCGCACAACCGATCGCCGATATCAGGGGGACGCAGGCGACCGCGAAGATCACCGCGACGTTGCCGCGCCGATCCCTGCGAAAACGGCCAATCAAGCGGAAAAAGGTATGCATGGGGGTGCCGCTATGCCGGTTTGAGTTGTGCAAAACCTAGCAGCGGCGGATTAAGTATCACTTATCGCGACCGTAGAATTGCAGGCGGAATAAAGTTAATGAAACCCTTCCAAACGGTTCGACCCATCGTCTAGACCGATTCCAAAAGCATCCCAAAGAGCATTCACCAGGCATGCCCGACTTCAAACTTACCCTCGTGGTCGCCTGCGCGCTGATCGACGCCGACAAGCGCGTGCTGATCGCGCAGCGCCCGGAGGGCAAGACGCTTGCCGGCTTGTGGGAATTCCCCGGCGGCAAGCTCGAACCCGGCGAGCGGCCGGAAGCGACGCTGATCCGCGAACTGCACGAGGAAATCGGCATCACCGTGAGCGAGGCCTGCCTGGCGCCGCTCACCTTCGCCAGCCACGCCTATGATGATTTTCACCTGCTGATGCCGCTCTACATCTGCCGGCGCTGGGAAGGCCAGGTCACCGCGCGCGAGGGCCAGAAACTGGCCTGGGTCCGCGCCAACAAATTGCGCGACTACCCGATGCCGCCGGCGGACATTCCGCTGATCCCGCATCTGATCGATGTGTTGATGTGAGGACGGGCGTCGCATCGCTCACCGTCGTCATGCGCGGGCTTGACCCGCGCATCCATCAATCTGCGAACAGCCTTCGAAAAAATTCATGCGAAGCATGATGGATTGCCGGGTCATAGGCGAGCGGAAGCGACGCCGTCCTTCGGCCGGCTATGCCCGGCAATGACAGTGGTTACTTTGGAGCGCCTTTTTTAACCGCCTCCGCCAAACTCGCTTTCGCCGATCCCGGCTGCAGCGGCTTCTGCTGGCTGTCATGCGGCGCCCAGCCCGACAGCCAGATCACATCGAAGGTGGCGCGGATGCGGCCATCCGAATCGGCAAAGCGCTCGGCGTAAGACCGCGCCATCCGCAGCAGCGTGGCGCGGCGGGTTGGCGTCCGCCGCCGCTCGACCAGGATATTGGTCGCGCCCATCCGCCTGAGATCCTGCATCAATGCGA
>Ga0209839_10001366_pt1 | contig 12535 bp, 8 predicted proteins | sample OrgsoiDNA2013050_FD_185800 | JGI IMG/M metagenome (GOLD analysis project Ga0209839, IMG submission 185800) | Permafrost soil microbial communities from the Arctic, to analyse light accelerated degradation of dissolved organic matter (DOM) -... | ecosystem: Environmental > Terrestrial > Soil >... | reverse complement strand
AACGCCGCCAAAGAGAAGTTCGAAAGCAAAAAACTGCCCATGATGCCCATCCGGGACGTCGTCATCTTCCCCTATATGATGACTCCCTTCGTCGTGGGACGGGAATCAAGCGTGCGCGCCCTCGAAGAAGCTCTGGCCAGCGACAAAAAAATCTTCCTCGCCACCCAGCACGACGCCTCCATCGACGAACCCAAAGCCAACGATATCTTCCAGGTCGGCACCATCGTCAACATCGTCCAAAGCCTCAAACTCCCCGACGGCAACATTAAAGTTCTGGTCGAAGGCATCGAACGCGGCAAGATTCTCCAAGTCATCGAGACCGACGGCTATCTCCAGGCCACCGTCCGCGTAGCCCGCTACGCCACCGAAACCACCGCCCAGATCGAAACCGGCATGCAGCGCGTTACGGGCCTGTTCGAGCAATACGTGAAGCTCTGCCAATCGCTCAACTACGAAACCATGATCGCCGCCGTCCGCATGGAAGATCCGGCCAAGCTGACCGACACCATCGCCGCCAACCTCCAGCTTTCGATCGAAGAAAAGCAGGGCCTGCTGGAAATCTTCGATCCCGCCGAACGCCTCAACCGCATCGGCGACGTGCTCGACGTGGAAATCGAAAAGCTCAACATGGACCGCACCATCCAGTCGCGCGTCAAGCGCCAGATGGAGAAGGCCCAAAAAGAGTATTACCTCAACGAAAAAATCAAGGCCATCCAAAAGGAACTCGGTCGCGGCGAAAAAAGCGAGTTCGACGAACTGAAAAAGAAGGTTGAAGCCGCCGGCATGCCCAAGGATGTCAAAGACAAAGCGATCCAGGAATTGAAAAAACTGGAAGCCATGCCGCCCATGTCGGCCGAATCCACCGTCTCGCGCAACTATCTCGACTGGTTGCTGGCGGTCCCCTGGAAGAAGCGCTCCAAAGAAATTCGCAACATCACCCGCGCCGAAAAAACTCTCAACGAAGATCACTATGGCCTGGAGAAAATCAAGGAGCGCATCCTGGAATTTCTCGCCGTCCGCCAGTTAGTCAAGAATCCCAAAGGCTCGATCCTCTGCTTCGTAGGCCCTCCCGGCGTCGGCAAAACTTCGCTGGGAATGTCCATCGCCAAAGCCACCGGCCGCAAGTTCGTCCGGATGTCGCTAGGCGGTGTGCGCGATGAAGCCGAAATCCGCGGCCATCGCCGCACCTACATCGGCGCCCTCCCCGGCCAGATCATCCAGATGATGAAAAAGGCCGGCACCAAAAATCCGGTCTTCATGCTCGACGAAGTCGACAAAATGTCGATGGACTTTCGCGGCGATCCCTCCGCCGCGCTGCTCGAAGTTCTAGATCCCGAGCAGAATTTCATGTTCGTCGATCACTATCTCGACGTAGAATACGACCTCTCCCAAGTCTTCTTCGTAGCCACCGCCAACGTGATGCACACCATTCCTCCTGCGCTGCAAGACCGCATGGAAGTGCTGCGCCTGCACGGCTACACCGAGCCCGAAAAAGTTGAAATCGCGAAACAGTTCCTCGTGAAAAAACAAATGTTGCAGGCCGGACTGACAGACAAGAACGTGCAGTTTCCCGACGAAGCCATTCGCCAGATGATTCGCGGCTACACCCGCGAAGCCGGAGTGCGCAACCTCGAGCGCGAAATCGGCAACGTCTGCCGCAAAGTTGCCCGCAAGGTGGTCAAAGAAGGCGAGAACTACAACGTCACCATCACCGGCGCGAACGTCAACGACTTCCTCGGCGTCATCAAATTCCGCGACACCTTGGCTCACGAAAAGTCTGAAGTCGGACTCGTCACCGGACTCGCCTGGACCGAAGTCGGCGGGTCCATTCTCAGCACGGAGGCCAGCGTCGTCGATGGCAAAGGCAAGCTGACGCTCACCGGTAAACTGGGCGACGTCATGCAGGAATCAGCGCAAGCCGCCATGTCCTACGTGCGCTCGCGCGCGCAACGCCTCGGCCTGAGCCGGGACTTCTACCGCAATCTTGATCTCCACGTGCACGTCCCCGAGGGAGCCATCCCGAAGGACGGCCCATCGGCGGGCATCACGATTGCGACGGCCATCTCCAGCGCCCTGAGCAAGATTCCCGTGCGCCGCGACTTGGCCATGACCGGCGAGATCACCCTGCGCGGCAAGGTTCTCCCCATCGGCGGGCTAAAAGAAAAGCTGTTGGCCGCGCATCGCGCCGGAATCTTCGAAGTCATTCTGCCCAAAGACAACGAAAAAGATGTCGCCGAGGTTCCGGAAAACCTGCGCAATGCCATGAAACTGCATTTCGTGGATACTATGGACCAGGTCCTGCAGATCGCTCTGGAATCTCCGCTGCCCGCGCGATTGGATGAGGAAGCCGCGCAACCCATCGCGCCGCTGACCACCGGCACTGCAGAGGCTCCCGCAACCCATCAGTAGTCGTGTCGTAGAGACGTAGCTCGCTACGTCTCCGCCGGCACCGCTCGAACGATGGTAGATGGCAAGAGAGACGTCGCAAGTAACGTCTCTACGAAGTGCTTTCCGTTCAACCCACGATCAGGCGCACACCGCCCGCATACGCTCGCACAGTTCGGCAAGAGACCGCTCAACGCAGCCGGTCAGCCATTGTTCGAAAGCCTGCCGCTCGGCTCCCGTGATGTAACTGAACCGGATGCCGCAGCCTACCCCAGTTGTCCAGACAACTGTTCCCGTCGAATGAATCCCTTCGCCGGTTTCGGGCAAACAAAAACGCAGGTCGACCTCCTCCCCAGCGCCCAGACCCATTCCTGGCATGTCCCATGCCATCGCAAGGCCGGCCCCACCCTCGCTCAGATTCACGACCGTCGCCTCGGCAAATGGCTGAGTGCGACTGCTCACGGACGCCGCGATGTGCACCACCTCGCGGTGCTGCTTACGGCGCCGCACCACGGTAGCGCAGTAGGCCGCGCGCAGGCAGCGTTCGATCTGAACCGCCGAGGCCGGCTTGTGAATCAGGAAGTGCACCCCCGCCGCAAATGCCTGGCGCAGGTCCAGCAGGTCGCGCATGATGGCGACCAGCACACACTCCCGGTTCAGCCTCGATTTACGAACTGCGCAAAGGAAGTCCCCGAGATTTTCGATCTCTCGCCAATCCACAATGATGACGTCAAACTCGTATTCCTGAATCATGGCCAGGGCCGCGTCGCAATTGTTCACAATCTTCGGCATCACCTGCAGTTGGTTCAAGACCGTCCGGGTGATCCCCAGGAACTGAACGTCTGCGCAAAGCAGCAGAGTGTGCATTTCGAGGGTCGTCTTGCGGATGTTTTCCATGTTCCTCTCCCGCACTGCTACTGACTCAATCGGCGGCGGGGAGCCGAGGTTGAACCAGGAACCATCACCGGCGAGGCTCGGCGGGTTACCGATGTTCTGAGCGCCCCTCAAGTTTTCGTAGAGACGTAGCTTGCTACGTCTCGGCCAGCAGCGTTTCGAATGACGGCGAGATCACAGGACTCCCCGGCAGTAGGTTTCCTTCGTGATCCTTCGTGCCCTTCGTGGTTGATGGGTTGTTTTGTCGAACGGCCCCAGACCCCCTTCGCTTGCCAATCTCCCATCCCCCGTTGCAAACTTGAGCATGAGGGTTCTCTCCCGATTTCTGGCGTCGGCGACCGACGCCGCGCAATTCCCCGTTCCCAGCCTGCCCGAAATCGCCTTCCTCGGCCGTTCCAACGTCGGCAAATCGAGCGTCATCAACTCGCTCGTGGGGGATAAGGTGGCGCGCACCAGTTCCACTCCCGGCCGCACCCGGGCCATCAACTTTTTCGAGATCCGCTGGCCCGGAAAACCGCGTCCCGAGCTGATTTTCGCCGACCTCCCCGGCTACGGCTATGCCAAGATTTCGCGCGAAATTTCCCAGGAATGGCCGAAGTTTATCGAGCCCTACCTTAACGAGCGCCCCACTCTGGGCCTGTGTATCGTCCTGATCGACGCCAATGTTCCCCCGCAGCAGAGTGACCGCCAACTGCTGGACTTTCTCAGCTCCTCGGACCGCGACTTTTTGCTCGTGGCCACCAAGAGCGACCGGCTTTCGAACAATCAACTGCACAATGTCCTGCGCACCCTGACCCAGGAATATCCTGCGGCTCGCCTGCTTCCCTTCTCGGCCAAGACCGGTGCCGGCCGCGAAGAACTGTGGAAGCAGATCCGACAGGCAGCTCAGCAAATGACCGAAGCCGAAGCCTCCTCGGGTTCCTCCCTCTCGTAGAACACACTTCTTTACCTGGCTTTCACACCCTGTGCCTAATCTTTAACCAGTTTCTTCCGATGGAGACATCAGAGTCCCCGGCAGAGTTCGCTCCCCTGTTTTAGGATCCTGCCGGAGCTGAATCTCTGAAACTGCGGAATTTGCCCGTTCGCACCAGGACCGTATGGCACAAGAAATCGATGAAGGCGTCGCTTACCTGAGGGCACTGAAACGGTCTGGCAGTTCTATCGCCACGACCGCGGCCGCGACCGCAAGGGAAATCACTGCCCCAGGCCATTCCGCACCGGATGGTGCCACCGCGGACTCCAACGAACGATTCCAGGGATCGGAAAAACGTCGCAGTCCACGCTACAAGTGCGAAGGAAGCGCTGAGGTGCGCGAGGAAGGCTGCGATGTGCGAACCTGGGCCACCTTCACGGACGTGAGCCTGCATGGCTGCTATGTCGAAGCACAGGCCACCTATCCTGTCGGGACCGTACTGCATATGAAATTGGAAACCAACGGCCTGCGCCTGGAAGCCACTGGCAATGTGCGGGTCAGCTATCCCTACCTCGGCATGGGCGTCGCCTTCGTAGAACTGTCGGAGGCCAACCGAGCCCAATTGCGACAAATGCTGAGCCAAATCTCTCGCCCCAGTGCGATCATGGGGCCTGGCATCGCCTCCTCGCTTCCCGCATCCGGACCGCTCGATGCCGTGCCCGCGATCGCCGACCCGGCAGCGGCCATGCAGGCCCTCACCGAGTTTTTCGAAAGCCGCCAGATGTTAATGCGGGAAGACTTCCTCAGAATCCTTCGCAAGAGCCAACCCACCGACATCAAGGGATAAGCCTGGTTACCGCTATTATCCCCGCCGTTCCGGACCAAGTCCCTTCCATTTATGATGAGGGTACATGGCTCTCTATCTGATCACTGGTATTGGCGGATTCATAGGATCGTCCTTGGCCCGCGCCCTGCTCTCCCGGGGCCACAAAGTGCGTGGCGTCGACAACTTCTCCACCGGCAAACGCGAAAATCTCGCGGACATTCTGGATCGCATCGACTTCCGCGACGCCGATATTGTTGACCTCGACGCCATGCACAGCGCCTGCGCCGGAGTCGATTTCGTCCTGCATCAGGCGGCGATTCCTTCCGTGCCGAAATCCGTGCTGGACCCGTTGGGCAGCAACCGCGCCAACGTCGACGGCACCGTCAACGTTCTGGTGGCCGCACGCGACGCGAAAGTAAAGCGCGTGGTCTTTGCGGCGTCCTCTTCCGCCTACGGCGATACCCCCACCCTGCCGAAGCACGAGGCCATGAAGCCAGATCCGATTTCGCCGTACGCGGTAGCCAAACTGGCGAGCGAGCACTACCTGGTTTCTTTTTACCGCTGTTATCAGCTCGAGACCGTGGCCCTGCGCTACTTCAATATCTTCGGTCCCCGGCAGGATCCCTCATCTCCCTACTCCGGCGTGCTGGCGAAGTTCATTACGCTCATGCTGCGCGGCGAACAGCCCGCAATCTTCGGCGACGGCGAGCAGAGCCGCGACTTCACCTACATCGACAACGCGGTCGAAGCAAATCTGCTCGCCTGCACAGCCCCCGCATCCCAAGCCGCGGGACAAATCTTCAACGTCGCCACCGGCCGCAGAGTCACGCTCAACGAAACTTTTAAACTGCTGCAGACCCTGACGTCCTATACCGGACAACCCAGGTTCGGCCCCGACCGCGGCGGCGACATCAAACACTCGCTGGCTGACATTTCGAAAGCCGAAGCGGGTCTCGGCTACAAACCCACGGTGGATTTCGAAGAAGGGCTGCGACGCACGGTGGAGTGGTATCGCAGTCCGCGCACCTAGCCGCGTAGAGACGTTGCTGGCAACGTCTTACCGGCGCCCACAGTTCCCTGCAACCCTGTCGTGAGTGTAATGGGGATTTTTCACCACCTGAGGGTCGTTTCAGCACGGCGATTTGCGTCTAAGATCTTAGGTAGCCCGAAAAGCAGACCAAGCAACGGAACCTGGGGTTTGTCACGTCTCGTTTCTCGGCGGAATTTGTCATCCATAGGCTTATATGACCTTCCACCGGTATCGCAACTTGCGGCCCGCTTTCCTCCTTCTTGCAGTGTCTTCAATGCAAGTGCAAACGCTGCGATCTCAGACAGCGAACAGCCAGATCCCGACCATAAGGACCGAGGCCAATATTGTCCTCGTGGATGTAGTAGTGACCCAAGGAAAGGGTGAGCCTGTGGTTGGACTCCACAGGAAAGACTTTCAGGTTAGTGAGGACGGACGTCCGCAGACGATTTCGTTTCTTGAGGAACATACGGGTGGAACAGTTTCACCCGTTGCGTTGCCACCGATGCCGCCGGATGTCTTCACGAACTATCCCACGATAAAAACGACGGACTCGATCAATGTCTTACTGTTGGACTCACTGAACACCCAGGCGGTTGACCAGACGTATGTACGCCCCCAAATGGTGAAGTATCTACGCGCTGAGTTAGCCGCTCCGACGGGCGCCCGGCTAGCGATATTCACCTTGGGACAAAACTTCCGTATGGTGCGTGGTTTTACGGTCGACTCCTCCGCGAGCCTGAAGGCGCTGATTGATCCAAAGTCTGGAACGGAACCAAAATTTGAACCGCAAATGGCCTCACCTTCGCGGATAACCAGCGAGAATCTCGCCTGCGACGGCATAAGATCGCCCGCAGGCCAAGCTGCCTGCCGAGATTTTATGACTGAAGAGCGCGGGGAACGAGCTGTCGATCGCGTTGCTATGACACTGCAAGCATTTCAGGCGCTGGCGCGGTATTTGGCGCTGTTCCCAGGCCGCAAGAATGTGATGTGGATCTCCGGTACCTTCCCGCTGACTTTCTTCCCGGAGACGAATCCGCATGGCGGACATGGCAAATACCAAAGGGAGATCCGTCAAACCGCCGACCTCCTGACAGCCGACCAGGTCGCCGTGTATCCCATATCAGCGACAGGCCTCAGCGGGGAAGAAGCTACTCGCCCCGATAACTACGGGAGACCAATCCGCGAGGGATACTCGGAGCTTCCCGAGCAAATCGCTATGGAAGCCCTTGCGGAGGACACGGGAGGGAAACCGTTCTACAACACGAATGACCTCAGCAACGCGATGAAAGAAGCGATCAACATTGGCTCTCACTACTACACGCTCACCTACACACCCAGCAACATCAAGACAGATGGTAAATTTCGTCGAATCGAAGTGAAGGGGACAAACCGGTCTTACAAACTGGCTTACCGGCACGGGTATTACAGGGAGAACCCGGAGACCGAACCGGCGGTCCAGCGAAACGTGGAGAGCGATCCACTTCTGCCGTTAATGAGCTTCGGAATGCCTGACTTTGCTGAGATTCTGTACAAAGTCCGTGTCGCGGCTCTCCCAGGCGACAGCAGCGCAGACCCGACAAAGTCTGTTGTCCGATATGGCGTGGATTTTGCGATTTCCCCGCAAGATGTGAAGTTGGAAACCAGTGTGGGGGGTGTGCGCTCGGGTAGCATCGAAGTAGCAGTAATTGCTTACAACTACGATGGAAAAGCCCTGAACGCGGTCAGCAAGAGGATTCCCATACGCCTCCAAGCCGATGTGTTCGCGGCATTGCAACGCGTGGGCTTTCAGCTTCACGAAGAAATCGACCTACCCAAAGCCGACGTTTTTCTCCGGACCGGCATTTACGACCTAATGGCACACCACGCAGGTACGCTTGAAATTCCTCTGCATATCGTCGCCGTGCAAGCGCCGAAATAGATTGTTCGGAGGCCCAGAGAGCCCAGAGAGCCCAACACGACATCGCGTTACAGTCCTGGCTGCACCGGGAACTTACAACTATTGTTGTCAGGCCATTGCACTCAAGACCCGATGAGCGGTCGATCGTGCCCCGTTCGTCGATATGACTTGCGGAAGCCGGAAGCCGGGAACCGGAAGCCCTCATTACGTTGGTTATCTACGGCTGCATTACGAACATGACTAGAGTGAATCCATGACACTTTCCTCGATGGTGGTTTCGCGCGACTGGCAGGAAGTCAGCGTTCTCGAATGCATCCTCGGCGGCCTTCACATGGATGTTGCCGTCGAAAACGAACCACAGCGCGCCCTGGCGCGGATGGCCAAGTCAAAGATTGACGCCCTCATCGTAGACTGCGATCTGAACGGGAGCTCTCAATTTCTGCGCGAACTGCAAAGCACGGCAATGCAGCCGCGCACCGTGCCTCTGGTTATCATGGGCGGGCCGCAGTGCACGCAGAATCTGGACGAGAGCGGAGCGCTGTTCGCCTTCGAGAAACCCATTTCCGTGGAACAAGCGGTGCGCACTCTTTCGGCGGCGCGCAGTATGATTCTCGACGGACGCCTGCGTTACCATCGCGCCGGCCTGGAAGTGCCTGTGTCCTTGAACTGCAAAGGCCAGAAACCCATGGACGCGTTCCTGGTCAACCTGAGCCAGGGCGGAATGCAAATTCATACCAACGATCCCATCGAAGCCGCAAAAGCTCTGCAGGTCTCATTCGAGTTGCCAGGCGCCAGGTCGGGTCTGAAAGCTAGGGCCGAAGTCGCATGGCAGGACAAGCGGGGAAATCTCGGCATCCGCTTCGTAAAGCTTGCACCCCAACAGCAGCGCACCCTCCAGCTTTGGCTGGCACAGCAGTATTTTGCAAATTAAACGCGATCGCAGGAACCGGTAACAAGACCTCACCGGAAGCGCGAGCCTGTTGCTTCCTGGTCTTCCTCTACATCCCGCCCCACCATCCGCGCCAGTCGCGCGCCCAGGCTGGATCCTCCGAACCACTGAAAGAATCCCCAATAGGCCCCCGCCACAAACACTGCGGCGCCGCCCAACATCGCCAGCGGCCATCGCGGAGGTTCCCCTGTGACCGATAAAAAGATCAGCCCAAACAGCAGCATTGCTGCCACCATCACGAGGGTATTGATCGTCCAGGTGAGACTTCGACCGGAGAGCGGCTGTGAAAGCCAGTCGAGTGCGGGCGGCGAATTCGGACCCATTTCAGCAGCGTCGTCGTGCACGCAGGCGGCGGCCGCCGGATCGGGCCGCACCGGCAACTCGATGATCTTCGGCGGAGCCGCGGAAACCATCAGTCCAGCATTCTCATCCGCACCATCGGAAAGCGGCAAGACCGAGGGCGAAACGGCAAACATGCCTGCTGCCCGCTCCGAATGGAGTGAGATCCCTTCCACCAGGTTTCCGAAAATCCATTCATTGATCTGGCGTGTCATCCGCGGCGATAGGTCCAGGAAACGGATGCCGCACTCCCCGGAGAACGTAGACCACGCAACTTCGCCGCGAGCTTCCACGCGCAACCGGGGATAGCGCAATTCAAACCGCACGCGCACTTGCTGCCGCGGACGCACCGCCGCCACCGCCTGCACCCCGATCCCCTCGTGACTCATATTGCGAACGACGCCGCCGTTCGCCTGATCGAGGGTCACGTAGGTCAGAGTGCGGAGTTCGTGCCGGTGCTTAGCCCTGGCCTGTCGCGCGGGAGATAGTCTTGCTTCCATACAAACACCGCCGGAGGTTCACTGCGTTGATCGCTGCTTGGCCAGAGTGCTCTTTCAACAATCTTATCGCCCGCCGGAGGTGCCGCCTTAGTAACTGCGTTGGTTCGCAGGGAACCGTCATTCGTAGAGACGTAGCTTGCTACGTCTCTGCCGCGAGCGTTTTGGAACGATGGCAACAGAGACGCTGCCGGCACTAGGCGGGTTTTAGGAAGGAAAGCAAACCGTCCCTACTACTTACCTAAGTACATGCCCAAATGGGCATGCCCAGGTAATTGCAACTCGGCCCAAACCCCGATAACTTACAAGTGAACTGTCTCTTAATGGCCACGACCACTACTAAACCGGACCTTGACGCGACAACTGCGTTCGCCGCTAGTGGTGTGCCGGCGTGGCCGCGTGAGCAGGGCACTTCAATCGCCTCCAACCATCCAGTGCAAGATTCCTCGAAACCATCGCACCGCGATGCGCTGCAGGGATTGCTGGCCTTCTCGGCCCTCCATGACCAGATCCGTCGCAGAAAAGCTCTAGCCGCGCAGCACGGCACTTTCGACGCGGGCGCTCCCGTCGAAGAGTTCGATCAGGGAGAGCAATTCCTACTCGACGAAGTGCTGCAACTCGTCGCCGAACGCGCGGTCGCGATTACCGGCGCGGATGGCCTGGCCATCGCTTTGGCCGAAAACAATGAAATCGTTTTGCGGGCGGCCGCGGGCAAGGTGCGGCCCGATATCGGCGCGCGCATCGACCGCGATTCCGCCTTCTCCGGAGCCTGCTTCCGTTCCGCGCAGATCGTCCTCTGCGACGACACCGAGACGGATCCCCGAGTGAACCTGCAGGCTTGCCGCAAGCTTGGCGCCCGCTCCATGGTTGCGGTGCCGCTCTGCGGACGCCGCCGCGTCATTGGCCTGCTGGAAGCATTTTCCGAATGGCCATTTGGATTCAACGACAGCGACGTTCGTAACCTGAGTCTGCTCGCGGAACTGGTCCTGGGTGCGCTTAAGCCCGAGGATGAAGATCGCTTCGCGGAGTCTGCCCAGGCTGCTCAAACCAAACTGGAACCGGCTGCGCGTCCAGCGAAGGCACCCGCCGCCATCGAACCGCCGAAAATCGCGCCCGTGGCGCCAACGGTCGCTGTCACCGTTGCCGCGAAACCGGTTGTGCCCGTCCCCGTTGCATCCGCTCTCGACAAGAACCCGTTCGTGGCGAAGCTCGGCCTCGCCGCTCCAACCGCGACTCCCGACAAGCCCGGTCTGGACAAACTTGCGCTGGACAAAGTTGAAGACCAGGCTCGTCAGGTCGAAATCGCCGTCGCAGCCGAAACTACCGCAGCACCCACAATCGCTCTGCTCGAACCCGATTCTGCCAGTCAGCGACCGTTGAAGTTGATTCTGCTGGTGTGCATTGTCGTGGCCACGGCCTTTGCCGGTGGAGTCTGGTGGAAGATGAAGACCGCGCAGCTCGACGGCGCCATGATCCGCACTGAGAAGATGCCGGTCAAGACGGCCGGTGCAGACGCCGCCACAGACGCCACGTCGGCTCCTTCGATTGCAGCTCCAGGCACCAATCCTGCGACCGCCGAAAATACCAGCATTGAAGCGACCTCCGATGTCAGCGACCCGGACAGTTCACCGGCTACTCCCCAGGAATTGTCGAAATTCCCCCGCGTCACGGGAATCCGGCACTGGTCCTCGGCCGATTCGAGTACGGTCGTGCTCGATCTTCAAGATCAAATACAGTATGAAGCCCACCGCCTGGCCGGCCCCGACCGCATCTATTTCGATTTGCGCGATACCCAGCTCACCGCCGACCTGGTCGGAAAGTCGATCGACGTCGGCGACACCTTCGTCGGCCGAATCCGCATGGCGCAACCCGTGGCGGGAATGACCCGCATCGTCCTGGAGACCAAGGCCAACTCAACCTTCTCCGTGAGCCTGGAGCCCAATCCGTATCGGCTTGTTGTCGAAGTGCGCAAGCTCGGAGCATCTCCCAAAGCCGCGGTGAACTTGTTCCCCAACGCCGCCGAAGCGGAAAAGAACAAGCTCGCCATCGTGGTTCCTCCTCCCACGAAAGAAGACGTCCAACTGCGGGCACGCGTTCCCAAGATGCGCATCGTGGTTGACGCCGGACACGGCGGCTGGGATCTGGGCACAGTGGGCCGGCGCGGCTTGCTCGAAAAAGATCTGGTCCTCGAAATCGCTCAGCGGCTGGGCAAGCTGCTGGAAAGCCGTCTGGGATCGGAAGTGATCTACACGCGCCAGGACGACAACTACATTCCTCTGGACGAGCGCGCCAGCATCGCCAACCAGTCGCAGGCCGACCTGTTCGTCTCCGTGCACGCCAACTACAGCGACCTGCCTTCGGCCCGCGGCGTGGAAACCTACTACACCAATTTCTTCACGGCGCCCGGATCGAAGGATGTTGACACTCATGCCAGCGCCAGCGCAGCCAAACCGGCCGGGACGGCGTCGCTTTCGCCGGCGGACCTGCACGAACGCATCGAGCAATCGCGGCGGCTGGCGGCCAGCGTCCAGCGCTCGCTCTACGGCACACTCTCGGTGCAGAACCCAGGCTTGCGCGATCGCGGCATTAAAGAAGCCGGATTCGTAGTCCTCACCGAAAGCTCCATGCCCGGAATTCTGGCGGAGGTCTCGTTCGTCAGCAGTCCCACCGACGAGCAGAAGCTGCGCAGCGACGGCTACCGCGAGCAGATCGCGGAAGCGCTGTACAAAGGCATTGCGCGCTACGCGGCGACTTCGCGCGGCGTGAAGGTCGCGAGCGCCAGCAAGTAGTCCCGGGTCGCGAGTA
>Ga0209839_10001365_pt1 | contig 12536 bp, 11 predicted proteins | sample OrgsoiDNA2013050_FD_185800 | JGI IMG/M metagenome (GOLD analysis project Ga0209839, IMG submission 185800) | Permafrost soil microbial communities from the Arctic, to analyse light accelerated degradation of dissolved organic matter (DOM) -... | ecosystem: Environmental > Terrestrial > Soil >... | reverse complement strand
CCTGGAGGGCCTGCGCGGCCGGCGGCGCGGCCGGCCGCGCGGTCGGCCGCGGCCGGGGGCCCGCGCCCGCTTCCGGGGTTGGCCGGCCGACCTGGGCCTGGCCGTGTTCTGCGTCTGTGTCGCGGGGGTCGCTCTGCTGTACAACATCTTCACCAGCCCGGACGTGCTCTACGACGAGGCCGCCTACACCTTCGCGGCCAAGCAGGTCGCCCTGGGCTGGCACCTGACGCTGGGTGACCAGCCCCTGTTCGTCCATCCGCCGCTGATGTTCCTGCTGCAGGGGGCCTGGCTGCGCCTCACCGGGCACGCGTCAGGCGCGCTCGGTCCGGCCATCCGCACCGCCCGGCTGCTGTCCGCCTCGGTCGGCGTCGCGGACGTCCTGCTGATCTCGGCTCTGGCTTACCGGCTGGCCAACGGCGCCAGCCCCCGGCGACGCCGGGTGGTGACCGGCGTCATCGCTGTTGTCGCCGCTCTTGACCCTCTCCTGACCCGGTATGACCGCCAGGACGTGATCGAGCCGTTCGCCCTGTGCGCCGGCCTGCTGACCCTGCACGCGGCCTGGCAGCTGCGTGACCGCGGGGCGCTGGCTTACGTGTCAGTCACCGGCCTGCTCGGCGGGCTCGCCTTGCTGACGAACGAGATAACGATCTGCCTGATCGCGGTGCCGCTGCTGTTCGCGGTGCTGGAGAGGAATGGCGCGCTGGCGCGCCGCTCGGCGGCCGCGCTGGGGATCGCGGTCGGCTTCCTTGGGTTGTTCCTGTTGTGGGCGGCCGAACTCAGCCTGGCCGGCTCCTTCGTGAGTATTCAGACCGCCACGCTGCGGCGCCTCGCCGGCCTGGTGCAGATCACCGGCCTCAACGTGCCGGGAGTATCCCTCGTCGGCGCCCTGCTTCACTCGGCCGAAGAGTACTCGAGCACCTACATCGTGCTCGCGGCCGGCCTGGCTGCGCTCGCCTGGTGCTGGAGCAGGACCAACACCGCCTGCGGGAACTTCCTCACGGCGTGGCTCACGGCTAGTTACGCCTTCGGCGGCTACATCGTCGCCGTCGGAACCCTGAACGAGCAGTTCTTCGTCTACCTGCTCCCGGCCAGCATCGTCGGCACCGTACTGTTCGCGGACGCGTTGCTGGCCGGCTGGGTCCGTCGCCGCCAGCGATGCCGGCCGGGCCGCCGCGATCACCCGGCCCGGGCTTCCCGGCTGCCGCGGGTGACCGGCGCGGCCGGGTTCGCGGGCCTGGCGGGTTTGTCCGCGTCCATCTGGTTCACCAACTACAGCGGCGCAAGCGACGGCGTGGTGCTGATCGACCAGTTCATCGCGGCCAGGCTGCCGGCCTGCGCCGCGGTCAACGCCAGCGGCGATCCGGATAAGTACTCCTACCTGCTGGGCGGCCGCGGCTTTGAGTACTTCTCGGTCGGGCCCGCCGCGCTGGCCGACGGCGTGCATTATTTCATCCTGTCGCCCAGCGACGCCACTGAGCATTCGGGCAACATGAGCCCGGCGCTGGCGAGCTGGATCACCGGCCACGGCAGGCGGCTGGCTGACTTCCCCAGCCAGGTCTACAAGACGGTGCAGCTCTGGTACGTGCCGGCCAGCCCGTATGACCCGGTAGCGGATGTGGTCGACATCCCGGGTGGCAACTACGTCAGCACGGTCGGTTCGCGCTGCGGCGGTTACACCGTGACGAACGGGCCGCATGGTTCGTTTTACTCGGCGTATCAGGCGCTCGGCGGCAAGGCGCTGCTCGGCGATCCGCTGAGCCAGGTCACGGCCACCGGCCCGGGGGGGTACGAGCAGCTCATCGACGGCGTGGTGCTCGCGGCCACGCCAGCCGCCGGCCCGGCCGTCCGCGCCCTGCCCATCGTGGCCATGCTGGCCAACCGCGCGCCTGCCGCCTACCGCCGGGCGGGGCTGCCGCCGGCCGACTTGCGCGCCACGGCGGCGCAGCGGCCGGGCTGGCTGACGAACCCGTCGATAAGCCGCGCCTACCTGGACGGCGAGCGGGCCAGCCCACGCGGCTACGCGGCCGCCGTCCGCCGTTTCGGTGAACCGCTCGGGCCGCCGGTCAAGCTGCCAGGAGCCGTGGTCGGTCAGGCTTTCGCCGACGTCGTCCTCGAGGTGCCAAGCGGGGGCGGAAGCGTCCACGCGGCGGCGGTCACTCCCGCCGCCCTTACCGCGAAGGTGCTGACCGTGCCCGGCCGGGCCGGTGTCCCGCAGCCGCCGCCGCCGCTGCCTGACCCGTTTCCGCCGGGACCGGCCCAGCGCACCTCGGCGGAACCGTTCGTGTTTGATCTAGGCGAGGCCCTGTTCCTTTTCTGGACCGGGGTCGTCGTGCTGGCCTACCGCCGTCCCCGGGCCGCCGCCGGCGGGCCGCCGCGAGCGGGGGGCACCCGGTGAGCCCGCTGCGCATCCTGGTGGACGGCCGGGTCATGCAGGACCGCTACCACGGCATCGGCAGGTACACCTATGAGCTGCTGCGCGAGCTGAGCCTGCGCGAGGCGGAGCTCGTTGTCCTGCACAGCCCGGACATCGGCCGGCTCGACGTCCCTGAGCTGATATCCCGCCGCACGGTCCGGGCGATGCCGTCCCGGGTACCTGTGGCGTCCCCTTGGTCCCAGTGGGTGCTGATCCGGGCCGTGCGCAGCGCCCGGCCCGATGTGGTTTTCGTCCCTTATCACCTCAGCACTCCCGTCCTGGCTGGCCGGGTCCCCGTCGTCTCGGTGATCCATGACTGCGTGTTCGAGCGGGACGCCGCCGCCCACGGGCCGTCGGCCTTCTCGCTGGCGTACCGCGCGGCGACCCGGCTGGCCATCCGTTCCGCCGCCGCGCTGGCGACCCCGTCTCAGGCGGCCCGGCGCGATATCCGCCGTTTCTACGGGGCCGAAGTCCCGGCCGAGGCGGTCCTGCCGCACGGGGTGGGCGCCCAGTTCTTCTCGCGGCCAGGCAGGCCCAGGCCCGCCGGACTCGGCCTTCCCGATCGCTACATCCTGCACGTGGGGGCGCAGCGTCCGCATAAGAACCAGCGTGTCCTGGTGGAAGCCATGCCGGCGCTGCGGGCCCGCCACCCGGGTCTGGGGCTCGTTCTCGTCGGGCAGCCCGACCCCAGGTTTCCCGACGAGGTGGGAAGGCTCGTGACGGCTCTCGGCGTGTCGGATCTGGTGTGCCGCTATCCCAGCGTCGAAGACGCAGTGCTGCTTGACCTGTACGCGAATGCGGCCGTGTTCGCCTACCCCTCGCTGGTCGAGGGCTTCGGGATGCCGGTCCTCGAGGCCATGGCGGCCGGGCTCGCTGTGGTGGCGAGTGATGCCGAGGCGGTTCGGGAGGTCGCGGCCGGCGGTTCGCTGATCGTGCCCGCGCGGACGACCGCGGCCTGGATCCAGGCGCTTGACCGGGTGCTTACCGACCCTGGCGTGGGGCGAGACCTGCGCGAGCGCGGGCAGGCCATCGCCGCCAGGCACACCTGGGCGCGCTCAGCCGAGCGCACCCTGTCGTTGCTGGCCAGCGCGGCCCGGCGGGACCCGGCGGGGTCCGGGTGAACCCGGCGATCGGGGCGGGCGGCCACCTCCCGCGCTGGGTCCTGGTCCGCAGGTACGGGCTGGCGCTGGTGGTGATCCTCCTGCTCGGCCTGGCGAAATTCCTGATCGCGCAGAAGGTGATCAGCATCGTTTCGCTCACCCCGCCCGAGCGTGTGGTGGCGTCGGGCCTGCTGACCGGGCCGACTCCGGACGACGCCGATCTCGAGGAGTTTGCGGCTGACCTCCGGGTCGACGGAGTCGTCAATCTAGCCGGACCTAATGTCGCCGAGCAGGTGACAGCGGCCAGCCTGCACCAGGCCTATCTGTACCTGGCGGTGTCCCCGGGCGCGGCCCCGACGTGGTCCCAGCTGCTTTATCTGGCCCGCTTCGCGCACCGCAGCACCGAGCGGGGCGGCTGGGTGTACGTGCACGACGACGCGGGCGGGGCGCGAGCCGCGACCACCGCCGCCATGCTGCTCCTGCTGCGCGGCCAGACCTGGGCCACGGTGTCCGCGGAGATCACGCCGGCGGCGCTCCGGCTGCTGGGAGGGCACCAGCGACTGGCCCTGGAGCGGCTGAGGTCAGCCCTTGATCAGGCCGGCCGGTCACCGGCAGGCAATCCCTACGCCGCGGCTCGGCTCGAGCCGTGGTGACCTACCAAAGGAGTAGCAGGATGACACCTCAGACTGAGGCCACCGCGGACGTGGTGACGGCCCGGCCAGGCCGCCCGCTCACCATAGCCATGGCGACCAGGCGCGCGCCCACCGAGATCGGCGGGGTGGAGCGTGTCGTCGCGGGCGTGGTGAGGGAACTGGCGCGGGTCCGTCCGGCCTGGCGGGTGGACGTCATCTCGGCGTTCAGGGCAGGCAGCCGGATTGAGGGGATGGACGGGCTCGCCGACATCCTGGCCGGTTTCTGGCTGGTGTGGAAGCTGCGCGCCAGCACCGCGGATATCATTTTCGTGCACTGTCCGGAGTGCCTGTGGGGGATCCGCTGGCTGCGCAGGCGGCGCGGCGCCCCGCCGGTCATTGCCGTGTGGCACGGGGCCGGACCGGTGCCGCACCTGCGACTGCGCCGGCCCGGTCACCCGCTGGCACGGGCGCTGGCCTGGCTGCGGACGACCGGGGAACGGCGCGCCACGGCCGCTGACGGCCATGTCGCCGTGCACGTCCAGGTCGAGGACTGCGTGCGCGCTCTGTATGGCCTCAGCGCCCCCGTCACCATCATCGACAACGGCCTGGACACCACGATTCAGGAGCATCTGGACCGGCCCGCGGGTGGCCGGGTGCGGGCCGAGCGGACCGGGCTGACTGCGCTCTGGGTGGGCCAGACCGGCTATCGGAAGGGCCTCGACGTGGCCATGGCCGCGGTGGCGGAGGCCCGTGCGGACCTGCCCGGGCTGCGGCTGCGGGTCGTCGGGATCCCGGCGGGGAAGGCGACCGACGGGGTGGACTGGCTCGGGATCATTCCCCCGGACAGCATGGCCGAGGTCTACCGCGACGCCGACCTGTTCATCTTCCCGACCCGTTACGAAAGCTTCGGGCTGGTCGTGATCGAAGCCATGGCCGCCGGGCTGCCGGTCATCGTCTCCGATGTCATCGGGGCCGGAATCGTGACCGATGGCCGCAACGGCGTGGTGGTCGCCGGTCACCACCCGCCGGACTACGCCGAGGCGTTGCGGCACCTGGCCCCGCCCGCGACCAGGGCCGTGATCGCCGAAGCCAGCACCGAAGACGTCCGGCGCTTCAACGTCGAGACCACCGGAGCCGGCTACGTGGCGATCGTCGAGTCGTTCGCGGCGACCCAGTAGATCTCCGGGCGAGTCGGGACCGTGCCGTCACGGAACAATCCGGCGAACTGGGTCCGGTATCCGGCGATCCGGCTCGCATTCTCGGCCCGCCCGGAAAGCCAGGGATGCGGGACCAGGCCCGCGCGCTGGACGAAGCCCGGCTCGGGCCCGGCCGTCTGCGAGTAGGGGAAATCGCTGTAATAGACGGTCCGGATGGGCCTGCCCAGCTCGCGGGCGGCCCGGCGGGTAATCAGGTGGTCGACGTGGCGGCCGATGCCGAGCGGAGCGAAGACCACTCCGGCCTCGCTGGCCCGGGTGATCTCGCCCACCCGGGCGCTCACCTCGGCGGCCAGCCTGGCGTCGCAGGACGCGACCCGGCCGCGGGCGGCATCGAAGCGGAAGGTCGGGTAGGCCGGTCCCCTCCGGCCCCGGCGGAACAAAGCGTCCCGGAACCCCAGATGGACCGCCGCGACGCCGATTCCGGCCAGGACGTCCCTGTCCTCCGCCCGGCGCTGCGCGAAGAAGGCCTCGGCATCGACCCCGCCGAGCGCGCGCAGTTGCCTGCGGGCGGGCAGCGACCACGGCGGCGGCGCGGCCGCCGTGAACACGGTCGCCACGGTGATGAGATGCCGGGCCGCGAGATGGGCGAGCAGAGCACCGCAGGACAACACGGCGTCATCGAGATGCGGGGACATCACCACCACGGCCGAGCCGGCGCCTTTCATGTCGCGTATGAGCCGGCTCAGCCGGTCCGTGGTCACCTAGTCCCCCTTTCGCTATCCAGCCGGCGGTCGCAGCTGGCCGGTGCGGTGGTGCGTGCGGCCGATCATGTCGGCGTACCGGGAGAAGGGAATGGTTCCGTCCCACAAATGGACGTCGTGGGCCCAGTAGAAGACGGTGAATCCGCACGAGCGGGCCTGGCGGAGGGCGCTGGCCATCATGCCCGTGGCGGAGGTGCTGGTGTAGTGGGAGTTCAGGCTGTCGGGTAGTCCGTAGCCGGGGTTCTCGCCGCCCACGGCCAGCCCGTACTGGCTGGCGATGCGGGTGATCCAGCGGGTGGCTGACCAGGAGTCCATCGTGCCGGAGGTCAGCGGCACGCAGGTGTCGGTGTCCTGGCCGCAGTCATCGTCGCCTGATCGGTCGGCGACCGAGGAGATGTAGGCCATGACGTTGGTCTTGTCGCCGAGCATGGAGTAGTAGCGGTCCCAGACGGCCCCGACGCCTGTGGTCTCGATATCGGCCAGGTTCTGCTGCTCGTCTTCGGCCAGTTCACCGGGCCGGGTTCCCGATCCCGGGGTGACGGTCTGGTAGTAGCCGGTGAAGCCGAGCCTGGAGAGGGTCTGCATCTGCCAGTTGGTGACGTTGGCCAGGCCGCCGACGTACCAGTTGACCCACCGGTCGATCTGGGCCGGGGACAGGCCAGGCCGCCCGGGCCGCCAGTTCGGGTAGGGGTTGGCGGTCATGCCCGCGGCCAGTCCGGTGCCGGTCAAGGCGGCGGTGTTGAAGGCCCAGTAGGTGCCGCCGGGCGGGTAGAGCATCTCGCCGTCGCCGCCGGAGGTGAGCCGGATGGCCCAGAAGTTAGACATCGGCAGGTGCGCGGCGACCAGGGACAGGTAGGAGGCGGCGGCGGAGCGGACGGCCTGGCTGAACACGAAGTCCGCCTCGGTGGAGACGTCGCCGTTCTGGTCCACGTAGCTGCTGCCGGGCCGGGAGAACACCCATGACGGCGGGTTCTGCAGGCCCAGGCCGAGGGTGACGCGCTGCCCGGCGGCCTGGTAGGCCTGCAGGCAGGACTTCATGGTGGCCAGGTAGGAGGCGGACACGATGCCGGGACGTGGTTCGAAGCTGGCCCAGTTCAGCTCGAGCATGGCCATGGTGATCCCGGCCTGGGCCTCGATCCAGGCGGTGCTGGCCTGGGTGTCCAGGGTTCCGTAGATCAGGGCTGAGTCGGTGGCCATAGCGACTTATTGTAATCGACGTACTACCTGTTGCTACTGTCCGGGTGGGGTGACGCCAGTCAGTCGTCGTGGTCGTCGGTGTGGCGTGCGGAGAAGGCGGCGGCTTGGGTGCGGCGCTGCATGCCGAGCTTGGTCAGCAGGGAGGACACGTAGTTCTTCACGGTCTTTTCGGCCAGGAACATGTGCTGGGCGATCTGGCGGTTGGTCATTCCCTCGCCGATCAGCTCGAGGACCCGTTTTTCCTGCTCGGTCAGGGCCGCGACCGGGTCGACGGTGCTGGCGCGCTGGCGCAGCCGGGCCATGACCTGCTGTGATGCCTGGGGGTCGAGGATCGACTGGCCGACGGCGACCGCGCGCAGGGCGCTGACCAGGTCGGTGCCGCAGGTCTGTTTCGATACGTAGCCCGCGGCGCCGGCGATGATCGCGCCCATGAGCGCCTGCTCGTCGTTGTAGCCGGTGAGCATCAGGCACGCGGTCTGCGGCAGCGCGGAGCGGATTTCCCGGCAGACCGAGATGCCGCTCCCGTCGGGCAGCCGCACGTCGAGGACCGCCACGTCCGGGCGCAGGGCGGGTATCCGGGCCAGGGCCGCTGACGCGGTTTCCGCCTCCCCGACCACGTCGATGCCGGGTTCGCCTGCGAGCAGGGCCCGGATGCCGCGGCGGAAGATCTCGTGGTCATCGACGAGGAAAACGCCGATCCTGCCCGGCTTCCTGGTGTACTCGTTCATCCGTCCCCGTTCCCTGCTGTCCGTCGCTATTTATTGTTACTAAGTCCTGGCGGCGAAGGTCGCGGTCGCTGATGATGGCCGGTAGCTGGTGCTTCCTGGGTAACTGGCCCGGATGCTGTCGTTGTCCTGTTCGGCCAGGAGGGTCTGGGGGCCGGTGAGCACGCAGGTGGCTACGCCGCGGGTGCTGGTGTGCGGGGTGCACAGGCGGGTGTGCCCGGTGCTGAACGATACGGGCTGGCCGCTGAGCGGGCGGCCGGACGCGGTCAGCGTCGCGGTGAGGGTGAATGCCTGTTGCGGGCTGAGGCCGGTGCTCGCGGTCAGCGCGGTCGGGGCCCGGGTGACGGTCTGGGTGAGCAGGCCGGCGGAGGTGGCGTAACTGGCGTCGCCGGGGTAGACGGCGGTGACTGTATCGCGGCCGGCCGGCCGGGCCCTGGTGGTGCAGGCGGCCTGGTGGGTGCGGCCGCTGACCTGGGTCAGGGACACGGCGCGGCACAGCACCCTGGAGCCGCTGCTGAACGTTATCGTGCCGCCGTAGGCCGGGCCGACCGTCGCGGTGAAGGTGACGTTCTGGCCGGCCGGACTCGGGTTCCGTGACGAGGTCACCGTCGTGACGGGAGCTGGCAGGGCCGCGCTGATCACGGACACGGTGCTGGCGTTCCCGTTGGTCACGTAGGCGGTGCGGGCAGCGGGGTCCACCGCCACCCCGTCCGGGCCACTGCCCACGCCGATGGTGGCGGTTACGGTGTAGCCGCCCGCCGCCGAGGCGGGCCACGCGGTGGCCGCGCAGGCCGCCAGCGGCAGGGCGGCGGCAGCGGCCACCGCGGCCGCCGGGCGCCAGCGGGCCGAGGTGCCGCCGCGATGACCGGCGACGACGTGATGACTCCCCCGTGTGCGCATAGACCTGTCCCCCCTTATTGCGGCTGCTGGTAACCAGCAGCTAGAACCCGGCCTCCGTCCCTCAGGATCGGGGTTCTGCGGCTATGGCCTCGCCGCGGGCGGAGGTGAGCAGCTGGCGGACTCGGCTCATCGCCTGTTCGGCCGCTGCGAGCTGGCCGAGGCTAGCCAGGCGCTGGGCCTGCAGCAGCTGGTCTTCGAGCTGGGCTAGCTGCGCCCGTCGCTCGACCTCGTCCAGGGCGCGCAGGATGACTGTGGGCAGGCGCGCGGGCCGGTCCTTCAGGACGTAATCGGTGGCGCCCTGCTTGATGAGCTCGACCGCTGCTTCGTCGCCGAGCACACCGGACCAGATGATGAACGGTATGTCCGGATAGTGTTCCTGAACGATCATGAGAGCCTCCTGGCCGGTGAAGCCGGGCAAGTGATAGTCGGACAGGATGACGTCTGGCCGGAAGGCGGCCAGCTGCTCGACAAACAACGCCCTGGTCTCGACGACGACGGCGGTAAGGCTAAGGCCCGCGCTGGTCAGGAGGCGCTGGGCCAGCTCGGCATCCCAGGCTTCGTCCTCCAGGATCAGGATGCGCGCGCGGCGTCCCGCTGAGCCCGCCTCGCCTGCGGTCACGGCGTTCGCCTGGGCCGGAACGGTGATGGTCTCCGGCTGGCCCGTCTCCGGCTGGTCACGCTGATTCTCGCCGCTCATGGATGCCCTACCTCAATCCGATTCCGGCCCGCGGCCGGGTACAGGCTCATTCATGAGCAGCCAGAACACGCCGAGGGCGTTGACCGCCTCGGTGAAGTCGGAGAACTTTACCGGCTTTCGCACATACGCATTGGCGCCGTTGCGGTAGCTGTCCAGGATGTCCTCTTCCAGTTTGGAGCTGGTCAAGACGACCACCGGGATCATCTGCGTCCGCTCGTCGGCCCGCATCTTGCGCAGAACCTCAAGGCCACCGATCTTCGGGAGATTCAGGTCGAGCAGAATGAGAGCCGGATGCGGCTTGCGGTCGCCGTCGTCGCCGGGGAAGAGGTACGCCAGAGCCTCGGCGCCGTCCCGCATCACGATGACCTCGTTGCGGACCTTGCTCTTCTTGAAGGCCCGGAGGGTCAGCGCCTCGTCGTCTGGATTGTCCTCTACCAGCAAGATAGTCGGTGGTTTCATGCGCTTTGCTTCCCGTCCAAGGTGAAGTAGAAAGTCGCGCCCGCTCCGACGGCGCCCTCGGCCCAGACATGGCCACCGTGGAGTTCCACGATCTGCCGCACGGCGGCCAGGCCGGTGCCGGTGCCGGTGCCGGGAAAGTCGCGGGCCGCATGCAGCCGCTGGAACGGCTGGAACAGCTTGCCCGCATAGGCGGAATCGAAGCCGGCGCCGTTGTCGCGCACGTAACAGCACACGGCGGCGTCCCCGCTCGGTGCCATCCCGAACTCGATCGACGCATCGTCCCGGCCGGAGGTGAACTTCCAGGCGTTGTCCAGCAGGTTTTGCAGCACCGTACGGATAAGCCGACTGTCCGCCAGGGCCTGGACTGGTTTGGCGATGACGAAACAGACGTGCCGGCCCGGTTCCCCGCGCTGGAGCTCCTCGGCGATCCGGGCAACCACCCCGCCGAGATCAACCGGGTGCAGCTGCAACTCGGCCCGCGAGATGCGCGAATGCTGCAACAGGTAATCGATCAGCTGCCCCATCTGCTTGCTGACGGCGACGATCCGCTCGGCGTATCCGCGGCCTTCCTCTCCGAGAACCTCCCCGTACTCCTCAAGCAGGACCCCGCTGTAACCACTGAGTGCCCGCAGCGGGGCCCGCAAGTCGTGGGAGACCGAATAGATGAAACTCTCGAGGCTCTGGCTGGAGCGCTCGAGCTCCTTCACCCGAAGCTGGGCGGTGACGTCTCGGATGGCTGCGGTGAAGAGAATGCCTTCACTGGTGTCGATCGCGGACAAGGCGATCTCGGCCGGGAAGGTGCTGGCATCGCGGCGGCGCCCGGCGAGCGGCAGGCCCGCGCCCATCGGCCGGTGCCGCGGGTCAGCGGCGTACCCGGCCCGGTATCCCCGGTGCACCGCGCGGGCCGCCTCAGGAACCAGGATCTCGACCAGCTGGCCGATAAGTTCCTCGCGCTTGTAGCCGAACAGCCGTTCCGCCTGGGCGTTGACCAGGACGACCCGGCCGTCGGCGGCGATGCACACCATCGCGTCAGGAGCCGCCTCCAGGAGCGCGACGAACGTGCCATCGGAGAGCGGCGCCAGCGATACGGACGGTGTCACAGTTTGTATTGTACCAGTAACTTAAAGTGGCGATGGAAGGGATGATCATCCTCGGGCCGGCCCGCGTCCGCCTTTGAGCTAGCGCGGATCATGGTGTCTTCTTCGCGTTCAGGGTGAAGTAGAAGGTGGCGCCGCGGTCCACGGCGCCTTCGGCCCAGGCGCGCCCGCCGTGCCGTTTGACGATCCGCTGGACGCTGGCCAGGCCGATGCCGGTGCCGGGAAAGTCGGTAACCGCGTGGAGCCGCTGGAACGGCTGGAACAGCTTGCCGGTAAAGGCAGGATCGAAGCCGGCCCCGTTGTCGCGCACATAGCAGCAGACTCTGGCGTCCCCGGCGGCGGTGGTGCCGAACTCGATGGTGGCACCCTCGCGCTTGGCGGTAAACTTCCACGCGTTTTCGACGAGGTTCTGTACCACGGTGCGGATGAGGGTGCGATCCGCGGTTACCCGGACCCCGTCGTGGATGGCGAAGCGGACCCGGCGGCCGGGCTCGCGGGCTTGTAGTTCAGCGGCGATGTCGGCGACCTCCGCGCTGAGATCGACCGGTCCGAGGCTCATTTCCGCGCGCGATACCCGGGCCAGGAGCAGCAGGTCATCGATGAGCGCGCCCATCCGCTCGCTGGCCGCCTGGATCCTCTCGACGAACCCGAGGCCGGCTTCGTCGAGACGGTCGCCGTAGTCCTCCACCAGCGCTTCGCTGTACCCGCTCAACGCCCGCAGCGGGGAGCGCAGGTCATGGGCGACCGAGTAGGTGAACGCCTCGAGGTTCTTGTTTGCCACCACCAGCTCAGCCGTACGCTGCTCGACCCTGGCCTCGAGCTCCGCGTTGAGCGTCCGGATCTCGGCCTGGGCTTCGCTTAGGTCCTCGAGGATGTTGAGGCCCGCCTTGACCGCGGCCTCGGCCCTGAGGCGGTCGGTGGTCGAGTCCTCGAGGATGTTGAGGACGGCGAGCTGCGTGTCCCTGAGCTGTTGCCCCTCCTCGGCGAAGTCCTCGAGGAGGTTGAGGGTGACTTGGGCCTGATCCGCGGAACTCAGCTGATCACCCGGGACCGTTCCGGCCGGTTTGACCGCGCTCATCCGTCATTTACCTCCGGCCGCGGCTCGCAGGTCTTCGATCTCCTTCTTGAGCTCGATCATGCGCAGCTCCCGTCCGACGGTGAGCTTCTGGAAGCGCTCGAGCTCGGCGAGCCTGTCGAGTTCCCGTGCTCGCTGTTTCGCTACTTCACTCTCAGCCCGCTTCTGGGCGGTGACGTCGCGGGCGGCGGCGAACACGCCGAGCACCTCGCCGCCCGCGTCGTTGTACACCGAGGCGTTGTAGAGCACGTCGGTCAGGCCGCCGCCGGTGTGCCGGATGGTCAGCGGGTAGTCGGTGACGAAGCCCTGCGCGAAAACCTGGC
>Ga0209839_10001363_pt1 | contig 12558 bp, 8 predicted proteins | sample OrgsoiDNA2013050_FD_185800 | JGI IMG/M metagenome (GOLD analysis project Ga0209839, IMG submission 185800) | Permafrost soil microbial communities from the Arctic, to analyse light accelerated degradation of dissolved organic matter (DOM) -... | ecosystem: Environmental > Terrestrial > Soil >... | reverse complement strand
GATGAGCACCACGGCGAGCCTGCCGCCAGTCTGTCCCTGCCGCCAGTACCGGTACAGCGCACCCGGAGTCGCCACCACGTTGTAAAGCAGGTTGGTCGGCGTGACGGCCGGGCTGGGGGTGCCCAGGACGCTGACCTGGAACGGCAGTAGCAGCACCGCGCCGGAGATTCCCGCAGGCGTGGCCAGGACCGCTACGACATACGCGGCCACCAGGGCGACGATCTCTGTCCAGCCGGTCCCGAGCATCCGGCCACGGTACCCGACCATCCCGATAGGGTTATGCGGGAGTGCTCAGCACTGTGCTCCTGGCTGACCTGCGCAGCCGCAACGACTTCCCGGCCCACACCCGCCGCCCTTCGATGACCGCCCAGCCGGCTCAGCGCAGAAAGGGCTCTCTTGGTCAGCCGCTGCCCCGCAGGACGGGGCGCAGCGCGTCGAGGGTGGCAGGGTCGTCGATGGTGGAGGGCACGAGTTCGTCGTTGTTGCCGTCGGCGATGCCGCGCATGGTCTTGCGCAGGATCTTGCCCGAACGAGTCTTCGGTAGTCCCGCCACGACGTCGACCCTGCGCAGCGAGGCGACTGCGCCGATCCGAGCGCGGACTAGGCCGACCAGCTCGGCGCTCAGTACGTCGGGGCTGGTCTCGATGCCCGCTTTGAGTACTACGAATCCGCGCGGGATCTGGCCTTTGAGCGGGTCATTGACGCCGATGACCGCGCATTCGGCGACGGCGGGATGACTGGCGAGTATCTCCTCCATCTCCCCGGTTGAGAGCCGGTGCCCGGCGACATTGATGACGTCGTCGGTACGGCCCATCACGTAGACATATCCATCCCTGTCGCGGAATCCGCCGTCCCCCGTAATGTAGGCGCCGGGGTACTGCACCAGGTAGGACTCGATGAACCGCTGGTCGTCACCCCACAGGGTGGTCAGGCATCCCGGTGGCAGCGGCAGCCGCAGCACGATCTCCCCGGTGGTGCCTGGCGGGACGTCGGCGCCGCTGACCGGGTCGACGATGTGCAAGTCGTAGCCAGGTACCGGCACGCTCGGCGAGCCCGGCTTGGTGGGCAGCGGGTCAAGTCCCATCAGGTCGGCCGCGATCGGCCAGCCGGTCTCAGTCTGCCACCAGTGGTCGATCACCGGGATGCCGAGCAGCTCGCCTGCCCACCGGTAGGTTTCCGGATCGAGCCGCTCGCCCGCCATGAACAGGTATCGGAGGCCAGACAGATCGTACTTTCTGGCAAAATCACCAGCCGGGTCTTCCTTCTTGATCGCGCGGAAGGCGGTGGGCGCGGTGAACATCGCCTTAACCCCGTGCTCGGCGATCACCCGCCAGAACGCCCCGGGGTCCGGGGTGCCGACCGGCTTGCCCTCATACAGCACCGTGGTGCAGCCCGCCAGCAGCGGAGCGTAGACGATGTAGGAATGCCCGACAACCCAGCCAAGGTCGGACGCGGCCCAGAAGACCTCGCCGGGCTTGGTGTCGTAGATGTTGTCCATGCTCCAGCGCAGCGCGACGGCGTGGCCCCCGTTGTCGCGGACAACCCCCTTCGGCTTCGCGGTAGTGCCAGACGTGTACAGGATGTAGAGCGGGTCAGTGGCCGCGACCGGGACGCAGTCGGCGGGCTCGGCGGCCGCCATCGCGTCCTGCCAGTCCAGGTCACGGCCCTCGGTCAGCGCCGCCGCTGCCTGCGGCCGCTGCAGGATGACGCACCGGCCCGGCTTCCTGGACGATAGCTCGATCGCCTTGTCCAGGATCGGCTTGTACTCCAGCACCCGACTGACCTCGATGCCGCAGGAAGCCGACACGACGACCTTGGGCGCCGCATCGTCGATGCGGGCGGCCAGTTCGGGCGCGGCGAAGCCACCGAACACGACCGAGTGCACGGCGCCGAGACGCGCGCAGGCGAGCATCGCGACCACTGTCTCGGGAATCATCGGCATGTATATGACCACGCGGTCGCCAGCGCCTGTGCCGAGCCTGCGCAGCACGCCTGCGAACCGCGCGACCTCATCGAGGAGCTGCCGGTAGGTCAGCTTCCGGCTGGTACTGGTGACCGGGCTGTCGTAGATCAGGGCAGCCTGGTCGCCGCGGCCGTCGTTCACATGCCGGTCCAAGGCGTTGAAGCAGGTGTTCAGCGTGCCGTCGGCGAACCAGCGGTAAAACGGGGGGTTGGACTTGTCCAGCACGACCGTCGGTTGGCGGTACCAGTCGATTCCGCTCGCTGCCGCGCTCCAGAAACGCTCGGGGTCGGTGAGGCTCTGCTGGAACGCTTCAGCGTAACAGCCCATGGTTGTTGTCCTCCTTGACTAGGAACGGGCTCCGTTGATCAGGCGTCCGGTGCTTACTTCTTGGTGAGCGAGCCGAGCGGCATCCTGGTCGATGAAAGCCATGTGATTTCTCCACAAATACGGATCGGATGCGGTGAGCATGCGCTTCCGGAGCGCTCGCGCGGAAAGGCCATAAGTCCTGAACAGGCCGTGCCAGAAGTAAGTCGTGCTCATCCCAGAGCCCGAGCGGATGGTGGAGTGACCGCCGCACCCCAAGGAAGGCAGCTACGAGCAAGGACGGAAGAGGACCGGGATGACGCAGTTCAGGCGCCAGTTCCGCTAACGGATTTGCTAACGGGACCGAGCGGGTCAGGGAGACACGACGGAGAGCGAGAGACGGCCACCAGGTTCACGTCCTGGTCAGTGAGACGGGCGGTCACGCCTGAGACGTGGAAGACATGCGTCGTATGTCTCATAACCCAGCGATGACAGCCCGCGCGGCACCAGCTCCGGCTGGTCGCTCGCTTGCTTTACTGCGCCGGTCATCGCGGGCTCTGTCCGCAGCCCAGCATCCATGTTCGGGCATTACTGCAGGCCACAGGGCTGTGTTCACTGCGGAATCTTCGACCTTTGGTAGGCCGAAGACCCGGGTGATCTGCTGCGACTCGATGAGGTCCAGGAGCGCGGCCGGGTCGAGGCCGCGCAGCACGTAGGTGGTGGCGCCGACCAGGATCGCCGGCGTGCAGAACGCGTTGAGCTGCGCGGTATGAAACATCGGCATCATGGCCGCGAACCGGTCCGACGAGCTCCACTGCGAGTCGAGCGCGGCCGACATGGACTCCAGGTAGACCGCGGCGTGCGAGGCGACCACGCCCTTGGGGAACGAGGTCGTGCCCGAGGTGTACAGATAGCTGAGCGCGTCCCGGTCGTCCACGAAGACCTCGACGTCGCTCGCATCCGTGCTGAGGGCCCCCGTGCTGGCCACCTCAGCCAGGGTGGCCCAGGACCGGTCGGCGGGCTCGGCCTCGTACGCCGGCCCCGTGCTGTCGAGCGCCGTGCCCGGGGCGACGAACACGTCCGTGACGTCGGCCGCCTTCGCGATGGCGTCGCGCAGGGCAGGCAGCAGCTGCGACTCGACCACCAGGCCGCGGGACCGCGAGTGGCTCAGAACGTAGGCCACCTCGTCCGGGCGCCAGCCCAGGTTGACGGGCACGCAGACCAGGCCGAGCCGGGCGCAGGCGTAGTAGACGGCCAGGAACTCGGCGCTGTTTCCCGAGGCCAGCCCGAGGGCGTCGCCGCGCGAGTAGCCGCGCGAGGACAGCCCGCGGGCGAGCCGGCTGACCCACCCGTGGAACTCGGCGTAGGTCCAGCGGCGCGAGCCGTCCACGATGGCCAGCTGCGTAGGCCGCGCGGCCGCCGCCCCGGGTCAGCGAGTCACCGACGTTGATGCGCTGGATGAGGTTGCGCGCGAGGTCCACGGTGGCCGCCGGCCGGTCAGCCGCGGCGGGTGGCGAGGAACACCGGGATGAGGCGGTCGGTCTTCACCTGGTAATCGGCGTACGGCGGGAATGCCGCGACGGCGCGCTGCCACCAGGTTGCCCGCTCCTCGCCGGTCAGCTCGCGGACCGTCACGTCGAACGGCTCGGGGCCATCCTGGATCATGACGGCGTCCGGGTCGGCCTGGAGGTTGTAGTACCAGACCGGGTGGGCGGGCGCCCCGCCCTTGGAGGCGACCAGCAGGTACTCGCCGTCGTGCTCCACGCGCATGAGCGGCGTCTTGCGCAGCTTGCCGCTCTTATTGCCGCGGCTGGTGACGATGATCACGGGAAGCCCGGTGTCGCGGAGCGTATTGGCCTTCTGGCCGCCAGAGGACTCGTAAGCCTCCACCTGATCGCGGACCCACTGGGCGGTGCTGGGGACGTACTCGCCTTCGAGACTCATGAGCAAACAATATGCCGCCCGCTCTGGCCGGGCCGGGCCAGCCTGATGGTCCCGGCCAGGTACGCCATCGCGGGGGCCGCCATCATAGGGACGGGGCGACCGGAGGGAGCGCGATGGCCGAGGTGATCAGCAGCGCGGCCAATCCGCTGATCAAGCGGGTCAGGCTGCTGGCTGACCGCAAGCACCGGCGTCGTGAGGGCGCGTTCGTGGTCCAGGGCATCCAGCCGGTCTGGCAGGCGGTCGAGGCCGGTGCCGACATCGAGACGCTGATCGTGGCTCCCGACCTGCTGCGGCCGCCGGCGGCCACGGCGATGGTCATCAGGCAGGAGGCGCAGGGCATGCCGGTGGCCAGGGTCAGCGGTGCCCTCTTCGCCCGGATCGCCGGCCGGGACGGCCCGGCCGGGCTGGCGGCCATCGTCCGCGCCCGGCCCCGGCCGCTGTCCGGGCTCACCGTCACCCCGGGGTCGCTCTTCGTCGCCCTGCACGACGCCGGCAATCCCGGCAACCTGGGCACCATCATCCGCACGGCCAGCGCGGCGGCGGCCGCTGGCGTGATCCTGGTCGGCCAGACCACCGACCCCTATGACCCGGCCGCCGTGAAGGCCAGCATGGGGGCGCTGTTCGCCGTCCCGGTGGCCAGCGCGGCGACGGCGGAGGAGTTCCTGGACTGGGCGGCCGCCCGGGAGATCACGGTCGCCGCGGCGACCGCCCGGGCCGATCGCTCGTGCTGGGACATCGACTTCCCGCTGCCGCTGGCGGTCCTGCTGGGCAGCGAGGGCGCCGGCCTGCCCGCGGCGGTGCTGGACCGCGTCGGGTCCGGCGCCGGGCGGCCCGGGGCCGGACTGCGCGTGCGCATCCCCATGGCCGGGACGGCCGAGTCGCTGAACCTGGCGGTCGCCGCCGGGGTCCTGCTCTATGAGGTGCGCCGCCGGACCGGCCTCCCCGGCGACGACGGGCCGCCGGCCGGCCAGGCCGGCCTCTAGACCTGGCGAGCTCGGCCGGAAAAGATCAGGATTATCACCGGCGCTACCGCGCGGTGGCAGACGAGGAGGCAGCGCAGGATGACAGGCCTGAAGGCGGAAATTGACCCGGCCGAGGTCGGGTTCGACCCGGCGCGGCTGGACCGGATCGACCGGCACTTCGCGCGCTACGTGGACGACGGGCGGCTGGCGGGCTGGCTGGTCACGGTCAGCAGGCACGGGAAGCTCGCGCACGTGTCCGCCTACGGCGCGCGGGACATCGAGGCCGGCCAGCCCGTGGAAAGTGACACGCTGTGGCGGATCTACTCGATGACCAAGCCGGTCACCTCGGTCGCCGCGATGATGTTGTACGAGGAGGGCGGCTTCGAGCTGACCGATCCGGTCAGCACGTACATCCCGTCCTTCGGCAGCGTCCGGGTCTTCGCCGGGGGGTCGGACATCAAGCCGGTCACCATCCCGGCCACCGAGCCGGTCCGGATCTGGCACCTGCTGACGCACACGTCCGGCCTGACTTACGGCTTCCACCGGTCGCACCCGGTCGACGCGATCTACCGGGCCCAGGGCTTCGAGTGGGCCAGCCCGCGCGGCGTGGACCTGGCCGGATGCTGCGACGAGTTCGCTGGCATGCCGCTGCTCTTCCAGCCCGGCGCCGAGTGGAACTACTCGGTGTCGACCGACGTGCTCGGCCGGGTAGTAGAGGTCGTCTCCGGCCAGCGCCTGGACGAATTCCTGGCCAGCCGGGTGCTGGGCCCGCTGGGCATGACCGATACGGCCTTCTGGGCTCGCCCCGAGCAGGCGGCCCGGCTGGCGGCGCTCTATACCCGTGGTCCCGACGGCCGGGCTAGCCGCGCGGACGCCTTCGGCAATGCCTTCCTCAAGGAGCCGGTCTATCTCAGCGGCGGCGGCGGCCTGGTGTCCTCCGCCGCCGACTACCACCGCTTTACCGAGATGCTGCTGGACCGGCCGGACAGCCCGGCCGGCGAGCTGGACGGCACCCGGCTGCTGGGCCCGCGGACCGTCGCCTACATGACCCGCAATCACCTGCCGGGCGGCGCGGACCTGGAGACCTTCGGGCGCCCCCTGTTCGCTGAGGCGCCGCTGCGGGGCACCGGCTTCGGGCTGGGGTTCGCCGTGGTCACCGATCCGGCGGCGGGCAGGACGCTCACCTCCGCCGGGGAGTTCTCCTGGGGCGGCGCGGCCAGCACCGCCTTCTTCGTCGACCCGGCCGAGCAGCTGACCGTGAGCTTCTTCACCCAGCTGCTGCCCTCCAGCACGTATCCGCTCCGCTCCCAGCTGCGCCAGCTGGTGTACCAGGCACTGGTGAGCTGAGCGGCAGCGGCCGCGGAGCATGGATGCCGCCCTGGTCCCGCGGAGGGAGGGGGACCAGGGCGGCGGCTGGGCCCCGGCAGAACGGGGGGCTGCCGGGGCGGTCGGTGGGTCAGGCCATGTGCCGGGCGATGGACGAGACCAGCTGAGCTGCCTGCGCCTCCCACTTGGCGTAGGCGTACGGGAAGCCGGAGACCTGGACGGCCTGGGCGTTCTGCCACAGCGGCTGGGTGGCCCAGCCCGGGTCGGCCTGCTGGTGGGCGTGCAGGGCGTTCAGGAACGCGTCCGCGGCGTAGACCGGGTCGGTCACCTGCGCCGGGGTGCCCCACCCGGCCGACGGACGCTGCTGGAACAGGCCCTGCGAGTCGCGGTCGCCGTAGTGCAGGTTCACCAGGGTTGACTCCTGCATGGCCGTGGCCACGGCGATGACGGCCGACCGCAGGCCCATGTGCCTGGCCAGGGCCTGGCGCACGATCGTGGTGGCGTTGGCCATCCGGTCCGCGGTGATGGGCATGTAGGCCTGCGGTCCGCTCACCGGGCTCGGCTGGAGCTGGTCGAACGCGGGGAGCTGGCCGGGAGCCGCCTCGGGGTAGGTCTGGGCGGCCAGCGCCTGCGAGACCTGTGCCCAGCTCATGGGGCTGTCGGCCTTGCGCACGACATGCACGGAGGCCCGGCTGGCCTGGTGCCGGACGGCGGTCGCGTGCGACCCGGTCGTCGGCGCGGCATGCGCCGCGGTGGGCGTGGTCTTAGGCCTGGTGTCCTGGTGCCCGGTGGCCTGGTGCCCCGTGGGCTTGCGGGCCGTGGGCTTGCGGGCAGCGCTCGGGTGCGCCGTGGTCTGGTGACCCGTGATCGTGACCGGCCCGGCGGCCTGGCCGGCGGCGTCGCCGACGTTCAGGTGATGAGCCGCGCTGGCGATTCCCGGCGCGGGTGATGCGGATGATGTCGCAGCGGCGACCGTCGCGGTGCCCAGGCCCGTCAGGGCCAGCGCGGTTCCCGCGTAGGCCAGCGTCTTGCCGCGGCCGCTTACGATGTCATGGAGGGCAGTGCGGAGCAAGAGGGGTCCTTCCCTGTCGTTCCTCGCCGCCCGGCCGGGCTTTCTGCCGCAGGCCGGGGATGAGCCGCCAATCGTTTGCAGGCGGGCTCGCACGCACGCCGTGGCGTGCGCTTCGCGGGTTCAGGGCGGGCCGACAGGCGAGCAGCGCGGGTACGCCGCCGCTGTGGCCGCAGGCGCGGAAACCAGTCGCCCATCGTGACCGATGGAGGGTGGTCCCCGGCGAGGATCGCACGTATAACACGCAGGTCAGCCCGTTGTAATCCATCAGGCGCCCGTTATGACCTATGTCACTATGAGTAATCAAATGGAATAAAACGGGCAGAATTCGCTAACCCCTAGCAAGCTGAGGCTTGCGGGCAGTGATCGGGGGACGGCCCCTGGGGGCGCCGGGCAGGTAGGGCTGGCCGGATGGAAGGGGCAGAGGACAGCAGAGCGGGCCCAGTCCGCTGGGGACTGGGCCCGCTCAGGGTCTGCGGGGTCTCGGCCGGGATGGGGGGCCGGCGGCCGGGGGGCTAGGCGTTCGCCGACCAGTTGCCGGGTGCGGGCTGGTACAGGGGAGCGGAGCCGCTCGGCGCCGGCAGCGCCGACGGGCTGACGAACGTGCTGCCGCCGGGGCCGGCCTCCACGGCCTGGTGCAGCGCGCTGCCGCCGAGGTACCGCGGCCAGGCCAGGAACCACTGGGTCCAGCCGTTGTCCCACACGCCGGCCCGGGGGCTGCCCGTCACCGTCACCGGATCGCCGGGAACCTCCATCTTGTAGTAGGCCTCGGCGTCGGCCGGCGCAAGGTTCACGCAGCCGTGGCTGACGTTCGTGAAGCCCTGCTGGCCCACCGACCAGTACGCGTCGTGCAGGTAGTCACCGGACCAGGTGAACCGGACCGACCAGGGCACCTCGAGCTGATAGCCGGGGCCCTTCATCAGCACCGGGTTGCCCTTCTCGATGGTCAGGTAGGTGCCGTTGGGCGTGTTGTCGCCCGGCTTGCCGGAACTGATCGGCCAGCGGACGTAGAACTTCCCGTCGCGATAGAGGTCCAGGTGATGGGTGGCCGTGCTGGCGACCACGATGAGCGAGCCGCCGATGTCGAACGACTGGGTCAGCGTGTGATACCCGTACAGCCCGGGTGCGGCCTCGACTCCGTTCAGGTGCGCGGTGAAGGACACCCTGGTGTGCGCGGGCCAGTACCCGCGCGGCCGGAAGTTGAGCTTCTGGTCGCCGTCCCAGGACCAGGCCCCGACGACCGGCTTGGACGTGCTCAGCTGCAGGGACCGCTCGACGGCCGCCTTGTTCACGATCGGCTGGCTGAACGTCAGCAGGATCGGCATGCCCACGCCGTAGGTCTGCCCGGATCCCTCGAAGATCATCGTCTGGAACGTGCGGGCGGGGGTCAGGGTGGTGAACCTGCTCGTCTGGATCACCGGCTTGTCGCCGGCGGCGGTCGCGCTGGCCGTCACCGTGTAGGTCGCGGCGACGCCCAGGGTCCGGGTGCTGCGCCAGGAGGTACCGGCCGCGTTCAGCTGGCCGCTCACCGGGCCGGCGCCCGAGCTGACGGAGACGTGGGTGAGCTTGCCGCGGGCCGCCGTGACCGTGATGCCCTGGCCGGGCTGGACGTTCTTGCTCCCGTTGGCCGGGCTGATGGTCAGCTGCGCGCCAGCGGCCCGGCTGGCGGCCGGGCTACTCGTGCCGTGGCCCGTGCCGGAACCGCCGCTGCCCGCGCTGCCGGAGCTACCGCCGCCGCCGCCGGAGCAGGCGGCCGTCAGCATGGCGGCGGTCGCGCAGCTGGCGATGGCAGCCAGCGATCGGCGCCGGCGCGGGCCTGGTGCGCCAGCGCCGCGGGACCGGGTACTCACGGGCACGGTAGACCTCCAAGGGTTGTGACGGCGGCGGACCCGGATCGGTTGCCGATATCGCCGACTTTCCGGCCAGGACGTGGCAGCGCGGGCACTCCGCTGCACGCCGGCCGGCTACGGCTCTCCGGCGGCTGCCTCATGGCCCGGCTGCCCATCCGGCACTCCCGGTACGGGAGCGGACGTGCCCGGTGCGCGGCCGCCGGTCCAGAGTATGCGGATCTGTGCATCTCCCGGGCCCGAAGCCGGCTGGACCCCGCCGCGGCGCAGGCGGCGGCCTAGCCCGAACGCCGCGGCCAGAACGACGATGGCCAGCGCCGTCAGCGGTACGTAGTCGCCGAGCCGGTCGAAGGGCGTCCGGGCCGATGCGGGCGGCAGCCTGACCGGGACCACCACGGCACCTCGGTCGCCCGGCCCGGCCCAGGCCAGCAGCCGTCCCCGCGGATCGAACGCGGCCGAGTCGCCGGTCAGCGCCGCCTGCACGACCGGCCTGCCGGTCTCCGCCGCGCGCAGGGCCCCGAGCGAGGCATGCTGCTCCAGCGCCCAGCTGCGCTGGAAGGTGGAGTCCGATGTCTGGTAGATGATCACCTGGGCGCCATGGTCGGCGTCGTACCGGGACATGTCAGGGAAGGCCGACTCGAAGCAGATCAGGACGCCGACAGACAGCCGGCGGCCGCCGCGCAGGGTGGCCTGCAGCACGTGCGCGCCGTTCCCGGTGGCCATGTTCTGCGGTGCGGCCCGGCTGATCGCGGCCAGCCAGCCGAGCTCGGCCCGGAAGGGAATGTATTCCCCGAACGGCACGAGCCGGGACTTGACGTAGTCCCCGTCGATGCCGTTAGCACCGATCAGTACGGCCACCTTTGATTTTGTCCCGGCCTGGTCCTGGGCGTCCTGGCTGGCCAGGATCTGCGTCCCGACCGAGGCCGACAGGACCTGCAGTCGCTGGCGCAGCCGCGGGCTGGTGCCCAGGTCGAAGCCCACGCTGCTCTCGCCCCAGACGATCAGGTCCGCGCTCCGGGCCGCCGCCGCGGTCAGCCGCTCGCTGGCGGCTACCCGCGGCCCGGGCGCGCGGTGCAGGCCAGGCTGCACGAGCGCGATGGTCACCCGCCGGGGCGCGGGGCTCGGTGCGGTCAGCGCGAAGGCGGCCGGTCCGGCCGCCACGGCCAGCAGCGCCCCGCAGCAGCCGACCAGCCGCGGCGCGAGACCCCGGGCGACCATGGCGATCACGACGCCGGTGTTGGCGGCGACCAGCGCGAAGGTCACCAGCCAGACACCGCCGACGGCGGCCAGCGCCAGCACGGCCGGGTGCTGCCACTGGCTGACGCCCAGCACGGCCCACGGGCCGCCGAATCCCTGCCACGATCGCAGCCACTCGGTCACCAGCCAGGCGCTCGGCACGATCATCAGCGCGGCCGCCGCGCCTCGCCAGGTCACCGGCGGCCGCAGGGTCGACCAGGCGGCCAGCCCCACCCCGCCCCACAACGCGCCGAGCACGATCGCCACGAGCAGCAGGCCGGGGCCGAGGTTGGGCGCCAGCCAGTACATGGCAGCCAGCAGGTAGCCCGTGCCGAACCACCAGCCGCGCACGGCCGCCTCCCGCCGCGCGGGGGCGGCGAGCATCAGCAGCAGGCCGGGAACCAGGCCGACCCAGGCCAGCAGCTCCAGGTTCGGGGCCGGAAAGGCCAGGACCAGGACGGCCCCCGCCACCAGGACGGCGTACCGGGCCGGCTGCGTCAGTGCGCGCCGCAGTCCTGCCCGGTATCGGTGTGCCACAGCTCTATTCTGCGGCCCGGCTCCGGGGCGCCGGGCCCTGGCCGGCGCCGGGCGGCGCCGGGCCCGGCCGCCGGGACCGCCGGACGAGGGCGGCGGCGATCAGCCAGGCCAGGGCCGCGATGGTAGCTCCGGTGATGACGCCCTCGGGCCAGCCGCCGAGCCGGTCCGCGAGCGTGGTCTGGCTGCGCAGCGGCACCCTGGCCTCGACGGCGGCCCGCTGCCACAGTCGGGTATGGGCAAGCAGCTTCCCGTCCGGCGCGATGATCGCGCTGACTCCGGTGGTGGAGGCCACCACGACGGCCCGGTCGTGCTCGGCCGCCCGGACCCGCGCCATTGCCAGCTGCTGCAGGGTCTCGCCCGTCTGCCCGTCGAGCTCGAAGTCGGCGTCGTTGGTCTGCACCGTGAGCAGGTTCGCCCCGGCCGCGACCTCCGAGCTCACCAGGCCGTCAAAGCCGACCTCATAGCAGATCACGTCCCCCAGCCTGATCTGCCCCAGGCGGAACACCACGGCCCGGTGACCCGGCGTGAAGTTGACTGGCTGCAGCGCGGGCAGCGAGGTGAACAGGTCAAGGAAGCTCCGGAAGGGGATGACCTCGCCGAACGGCACCAGCCGGCGCTTGATGTAGGCGCGGACCGGCCCGCGGCCGGGCAGCCATAGCTGGCCCGAGTTGCGCACCGGATTCTGCAGCACCGCGCCGACCAGCACGGGCCGGCCGATGGCCGTGACCGCCCGGCCGATCGCGGCGTAGACGAACGGGTTCAGCCGGGGATCCTGGTCGGTGGAGTTCTCGGGCCAGATCACCACGTCCGGCGCGGGCGCCGCTCCGGACCGGATCCGGGCCGCTAGCTGCAGCGTCGCTTCCGCGTGATTGTCCGTCACCGTGTTCGCGCGCAGCAGGGCGGGCAGGTTCCGGGCCCGCGGCACGTTGCCCTGGACCGCGGCCACCACCGCGGTGGGCGTGCCGGGGGCACCCCCGTCGACCGGAAGCAGCGGGGCGGCCAGGGCCAGGGCCGCCGCGGCCGCCAGCCCGGCCGCGGCCAGCGCGCGGCGGCGCAGCCAGCCGCGCGGGCCGGGCGAGCCGACGATCAGCCACGCCAGGCAGGCTCCGGCCAGCGCCAGCAGGAACGTCAGCAGGGACGGGCCGCCGACCGCCACCCAGTGCATGGTCGGCGCGCTGGCCTGGCTCATGGCCAGCCGGCCCCAGGGGAAACCGCCAAACGGCCAGCGGTCACGCAGCGACTCGACGGCCACCCACCAGCCAGCCACCGCGACCGGCCAGGCGCGCGTCCGCAGCAGCAGCCGCTGGCCGATCGCGAGGACGGCGAAGATCACCGTGTCCGCTCCCGCCAGCGCGGCCCAGGCGTACCAGG
>Ga0209839_10001362_pt1 | contig 12564 bp, 10 predicted proteins | sample OrgsoiDNA2013050_FD_185800 | JGI IMG/M metagenome (GOLD analysis project Ga0209839, IMG submission 185800) | Permafrost soil microbial communities from the Arctic, to analyse light accelerated degradation of dissolved organic matter (DOM) -... | ecosystem: Environmental > Terrestrial > Soil >... | reverse complement strand
GTGATGTGGAAGATGAAGTCGTACTCCTTACCACCGTCGCGCGAGAGGAGATCCATCGAGCCGCGGGCGTTGCGGTAGGCACGGGTGCCACCGGTGATCGCCAGGACGCTGTTGTGGGTGTCGTAGAACGGGCCCTCGACGGTTACCTGCCCGAGCGCCAGGAAGGTCGTCCACATGCACTCCCAGCTGCCCTCGGTGGGGGAGATGCGCACGCAGAACCCCTGGTCGCGGGCAACCCGCCGGGTGTTGGCGGAGTTGAAGATGTTGTTGTGAAACGTGAGCAGGCTGCCCGTCTTGTTGACATCGCCGACCACCGTGTCGGTCACCGCATGCTCGATCACGTGCACCGTGCCGGCGCCCGGGGTGTGAGCTCGCGCAGCGCTGGCCGAGCTGACGGCTACAAGTGGCGCCGCACAGGCGGCTCCCGCAGCCAACACCGCGCCCGCGGTGCGGGCCGATTTTGGGAGACGGCGATGATTTGGGTTCATGAATACCCCTCGTTTGGTTTGGTCCTGCGGATCAACGTCACGGCCCATCGTGCCCCAGGCGCGCCGAGAGCACCTGTGCCTGTTCGAGCGTCACGCGGCCCAGCAGCCGGAGTCGCTGCGGCGCCAGCCGCAGCGACGCGCCGGATGCGGCGAGCGCAGCGATCACCGCGCCGCCGCGATCGCGCACGGGCGCCGCGACCGCTGACAGTCCCGGCTCGAGCTCGTCGACAATCATCGCGTAGCCGAGATCGCGCGCCGCCTCGAGCTCTGCCAGCAGCCGATCACGGTCGGTGATCGTCGCCGGCGTCAGCTGCGCCAGCTCCCCGGCCGGAAGCTCGAGCGCGCCGAAGGCGAGGAATACCTTGCCCGCCGCGGTGCAGTGCAGGCCGAGCTCGCGACCGATCCAGTTGGTCGCCCCGAGCAGGTGGCGACCGTCGATCTGCGCGATCGCCTCGGTCCCGGCGGGGCGCGGCAGAATCAGGTTGGCGGTCTCGCCGCTCTCCTGGGCGAGCCGGCCCAGGCTCGGCTGGGCGAGCTCGACCAGACCCTCGCGTCCGACGCCCGAGCGCGCGAAGCGCAGGGCCGCCGGCCCCGGGCCCAGACCGGCACGGTCGGCGTCCCAGGCCACGAGCTCGCGGCGCTCCAGCGCCACGACCAGGGGCGCCACGTCAACCGGAGCCAGCCCAACCAGGTCAGCGAGCTCGGTCAGCGTTCGCGGGGAGCCCTCGAGCACCACGGCGAGCACCGCGGCGACCCGATCGGCGGCCTGCTCGGCATCGGGGATCGAGGCGCCTGGGATGGTCATCGATGACGGCGCTCGGAAGCGGGGGCCAAGGCGCCGGGGAGGGGTCACGAGCGACGGCGATCGGACGTCAGCACGATCGTCTGCAATTCGGTGAACGAGCTCATCACGTGCGAGCCACCGACTCGACCGATCCCACTGTCGCTACCGGCGCGCCCGCCGAACGGGAGCTGCGCCTCCCAATAGTTGCTCGACTCGTTGATGTTGACCCACCCCGTGCGCACCTGTTCGGCGAACTCGAGCCCAGCGGCGAGGTCCGCGGTGAAGATCGCGGCGAGCAGCCCGTAGGGCGACGCATTGGTCAATGAGATCGCGTGGTCGAGCGAGTCGATCGCCACCACCGGAGCGACCGGGCCGAATGTCTCCTCGAGGGCGATCCGCGCGTCGGCGGGTACCCCGGCGAGAACCGTCGGCTGCCAGTACAGGTCGGTTGGAAAGCCGGCTTCCCGCGCCCCCCCGGAGACGATCCGCGCGCCCCGCGCGGTCGCGTCGCCGACGTGCTCGTCCATCTTCGCCGCCACCAACTCGTTGTTCAAGGGGCCCATCGTCGTGCGCTGATCGAACGGGTCGCCGAGCAGGATCCGCTCGGTCACGCGGCGCCCCAGCCGCTCGACGAACTCGTCATAGACGGCGTTGTGCACGAGAATCCGCTCGCCCGCGGTGCAGCTCTGACCGGCGCACAGGTAACACGCGGTCAGGGTGGCGTCGACCGCGGCCTGGAGGTCCGCGTCGTCGAGCACGACCAGCGGACCGTTGCCGCCCATCTCGATCAGGGTCGCCTTGCCGGCGGCCGCCTGCGCGACGATCCGACCGGTGGTGGTCGAGCCGATGAACGCGATCCCGTCGGTTCCGGGGTTGCGCGCGATCTCGTCCCCGACCACCGGACCGGGGCCGGTGACCAGGTTGAAAGTGCCGGGGGGCAGATCGGCGTCGGCGATGCACTCCGCCAGCGCCACCGCGCACAGCGCGGTCGACGGCGCTGGTGTCCAGACCACGGCGTTGCCGCACGCTAGCGCCGGCGCGATCAGCTCGGCCGGCATCGTGTAGGGCCAGTTCCATGGGCTGATCACGCCGACGACCCCGCGGGCGCGGCGCGCGAGCAGCACGCGCTTGCCCGGCGAAACGGAGTTCGGCAGCTCGCCGCCGAGCCGCTTGGCGTCCTCAGCCGCCATCCGCCAGTACTCGACCAACTCGTCGACCTCGCCGAACGCCTCGGCCTGGAGCGGCTTGCCCTGGTCGAGCGTCAGGGTGCGGGCGAGCTGGTCGCGCCGGGACTCGATCAGGTCACCGACCGCGTGCATCTTGGCGGCCCGCTCGAACGCGGTCAGGCGTGCCCAGGGCTCGGCGGCGCCGCGGGCGGCGGCGATCGCGCGGCGGGCGTCATCCCGGTCACCCTGGGGCACGGTGCCGATCCGCTGACCGGTGGCGGGGCTGGTGGCGTCGAACGTCTCGCCGGCGGCGCTGTCCTGCCAATCTCCGCCCCAGAACATCTGCTGCGCGGTGCCTGTGACCATCGGTTCGCTCCGGATAGGACCACGAACGAGTTCGCGCCCGGGGTCTCGTTGACACAGTTAGACAACTGATATATAACAGGCCGATCAGGCCTGGGTCAATTTGTTCAACCTTTGTGCGGCACGTCGATGGCTTCGGGCCCAACCGTGGTGTTCAACAGGCCGGGCGACGAGATTCGCGCGGACGGGGAGGTTGATTGATGGCAACCGCAGAGGCGCCGCGAAACGCCGAATCGGCTGGTGACAGTGACGAGCTCGCGGGGTTCGGCTACAAGCAGGAGCTCGACCGCTCGCTGGGGAGCTTTTCGTCGTTCGCCGCCGGGTTCAGCTACATCTCGATCCTCACCGGGGTGTTCGAGTTGTTCGGGTTCGGCGTTCTCAACGCCGGCCCGGCCGTGTGGTGGTCGTGGATCGTCGTGTTCGTCGGGCAGATGGCGGTCGCGCTGTGCTTTGCCGAGCTCGCCGGCCAGTTCCCCCTCGCCGGCTCGGTCTACCAGTGGTCCAAGCGGATGGGGAGCGATTTCCTGTCCTGGATGACCGGCTGGATTCTGATCATCGGCTCGATCGTCACGGTCGCGGCCGTGGCCGTGGCGTGGCAGGTCGTGCTGCCGCAGGTGAGCACCAAGTTCGAGTTCATCGGCACCTCGGCGGACGCCGGAACCTATCTGACGCCGAACGGGGCCAAGAACGCGATCATCCTCGGCGCGATCCTGGTCGTGTTCGCGACGATCATCAACATGCTCGGCGTCAAGATCATGGCGCGGATCAACAACTTCGGCGTGATCGTCGAGCTGATCGGCTCGACGATCCTGGTGATCCTGCTGATCTTCCACTTCCACCGCGGACCGGCGGTGGTCACGCGCACGCTCGGCACCGGCGCCGGGCACCAGTGGGGCTACTTCGGCGCCTTCCTGATCGGCGGAATCATGAGCGCCTACGTGATGTACGGCTTCGACACGGCAGGGACGCTGGCGGAGGAGACCAACGAACCACGGCGGGCGGCGCCCCCGGCGATCCTGCGTGCGCTCGCGACGGCAGGATTGATCGGCGCGCTGCTGATCCTGTTCGCGCTGATGTCGGTCAAGGACATCCACGACAAGAATCTCGGCATCCTCGGTCTGCCCTACGTCATCAAGCAGGCGCTCGGCAACACGCTGGGCAATGTATTCCTGATCGCTTCGGCGATCGCGATCACGGTGTGCTGCCTGGCCGTCTGCACCGCCTGCATCCGAATGCTGTTCTCGATGGCGCGTGACGGACGACTTCCCTTCGGCAGCCACATCGCCCGGGTGTCGGGACGGGCGAAGGTCCCCATCGTGCCGGCGCTGCTGGTGGGCGTGCTGTCGCTCGCGCTGCTGGCCGTCAACATCGCCAACCAGTCGGCGTTCGCGACGCTCACCTCCGTGGCGATCATCATGTTCTACCTGCCCTACCTGGCCGTCACGGGGTCGATGCTCAGCAAGCGCCTCCGGGGCGAGTGGCCCCGGGCCGCGCACGGCCCCTACTTCAACATGGGGCGGTGGGGCCTACCCGTCAACATCTTCGCCGTTGTCTACGGTGCAATCGTGGCGTTCGAGATCGCCTGGCCGCGTGCGGCCGTGTACGGGACCAAGTGGTACTTCCGCTTCGGCGCCTACGAGTTCATCGGCGCGTCGTTTCTCGTCGGTTGCCTGTACTACTTCCTCGTCCAGACCCGCAAGCCACCCGAGGTATTGGCCGAGCACCGGGCCGAGGTGCCGGTGCTGGCGGGATCGCCGCTCGGGGAGATGGCTCCGTGATCGACGCCGGCGAATTCGATTATGTGATTGCGGGTGGCGGCACGGCGGGCTGCGTCGTCGCCGCCCGGCTGAGCGAGGACCCCAAGCTCAGCGTGTGTCTGTTGGAGGCCGGGCCGTCGGACGTCGAGGATCCGGCAGTCCTGCGGCTCGAGGACTGGATGTTCCTGCTGGACTCCGGCTACGACTGGGACTACCTGGTCGAGCCGCAGGAGAAGGGCAACAGCTTCCTGCGCCACGCGCGAGCCAAGGTGCTCGGCGGCTGCTCGTCACACAACTCCTGCATCGCGTTCTGGACTCCGAAGGAGGACCTCGACGAATGGGCGGCGGACGGCTGCGAGGGCTGGAGCTCGGCCGATTGCTGGCCGCTGATCAAGCGGCTGGAGACCAACGACGGCCCGGGCGAGAACCACGGTCGCAGCGGACCGGTGAACATCCGCACCGTCCCGCCCGAGGACCCGTGCGGCGTGGCGCTGCTGCAAGCCGCGGCGCAGGCGGGACTGCCGACCAGCCGCTTCAACGACGGGCGCACGGTGACCAACGGCGCCGGCTGGTTCCAGATCAACTCGGCGCCCGACAACACCCGGATGTCGTCGTCACACGCCTACCTGCACCCGATCATCGGCCACCGGCCGAACCTGGAGATCCGCACCGGCTGCTGGGTGAAGCGGATCGCGCTCAACGATCGCCGCGCGAGCGCGGTCGAGTACCTGACGCCGGACCTGCTGACGCAGGCGTCGGTCAAGGCCCGGCGCGAGGTGATCCTCAGCGCAGGTGCGATCGACACCCCCAAGCTGCTGATGCTGTCGGGGATTGGGCCGGGCGAGCACCTGCAGGAATTCAGCATCGAGACGATCGTCGACGCTCCCGGAGTGGGCGCCAACCTCGACGATCACGTCGAGGGGATCGTCCAGTGGGACGCCAAGCAGCCGATGATCCGCACCTCGACTCAGTTCTGGGAGATCGGGCTGTTCGCGACCTCAGTGGAGGGGCTTGACCGGCCAGATCTGATGATGCACTACGGCTCGGTGCCGTTCGACATGAACACGGCGCGGTGGGGTTACCCGACGACCGAGAACGGGTTCTGCCTGACGCCGAACGTGTGCCGCGGCCGCTCCCGCGGGACCGTGCGACTGCGCTCGCGCGACTACCGGGATCGCGCTCGGGTCGATCCGCGCTACTTCACCGACCCCGAGGGCCACGACGAGCGCGTGATGGCATTCGGGATCCGCCTGGCGCGGAAGGTCGCCTTGCAGCCGGCGCTCGCGGAATGGGCGGGGGAGGAGCTCGCCCCCGGTTCGGATGCTCAGACTGACGACGAGCTGATCGACTACATGCACAAGACGCACAACACCGTGTATCACCCGGCCTGCACCGCCCACATGGGGCCCGACTCCGATCCGCTGGCGGTCGTCGATCCACGGCTGCGCGTTCGCGGCGTCAGCCGGTTGCGGATCGCTGACGGGTCGATCCTTCCGTTCCTGCCGGCGATCAACCCGTGCATCACGACGATGATGATCGGCGAGAAATGCGCGGACCTGCTCAAGACGGACTCTGTGCAATAGCCCAGGGGGCTATTGCATCGGGAGATTGCGTGGAATCGGCGGGGGCGATTCCCTTGGGAGCGATCTCCCGGGCGTGGCAGCAGGTCGACTCGGGCGATGAGCGCGTCGGCGCCTGAGGTTGTCCATTTTCTCCGTGAGCGCCCGCCGTTCAACGCGCTCACGGTCGATGATGTGCAACGCCTGGCGGCGGCAGTGGAAGTCGAGCGCTACCCGGCCGGCGCGACGATCTTCTCCCAGGGGGCTCAGCCGATCGAGCACCTGCGCGTGGTGCGCAGCGGCGCGGTCGAGATCGTCTCCGACGGTCGCGTGCTGGATCTGCTGGGGGAGGGCGAGCTGTTCGGCCATGCGTCGATGCTGTCGGGTTTCCCGACCGGCTTCGAGGCGCGTGCCGCCGAAGACACGGTCTGCTATCGAATCGGGGTCGACGTTGCGCAGGGCCCGTTGTCCGTCCCCGAGGGCCTGCGGTTCGTCGCTCGCTCGCTCCTGCACGCCTCCAGCGGGCTGGCGCGGGAATCCTCCCCCAGCCCCGCTGATCAGCCGGTGGGCGCGCTGATCCGCGGCGAGCTCGTCGTGTGCGGGCCCGAGATGCCGATCCGACAGGCCGCGAAGATGATGACGGCGGCCCATGCGACTTCGGTCGTGGTGGATCTCGGCGATGGTTCGCTGGGCATCCTGACCGACCGGGACCTGCGAACGCGGGTGGTCGCTGAAGGCGTGCCGGGAGACGCCCCGGTATCGGTCGCGATGTCGGCGCCCGCTTATCGATGCAGTCCGGACCGGCCCGGCAGCGAGGTGCTGCTCGACATGCTCGATCGGGGGTTTCGCCACCTCCCGGTGGTCTCGTCCACCGGCGAAATCCTTGGGGTGATCGCGGATCGGGACCTGGTCGCCGTGCAGACGCGATCTTCGTTCTTCCTGCGCCAGAGGATCGCCAGGGCACAGACGGTCGAGGAGCTCGCCAGCGCCGCTCGTGAGCTACGTCCGGCGGTGATCGCCATGCACGAAGCTCACGGCGCGGCCACCAGCGTGATGGCGGTACACGCGGTCGTCGTCGACGCGTTGACAAGGCGGCTGCTGGAGTTGGCCGTCGCGGAGGCCGGCGAGTCCGAGGCCGAGTTCGCCTGGCTGGCGCTGGGTAGCCAGGCGCGGCGTGAGGCGATGCCCAGCTCCGACGTCGACAGCGCGATCGTGTGGTTCGGGGAGCTCTCGGAGGATCGAGTCCGTCCTCACCTGATCGCGGTGGGGAGGAAGGTGGTCGCCGGCCTGCAGGCGTGCGGGCTGCGCGCCGACGCCCACGGCGCGACGGCGTCGGATTCGCTGTTCGTCCGCTCGCTCGCTTCCTGGCAGCGGGCCGTGCGCAGCTGGATCGCCGACCCAACCCAGGAGAAGGCGCTGATCCTGGTTTCCGTGCTCGTCGACAGCCGGCCCGTGTGGGGGCTTCACATGGGCACGCCGGTTGCCGACACGTTCCGGCTGGCGCCGGGCAATCCCGCGCTGCTGCGCCTGCTGGCCCGGTTCGCGCTGGCCCATCGGCCGCCGACCGGCTTCTTCCGCGGGCTGGTGGTGGAGCACACCGGGGAGCACCGCGGCCGGCTGGACCTCAAGCAGGGCGGCGTGATCCCGATCGTTGCGCTGGCGCGCTGGGCGGGCATCGCCGCGGGCGTGACCAGCGCCTCGACGAACGAGCGGTTACGGGCCGCCGGCGCCGCCGGCGCCTTGTCGGCCGCCGACGCGCACACGCTCCGAGACGCGTTTGAGCTGATCAACAGCTTGCGACTGGAGCACCAGGTGTCGCAGCTGCGCGCCGGCCAGGAACCGGATGAATACATCAATCCGGCGGAGCTCAGCAGCCTGATGCGCAGCCATCTGAGAGAGGCGTTCCGGGCCGTGAACTCGATTCAGAAGCACGTCGCGGCTGAACTGAGCGTCGGGATGCGATGAGGCGGATAGGCTTGGCCACGTGACCGGCGACTGGCGTGACTTCCGGCCGGCGATCTGGCTGGGCATGCTCGGTGTGGCCGCGATGCTGCTGTTCAGCCCCTGGTTCCTCGGCGCCGTGTTCGTTGGTGCGGCGCTCGGAACCGCCGGCAAGACAGTTCGAGGGCGTCGCCGCGCCCGCCTCGCCGCGGCCGAGCGCAGACGATCGCTACCTTGATTGGATGCCTTCGGCACCCGAGACGCCAGGTTTTTCGACCTCACCCTCAACCTCGACCTCGACCTCCACGACCCACACCGCCGAGCGGCTCGACACCGAACTCGCGATCGTGGTCCGTGGACTGGTCAAGTCCTACGGGTCGGTGCGCGCGCTGGCGGGCGTTGACCTGGACGTTGCCCGGGGGACGGTCGTCGGACTGCTCGGGCCCAACGGGGCCGGCAAGACGACCGTCGTGCGGGTGCTGGCGACGCTGCTCATGCCGGATGCCGGGACGGCGACGGTGGCGGGGCTGGATGTGGTCCGAGACGCCGCCCAGTTGCGTCAGCAGATCGGGCTTGCCGGCCAGTACGCCGCCGTGGACGAGAACCTGACCGGGCTCGAGAACCTGACCATGGTGGGACGTCTGTACGGCGCCCGCCGAAGCGTGGCGAAACGCCGCGGCCAGGAACTGCTGGAGCGCTTCGATCTGGTGGAGGCGGCGACCCGACCGACGAAGAACTACTCGGGCGGGATGCGCCGTCGCCTTGATCTCGCGGCGGCGCTGGTGGCCAAGCCGCCGGTGCTGTTCCTCGATGAACCCACCACCGGGCTCGATCCCCGCAGCCGGCTCAGCCTGTGGGAAACGATCGAGGGGCTCGTCGCCGAGGGGACGACCGTGCTGCTGACCACGCAGTACCTCGATGAAGCCGATCGACTCGCCGACTCGATCACGGTCATCGACCACGGGCTGGTGATCGCCCAGGGGACCTCGGATGAGCTCAAGGATCGCGTCGGCGGTGAACGGCTGGAGATCCGCCTGGATGATCCAGCTGACGCGGAGGCGGCGGTGCGGGCGCTGGCCCCGATGGCCGACGACGCCCCCAAGGCGCAGGGCGAGATCGTCGCGTTCGGAGTCCGGACCCGCAGCGGGGTGATCGTCGAGGCGGTGCGGCGGCTGAGCGGCGAGCGCGTCGGCGTGGACGACATCACGGTACGCCGCCCGACGCTCGACGATGTGTTCCTGGCGCTGACCGGCCACGCCGCGCAGGAGCCCGACGAGCAGGACGAGGAGGCGGCGGCGTGAGGCGGTTGGTCTCCGACACGCTGATAATCGCCGAGCGCAACCTCGTCCGGCTGCCGCGCTCACCTGACCTGCTGCTCGCGTTCACCGTTCAGCCGATCATGTTCCTGCTGCTGTTCCGGTACGTGTTCGGCGGCGCGATCGACACCGGTGGGATCCCGTACGTCGAGTTCCTGGTCCCCGGGATCGTCGTCCAGAACATCGCCTTCGGCGGATTCGTCACCGCGCTCGGGTTGAACGAGGACGTTCACAAGGGCCTGATCGACAGGTTCCGATCGCTGCCGATGGCGCGTCCCGCGGTGCTCGGCGGCCGCACGCTCGCCGATGTAGCGACCAACGTCCTCTCGATGACCGTGCTGATCGTGACCGGGCTGCTGATCGGCTTCTCGTTCCATGCCAGCGTGCTCGACATCGTCGGCGGCATCCTCCTGCTGCTGCTGTTCGGATACGCGTTCTCGTGGGTGTTCGCGCTCGTCGGGCTGCTCGTGTCCTCGCCCGAGTCGGCGAACTCGGCGGGCTTCATCGCCATCTTCCCGCTCACCTTCATCTCCTCGGCGTTCGTCCCGGTCAGCTCGATGCCGCCCGTGCTGCAGGCATTCGCCAAGGTGAACCCGTTCACGATCGTCGTCGACGCGATGCGCGCCCTGTGGATCGGCACCCCCGCGGGTAATTACGTCTGGGAAGCGGTGCTGTGGTCGCTGGTGATCCTGGCAGTGTTCGCGCCCCTCGCCGTCGCCCGTTACCGGCGCACGGCGAGCCGGTGAGCGGCTCGCGCGACAGCTAGTCTAGTGGTCGCCGTCGTAGGTCCTAGCTCATCTCACCGCGCGCCACCGCGAGACACGCTTGGCACGGCGGCCAGGGCGGATTCCACGGATACCCCGTCACGTCCTTGCCACACAGCGCGGTGTCGGGGTCGCGTTCGGTAACCAGGTGACAGAGCTCCTCGAAGCCGTCCGCGTTGCGGCGCGGCACATTGGCGCAGCGAGGATCGACGTTCGGAGCCCTGACCGGTGTGCTGGAGCCGACCGGCATCCCCGCAGGATACTTCGAGTTCGCTCAGGCTTGGCTCAGCCGGCCGCCGCCTGGCTTGGCTCGATCCGTGCAGGGGCCGGCGCGCGGGGCTCCCGGAACCGTTCGGCGGTCTGGCGCGCGGTCTCGCGGGCCCAGCTCGTGGTCGAGACGAAACCGAGAGCGAGCACGATCACCCCCAGGGCAACCATGATCCACCAGCTGGCATGCGTCGCAGCGGCAAAGCCGGCGGCGAAGCTCTGGCCAAGCGAGGTGGCCACGGCGCCGCCGGCCAAGGACCCCAGAACCGCCACGCCCAGTGTGGCCCCGACCTGGCGACTCGTGGACGCGACGGCCGCCGCCACGCCCGCCTGCGAGGGCGGCATGCCCGAGACGGCGGTGTTGGTGATCGGGGGATTGATCAACCCGAAGCCGACGCCGAACACCGAATAGGCAGCCAGGAGATATCCGAGCGACGTCGTCGGCGAGAGCCCGGTCAGCATGACCGCGCTGAGCGTCAACGCTGCCGCGCCCCCCAGCAGCGACGGGCGCGGCCCGTGCCGGCCGACCAGCCACCCCGAGACGGGGGCGAGCACGAGCGTCATCGCGGCCATCGGCAGCGTGTAGAGGCCGGCGTGGAACGCCGACAGCCCGCGCACATCCTGGAGATACAGCGTGTTGAGGAACAGGAACCCACCCAGCGACGCAAACGCGCACACCGCGATCGCGCTCGCCCCCGAGAACGGTGCGCTGCTGAAGAAGCGCACCTCGATCAGCGGCTGGGAGCGCCGCAGTTCGTAGAGGATCAGCGCGGCGAACGCCGCCGCTGACAGCGCGAACAGCCCCAGGATCTCGCCCGACAGCCAGCCGCGGCCGGGCCCCTCGATGATCGCGTAGGTGAGCGAGGCGAGCGCCACGACCACCAGCGCCTGTCCCACCGGGTCGATCCGACGCGGGTGCGGCGCCCGCGATTCCGGCACGAACGCCGCCGTCAGCACCAGCGCGAGCACACCCACGGGGACGTTGACCAGGAATACCGCCGGCCAGCCGACCGAGTCGACCAGGGCTCCGCCAACGACCGGGCCGAGCGCCATGCTGAGCCCGATCACCGCGCCCCAGACCCCGATCGCCTGCGCGCGCTCACGGGGATCTTCGAACACGTTGCGGATGATCGACATCGCCACCGGGTTGAGCATCGAAGCCCCGATCGCCTGCACGATTCGGAAGGTCACCAGCAGTTCGAGGTTGGGAGCCAGCGCGCACAGCAGGGAGCCAAGCGAGAACACGGTCAGGCCGATCTGGAACACGCGGCGGCGGCCGACACGGTCCGCGGTGGATCCCGACAGCATCAGCAGGCTCGCGATCACCAGCGTGTAGGCGTCGATCGTCCACTGAAGCCCCGAAAGGGAGGCGTGGAAGGAGCGATGGATCGCGGGCAGCGCGACGTTCACGATCGTCACGTCGAGCCCGACGATCAGCAGGCTCATCGAGCAGATCCCGAGCACCAGCAGCCGTCGTCCGCGGCTGAGATGAGGCGCTGCCTGCTGACGGTCGGGGTGCCGGGGAGTGAGATCGTCCATCGGGGCTTCGATGCTACCCACGGCCGTCGGCACCGATCCTCGCTGCCTGTCAGAGTTCGCCTGCGCAACCGCCCTGACTCTGCCTTGAGCGAACTCAGCCAAGACCTCGCTGGAACTCAATCAGCAGACGGAGCCGGGCTGCCCAGCGGTCGCGCGCGGCGTCGGTTCTCCAGGGCCCTGTCCGCGAACGGTCCGCGCCGCCGGACCGGCAAGCACGCCGACGAGGGGCACGAGCTCGGCACGATCGGCGGGCTGGCCGCGCTCAGCCTCGACGCCCTCTCGAGTGTCGCCTACGGCCCCGAGGCGATGATCCAGGTGCTGATCACGGCCGGGACCGGTGCGCTGCGGTTCGCGTCCCGCTGACCCTGGTGATCGTCGCGCTGCTCGTGCTGCTGGTGATCTCCTACACCCAGGTGATCGAAGCCCATCCGGATGGCGGGGGCGCGTATGCGGTCGCCAAGCGCAACCTCGGCCGCTTCCCGGCGCTGCTGGGCGCCGCGTCGCTGGTGATCGACTATGTGCTGACGGTTGCGGTGAGCCTGGCTCAATGGTCAGGACCGTGTCGCCCGACTACATGCCACGCCCACCCGCCACGTTGCCCTTCCACCTGCACGATTAGC
>Ga0209839_10001361_pt1 | contig 12575 bp, 21 predicted proteins | sample OrgsoiDNA2013050_FD_185800 | JGI IMG/M metagenome (GOLD analysis project Ga0209839, IMG submission 185800) | Permafrost soil microbial communities from the Arctic, to analyse light accelerated degradation of dissolved organic matter (DOM) -... | ecosystem: Environmental > Terrestrial > Soil >... | reverse complement strand
CCATGACGCGGACCGTGTTGACCTTCTTTCCCATGCTCACGCCGTCACGCTTGCGCACCTCGACAAATCCGGACCGCTCCCAGAAGCGCTCGGCTCGTCCGTTGCCTTCGACGACGCCCAGGCGCAGCCATGCCGCACCGCCAGCGGTCGCCCAGCGCTCGAGCTGGCGAAGCAGAGAATGCGCGGTGCCGGTGCCATGCAGCTCATGCGCCACGATGAACAAGCCGAGGTGCCACACGCCTTTCGCCAGCAGGTCGGAGACGACGTTGAGCATTGCAACCAGGGAGCCGTCTTCAGCGGCGATGCCGATGACCCATTTCTTCGTGCACGGCCAGCCTGCGGGAACCTGGCCATGAACTTCGTCATGCGCTTCGTCGGGACCCGCGACTTCTCCGGTCACGGCGATGAAGTACTCGGGATTGAGGTCGAAGAAGCGTTGCAGAAGGGGTATCTCGTCCGCGCCAATTTCGATGGCACGGTGGCCGCGCGTCGCGAAGAACGGCGCGGGCAAGGACGCGGCGTCATCGGTCGGCGGGATGATTGACACCATCGAGCGTCCGAACCGGTCCGAGGTCGTAGGGATTCACGCCTTCAAGACAGCCGACGTTGTAGCCGTACTCGTCGGGACGGGACCGGCGCTGATGATGCGTGTAGATCCCGCAGTGCGAGCAGAAGTAGTGCTTGGCTGTTCTGGTATTGAACTGGTACAGCGTCAGTGCCTCCTCCCCCTTCAGGATCTTCATGCCGGACAGCGGAACCGACGCGACGATCGCTCCTTTTCGCCGGCAAATCGAGCAATCGCAACGGCGCGGATTGACAATCCCATCGGAAAGATCCAGCTCGAGAACGACCTTTCCACAGTGGCATGACGCTCGGTGTCTGGGCTTGATCTCAGTACCACCTATGTTCTTGATCATGTTCCTCCTCCCGCGGCAATTCCTGAACCTAACTCGACAAGTAAAGCGGCGACCGGCGCGCGGGTTGGTTTTGCAAAGCGATTGTGCCTTGGTGCGGCGGCGTTGTCATGACGCGGATGCGAGGCGACACGACAAACTGCTTCCTGCGTCCAGGACGCATCGAGACTAAACGACAAACGGAATGAAACGTTTCGTACGCGACATGTATTGCCGGTAGGGCTCTCCAAGTGTCTCGACAAGGGCCTTTTCCTCGACCGCGACCCGGATGCCATAGAGACAACAGTGGACCAGAAAAAGGATTGCCACACTGATCCAGCTGCCCAGCGCGAGTCCGACGCCGGTGAACATCAGGATTGCGGCCGTGTAGGAAGGATGGCGCACCCGTCGGTAGACGCCGTGTTGAACAATTTGCTGATCTTTCGAAACGATGACGGTGCCGGTGAAGGACTTCCCGAGCGCATTGAAGCAGTAACGACGAAGGACTGCACCGGCGATAAGCATGATGGTCCCTATCGCCATCGCACCCACCGGATAGGGAATCGTCAGCCAGGGCATGAACGATGCCGCGCAGGCCGCGATTATGGCAAGCGGCGAGCCGATCATCAGCAGGCGAAAGGTGCCCCTGTCCTGCGCAGTCGGTCCGCTGGTAAACGCTCCTTGTACGACTCGTCCTTCGCGCACGAAGGCAAAGAAAAAAACGATCCAGAAGGGAATCGCGAGCGGGAGCCTGAAGATTTCCGCTACGTGCAAGAAAGCTCTCCCGCGTTGAGCCTCAGTTGCATGCTCATTTGCGTGTCGAGTCAGGCGCGACAGTCACGGAAGCGTGGCCGGCGATGAAAACGGCTTGCCTGCGTCCACCACGAACATCACCAGGGCATGCAGATCCGCTGAGCCGCTGCTCGAAACCTGCATCGGGACTTCGGCGCCCTGACCCGCTTCGGCCTGGCCGACATTCACACGCATGACCCCCTGAGGACTGCGGATGCTTTGCTCTCCGGCCAGCACGAAAAAGGCTTCGGAGCCCGGATGAGCATGCACGGCCGTGGTGCTTCCCGGAGCACCGCTGGCGTCGTTGATGCGAAGGAGATACTGCGCTGCGACGACGCGCGGAATCGGTCCAAGCTCCGCGACCTTGGTGCCGCCCGCCGACGACCCGCCCGCCGGGCCGAGCGTGAAGAGCCAGACTTTGTCCACCGACTCAACCGCTAGCGCCCAGGGGCCCGCGGCGGCCTGCGCTTGCGCGAGCGAGGTGAAGTTCTCGATCCGCCAGAAGAGCTGGCCGGCGGGCAAGTCCGCTACTTTCTTTTCGGCCAGCGGCTTGATGACAAGCGCCTGCTGCGCTGTCGCCGTCGAGGGCAACAGCCACAGTTCCGATGCTAGAGCTACGATCGCTGCGATGAGGATCCGTTTCATGGCACCACCTTTCCGGTTCGCCTGGCTTGCCCAGGTCGCCGGATGGCGACGTGGAGCGATTACCAAAGTTGCTCCGCAAGCGTGATTTTTAAAGGATGATCGAGGAGCGGCTCGACCGTTTCAACGAAGCGCGTAGTGTGAGGCAAGTCAGCATGGCGTTCAAACGCGGCCAGGTCTTTCCAGCGCGAATAAATGTGGAACTCGTCCGGGTCTCGAACGGAGCGGAATCCGCCGTAGCTGAGGCAGCCCGGCTCCAGGCGCGTGGGCGCCTGTACTTCGAACATCGCCCGATGCACATCGCTTTGCTTGCCGGAGCGAGCGTGGAGCCGGGCGAACACAAATAGCTCCACGTTCATCTCAGCGAGAGTTTTTCTTATTTTGCCGGGGAGGGCGCCGGCGCCATCGGCTTCCTCGAGTAGAGGCCAACCGGGTGGCCGGCAGGATCGAGGACCACGGCGATGGCTCCGATGCCGTCGGGCAGGTTGAAGGGGAATCCAGGTGCGATGGTTCCCCCCAGCTCCTTTGCTTTCTTGCTGCTTGCCACGATGTCGGCCACCTGAACATAGACCACACCGTTGAACGGCGTGATCGCGCCGTCCGCCACGCGCAGCGTGCCGATTCCCCTGCCGCCTGCGACTATTTCCGCCGCCTGATCAGTGCCCTGGACCGGAGCAAATCGCCAATCGAAAAGCTTTCCGTAGAATTCCCTGGATTGCGGCATGCTGGTCGTGGTGATGTCGAACCAGGCGATGCGGCCCGGCCCGACATTCGCCGGCAGGGTCGCCGCGTGAAGCGCTCCGGTCACGAGAGCCGGAGCCATGATCATCGCCAAAATCGCGTTTCGCATTGCTGTTCTCCTGAATCAGGTTGTGACGTAGGCCGCATGGTAATAGCTGGCGCCGGGACTCGACAAGGGCGCGGCCTATACGTGTTGCCGAGCCCCTGACGCGCAACACGATCAACGGGTGACTTTCAGCATTCGACCGCAACGATGCGCGCCTGAATCTTGCCGTCGACAGAACCCGGCCCGAACCGCTGGGCGATGGCTTTGGCTGCGATGTCGGTTGCGTCGCCGAGGCGCGATTTGTCGCGAGCCTCGATCTCGCTTCGCAGCGGTGTCCCCTGGCAATATGCGATCGCGGGGATCCGCGGCGATGTGGCCTTGCTGCGTGCCGCGAGCGTGTCGATATCGGGCGACGCAAGGAACCCGCCCAGTTTCAGATCCCGCTCGATGGCCGCGAGATCGTGGTAGCCGTGGGGCGTGCGCGCGAGGAAGCGTGGCGGGTTCTGGGGAAAAAGCGATTCGAGCGCCTTTGTCACGGTGTCGGCGAATTCGTTCTCCTCGATTCGGTCCCACACGTTGAACATGAAAACGCCTCCTGGCCTGAGGACTCGCCTCGCCTCCGCAAACGCCTTCGACTTTTCGGGAAAGAACATGACCCCGAACTGGCACAGCACCGCGTCGAACGCTTCGTTTTCGAACGGCAGTTTCATCGCGTCTGCCTGACGCCACTACACAGGGCGCTTGGTCCCGACCTCGGAAGCCAGGTCCAGCATCGGCTGATTCAAATCCGTGGCGATGATGGAGACGCTTTCCGGTAGCGCGGACGCCAGATGGCGAGTCAGAACACCGGTGCCGGAGGCAATTTCCAATACGCTGGACAGCGATCGCGCAGCTACCCGGCTCGCCAGGTCCGCAGCGTACGGCTGGAAAATCAGCGGAACGAGATACGTTTCATAAAGCTCCGGAATGGAGCCGGCGAAAACCTTGTCGGTTTCGGGACTGTTCACGGCGTTCTCCTATGCTTCGCTCCCGCTGCGCTCCGGCGCGAAAAGCTGACCGGCGATCGATACGCGGGCGCAAGCACGCCGGCGGGCGGCCGGTTGAGCGTCGCTTCAGTCGGCGTGGCGAGCTTTGCGACGCGGGCGTTGCTTTACAGAAACGGATCTTACGATAGTGTGGCCGCCGCCGCTGTCGGGAAGCGCCGGGTCGGCTTGCGCAACGGCGGCATCGATGAGCGCCAGAACACCTGGCGACCGCAGGGTCTGCGCACTCGGGAGCCGGACAAAACGATTCTGCGTTCCGCTCCCAAGCAGAAGGTGCTGAGGGTCCGGCAACGAAGCTCCGTGGTAGAACGAGAGGCCCACCCCATTAGCGGCAGCGGCAATGGAGACGATGCAGTCGGACGGACGTTCGGTTGCGGAATAGCCTATGACGAAAAAATTGTAATTATCGTAGACGAGTTCTACTGCGGTGGGCAGAAGCCTTCGGATCGCTGCTCGACACTCACGGATAAGCTTTGCGTCGGCCGGCTCGAACTTGGCGATAAATCCAGCGACTTGCTTGGCTGGCGAGGCAACCGGGGCGACACTTTGCTTCATGTTGTGGTTGCGGCGCCATATCGGCGCTCCGAGAGACGGGATGCCACGACCTACGAACACGCTCCAAGGAACGGTCGCAAAAGACGCGAGGTATGTTTCATCGCTGAAGTATAGCGCGCATGGCTGCGATTCAGGCTGGCTGCACCTCGCGCCGGGTTGGAACGCCTCGTACATCTCGACGCTTAATGTATCGGTTCAGCCGCAGCACGAAGCGACGTCCGCTGCAATCGCGTGATCGGCAAGCCTCGCTGACATTAACAACGCTCAGCGCTTGGCGAACTTGAGGTGCGTCACCTTGGGTGCGGCGACGGTCCGCACGAGTTCGAGGCCGTGCAAATTATCGCCGACACCGTCGAACAATCGCTCACCGCGGCCGAGGGGCGTCGGCACGCGTTACGACTTTCGGGACATGCGCCGCGCTCGATGGAACACGACGACACCGACCAGAAACGCGATCGCTCCATAAACCGCCCATTGCATTTGCCCCGTCATGAAACTGCCGGGCAGGACATTGATGCCCTGAAAGAACCAAACGGTTCCGACCAGCATGAGGAGGACTCCGGCGACGATGAGCGTAGTTCGCATGATGGTCCTATTCCGGCTAAGCAGCAGGGCGTGCGTCGCTCGTCACGCCGGAATCTCGGGCTCGACGAGCTTCGCAAGCTGTGCGAGCGACTCTTGCCAGCCGAGATAGCACATTTCGACCGGAATGGCCTCGGGCAGACCTTCCTGCACTATGCTGAGCTCGGTTCCGCACGAGACTTGCTGCATTGTCACCGTTGTCTGCATTTCCCCAGGCAAGTTCGGATCGTCGAACCGGTCCACATAACGAATCTTTTCGAACGGCACGAGCTCGCGATACTCGCCGCCAAAGGAGTGCCCGTGGCCCGTCGCGAAGTTCGTGAACGACATCTTGTAGGATCCGCCAACCTCGGCGTCCATCTGGTGCACGGTGCAGGTGAAGCCGTAAGGCGGAAGCCACTTGGCCATTGCGGCAGCGTCCAAAAACGCCCGATAGACGCGTTCGGGATTTGTGCGGAGCACGCGGTGAAGGCGGATGGTGCCTTTGGACATGATCAATTCACCTCTCGTTTCGTTGCTCGGTGGGAGTCGGGTTCACGCTATCGCGCGACCGGCTTGCCTGGAGACTTGCCCTCGGACGTCTTGATGAACTCCATGCGCCTGAACCGCAGGGCTGACCAGTCTTCGTCGATCGCAACTTGGCGCACGGTATCGAAGCCTGCGCTGCGCATCGCGTTCCAGCCAGTGTCGCGATTGAACTCGCATTTGTACTGTCTGGACGTTCCCTTCGGGTACGCGAACCACAGCAAGGCATCTCCCGCCGCCTTGACTGTGAGGATTCGCGACAGAGCATCGACTTCGGCTTGCTTGGTCGCAAAAGCCAACGCAAAGTGAACTGCTTTCGCCTTCCCCGGGTCCCGAAGCACGGTGACGCCCTTGAGCGCGGCCACTTCCGACTCGAAGGACGAAGGCGCGTTGACGACGAGAATCTCGCGCTGCTGCTTCAAGTTCAATTTGTCGAAAATCGAAGGCATGCTCATTCCTTGGCGACTGTGACGTTCAACGAGTTCGAGCTGGCCGGCGTTGGCGGTCAGGCTGGCGAAAAACGAGTCTTCGCTTGCCGCTCTCAGCCACCCGACGAGAGCACGAACTGATTACCGTCCGGGTCTTTCATGATGGCGAACTCACCCCAAGGCTGCTTCTGCGGCTCAGACAGAAATTCTACGCCGCGGCCAATCAATTGACGATACGTGGCTTGCACGTCATCGCATGCGAGGGCGCCGGCAAAGAAGCCACCGATGCGATCCTCCTGTCCATCGGGAGTGAACAGAACGAATCGCGTATCGGACTTCTCTATTCGCATCTCGATCCATCGCTGTTTCTCGTTGAATGGCTGATCGGTGACCAGGCGAAAGCCAAGTTACTCCGTGTAGAAAGCAAGTGCGCGATCCTGATCTCGCGTGGGGATGCTGACGAATTTGACGTGAGTGATCATGGCTGCCGAGTCCTGTCGGTTGAATGGTGAAGCTGCAGTAAAGATACTGCCAGCTTCATTTCCTAGCTATATTCAACAAGACTATACTAATAATGACCATGGCGACTCCCTCGTTTGACCCATACTTTGTCGACGTCCTCATGCCGGACCTGGTTGGACATGACCGCTCGCCCGCGGCATTCATCGTGTACTTGTATTTGTGGCGTCGGGCATCGTTGTCTCCGAGGGGCGTCGTGCAGGCCAGCTATGCAACGATTGCCGTGGACACCGGTCTCTCCCGGGTGACTGCACAGCGAGCGGTGGCCTTACTTCGTCGCAGACGGCTCATTTCGAGCCGGTCCGAGTCGAGGACAAGCGTGCCCAAATACGCGGTCCTCCGGCCCTGGGTCGGCCGGATTCCCGGACACGCGTAGCCGTGCTACCGACTCGCTGGCGCAAGGCCGCCGGCGGGCATCCGGTCGAGCGACGGGTCAGGCACCGCGCTCTCCGCTTTGCTCACCGAGGGATTTGACAAAAACATGCTTTGTGAACGAGCCGACGTAGCCGGGAATCCTGGCCACTGACGTATAGCCGAGACGAGAGTATAGATTCGCCGTTCTGTCGCTGAGCGTTTCGATCAAGACATCTTTGCAGCCTCGCGCATGCGCCGCCTTCTCGAGTTCCCTCAGGACTTCGCTACCGAGACCGCGCGATCGAAGATGTTCCTTCACCCACAGATAGGCGACGAACAGTCGATCGAACTCGGTTCGGCCGCAGCCTCCCGCAACGATTTCGTCGCTTTCCCGGACGAGGCATGCAATAGGTTTCGCATTACCGCCAAGCGCGAGCAAGCGACCATATTGCGTAACCCCTTCGCTGAGAACAGCTAGCTCGGCCCCGCTTGGGTGATCGACGATTGACCAATTGCGCATTCTTGCCCTGTCGTGCCTATCGAGCTATTTCATGGCGTCATGTTGAACGATAGAAATCCAAATACCAGTATGGCGAGGATCTGCTTCATCGCATTTTTCCATTGGTGGGTGTGACGCCAAACGAAACAAGCTAAACCGGCGACCGACGCGAGGGCGCAAGCCTGCCGGCGGGCGTCCGGATTGAGCGACGGATCAGGCCTCAGTGCGCCCATGGTCCAGAAGTACTGCAGCGATGGTAGTCCAGCATCGCGCGCGCACCTCGGCGCTGGTTTCGGCCACACCGGCTGCGGTGATCATGGCTTTCCATAGGGCCCAAGCTCGGCCGCGAGCCCAGGTGTCCGGATCAAGTGGAAGCGCAGCTCGGAACGCGTCTCGGCTGTTTTCGTCAAAGAGCGTCCACGAAAGCACCAAGTCACAGGCCGGATCGCCAACTGACAGTTGTCCGAAGTCGATGACTCCACTGAGCTTGCCGTCGCGCATCAGCAGATTGCCCGCGCTGACGTCACCATGGACCCAGACCGGCGGTCTCTTCCAGGGCGATTGCAAAGCGCGATCCCACACTCGCATTGCCAAGTCTGCGTCCATGCGACCGTCCAGTACTTCGGCGACTCGTCTGACTTCGTTATCGTAAACCTGTAGCGGTCCACCGCGGTAGAAGCTTGCGGGACCTGCCACTGGCCCGTCGGTCGATTCGATAGCATGAAGCGCCGACAAGAACGTGGCGAGCTCACTTGCAAGAGCAGCGAAACGGTCGACCGGCAAGTGATGAGCAGTCTGACCTTCGATCCAGCGGTAGATCGACCAGCGCCAGGGATACCCCAGGGAAGGTTCACCCATCGCCAGCGGCTCCGGAATCTGGACCGGTAACATCGGTGCGAGTTTCGGCAACCAAAGCTGCTCACGTTCTACCTGTGGTGCGTAGGGCACGGCGCTAGGCAGGCGCACTAGCATCTGTTCGCCCAAGCGGAACGTCCGGTTGTCAAAGCCACCGGGAGCAACCGGTTGAATGGAGAGCTCAGCCCACTCGGGGAACTGCGTGGCCACGAGGCGGCGAACGAGCGAAGCGTCGATCACTGGTTGATGAGTTGTCAGCCTTGCCCGTTCAACCGCCGCGCGCGCTCGATGAGCCGCCGCGCGTTGCGATAGGTCGGCACTTCCACCCACAGACCGTCAACGAGTGCCCGGTCTTCCCCGCGCGCGCGCCGCTTCGAATCCGTCGACGATCGCGGTGGCGCGGCGCACCTCGTCGTCACTCGGCGTCAGCGCGGCATTGAGCGCTTGCGCGTGCTCGTGGCGCACCAGCGCTTTACACCGGTAGCCCAGGCGGCGAGCGTAGCGGGCCTCACGCACCGCGCCCTCGGTGTCGCTGAAGGTATACGGGGCGTCGATCGGTTCGATGGCCGAGGCTCTGCATTCCAACACGAAGCGCCGCCGTGCATGGTCCAGCTCCACTGCGTCGGGCAGTCCGCCGGCGGTCGTCCGGTCGAGCGACGGATTAGGCATCAGTGCCTCGCCAACCACGATGACGTAGTTGCGCAGCCAGTAGATGAATCGTGACTGCCAGCAAGAGCGCCGCGGCAACGACTTCTGAAAGGATGGTGAGATTTGCGGTAAATGTGTGCAATTCCATGGGTGCAACGGAATAGTGGCCGAGGCCATCAAAGCCAAGTGCTGCGTAAGCGGCAATGAGTACGAGACCCACAGCAATGAGCCTCTGTCGAATGAAAAAGATGCCGAGAACGCCCACCGATGTGATTGCCGCCCATGCTGCGTAAACCTTCGCGCGGGTAAGCCACGCTGGAAGATTCGGGTACTCGCATATGAACTCCGCGTTGTGGCTGAAGTGCCCGAGGCTGGTAAAGAAGTAAACAACCATCAGAACGAGGAATAGCTTGGGGCAACTCATGACCCGGTTAGTTGCCTGCATTTCTGAGGCCCAACGCAACAAGCTAGCCGGCCACCGACGCGCGGGCGATAGCCCGTTGGCGGGCACGGTTGAGCGACGGGTCAGGCGCCGACCGGCTACACATTGGTGCCGAGCCGGTGAAGCACCCAAACCATGACCAGATAGGCTGCAACAGTGGCAGCACACGACGCGGCGAGGCTAACCCAAAACCCCCAGCCGGCACGAATCAACAACGGCAGAGCGACAAAGAGGACGAACGACGGAACGATAAGCCAGCAGATATTTCGCGCAAGGGAGGCAACTTGTTCGGGTTCTCCGGTATCGAGATAGAGCCAAACGAAAGCCAATAGCGATGTGAGCGGCAGCGACGCCAACAATGCGGCCCAAACTGGGCTGCGCTTTGCAACTTCGGAGACGGCCACGACAACGATGGCCGTCACAGCGACTTTAATGACGTACGGCCACATGATCGAGGCGGCGCCTAACGTTTGAAATGAGGGGCGAGCGCGAGCAGGCGACGCCTGATGTAGCAAGTCCCCTCGATGGAACGGTTTGGTTCATTTGCAGGGCACCCCGAGTGAGCCATAGTTTGCTTCCTGGGCATAGAAAAACGTTCCCGATTGAACCTCAAATATCAGATCGGTCCACACAATTCTGCCCCACCATGCTCTCATGAAGAGAAGGGAGACCGCCCATGAGAAAGCTCTCGACCTCTTTTTCTTTTCCCGGCTTCGCTTCGAGGCCAACGAACTACGCTACCTTGACCATGACAAGTCTCCTGTTGTCCAACGGCATCACGATACGCCTCGTTTTTCTGTGCGCCTAACGCAACAAGCCCGCCCGCGGGCGGCCAGGTTGAATCGGCCCAAAGAACGCGAAGGTCATTGGGACGTCCGCTCGATGGAGCGCATTAAGCGCCACGATTGAGAATCTCGTAGACCGGCTTGTTGTCGGCGTAGACCTGCCAATGCGATACGCGTCGTCAATTCCACGCAGATGCTCGTGGTGCACCCGGTAACAATCAGATACTTGATGTTCAGGCTCGCAAGTATGGCGTCCAGATCGGTTTGAAAGAAGCCGCTGAAGCGATGCTTATAGAGGACGATGTCCTGAGGCTTCGGTGCCAGCTCGGACAGAATGTCCGTGTTCCAGGTATCCCTGATCAATACGCGACTCGCGCTGCCGTTTGGCGCGCGGACCGCTGTTCCTGCGCCAAGCAGCAGATGCCTTGCATGGTTGGGACTATCGAGTGGCCCGGCATCCGAAAGATCGGGCCGAAATGCCATCTTCAGATAGATAACCGGAATACGCGACGCACGCGCTGCCGTGAGAGCTCTGGCGGTTGGCGCCACCGCTCGGCGGATCATCGAAATGTCGATACCGGCACGATGAAACATTCCACCATCGGCGCCGAAATCGTTTTGCATGTCCACCACAATGATCGCACTCCTAGCCACATCGATTGCAATAGCCTGAGGTTTCGCTTCGATTGTCGCGAGCCGACCCTTGATGTTGCTAAGGACGCTGTCATTTGGCATAGATCGACCCTTTTCTGAGACCCGTAACGACACCTAACGTTTGACATGAGCGGCGGCTGGAGGCAAGCGAAGCTTGCCGGCAGACGTCCGCTCGATGGAGGAGTCAGACCACTTCACCGGACAGCGCTGGGGCTGAAATTGGGATTCTCAATGATGCCCAGGCGGTTGCCGAAAGGATCTTGAACCGCAGCTACCTTGATTCCGCCGCCGACTTCGGTGACTGGCTCCAGCGCTAGCGCGCCAAGCTCCAACAAGCGAGAGTAGGCCGCTTCGATGGCGGCTACGCCCCAGAGCGGCTGCGGCCCATTCGTACCGGGCGCTGCGTCTGGCAGCAGCCCGAGCTCGAACCCGCCAACGGAGAAGCCGACGTAGAACAGCTCGTCGAAATACGGCGCCTCGCCGAGAACCTTCGCATACCAGGCTTTGGCGGCGGCAAGGTCAGGCGTGGGATAGATAACTGTGCGTAACCCAAGAAACATGGCAATGACCTCAGACGAGTGCGGTGAGCGACGATGTTGAACGAACGTGGCGTCTAACGTATCAAGCTAATCGGCGACCGACGCGCGGGCGTCCGGTTGAGGGACGGGTTAGGCCGCGCGGCGATAGACCTCGCGACGGTGGCCAACCTTGACGACCTCAACTGTGCGCGAGGCATCATCGACGGCGTATACGATCCGAAATTGACCCTGACGAACGCGATATCGCCCCTCAACGCCAGCCAGCTTGTCGCAGCCCACCGGTCTCGGCTCATTGGCAAGAGCAAGAATTCGCGCGACGATGCGTTGACGATCCTTTTTCGCTCCGATGGCCTCAATTTCTTTCCCAGCGGACGGCTTGATCAGAATCCTATATGCGGCCACGTTGCCTGAGGCCGCGAACGAAAGATTCAAAGGAAACGCTTCGTTCGCCTTTGCGGTCGTCAAACGCGGCCAAGTCTTCGGCGTCTTCGGCCAGCGCTGCGCGAACAGCTTCGTTGACCATATCCGAAATGGAGCGGTCGGTTGCGGCGGCCTTCAGGCGCAGCGCATGGTGAACGGCGCTTTCAAAATAAACGGTTGCGCGTTTTGGGGTATCCATGGATAGAATTTAGCGCTTTGACGTCATAACGTCAAGACGTCGGTTGAGCCGACTAACGAAACCAGCCAACCGGCGCGGAGCCGATCAATTGCGTCCTTAATCTGTTTCAGAACCTTGGCCGAAATGCTGTCGGCCACGTTCTTGGCGTAAAGGGTGAGCATCCAAATTTGACCATGCCGAGTACGGCGAAAGTAGATGACTCGGATGCCACCGCGTTTTCCGCGGCCGGAAACACCCCAGCGAAGCCTTCGGACACCACCGGAAGCTGGAATGACTACTCCGGCCTCTTAGAACTTCGCTTTCTTCGAAGGTTTCGACTTGCCAGAACTGTTGAGGGCGACCGCTTGGCGAACGAGCGCCTTGAAGGCGGACTCGTCAACTTCTTCTCCTTCGTGGATGTCGATCGCGCGGCGT
>Ga0209839_10001360_pt1 | contig 12583 bp, 9 predicted proteins | sample OrgsoiDNA2013050_FD_185800 | JGI IMG/M metagenome (GOLD analysis project Ga0209839, IMG submission 185800) | Permafrost soil microbial communities from the Arctic, to analyse light accelerated degradation of dissolved organic matter (DOM) -... | ecosystem: Environmental > Terrestrial > Soil >... | reverse complement strand
TGCGTTCAAAGTGGAGGGTTATAACGTCACCCTGCTGGGTCAGGTCGTTCGGCCCAGCCTCAAATCCGACGCCGAGAACGTAGTGAAGCATATTGAAGGCGTTGAGAAGGTTGACAATCAGATCGAGGTTCTTCCTCCCTCGCCCATGGACGACCGCATTCGCCAGCGGCTGTTCCGTGCGATCTACCAATACTCAGCGCTGCAGAAGTACGAACTCGGCGTGCAGAAGCCGATCCGCATCATCGTCAAGAATGGACACGTAACCCTGGAGGGCGTCGTGGACAACGATGCCGACAAGAATCTCGCCGGCATCCGCGCCAACGGCGTTTCCGGTACGTTCTCGGTGATCAACAATCTGCAAGTCGTAAAGGACTGAAGCAAAAAGCACCTTTGCCCGAGGACGCCTGGTCGCGTCCTCTTTTTTCTGGTCTGGACGGTTCTCCCCCCGGAATCTACTAAATCGATATTCCCGCGCCCTCGACCCTCTCCCCGCGTATAATGCTTGCCGGATTTGACTTCCGCCCTCAGCGGAGCAATCGGAGGAACGCAATCATGAGTTTCCACGCCATGAACCGCCGCACGTTTCTTGAAACCGCCACCACCGTCAGCGCCGCTACGCTGTTGACTAGCCGCCTGGGTTGGGCCGCGACCGAGCACAAGATCGAAAAAGTCGGGGTGCAGCTGTACACCGTCCGTGACCTGATGAAAGAAGACTTTGACGGCACCATCGCCAAGGTCGCGAAGATCGGCTACAAGGAAGTCGAATTTGCCGGCTACTTCGGCCGCACCGGCCAGCAAGTCCGCGCCGCCTGCGACAAGAATGGCTTGGACCCGGTCGCTACCCACGTGCAATACGACGAACTCGACGACAAGTTTCCCTCCGTCATCGAAACCTCCAAGACCATCGGCCATAAATACATTGTGTGCCCCTGGATCCCCGAAGAACTCCGGAAGTCTCCCGACATCTGGAAGCAGGCTGCCGAGAAATTCAACCGCTGCGGCGAAGCGACCAAGAAGGCCGGCATGCAGTTCGCCTATCACAACCACTGGTTCGAATTCCTGCCGGTCGACGGCAAGCTTCCCTACGACGCGCTTCTGAAAGAATGCGATGCCAGTCTGGTGAAGATGGAAATGGATTTGTGCTGGATCACCGCGGCCGGTGGCGATCCCGTGAAGTATTTCAACGCCTATCCTGGACGATTCCCGCTGGTCCACGTCAAGGACCTCAAGACCCTGCCCAAGATCACGTCCGGAGGCGCGCAGAACTACGGTGATACCGTCGACCTGACCGAGGTCGGCAGCGGCGTCATCGACTGGAAGAGAATCTTCGTCCAGGCAGACAAGGCAGGCATCAAGCACTATATCGTCGAGCACGATCATCCGAAGCAGCCGTTTGAGAGCATCGCCAAGAGCTACGCGTACCTCGAAAAGGTGAGCTTCTAAGCAGTCGCTACTGAATACTGCCGCCGCTTCGGCGGCGGCAGTTCCCATCAAGGTTGAACTTCAACGGGGATCCCATGCAAGTTAAGCGCACGCCCAAAACCTATGATGTCTGCATCATCGGCTCCGGTGCTTCGGGAGGCACCGCGGCGAAGGTCCTCACCGAGGGCGGTCTGAGTGTCGCGCTGCTTGAGGCCGGCCCTCCTCTGGTTCCCGAGCGCGACTACAAGGAGCACGTCTGGCCTTACGAATTGCCGCATCGCGGTGCTGGGATCGGCGGCCGCGCTCGGCAGGGACTCGAAGACGAATTCCTTGCACCCAACGGCGCCTGGGAAATTGAAGGGGAACCTTACGTTGCCGCTCCCGGTTCGAAGTTCCGCTGGTTCCGTTCCCGCATCGTCGGCGGACGCACCAATCACTGGGGACGCATCGCCCTCCGCATGGCTCCGGTGGATTTCAGAGTCCGCTCGCATGACGGCATGGGCGACGACTGGCCCCTGAGTTACGACGACGTTGCTCCCTACTACGACAAGATCGAATCCTATATCGGAGTCTTCGGTTCGAAAGAAAATATTCCCAGCGCCCCCGACGGAATTTTCCTGCCTCCGCCCAAGCCCCGCTGCACCGAAACGATTATCAAGAAGGCCTGCGACCACCTGAATATTCTTTGCATTCCTTCGCGGCTGGCGATCTTGACCCAGCCCCACAACGGGCGTGCCGCCTGTCACTACTGCGCGCAGTGCGGCCGCGGATGCATTACCGCGTCCAACTTCAGTTCGAGCCAGGTGATGATTCCCCCCGCCGAGAAGACCGGACGTTTCACGCTGATCACCGGTGCGATGGCGCGGGAACTTGTCGTCAGCAAAGACGGCAAGATCGAAGCGGTCTCATACATCGACAAGGCGTCTCGCGAGGAAAAGCGCGTTCACGCCCGCGCGTTCATCGTCGCCGCCAGCGCTTGCGAATCGGCACGGCTGCTGCTGAATTCCAGGTCCACACTCTTTCCTGACGGGCTGGCCAATTCCTCCGGCGTCGTGGGCCGCAATCTGATGGACACCGTCGGCAGCGATGGTGGCGGATACTTCCCCGCGCTCGAAAAGATGCCGGCCCACAATCACGATGGAGTCGGCGGCATGCACATGTACCTGCCGTGGTGGAAATTCGATCGCAAGAACGATTTCCTTCGTGGCTACCACACCGAATTCGGCGGCGGACGCGGCCTGCCCGGCGTCGGCGACTACGACGACCTGTGCGACGAGTTCGAAGGCTACGGAGCTTCCTTAAAAAAGGAGTGCAAGAAAAAATACGGCACCTACATCGGCTTCGCCGGCCGCGGCGAAATGATCCCCAACGAAAATTGTTACTGCGAAATCGATCCCTCCGCCGTCGATCAATGGGGCATCCCCGTCCTCCGCTTCAACTGGAAGTGGAGCGACAACGAAATCAAAATGGCGAAAGATATGCAGGAGACTTACCGCGAAATCGTGGAAGCCGCAGGCGGAGTTTTTCTGACCCACACCAAGCCGGACGGCCGCCATCCCTACGGCCTCGAAGACGGCGGCGTCATCATCCACGAAGTCGGCACCGTTCGCATGGGCGAGCACGCAACAACCTCGGCGCTGAACGGATACTGCCAGGCCCACGACGTTAAAAATTTATTCGTCACCGACGGCGGCGCCTTCGTCACCAACGCCGACAAAAATCCCACGCTAACGATCATGGCTCTAACGTGGCGCGCCTCCGACTACTTGCTCGATCAGGCAAAGAAGGGAAGCTTGTGAAGCGAAAATCGGGTGCCCCATTTCTCGCGCGCCTTTTGCGCGAGAAGTGGGGACTTTCAACACCCCGAAACCGAACGGTACGCCAAAAGATTTCTCGCACCATCCGTAACCGGAGACCGCCATGTCCATCTCGCGACGCGACATTCTAAAATCCCTCGGCATCACCGCCATTACCGGCTCCGTCCTGCGTGTGATTCCGCTGCAGGCCGCCGAATACGCGCACCGCATGGTACGCATGGAACGCGCCGCCGCTGCCGACCAGGCCTACACTCCCAAATTTTTCTCTCCGCATCTCTACAAAACTCTGCAAAGCCTCTGCGCCACCATCATTCCGTCCGACCAGGACTCCAAAGGCGCCCTCGAAGCCGGCGCTCCCGAATTCATCGACCTCATCACCAGCGAAAACGTCGACTACCAGGTCTCTCTCGGCGGCGGACTCATGTGGGTCGACAACACCTGCCTCGACCGCTACGGCAAGCTGTATCTCGATTGCACCGCCGACCAGCAGAAAGAAATTCTCGACCAGATCGCCTTCAGCAAGAACGCCAAAAAAGATCCCAGCCTCGGCCAGGGCATCGAATTCTTCGCCTTCCTGCGCAAACTCACCGTCGACGGTTTCGTCACCAGCGAAATCGGCATCGAATACCTCGGCTACATCGGCAACACTTTTGTGAAGGAGTTCCCCGGCTGCCCGCCGGTCCCGGGACTGTAATCCTCCCCTTTACCTGTATCCATCACAAAACAAGGCGAATCCAGACCTTCGCCTGCAATTACAAAACAGGATATAATTATCTCCATAAATGGAGAACGAGATGAACGCTCTAACGGCGGTTCCCGATCTTGGCCTTGACCTCCGCAAACTGCCCGACCTGGCAGACTCGGCCACGCGTTCGCGTCTGAGTTCCCCGGCCATCGCCGCTTTCTTTGCGATTGTAGAAAAGTGGCAAGTGCGCAGCGAAGACGCCATGATCCTACTTGGTGGCACATCGAACGGACGCTTCTACGAGTTGAAAAAGAATCGCAGGGGCCTGCTCTCGCAGGATGAACTTACACGCATCTCGCTCCTGATCGGAATTTTCAAGGCGCTCAACATTCTCTTCAGTCACCGCCTCGCCAATCAATGGACTTCGCGCCCCAACTCCAATCCCATGTTCAACGGCGCGGCCCCTTTGCAATTTCTGACTCGTGCTGGCGTGCCCGGCCTGCTCGGCGTCCGCCGCCTGCTCGACAGCCGCCGCGGCGGTCGCTAGCTTGTTGCGCGCGGCTGAAATCGACCGCCGCGATACTCATCGCCTGATCCCCGCGCAATTCGCCGATGGCGGCACTTCCGTGCTCACCCGCCTCACCGACGACGATGCCACCCTCGACGCCATCTTTGAACTCGACAACGCCACCAACGACCGCCTGCTTGCCGAATCGCGCCTTGCCCCCGGCATCGACGAAAGGGAACTGGTCTTCGGCATTCCTTCCTATCGCATCATCAACGCGGCCTTCTGCCATCCGGCACCGGGGGGATCGCGATTCAACTCGGGGGATCGCGGCGCATGGTACGCCTCGTTCGAATTGCCGACCGCGCAAACCGAAGTAGCTTATCACCGCCAACTTTGGTTGAGAGAAACCGCGTGGGAAGAGGAAGACGAATCCGACTATCAAGACTATCTGGCCGATTTTCGCGCCGACTTTCACGATCTGCGCCAAACGAAAGAACACACCGACTGTCTCTCGCCGACGAGTTACAAGGCGTCGCAAGCTCTGGCGGAAAAATTGTTGGAACTTGGCTCTGCGGGAATTGTCTATCCCTGCGTGCGGCGTCGCGGCGGGACCAGCCTGGCCTGCTTCCGGCCAGTACTGGTTACCAACGTCCGCGAAGGCCACCTCTACACATTTGTCTTTCCCGATTACAAAACGCAGCCCAGCATTCGCCGCGGGTAGCGGTTGTTACTGTGGGAAATTCATCTTCTTGAGCAATGCAACGTAGCGCGGGTCGGAGCGCAGGACATCTACTTCGGGAACAATCTTGATCCAAACGATCTCATTCGACTTTTCTGCATAGCCTTTGTCGAGCCACGCAAACGCCTGATCCTTGTCCCCAAGCGCGGCATAGTTGAAGGCGATGTCGGCAGGATCCACATATTCCTGCTTCGCCACCTGCAATTGGACCTCGATGAGACGCCTCATGGCTGCCGGGAAGCCTGATTTTGCGTATACCCGTGACGCCTCCCCGACCATCCTGATTTCGCCGGGCTCCTTGTTGACCTCGGCGCCCTTTTTCCACCATTCCAGCCATAGGTCGTACTTGTGCATGGCCCGGTAAGTGAGCGAGATATTGTGTAAGGCGGAAGTGTAGCCCGGGTCCATGTCGAGAAGCTTTTTGTATTGTTCCAGCGCCAGGTCGTATCGCCGCGAATCGCGATACACGCCGGCAAGAGTGTCGCTGCCCTTCATATTCATGGGTTCGAGATCCACGGCTCGCTTGGCCAGCGCAATCGCTTCCTCGAACCGGCCCTGTTGGCTGAGCAGAAAGGCATACCAGTTGCACGCGTTGGCATCCTTGGGATTCAACTCCAGCGCGCGGCGGAATTCCGCCTCCGACTTGCTCCATTCAAACCAGGAGTTGTAAACGCCGCCGAGAATGGCATGCGGATCGGCCAGCGTGTCGTCAAGCTGCAGGGCCTTCTCCGCCGCGGCCTGCGCCTTGGGCAGCGCTTCACTGTTTGAAACGGGGGAGTAGTCGGGCACTACGTAGTAATACGAAGCCAGTCCGACATACGCCATCGCGTAGTTGGGGTCGCGATCGATGGCCTGCTGAAAATACCTCTTCGCTTTTTCCAGGGATTCGGGATCTCGCCTCTGCCAGTAAAAAAGTCCCTGCAGGTAGAGTTGATAAGCTTCCGGATCCAGCGTGCCGACCGTTGTGGCCGGCTTTGAGGTCTCCCCCGAAAGCCGTTCGCGCAGCCGGGTCGCGATGGCTCCACTGATTTCCTGCTGTACCGATACCAGGTCCGACATCTTGCGGTCGTATTGATCGCCCCACAGGTTGTGATTGGTGCGGGCGTCGATCAATTCAGCACTCACCACCAGTTGGTCGCCGCGCTGCAGCAGGCGGCCGGTCACGACTGCCTCCACCTTCAAGTCTTTGGCAACCGTTTGCGGATCGGTATCGTGGCCTTTGTAGCGGAAGACCGAGGATCGCGACATCACCGCCAGCTTCGGCAATTTGGAAAGATTATTGATCAGGCTTTCGGTGATGCCGTCGCTGAGATATTCGGTGTCCGGGCTGCCGCTCTGATTGGTGAAGGGCAGCACTGCCACCGAGGAGATGTCACTGCCGGCGCTCCGTGACTTCCAGGCGAACCATCCCGCCCCGGCGACAACGAGCGCGACCAACGCGATTGCGGCCCACTTCCACGGAAGCGGCGTGGCCGTGGGCGCAGCCGGGGCAGCAACTCCAACTTTCGCCGAACTCGAATCCCGCCGCAGCCGCTTCAGGTCGCTCAGCAGATCGGCCGCATTCTGGTAGCGCAGCGCCGGATCTTTCTCCAGCGACTTGCCGATGATCCGTTCCAGTTCTGCCGGCAGCTCCGGATTCAGCCGCACCGGCGCCGTCGGTTCTTTGTGCAGAATGGCGTCGAACATCACGGCAGAAGTGTTGCCGCCGAACGCCATGCGGCCCGTCGCCATTTCGTACAACACGGTTCCAAAAGAAAACAGGTCGCTGCGCCGGTCGAGTTCCTCGCCGCGTGTCTGCTCCGGCGACATGTAAGCCACCGTGCCCACGGTCGTTCCAGGGTTGGTCAGGCTGCCGTCAACGGTCGCGCCGTCGGGCGAACTGGGCGCGAGTTCCGGCGCGCCACTCAGCTTGGCCAGCCCGAAGTCGAGAACCTTCGCCTGCCCGCGCTTGGTCACGAAAAGATTCGCCGGCTTGATGTCCCGATGGATAATGCCTTCGCTGTGCGCCGCGTCGAGGGCGTCGGCGATCTGCACCGCCAGTTCCAACAGTGGTTCGAGTGGCATCGCTGCGCCAGCGAGTCGATGTTTGAGCGTCTCGCCCGCCAGCAGTTCCATCACGATGAAATGCTGCCCGTCGAACTCCGCGATCTCATGAATCGTGCAGATGTTGGGATGATTCAGCGCCGACGCCGACCGCGCCTCGCGCCGGAACCGCTCCAGCGCCTGCGGATCCCGCGCCAGTTCGTCGGGAAGAAACTTGAGCGCCACGTGCCGCCCCAGGCTCAGGTCCTGCGCCTCGTAGACCACACCCATCCCCCCGCCGCCAATCTTCTGAATAATGCGGTAGTGGGAGATAGTCTTGTCGATCATGGATTGGGCAGTCATGCTTCGAAGATCATGATTTGCAGATCACACTTCCAGATCGAGGCTGCGGTGCGCCAGCGGCGCTGCCGTATGGTAGGGTGCGATGGCCGCGGAAGTCAAAGCAACCACAAACCCGGGAAAAAGAGACCACAGGGATCACAGGGTTACACGGGGGAATTCTTCTGTGTAACCCTGTGTTCCCTGTGGTTGAGATTTGAGCCTGATCTCTCAGCTCTTGAAATGCTCCCATCCCCTCGGACGCAGTTTGTGTGTGACGCTCTCATCGTTGACCAGCAGAATTTTCCGCGACCGGGTGATGACTCCAATCTCCCTCAGTGCAACTCCGCCAATCTTCGCAGGCACCCGCTTGCCCGGCGGCGCGGTGAAAAGCAGTTCATAGTCCTCGCCTCCGTGCAGCGCCAGGTCGAGATCGACTTCGCGCGCCGGCTTCCCAACCCGTGCCCTCGGAATGGCAGCAGCATTCACTGCCGCGCCCACACCGCTCTCCTGGCACAGATGCGCCAGGTCGGTCGAGAGCCCATCGCTGGTGTCAATCATCGCCGATGCCAGATTTCTCGTCCGAAGCATGCGGCCGATCTCAACCCGCGGCTCGGGATAAAAATGCCGCGGATAATTCCGTTGCAGCAGCTTCTTCTTAGGCGCAGCTTCCATGCGCAGCACCGCTGCAGCGGACCCGCCCAGTGCTCCGCTCACAAAGATGCGGTCTCCCGGCCGTGCTCCCGACCGCCGTACAGACTTTCCCTTCGGCACACTCCCGACCACAACAATGTCCGCCAGAATTCCATCTGGCGACTGCGCTGTATCTCCTCCAGCCAGCGTCACCTTATATTTCTTTGCCAATCTCATCAACCCACGCAGAAACCTCCCCACCCACGCCTGCGGTAAGTCGCGCGGCAGCGCGAGAGAAAGAAACGCCGCCACCGCCTCCCCGCCCATCGCCGCAATGTCGCTCAGCCCTCGCGCCAGGCACCGGTGCCCCACCGACTCGGGCGAATGCCAGTCTCTCTGAAAGTGAATCCCCTCCAGCGAAAAGTCGGTCGTCACCAGAAATTCGTCTCCCGCCCGCGCCCTCAGTACTGCACAGTCATCCCCAATCCCAGTCACCACAGATCTGTAGGCGGCGCGGCCGTATGTGGCGCGGACGCCCTCGTCCGCGTGCCGGCGGCGCCCCAATCCCGCCATCCGTCGCATCTGTTCAATCAGCGCTTTTTCAGGCAGAGGCACGGAACCAATATATAGCCCCGAACGCAACCAACAGCCTTACGCAGATTAACCCCGTCTAGGAAACGCGCTTTTGGACACGCAACCCACAGCGGCATGCGTCCCCAAATGCGTCCCAAGGACAGCGACGACGCCGGACCCCCGAAGCCCAACGCCGGCACCAAATGCCCCTTCTGCCCTGTCCCCCCAACCGGGAAGTCACCTGTCCCATGGTGACCCTCGGTTACCACGTCTTCAGTAACGGCAAAATGCCCCGGCGGTCGTTGACAGGGGGAATCCAGTTTGTTAACGTTAGCCCAGTCATTCACAAGACCTTTGGCCGAGCTAAGTTCTGCAATCGGTAGGAATTGCAGACGAAGGCAATATTTGAAGTTCGGTTTGCAGTCCCAGGATGTGGGAGGGCGCGCCAGAGTTTTCCATTCCCAAGATGGGGGCGCAGCCCGAAAAAGTCATGTTTGCGAACAGGGGTTCTGCATCTTAAAGCTGAAGACTGTGCCTGCTGTTCCGGACCAGAAGCCTAAAAACTGGCTACGATTCATCGAGGAGCGATTTGCAGAAACGCTTTTACATCCTTTTTGTGGCCCGCGGGGACGACGGCCAGCTTCGCAAGATCTCCATCCCCGTTCATTATCTGTACGTATTCGTTATCGGCGCCGCTATCGGATTCCTTAGCCTGACCGGAATTGCCAGCTCTTATACCCGAATGCTCCTCAAGGTTTCGCAGTTCAACCAGCTGCGCACCGAGAAAGATCAGCTCAAGAACAACTATTCGCGCCTCGAGCAGGTCGCCAAAGAGCGCGACATGCAGGTCGCCTCGCTGGGCTCGATCGCCGGCGAGGTTTCCGCGCTCTACGGTTTGAAGTCCGAGCCCACGCTCGTGACCGCATCCTCCGAGCAGGTGCAGGCCGCCCAAGTGACTTCTTCCCTGGACCAACTGCACGCCCTGCGCACGTCCGCCATGACCGGCGCAACCATGGTCGGACTCACCATGGGCCTGACCCGCAACGCCACCACCGCCGACTGGATCAAGGCCAACTCCGCGCCCAACCTATGGCCTGTCGAAGGCCAGGTCACGGGTAGCTTCGGCGAGCGCATCGATCCATTTAACGGAGAAGGCGCGTTCCACAGCGGAGTCGATATTGGCAGCAACTTTGGCGCCTCGATCATCGCCCCCGCCGACGGCATCGTCACCTTCAGCGATCAGATGGGCGGCTACGGCAAGGCCATCATGATCGATCACGGCAACGGCATCAGCACCCGCTACGGCCACTTGTCCGGCTACGCTGTAACTGCCGGCCAGGCCGTGCACCGCGGCGACGTAATCGGCTACGTCGGCGAAAGCGGACGTTCCACCGGCCCCCACCTCCACTACGAAGTCCGCATCAACGACACGCCCGTCAATCCCTACAAATACTTGCGCATCACCGTCGCCCACAACGGCGGCTTCGCCGCAGGCAGCTAGATCAGTTCTCTCAGCACGCAACTCTCATCCGGCATTTCTTACGCATCACGGAAGCCGCTCTCGCGCCCATGAATGACGGCGCTTTTCCAGCGCCACGTTGGTTGTAGTGAAAACCCGCTGGCATTGACCCGCTGAGAAGTGCCATTATTCCCCCGGCGCCTGTTTAAGACTTTGGGACCTCTGGCGCCAACCCGTATCACTCGCGTCCACGGTAAAAAAACGACGGTGCCCGGGGACGGGGCCTCGAGCACCGCAAAAGGGTGAAGCAAGCGTTAGCAGATTCCCGCAGCGTGGAAATCCTGGCTGCTCAGGCCGCCGCCCAAGAAGAGCAGCTGCCGGATCTGGATTATGCTGGTCTCGGGAGCCGGACCGGGCCCGATCTCGACTGTGGCCGGGTTGAAGGGAACGCTGGTGTTGGACGAGCCCCGAGTGCCGATCATCGTGCAGCCGCCCAGGCTCAGGTTCGTCACGAAGACGTAGTTTCCGGTCGTTCTCTTGAACGAGCTGGTCAAGGCGGATCCGCGCTTGGCAAGGCCGTTGGCCAAACCGACCAGAACCTTGGTGCTTACAGCATTGGGGCAGACGACCGCCAGGTGGAATGGGATCCCATCTGTCAGGCCGCCGCCCGGGTTCTTGGTCTCGATGTAGACGGAGTTGGCTGAGGGGCCGCTGCCCGTGTAGACACCCGACGGGTTGAAGACGAGGGCGTTGGCGGGGTCACCGACGGTGGCGAGGTAGGCGCACGTCCCGACTGCGCCCGTGAAGTCGACATCGTATCGGCCGACGCCCAGGTGAGTCAGCGTCGCGCCCGGCGAGGAGCGGACCAGGTTCTCGGTGTAGCCGACGACGGCGTAATTCCAACCCGTTATGTTGCAGGCAACCGCGAGGTCGAAGGGCCCATCCATCAGGCCGCCGCCCTGGTTCTTGACCTCCACGTACACGCCGCTGCCGCTCAGGTGGCCGCCGGCGGTGTAGCTCTGGATCGCCTGCGAGAAGGCGTTATGCGTGGTTGAGACGTAGCTGCAGCTGCTCACGTCTGAGGTGAAGGTCACCTCGTACTGCCCGCTGCCGGCGGTGTGGCTTACGGAAGAGACTCCGTTACCGTTCACCAAGGTGCCGTCCGCAGCCACCGTGGCGAACAAGTTTGGGGATGCCGCCAAGGCGGTCGGCGGTGCCAGCGCCGCGGCTACCGCAAGCGCCATCCCGAACGAAAGAGCGTGAATCGTAAGAGCCTTCATAGTGATCCTCCTTCAAAGGACTTGTGATTGTGAATTCTTAGGAGCGCACGTCCAGCGCGACACTTGCTCATGCACCGCAAGCGAATGCGTGAATGCTCTCCTCTCAACTCGTTTGACAGCTGGGACATAAGTTGCTCCGAGGTCGCAAACCCTGCTTAGAGAATCCGATTGAGCCATGCGGCCCGGAGCGCGACTACCTGGTAATGTGCGAACGGCGGACAGAATGGCTCACGATCTTCGGAATTCTTTTCAGGACTATAGGAAGTTCGCAGCGATACGAAAAGCGCCACTTACGCGCCGCGGTACTTGGTTGACGAGAAATCGCCACAGCACTCATTTACGCCGTGTATGTCGCGAGCGAGTGTAATCGCCTGTTCGCGGCGGCGCTAGCGGGCTGCTGAAAAACTCGGCCTCGGGCTGGGTTTGGGAAGGGCACGACTTCAGTCGTGCCGCTAAGTCCTCTAAGGCGAACCGCGCTTTAGCGCCCGGCTTCGCTGTCAGCAGCGCAAATGAGTTTTTCAGCAGCCTGCGAGACGAGCCAAAGCCTGCGCGGATTCTGAAGTGTGTTTGGGGATCTGCGGGGATAATATCCCCCGTTTGCTAGACATTTTTATCTCAACAAAATTTACAACCTTTTGATTTGACGCGTCGTCTCATCCGGGCAGACAATGAAGTCCCCCGCCGCTTCAGTCTCTCGGGAGTTCTGATTTCTCGACAACCACCGCGTCCACATAAGGAGATTCGCCATGCGGAAGCTGCCCGCTGCCCTGCTATTGATCTTGACTGTCGCCATCGCTCAGGCACAGTTCATTCAGCCCAAGGTCTACAACCTTTCCTCGGGTGGCCTTAACCAGATGCTGGCCAAGGGCGACTTCAACCGGGACAGCAAGCTGGATGTCCTGTTTTCCGCCAGCAACAGCACGGGCCAGGAACTGGCTGTGTTTCCGGGCAATGGAACGGGCGGATTCGCAGCAGCCATCCTAACGCCAATCACGGCCAATCAAGGCCGTATCGTGATGGCGGGAGACGTCAATGGCGACGGCATTCCTGACGTCATCATCACGGCGGTCGATTCCATCACCTCGCAGCCCGAAGTTGGGGTGATG
>Ga0209839_10001359_pt1 | contig 12596 bp, 12 predicted proteins | sample OrgsoiDNA2013050_FD_185800 | JGI IMG/M metagenome (GOLD analysis project Ga0209839, IMG submission 185800) | Permafrost soil microbial communities from the Arctic, to analyse light accelerated degradation of dissolved organic matter (DOM) -... | ecosystem: Environmental > Terrestrial > Soil >... | reverse complement strand
TGGCGAGTACTGACTCGCGGCGAACTGAACCGCGACCAGGACACTCGAGACGACCAGGCCGGTGAACGCGATCATGCCCGTCGCGGTCGAGGTGAGCACGTCGCGTGCGGCGTCGATCCCGCCTCCGGGCCCGAGTCGCGAGTTGATCTCACTGTCGATCGCGGGCGCCACCACACCGAGCACGATCGCCAACGTCAGGTAGGCGCAGGGGATCGGAATCAGGCTTCGCCTGATCCAGAAGCGCACGTGCCACCGTAGCCGCCGCTGTCGCGCGACCCGAGTCAGTCCTCCCGAGCGCGCCGCGGCCCCTGGGAGCCCCACTAGAGCTCGACCCACCGAGAATACCGTGGGGAAGCACCGCGGGGTTCAGGCGGTTGGGCCGGCTCGGTGGACGACGCGCACCTGCACCCGAGCCGGTCGCGTCGGTGTCGCCAGGGAGAGAAAGTTGCGCAGCGGTGCGCGGTGAGAACAGAACGGGCAGACGAGCTCGTCTCCCGGGGACAACGGCCCCGCGGTGAGTGCCACCGGAGCGTCGCAGCGGGCGCAGGCGAGGGTGCCGGTGCCGAGTCGCCCCGAGTGGGTGACTCGGCGCTGCTCCTGGTGGGCTCCGGCGACGCGCGCGACCGGCTCGAGGCGGCCGGTGTGCGTGTCGTCGATGCCGCGCAGGAAGCTCACCGGGCGTTACAACGTAGCAGCGCGATCGGTCCGGAACGCGTCGTTTACCCTCCCAGGAGATGGACACCGCAGTCCTCAATCACGCGGTCTGTCTCGCGTCACGTCCACGGGGGCTGCCGACGCGCGAGAACTGGGAGTTCACCGAACAGCCGGTACGCGAACCCGATCAGGGTGAGGTGGTGGTCCGGGTCCTGTACATCTCACTGGATCCCGCGATGCGCGGCTGGATGAACGACACGCGTTCGTACATGCCTCCGGTGGGGATCGGTGAGGTGATGCGGGCGATCGGGGTCGGCCGCGTCGTCGCCTCAGCCGATCCGGGCACAAAACCGGGCGATCATGTCTCGGGGTTGCTGGGGGTCCAGGAGTACGTGGTCGCCAACGGCCGTGGCCTGCGCAAGATCGATCCCGCGCTGGCGCCACTTCCCGTCTACCTCGGCGCCCTCGGGATGCCGGGCATGACGGCGTACTTCGGCCTGTTGGAGATCGGGAGACCTGAGCCGGGACAGACGGTCGTCGTCTCCGGCGCGGCCGGCGCCGTGGGTCAGCTCGTCGGGCAGCTCGCCAAGCTCCACGGCTCGCGGGTCGTCGGGATCGCCGGTGGAGCGGAGAAATGCCGCTACGTGGTCGACGAGATCGGCTTCGATGCGGCGGTCGATTACAAGGCCGACGCTGTTGGATCCGAGCTGCACCGGCATTGCCCCGATGGGATCGACGTCTACTTCGACAACGTCGGCGGCGAGATCCTCGACGCGGCCCTGTCATGCCTGGCCCGCCACGCCCGCGTGGTGATCTGCGGCGCCATTTCTCAATACAACGCCACCGAGGGGATGAGCGGGCCGAAGAACTACATGGCGCTCCTGGTCCAGCGTGCGAGCATGACCGGCTTCGTGGTCACGGACTACAGCAACCGCTTCGCGCAGGCCGGACAGGAGATGGCCGGCTGGCTCGCTCGGGGCGAGCTCAAGGGGCAGGAGGACATCGTCGACGGGCTGGGTAACTTCCCGGAGACGCTGCTGAGATTGTTCACCGGCGAGCACCACGGCAAGCTGATGCTTGCTCTCCCCGGGGACTAAGTTGGCGTCGCGTGAAGGACGACTCGAGGCCCGTTTCCGGTTTCTGCGACGCTTTGTCGTGATGTCGTTCATTTCGAAAGGCTTCCGTGGTCGGCGCCCACCCGTCGACCCGGCGCGGGTGCCGCCGGGGCAGTACGTCACCAGCGACTTTCCGGTTCTGTCCGCGGGGCCGACGCCGCACACGCCGCCCGAGCAATGGAGCTTCACGATCCGCGGTGCGGTCGACTCGCCGCGCTCGTGGACCTGGGAGGAGTTCACCTCGCTTCCAAGCGAGACGCCCAAGGTCGACATCCATTGCGTCACCAAGTGGTCCAAGCTCGACACGGTATGGAGTGGGGTTTCGATCGACACGCTGATGGAGGGTGTGGCGACCGAGGCCGGATACGTCACGGCGTTCTGCGACGGTGGCTACACAACCAACGTGCCGCTGACGGACCTGACCGGCGGTCGGGCCTGGATCGCGCTGGGCTTTGGCGGCGAGCCGCTGGAGAGCGAGCACGGCGGACCGGCGCGGCTGCTGGTGCCTCACCTGTACTTCTGGAAGAGCGCCAAGTGGGTGCGAGGGCTCGAGCTCACGATCGCGGACCAACCTGGGTTCTGGGAGCACTACGGATACCACGATTACGGTGACCCGTGGCGGGAGCAGCGCTACCAGGGCGACTGAACTGGGCGCTTGCCGATGTCGTCGAATTGCGGGATGAGACCCCCCGGGTTCGCAGCATCGTGCTGGGATGTTCGAGCTGGCCCGGCCACCTCGCCGGGCAGCATGTCGACGTTCGTCTGACCGCCGAGGACGGCTATCAGGCGCAGCGCAGCTATTCGATCGCCTCAGCGCCCGAGGACGAGCAGTTGCTGCTGACGGTCGAACGGCTGGAGGACGGCGAGGTTTCGCCCTACCTCGTCGATCAGCTGCGCCCGGGGGACAAGCTCGAACTGCGCGGTCCAATCGGCGGCTACTTCGTCTGGAGGAACTCCCTCGGCGGACCGCTGCTGCTGCTCGGCGGCGGGTCGGGGATCGTGCCTCTGCACGCGATTCTGCGCCACCGGGCGCTGAGCGGAAGCTCGACCCCGGCACGGCTCCTGTACTCCGCGAGGTCGCTGTCGGAGGTGATCTACGGCGAGCAGTTCGCAGCCCTGGCCAGCGGCGGGGAGCTTGATCTGCGGTACACGTTGACGCGCGAGTGGCCGTCGGGCTGGGGGGGTCATCGGGGACGAGTCGACGAGGGAATGCTGCGCACGGTCTCGTGGGCGCCGGAGGAGCACCCGCTGATCTACGTATGTGGGCCGACCGGCTTCGTCGAGCAGGTGGCCGGCGGACTCGTGGCGCTCGGACACGATCCCGGGGCGATCAGGACCGAGCGCTTCGGACCGACCGGCGGATAGGTCACGCATGGTGGACACCGAGCAACCGGCCGAGCCTCTCTCCGGCCGGACGGCGTGGGCGCGGAATCTGGAGGCGCCCCTACGCAACTTCCTCCGTACGGAGACCGGCAGCGCGGCGATCCTGCTCGCCGCGGCGGTCATCGCGCTGGCGTGGGTGAACATCGACGCGGCTTCCTACGAGCGCGTCTGGCAGACAACCCTGGCAATCCGGATCGGCGGGTCCGGCGTGACGCAGAACCTCCGTCAGTGGATCAACGATGGACTGATGACGTTCTTCTTCTTTGTCGTGGGCCTCGAGGCGAGGCGCGAGTTCGACCTCGGCGAACTGCGCGACCGGCGGCGCCTCGTGCTGCCCGTGATCGCCGGGATCGGCGGGATGATCCTCCCCGTCGCGATCTACCTGGCGATCAACTCGGGACACTCCTCGACCGAGGGCTGGGGCGCGGCGATGTCAACCGACACGGCGTTCGCGCTCGGAATGCTGGCGCTGGTCGGGCGGCGGTTTCCTGACAGTCTGCGCGCCTTCATTCTCACCGTGGCCGTGGTTGACGACATCGTCGCGCTGATCGTGATCGCCACTGCGTACGCCGGTGCGGTAGCGATCCGGGCGCTGGCAATCGGCTTCGTCGTGTTCGGTGTGATTCTCGTGGTGCGCGCCCGCAGAGTGCACAACGGCCCCGTCTACGCGCTGCTGGGCGCGACCGCATGGGTGGCGTTCCTGAAATCCGGCATCGATCCGGTCGTCGTCGGGCTGGCGATGGGGCTGCTTACGATCGCCTACACCTCAGCCCGCGCGGACCTGGAGCGCGCGACCGACCTGTTTCGGCTGTTCCGAGAGCAGCCGACCTCAGAACTGGAGCAGTCAGCCCGTGCCGGACTGCGATCGGCGATCTCGCCCAACGAGCGCTATCAGCAGCTCTATCACCCGTTCACGAGCTACGTGATCGTGCCGCTGTTCGCGCTGGCCAACGCCGGGATCAAGATCAGCGGCGGCTTTCTGTCACACGCTTACACCTCCCCGATCACCCTCGGGATCCTCGTCGGCTACGTGATCGGTAAGCCGATCGGGATCGCGGGCTCCTCGTGGTTGGTGACGAAATTGAGTGCCGGCAGGGTTCGTCCGCCGGTTGGCTGGGCGTCGGTGCTGGGCGGCGGAGCGATCGCCGGGATCGGCTTCACCGTCTCGCTGCTGATCGCGACGCTCGCCTTCGGAGGGGTGGATCTCGAAGAGGCCAAGCTCGGCGTACTCAGTACGTTGCTGTTCGCCCCGATCGCCACGTGGCTCGTCTACCGCGTGACCGCGGTGCTGCCTCGCCGCCTGCGCCTGCGTGCGCTGCTGGGCACCGCCGAGTCGATCGTTGACCTCGCCGAGTCCGTCGACGCCGCGCGTGATCACATCCGCGGCCCCGAGCAGGCGCTGGTCACCTTGGTGGAGTACGGCGATCTGGAGTGTCCTTACTGTGGGCAGGCGGAACCAGTGATTCGGGAGCTGCTGTCGGACTTCGGTGATCTGCGTTACGTGTGGCGGCACCTACCCCTGAACGACGTTCACCCGCATGCGCAACTGGCCGCGGAGGCGGCCGAAGCAGCCGCCGCGCAAGGAAGGTTCTGGGAGATGCACGACTCGCTGCTCGCCCACCAGGGCGACCTTAAGCTCCGTGACCTGATTCGCTACGCCGAGGATCTCGGTCTCGATGTCGAGCGCTTCCGGGAATATCTGCGTCGGCGCAAAGGCACCGCCCGGATCGCCGACGACGTCGAGTCGGCCGACCTGAGCGGCGTCTCGGGTACGCCGACGTTCTTCATCAACGGGCGCCGCCACTATGGCGCGTACGACATCGACACGCTCTCGTCCGAGGTCCAAGCGGCCAAATCACGAGCGGCGATCGCGTCCTGAACCGCTGGCCGGCGGCCAAATCACGAGCGGCGATCGCGTCCTGAACCGCTGGCCGGCGGCCAAATCACGAGCGGCAATCGCGTGCTGATGCGGCACTCACACGAACCTCTTCGGGAGTCCATACGGCTCTCTTCTATGGAGTCGAGCCTTCACTTACCGGCAGGCCGGACAGTGTTCGCATGAAACTTCAACGTGTAATTCCCACAGTTGCGGTGGTTGCCGCGACTGCGGTTGGCGCCGCGCCGCCGGCGTCGGCCGCGACTACCGATGTGCAACAGGCGGCAAGCGCGAACTGGGCCGGCTATGTCGTCGGTGGCTCCTCCGACGGCGCCTCCCCACAATTCTCCAACGTCTCCGGGAGCTGGGTGCAGCCATCCGTCAAGTGCACCGCTGGACAGAGCTACTCGGCGTTCTGGGTTGGGCTGGGCGGCTCCGGCGAACAGTCAGGCTCGCTGGAGCAGGTCGGCACGGAAGCCGATTGCACCAGCACCGGCGCGGCAGAGGACTTCGTTTGGTACGAGCTGGTTCCGGCAGCGCCGGTGAGGCTCGATCTGGCGATTCATCCTGGTGACCATGTCTCCGCCAAGGTAACGGTGAACGGGACCCAGGTGGTTGTGGCGCTGTCTGACCAGACCACGGGCGGGTCGGTCACCAAGACGCTGCCGATGAGTGATCCGGACACCTCGAGCGCGGAGTGGATCGCCGAGGCGCCCTCAACCTGCGATCAGGAGAGCAACTGCCAGCCGCTGCCGCTGACGGACTTCGGTGATGTCAACTTCAGCGCTGCCAGTGCCACTGCCGGCGGCCACACGGGCACGATATCCGACTCCAACTGGACGCCCGCCGCGGTGCAGCTGAACGGCAGTAGCGACAACGACGGGATCGGCGGAGCCAGCTTCACTTCCGATCAGTCCACGGCCGGAGCTCAGCCCTCAGCGCTCTCCAGCGACGGATCTGCGTTTTCGGTGGCGTGGTCAGCGAGCGCCGACCAGACCTCAGCGGTCGGTACCGGCTCGGGCGGCTCGGTCGCTAGTCCCGGCCAAGGCACGAGCGGCTCCGGCTACGGCTACGGGGGCGATGGCTCCGGCTACGGAGGCTACGGATCCGGCTACGGATCCGGCTACGGCGGCTACGGCGGCGGTTATGGATCTGGCTCGGGGGGTTACGGCGACGGCGGCTACTACGGCTAGTGCCGATGGGGCCGCGCCAGTCAGCGTTGAGCGCGCCGGTCCGCGATGGCCGGCGCGCCCGCGTCTGGTCCGCCGCCCGTGTCGTATAGGGTGAGCCCCGACGTGGGGTGTAAGCGATCGTAGACGTCGACCTCAAGAAGATTGCCGGTGGCGGCCTGAGGCTCGCGGAGCGATTCGGCGACGAGGCGTACTTCGCCACCCTGCTGGTGCGCAGCGGGATGTTGCGTCCGGAGTTGCCGCACCGCATTGCGCGGATGCTGCGCGCGGTCGAGCGCAACGGCCTGCTCGCGGCCGCCGTTTCGGTCGGAGCAATTCGTCACGGCGATTACCTCGCGCTGATCGACGAGCTCGGGGAGCTGACGTTCAAGGAGCTTGACGAGCGGTCCAATGCGCTCGCCAACGCATGGCGCAGAGGAGGCCTCGAGCCGGGCGAGGGCGTGACGATCCTGGCCAGAAACCATCGCGGCTTCCTCGATGCGGTGTTCGCGGCCGCCAAATGCGGGGCCCGGATCGTGCTGCTCAACACGTCCTTCGCGGGTCCCCAGATCCGGGACGTAGTAGGCCGCGAGGGGACCGATCTGCTCGTCTACGACGACGAGTACGCGGGCATGCTGGAGGGGGTGGCACCGCCGCGTGGGTGCTGGCGTTCGTGGACCGACGCCGGCCCGGGCGCCGCGCCGGACACGCTCCAGGCGCTGATCGACACCAGCTCGGTCGACGCTCCTCCGAAGGCCGGTGTGGCCCCCCGAGTCGTGATCCTGACCAGCGGGACGACCGGGACCCCGAAGGGTGCCCCACGCACCGAGCCCCGCTCGCTCGCGCTGGTCGGCGGGGTGTTGAGCAAGGTGCCGTTCCGTGCGGGCGAGGTGACCGAGCTGTGCGTGCCGATGTTCCACGCGCTCGGCTTCGCGAATCTGTTGCTCACCCTCGCGCTCGGCTCCACGGTCGTGGTTCGCCGCCGCTTTGAACCCGAGGCAACCTTGGCCAGCGTCGCGGAACACCGCGCGACCGCGATGGTCGTCGTGCCCGTGATGCTCCAGCGACTGCTCGGTCTCGGCGATGCCGCGCTCGCACAGTCGGACGCATCGTCGCTGAAGATCATCTTCGTCGGCGGTGCGCAACTCGGTCCGGAGCTGGCCAACCGATCGATGGGGGCGTTCGGGCCGATCATCTACAACCTGTACGGCTCGACGGAGATCGCCTACGCGTCGATCGCGACCCCCGAGGACCTCGAGGCCGAGCCGGGCTCCGTGGGCAAAGTCGTGCGCGGCTCGGTGGTCAAGATCCTCAGCGATCAGGGCGCGGAGGTCCCGGCCGGGAGCAGCGGACGTATCTTCGTCGGCAACAGCTCGCAGTTCGAGGGTTACACGGGCGGCGAAACCAGGCAACAGATCAGGGGCCTGATGTCCTCCGGGGACGTGGGGCATTTCGATCAGCAGGGTCGTCTGTTCATCGACGGGCGGGACGACGAGATGATCATCTCCGGGGGGGAGAACGTATTTCCCGGCGAGATCGAAGAGTTGCTCGCGAGCCACGCAGCGATCGAGGAGGCGGCCGCAGTCGGCGTCGACGACGATCGGTTCGGTCAGCGACTGCGAGCCTTCGTCGTGCTGCGCGACGGTGCGCAGCTGAGCGAGGACGAAGTCAAGGACTACGTGACCGCGAACCTGGCCCGCTACAAGACGCCTCGCGACGTGGTGTTCATCGACGAGCTACCCCGAAACTCGACCGGCAAGGTCCTCAAGCGCGAGCTCAGAGCGCTGCAGGCCGAGTAGCCGAGCCCCGGTCATTGGGTGTGCCGCGACGGCTGAGGCTCGTAGACTCGGCTCGATGCTGATCCTCCCGCCCGGCCACGCCCAGGCCGTTCGCACGCCGCGGAGGATTCGCACGCGTGAAAAATGGATGATCGGGGGGCTGCTGGCAACGGTTGCTGCGATCATCGTCGCGGTCGTGATCGCGGTGGCCAGCGCGGGGCACCACTCGGCCAACGGCTGCGTTGACGTGACGATCCCGTACTCGATCGGCGGCCAGGAGTTCTACAAGTGCGGCGCGGCCGCCCGGGCGATGTGCGCCCAGGTGGGGGTTCCCGGTGGCTTCAGCGGAGCGCCGGCGCGCGCGGTGGCGACCGAGTGCCGCAAGGCCGGGCTGGCCGTTGGCTGAACCGAAGCCGAGCACCCGCCCGGCATCAGGAGGTCGAGACGAATCAGTGGCGGAATCGGCGGACAAGCCGTCAGCCGTTTCGTCGCGAGCCTAAGCTACCGGGCGAGATGAGCGATCCGGCGGCATTCCGCGCGCAGTTCCCGGTGTTCGACCACAACGCGTATCTGAACGCGGGAACCGAGGGCCCCGTGCCGCGGCGATCCGCGGACGCCGTCCACCAGCGCGTCGAGCAGGAGTTGACCGCCGGACGCTGTGGCCGACCGTACTTCACCACGCTGATGGACCTGGCCGCCGAGGTCCGTGCCGGCTACGCCGGCGTGCTCGGTTGCGACCCTTCGGAGGTGGCGCTCACCGGCTCGACCACCGATGGCGTCAACACCGTGATCTCGGGCCTTGACCTGCGTCCCGGCGATCAGATCCTGACCAGCGACGAGGAGCACCCGGGCCTGCTGGCGCCGCTCGGGCGAGCGCGCACGCGCCACGGTGTATCGGTTCGTGTGGTGCCGTTCGCGGAGCTGGCGGGGGAGGCCTCCAGCTCGACCCGCCTGGTCGCCTGCTCGCACGTTTCGTGGGTCAGCGGCCGAGTGGCCGACGTCGCCGCGTTGAGCGCCACCGGGGTGCCGGTGTTGCTCGACGCCGCGCAGGCGGTCGGCGCGGTTCCGGTCGACGTGAAGGCGCTTGGCTGCGACTTCTACGCCGGATCCGGCCAGAAGTGGCTGTGCGGGCCGGAGGGCAGCGGTTGCCTCTACGTTCGCCCCGAGCGCCTCGAGCAGCTGCTCGTGGCGTGGCCGGGATACAGCTCGCTGGCGGACCCCGCGCGAGCGCTCGACTCCGAGCCCGCCGAAGGGGTCCCGCGCCTGGACCACGGCTTTCCGGCCGGTGTGCGCAGCACGTGGGCGCTCGCCTCGCTGCAGGTTCTGGCCGATGCCGGCTGGGGATGGGTGCACGATCGGGCGGCGACGCTGGCGACCCGGCTCGCCGGGCGACTGGCCGAGCGCGGGCTCGAGGTCGGGCCCCGGGGACGCTCGACACTCGTCTCGTGGAAGGCCGACGATCCTCAGGCCGAGGTTGAGCGCCTGGCGGAGAACGGGTACACGGTTCGCAGCATCCCGGCGTTCGGCCTGGTGCGGGCTTCGGTGGGGGCGTGGAGCTCCGAGGAGGAGCTCGACGCTCTGGTTCGCTTGGTCAGGTGACCGTCACGGCTGCGCGGTCGCGCCCAGGCTGCGGTCCAGGGTGGTCACCAGACGCGCGAAGCTCTCGTCGAGGTCGAGCGGGATCCCAAAGCCTTCGCCGATCTCCAGCGTGACGAATCCGTGCAGCGCCGAGCGCACGATCCGCGCGCCGTGGATCGCGTCCTCGCCGTGAAGGCCATAGCCGCGCAGCACGGCCAGCACGACCGCCACGAGCTCGGCCGCGGCCGCGGCGCCATCGGACTCGAGGTCCGGCGCGCGTTGGAGCGCCGCGTAGGTGCCCGGATGCTCGCGCCCGTACTCGCGGTACGCGCCGGCGATCGCTCTGAGGGCATCGCGGCCGGCGCGGCCGGCGGCCGCTGCCTGCAGCTCGGCCGCCAGCTCCCGCGCCCCCCTCGCGGCGAGTCGCCGCCGCAGGTCGTCAAGACCCTCGACATGGGCGTAGAGCGATGGCGCGCGGACGCCGAGCCGCTCGGCCAGGTGGGCGAGGGTGAGTGCCTGGAGGCCTTCCGCGTCGGCCACGGCGGCGGCGGCGCTCACCACCGTCTCGGAGCGCAGGCCGGCCCGCGGCATCAGCGGCTCGATCGCTCCGCGCGCTGGATCGCCTTGTTCATCGCGGCGGCCGGGTTGCGGACTGCGGGCCCATGGCCGACGACCAGGAGCACCGGATCGAGCGCCCGCAGCGCACGCGCGGATTCGATGTCCTTGGCCTTGTCCCAGGTGGCCATTGCGGCCAGCGGGAAGCGCCAGTACAGGAAGCTCGACACCGCCACGTCCCCATACGCCGTGAACGTGTCGCCGGCGATCAGCGTCCGATCGCGCGTATCCAGAAACGACACGTGACCGGGGGTGTGTCCCGGGCTGGCGATCACCTCGAGGCTCCCGACCCGCTCGCCCGCGATCAGGCGCACGTCGGGCACCGTCTTGATCTTCGGCCAGCTGCCGGGGAGCTTTCCCTCGACGACCTGCTCGCCGGCGTGGATGCGGGCGTCGAGTTCCGGCATCAGCACCGTCACTGACTCGCCCAGTCGCTGCTTCAGCGCATCGAGCGAGCCGACGTGGTCCCCGTGGCCATGGGTCAGCGCGATCCGGGTGATCGGCCCGCCCGCGCTCTGAGCGGCGGTGATCAGCGCCGCGGCGCCCCCGCCGACGGTCGTGTCGACCAGCGTGAAGCCATCGTCCTCGCGCACGAGGTAGGCGTTGACCAATCGCAGCCGCTTCAGCTGGATCAGATTCTGGTTGATGGGAATCGTTTGCATCGCGGACTCCGAGTCGGAGGGTGACTAAGACACATAGGAAGATACCTATGTCACGTAGGTTTGTCAAGGTTGACGACCACGCCAATAATCTTGATAAAATCAATTGAATTACACCTCTTTCCGAGGCGGCCCGATGCAGATCGACGTTCACCAGCACATTTGGACAGAGCCCCTGCTCGACGCGCTGGGCGCGCGCCGGGAGCTTCCGTTCGTCAGGCGCCGGCGGGGAGTGACCGTCCTGCATTGCGCGGATGAGCGGCCGTACGTGATCGACGTGGCTTCCGAATCGCCCGATCGGCGGGCCACGCTCGTCCAGTCGGACGGAATCGACCTGGCGCTGATTGCGCTGTCGAGCCCGGTCGGGATCGAGGCGCTCCCTCACGCGGTGGCCAGTGAGCTGATTGACGAGCACCTGGCGGGAGTCTTGGCGCTGGGCCCCGAATTCGCGGCTTGGGGACCGGTGGCGGTCGATCAGCCTGACCCCGACGAGGTCGATCAAGTCCTCGCGCGGGGGTGCATCGGGATCTCGCTCCCAGCCGGGTCGCTCGGAAGCCTCGACGCACTCGAGGAGCTTGGGCCGCTGCTGCAGCGCGTCGCCGCCCGAGGAGTGCCACTGTTGGTGCATCCCGGCCACCGCGCCGGCGCACGTACTCGCGAGGCGTCGCTGATCGAGCCGCTGTGGTGGCGCGCGCTGACCGACTACGTGGCGCAGATGCAGGCGGCTTGGATGGCGTTCACGACGCTGGGCCGACGGGAGCATCCCGAGCTGGAGGTGGTGTTCGCGATGCTCGCCGGCGGCGCGCCGCTGCTCAGTGAGCGGCTCGCCACGCGCGGTGGACCAACGATTGACCTGCGCGACCCGCTTCTGTTCTACGACACTTCAAGTTACGGTCCCCAGGCGGTGGAGGCGGTAGCCGACTGTGTCGGCACCGAGCAGCTCGTCTATGGCTCCGATCGTCCGGTGATCGAGCCGATCCAGAGCGGGCACGAGGACCAGCTGCGCGCCAACGGCGCTCGGCTCCTGGCGCGGGCGGGTGCTGCCGCGTGACCCTCACCCTGGCAGAGCTCGAGTGCGTCGCTGCGAACCTCGCCGCCTCGCCGGAGCGGTGGCGACATCTGGTGCGCCATACCGACGGCGCCCGCGTATACGAGCAGCTCTGGGAGGACGAGCAGCTCAACGCGTGGATCATCTGCTGGAGCGAGGATTCAGACACCGGCTTTCACGACCACGACGACTCGGCCGCCGCGATCTCGGTGGTGTCGGGCTGGGTGCGCGAAGAGCGCTTGACGATCGGCGCGCCTGCTCGCGGGCGGGAGATCGGTCCCGGCGAGACGTTCTCGCTGCCGCCGGTGGCGATCCACCGAGTGCTGCACGGCGGCGGCGAGCCGGCCGTCACGATCCACGTCTACTCGCCACCGCTGACCCGCACCGGTGCTTACCGCATCGGCCCCGAGGGCGAGCTCGAGCGCGAGTCGCTGCCCTACGAGGCGGAGCTACGCGCCGAGCCTGCGCTCGGGTGACGCTGACCTGAGCGGTCGCTGATCCGCGCGGGAGCCGTTGCACAGGCTCACGCCGAGCTGAGCAGACCGGTGATCGGCCAGTCGAGCTAGGGCACAGGCTCACGCCGTTTGGGGCAGCCCCAGCGCGCCGGTGAGCGCGGTGTCGCTGCTCTTGACCTTCGCGGCGTCCTGGACCAGCTTCTCGGTCGCCGCCTTGGCCGCCTGCGGGTCGCCCTTGGTCGCGGCCGTCGCGATTTCGCTGAGGT
>Ga0209839_10001358_pt1 | contig 12605 bp, 8 predicted proteins | sample OrgsoiDNA2013050_FD_185800 | JGI IMG/M metagenome (GOLD analysis project Ga0209839, IMG submission 185800) | Permafrost soil microbial communities from the Arctic, to analyse light accelerated degradation of dissolved organic matter (DOM) -... | ecosystem: Environmental > Terrestrial > Soil >... | reverse complement strand
CGTGCACAACACGGCGTCCAACCCCTACTCGCTCAAGGCGATGACCATCATCGTCCTCATCTTCCTGCCGCTGGTCCTCGCCTACCAGAGCTGGACCTACTACGTATTCCGCCGCCGCGTCAGCCGGCAAGAATTCCAGCCGCCAGCCCCGTCTCCCGGAGCTGCGCCGGAGCCGGAACCCCGGCCTGCCGCTCCCTCGACCCCCGGGTCGGGAAGCTGAGCGGAATCGCCCTCCCGGGGGGAGGCTAACTGAGCCCCGGGCGCGATTTGATCGTAACGATTGGTCAGGAGGAATGACATGTCCGACAAAGTTGATGCGCTGGTGATCTTCGGCGCGACCGGTGACCTGGCGAAGATTGAGACCTTCCCGGCGCTGGTGGGTCTGGTCCAGCGCGGGGTGCTCGACGTGCCCGTCATCGGGGTGGCAAAGAGCGGCTGGGGGCTGGAGCAGTTCCGTGACTACGCGGCGGCGTCGCTGCGGCTGAACAACATGGACCCGGACACCGACGCGGCGCGGAAGATGCTCGGGCTGCTGCGCTACGTCGACGGGGACCTCGATGACGAGGCGACCTACAAGGCGATGTCGGACCAGATCGGCGCCGGCACCCGGGTCTTGTTCTACCTGGAGGTGCCGCCGCCGTTGTTCGGGCGGATCGCCCAGGGCATCGCCACGGCCGGGCGCAGCAAGGACGCCCGAGTGATGGTGGAGAAGCCGTTCGGTCACGACCTGGCCAGTTCGCGGCAGCTCAACGACACGATGCACCAGTACTTCCCGGAAGAGGCGATCTTCCGGGTCGACGACTGGCTGGCCTTTGACCCGGTGGAGAACGTGCTGTTCGTCCGGTTCGCGAACTCGATAATTGAGCCGCTACTCAACCGGACCTACGTGGAGAGCATCCAGATCACGATGGCCGAGGCGTTCGACGTCTCGGACCGCGGCAGGTTCTACGACCGGACCGGGGCCATCAACGATGTCGTCCAGAACCACATGCTCCAGGTGCTGGCCACTGTGCTGGCCGAACCGCCAAGCCAGCCGGGCCTGGCCGACTGGCGGGACGCCAAGGCACGAGTGGTGGCCGCGCTGCGGCCGCTGGTACCAGAGGACACCGTGCGCGGCCAGTACGAGGGCTATCGCGAGGTCGAGGGGGTGGACCCGAAATCGACCACGGAGACCTTCGTCGCCGTCAAGCTTGCCGCTGACACCTGGCGCTGGGAGGGCGTGCCGATCCTCATTCGGGCCGGCAAGTGCATGCCGGTCACCGCCACCGAGGTGGAGATCCGCTTCAAGCGGCCGCCGCACGACGTGTTCGGCATCGAGCCGTTCGCCGTCCGCGACTCGCTGCGATTCCGGATCTGGCCAGAAACTGCGGTCGGCCTCACGCTGGCGGGCAAGAAGCCCGGTGCCGGGATGGAGCCACTGCTGGAGGACCTGACGTTCGCCGGCCAGGAGGGCTCGGACATGCGTCCCTACGACCGGCTCATCGGCGCGGCCCTGGACGGGGACCGCTGGCTGTTTGCCCGCCAGGAAACCGTCGAGGCCGCGTGGCGGGTCGTCGACCCGGTGCTCGGCGACGTCACGCCCGTGCACCCCTACGCCAGAGGCAGCTGGGGCCCGACCGAAGCCAGCCGGCTCCTGGCCAGCGTGGACAAGTGGCACGACCCGGCCGGCTGACCGGATCCAGCCGTCAAAGACAGCATGATCGGAATTGCCATGAACGAGCAAGGTAGCCAGCGCCGCGTGGTGATCGTGGGAGGCGGATTCGCCGGGCTGTTCGCCGCCCGGGTGCTGCGCCGCGCCCCGGTCCGGGTGACCCTCATCGACAGACGCCCGCACCACCTGTTCCAGCCTCTGCTGTACCAGTGCTCGACCGGGATCTTGTCCGAGGGGAAGATCGCCGACCCGCTGCGGGATCTGCTCCGTAAGCAGAAGAACGCGGACTTCGTGCTGGCCGAGGTGACCGGCATCGACGCCGACGGGCGCCGGGTCCTGGCGACGCGGCCGCTGGGGGACCAGCTGGAGTTCGGCTATGACTACCTGATCATGGCGGCCGGGGTGCAGCAATCGTATTTCGGGCACGACGAGTTTGCCGAGTGGGCGCCCGGCATGAAGACCATCGAGCATGCCCTGGTCATCCGGCGCCGCGTCTTCGGCGCGTTCGAGATGGCCGATACCGCGGCCGACCCGGCCGAACGCGCCCGCTGGCTCACCTTCGCCCTGGTCGGCGCCGGGCCGACCGGCTGCGAGCTGGCCGGGCAGATCCGCGAGGTGGCCACCAAGACGCTGCGCGATGAGTACCGTCACATCGAGCCCGAGGAGGCCCGGGTGCTGCTGTTCGACGGCGGGGACGTCCCGCTCGCCCCGTTCGGCCCGGAGCTGTCGGCCAAGGCGGCCCGTACCCTGGACAAGCTCGGCGTCGAGCAGCACATGCACTCGATCGTGACCGGGATCGACGGCACCGGGCTGAGCGTCCGCGCTCAGGACGGCACGGTGACCCGCCATGAGGCGGGCACCGTGCTGTGGACCGCCGGGGTGGCCGCGCCGCCGGTCGCGGCGGCCATCGCGGCGGCCACCGGCGCCAAGCAGGACCGGGCCGGCCGCATCATGGTCGGCGACGACTGCACCATTCCCGACCACCCCGAGATCTTCGTGACCGGGGACGTGATGAGCCTGAACAAGCTCCCGGGGGTGTGCGAGGTCGCCATGCAGACCGGCATATACGCCGGGGAACGCATCAAGCACGAGGTCACCGGGCACATACCCACCAAGCCGTTCCGCTACCGTGACCTCGGGTCGGCTGCCTACCTGTCCCGCGGCAACGCGGTCGTTTCCGTGGGACGCCTGAAGTTCGCCGGCTTCCCGGGCTGGGTCGTCTGGCTGTTCATCCACCTCGGCTTCCTGACCGGCTTCCGCAACCGCCTCGGCGCGATAGTGAGCTGGTGGCCCGCCTTTGCCCGTGACATACGCCGGGAACGGACGTACACCACCGAGCAGGTGGGACTGATAGATAGCGCGTACGACGTGCTGCCTCCCTCCGCCGCTGGCACTGCGCTGCCTGGCAGCACGAGCGGTGCAGAGCTCCCCAGTGCCGGCACCAAGCCCTCCGCCACTGGCACCGGGCCCTCCGGCCGGCCGGGATAAGTCGTGGCGAGATGAGCGACTTTGAGCTGAGCGCGGCCGAGTTCCGGGCCCTTTACGAGCGGGTGCAGCACATGTCCCGGTGGGGTCCGGCCGACCGGCTGGGAGCGTTGAACAACATCTCGCCCGCGCAGGTGGTGGCGGCGGCCAGCGATGTCCGGCGTGGCCGGGCTGTGTCGCTGGCGGCGCCGATCGAGAGCGAGGTGGCGGCCGACAACCCCGATCCCGCCGTGCACCAGATGACTCACTCCGGGACCAGCCCGGGTTCCGCCTCCGGACTCTCCTTCGCCATGGACCGGATAGCCATGAACGTGCATGGCAACACCGACAGCCATATCGACGCCCTGTGTCACGTGATCTTCGACGGGATCCTCTACAACGGCCTGAGCGCGGGCGCGGTCACTGCGACGGGGGCCACTGAGCTCTCCATAGAGGTGGCCGACGGCGGGATCGTCGGCCGTGGTCTGCTGCTCGACATTCCGCGTGTGCGGCGGGTGCCGTGGCTGGAGCCGGGTGATCACGTGACTGCCGATGACGTGGTCACGGCGGAGGCGGCGCAGGAGGTCCGCATCGAGCAGGGCGATTTGCTCTTCGTCAGGGTCGGCCACCGCAGCCGGCGCAGAGCGCTCGGTCCGTGGGACGTCGCGAATGCGCGCGCCGGGTTGCATCCGGCTGCCCTGGAACTCCTTGCGGAACGGCGGATCGCGCTCCTTGGCAGCGATGGCAACAATGACACGGCGCCGAGCGCGGCCGAGGGTGTCGACTTTCCGGTGCACGTGCTCGCCGTCAACGCGATGGGCCTGCACCTGCTGGACTGGCTGCAATTCGACGACCTCGTCGCGGTGTGCGAGGAGCTGAACCGCTGGTCGTTCCTCTGCGTCGTCGCGCCTCTGCGGCTCCGCGCAGGGACCGGCTCGCCGGTCAACCCGATCGCTATTTTCTGAACCGGCAGGCCGGCCACCCGGCCTCGGAAGGAGCACAGCATGGACGGACACTACGACGTGATCATCATCGGGACTGGGGCGGGCGGCGGCACGCTGGCCCGCCACCTGGCCCCCTCGGGCAAGCGGATCCTGCTGCTCGAGCGCGGCGACTGGCTGCCCCGCGAGCCGCAGAACTGGGACACCGTAGACGTGTTCGTCGACGGCCGCTACATCTCGAAGGACAGCTGGTACGACCCGAAGGGCAAGTCGTTCTACCAGCCGCAGGTGCACTACTTCGTCGGCGGCGCGACCAAGCTGTACGGCGCCGCGCTGTACCGGATGCGCGCCGAGGACTTCGGCGAACTGCACCACCATGACGGCATCTCGCCCGCCTGGCCCATCTCCTACCAGGACATGGAACCGTACTACACCGCCGCCGAGACGATGTACCAGGTGCACGGCGCGCGGGGCGAGGACCCGACCGAGCCGCCGGCCAGCGGCCCCTACCCGTACCCCGCGGTCTCCCACGAGCCCCGGATCCAGCAGCTCTCCGACGACCTGGCCAAGGCCGGCTACCACCCGTTCCACGCGCCGTGCGGCATCTTGGTCAACGAGGCGGACATGCCCTACAGCATCTGCGTGCGCTGCCAGGCCTGCGACGGCTACCCGTGCCCGCTGCACGCCAAGTCCGACGCCGAGGTGCTCGGCGTCCGGCCCGCCCTGGAGCACGCCAACGTCACCCTGGTCCGCAACGCGCGGGTGGTGAAGCTGGAGACCAACCCGGCCGGCAATGTCGTCACCGACGTGGTAGCCGAGCACGACGGCGAAACCGAGCGGTATGAGGGCGACATCGTGGTCGTGGCCTGCGGCGCGGTCAACTCCGCCAAGCTGCTGCTGGCCTCCGCCAGCGACAAGCACCCGAACGGGCTGGCCAACGGCTCGGATCAGGTCGGCCGCAACTTCATGTTCCACGACAGCCAGGCCGTGCTCGCCCTGTCCAGGGACCCGAACCCGACCGTGTTCCAGAAGACCCTCGGCGTCAACGACTTCTACTTCAGCGGCCCGGACTTCGACTACCCGATGGGCAACATCCAGATGATCGGCAAATCCCAGGCGGGGCATTACCGCGGCGAGAAGCCGCTGGAGACCAAATTCGCGCCGACCTGGGCGCTGCGCGACGTCGCGGAGCACGCCGTGGATTTCTGGCTGTCCACCGAGGACCTGCCGCAGCCCGATAACCGGGTCACCCTCGGCCCGGACGGCAACGTCCACCTGGCCTACACCCCGAGCAACCCCACCGCCGCCAAGCGGCTGTACGCCCAGCTCCATTCGATGCTCGGCGCGCTCCGCATGCACCCCGGCCACCTGGCTCACCGGTTCTGTTACATGAAAACCGACATCCCGATCGCCGGCTGCGCGCACCAGGCCGGAAGCGTCCGGTTCGGCGCCGACCCGGCCACCTCGGTGCTCAACCCCGACTGCCGGGCCCACGAGCTCGACAACCTCTACGTCGTGGACACCAGCGTTTACCCAAGCATCAGCGCAGTCAACCCGGCCCTGACCGCGATGGCCAACGCCATCCGGGTCGGCGACCACCTGCTCCAACGGCTCGGCTGAGGCGGCGGAGCGCTGACGGCTGGCCAGGAGCCAGCCGTCAGCGCCGCAGCTGTGGTCGTGGTAAGGGCGTGGCCCGAGCCCCAGCAGAGCACTACCCCGGGTAGTACCGGGCCTTCGCGAACGCCGGCCGGATCTTCCGAGGGCCGGGGCCCGGGGTGCTGACCAGGGCCGCATCCTTGCCGGCGCCGTTAGACACGGTCATGTTCCTCACCTGGTCATCGGCCATGGCAGCCTGGCCTGCCCATTCGCCCTCCCAGGTGAGGCGGTCAGTATCGGCATTCTCCGAAGCGCGAGTATGGATTTCGCCCTACCCGACTGAGCCGGCGTTGCCTTCTTATTCGGAGCCGATGAGCAGTGATACGGCTTCGATCAGGGCTAGGTGGGTGAATGCCTGCGGGAAATTCCCGAGGTGCTCGCCGGTGGTTGTGTCGATCTCCTCGGCGTAAAGCTGCAGCGGTCCGGCGAACGACAGCAGCTTCTGGCACAGGGCATGGGCGCGTTCGGTCTCGCCGATCATGGCCAGCGCGGTCACCAGCCAGAACGAGCAGATGGTGAAGGTCCCTTCCTTGCCCTCGAACCCGGTGTCGGTTCCCTCCACCTTGTACCGCAGGACCAGGCCGTCCTGGGTCAGCTCATCGGCGATGGCCAGCACGGTTGACTGGACGCGCTTGTCGTCGGGGGGCAGGAATCCCATGATCGGCAGCAGCAGCAGCGAGGCATCCAGATCGTCGGTCTCGTAATGCTGCCGGAACGCTCCCCTTTCGGATACGCCCTTGTCCAGTATCTCGGCCTTGATCTGGTCGGCGCCTGCCCGCCACCGCTGGGCGCGTTCGTCATCGCCCCGCTCGGCGGCGAGATCAGCGCCGCGCGAGGCCGCGACCCAGCACATGACCTTGGATGCGGTGAAGTGCTTGGGGTCGCCGCGGACTTCCCAGATACCCTGGTCGGGCTCATGCCAGTGCTGCAGGGCGGCGTCCACGAACCCGGCGAGCCCTTCCCACACCGGCACGACGATCTGGGTAGCTCCGCGGTGGAACTGGACGTCCACGGCGTCGAGGATCATGCCCCAGACGTCGTGCTGCTGCTGATTCCAGGCCCCGTTGCCGACCCGGACCGGGCGCGCCCCGCGCCACCCGGACAGGTGGTCCAGGGTCCGCTCGGTCAGGTCGCGTTCCCCCCCGATGCCGTACATGATCTGCAGCTCGAACCGGCGGTTGAGGTCACCGCCGCTGACCGCGTCGATGACGAAGCCCCAGTACTCGATCGCTTCCCAGGCGAAGCCCAGCCGGTACAGCGAGCGGAGCATGAACGCCGAGTCCCTGATCCAGGTGAACCGGTAGTCCCAGTTGCGTGCCCCGCCAGGTGTTTCCGGGAGCGAGGTCGTCGAGGCGGCCATGATGGCGCCGGTGGGAGCGTAGCTGAGCCCCTTCAGGGTGAGCGCGCTGCGGTCGAGGTAGGGCTTCCACGGATGGTCGGGGATCTTGGCCGAGCTCAGCCAGTCGCGCCAGAAATCGACCGTAGTGTTCAGCATGGCCAATGCCTCGTCCTGGTTAGCCGGAACGGCGCCGCCTCCCCAGGACAGCGCGACGAAGGCCGACTGGCCCTGCGTGAGCGTGGTACGGCCATAACAGCGGGCACCCAGCACGCCGAGCGGGACGCTGCCCGCCAGCTCCAGCTGCACGTCCCCCTCCGCCGGGGTGATCCTCATCGAGTCATAACCGTCACCGGCGTAGCTCCACGTGCCGCCGGTGGTCCCGTAGCTGAACAGCGGGCCGCAGTTCACGACGGCCTCGACCCGGCCGCTGATGCACGTCGCGATCCGGACCAGCACGCCGACCGCACCGAACTCAGCCGGAGCCCGGTGATAATCCGGCCGCCGCCCCTCACGCTGGACCGGGCCGACGGCCAGCAGGTCATGCACGGTCATCCACCCCGTCGGGGTCTGCCAGGTCGTCTCCAGCACCATCGTCCCCGGCACGTACCGGCGATGCTGGGGCACATTCGTGTTGCCGGGACCGAACCGGAACGAGCCGGCGGCACGGTCCAGCAGCGCCCCGAACACACTCGGGGAATCGGGGCGCGGCAGGCACAGCCACTCCACCGACCCGTCCGGCGCGACCAGGCAGCTCTGCTCGCAATTCGACAAGAACCCGTAATCAGCAATCGGCGGGAACAAGCTCTCCGACGCCGAACCCTCGCTAGCCACCACGCAACCTCCCGACACTGGCAGATAACGCGATCATAAGAACCAGACTGCGCCGCAGCATCCCCCCGCACGGGGTGAACCCGCCCGCGGCCGCGAAGTCATAGGACGGTGTAACTCCAGTGGCAGAGGAGACACCGGTGGACTGACGTGGCACGCTCTCAGCAGGAGAGCCGGACAACCCGGCCCGGCCAGCGCGAAGACACCACGTCCAGACGGCGGGCCTGCGCGCTGGTGGCCGATAGGCGGTCAGGTCACCACCCCGCCTGCTCCGGCCAAGGCCGCCCCGCCCTGGGCGTCTTCGTCGGATTGCGGGCGCGCGGGGGGGTGGAACCAGTCAATGAAGACGACGATCGCCCCGGCGACGATCAAATAGGCGAGCAGGATGATCAGTGCCTGGGTGGTTCCGTGGCCGTTGAAGTAGATCGTCTGGTGCAGCAGGATGATGCCGTTGCGCGGCGGCAGGAACGGTCCTAGGTCCCGCCAGAACGCGGGCAGGTACGGCACCCCGCTCGCCCCCCCGGAGGAGGGGTTGCCGAAGAAGAACAGCAGGATGAGCCACAGCACGGAGCCCGCGATTCCTAGCAGTCTCATGAACACCGTCGACACGAAGGCGATAACGAGGATGATCAGCGAGCAGATGGGCCACACGATCCAGAACTTGTCGCTCGGGAAACCCTGGAGCCAGTAAGTCAGGATGAGATCGGAGGCTAGGCCGGCGATGATCGCGTACCCGGCTAGCGTGGCGGCCCGCCAGCGCCGTGTCGCCTGGCCGGTCGTACTCGCGAGCAGGTTAACGATCATGAACCCGCAGACGAGCAGCGGTAGCATCCCCAGGTATGGCACTAGGCCGAACGGGTCCTTGGCAGCTAGCGCGACCGGCGCATGCTCCTGCACCTTGAGCGGCTGTCCGGTGATCTTGGCCGCCTGTTCGAACCGCACCGCAAGGTCCAGCGGAGCAAGGTCGCTGCTGGAGGGAACCACGATCAGAGTGTTCGGGCTGCCCGCTTTGCTGGCTGGGATCAGCGCGCCCCAGATCTTGAACTGGTCGATCGCCGTAGTGACCGCTGATTCGTTCGGGTAATGGGTGACCGCGAGCGAGGTGTTCTTTTCCACCGCGGTGAGTATCGGGGAGGAACTGGTGACGCCGAACGGCAGGTTGGTCGCCACCGGTTGATGCCCGGCGCTCAAGTTGGCCGCTCCGATCACACATTCAATGACGAGACCGGTCAGCAGCGCTATGACGATCGGCCGCTTAAGCCGATCCAGGACAGAAAGGTCTGCGGGCCCAGCATCGAGGGCGTCCTGCAGGAGGATCTCGTCGCCGGGGCCCGGCGACGGGTTCCCGGGCGGCCTGGCTTCGGCCAGTTCACGGCGTGCGTCCGCGGCGGCGGGTGCCCTTGCCGCCCGAGTCCGGCCCAAATGCCAGACGACGGCCCCTGCCGCGATTGCCCATGCGAACAGGACGACCAGCGCTGTGGAGATGCCGTTGCCGCCGAAGTACAGCACACTGCTGATCAAGGTTCCCGCATTCTGGGACGGAAGCGTCACGCCGATGTTCCGCCAGTAGACCGGCAGCAGATACACACCGAGCCCGCCGGCGGCGCCGCCGTTGAGAGGGACGATAAACAAGAATGCCAGCAGCATGCCCGGCGGCCCGAGCATTGCCTGGATCGCGGCCGATGTGAGCACGACCGCGATTCCCGCCAGCGCGAAGCACGGCAGCAGCGGCCAGAAATGGCTGCCCGAGTACGCGCCGATCAGGGGTCCCGCGATCAAGTCGGTCAGCACAGCGCCGACGATGGCGAAGCCGGGCAGAATGAGCCACCGCCACCGCGCCCTCGCGGTCTTGGTGAAAATGAAGACGACGAGAGTACACAGATAGCTGCCGACCAGCAGCGGTACCAGTAGAATCGACACCACCGCGCCGATATTGTCGCTTGCCGGTAGCGGCTTGACCGTCTGCACCGTTACGGGCTGGTGCAGCTTATGGGCAGCGGCAAGGAACACCGGCTCGAGCTCGGTCCAGGCAAAGAAGCTCCTCGACGGGACCACGATCAGGGTGTCGCTGGACTGGCCCGCGACGTACGCTCCGTAAACCGCGCCATGCTCGGCCGCCTGCATCGCCGCCGACTGGTTCGGGTAGGCAATGATGTCCAGCCCTACCTTCGTTTGAGCCTCGGCGACCACCTGTGACGAGCCGACCATGCCGAAGGGCGCGTTCCGCGGCTCAAGCAACTGCCTGCTGCTGACCGTGGTGACCACCATAATGACCGTGGCCACCAGTCCGGCCAACAGCGCGACAGCCACCAAACTCGCTAGAGCCCGTTTACGTTTACCTGCTACTACGTCCCCTGATGATCCCTGGTCAACCGGCCGTACAGCCATGGCCTTACCTCCAAGGTCTCTAGGCCCGACTGTCATAGTGGTCGCGAAAGAGTCCCAGGGGCATCCCCCCCATCGGGCGATCATCAGCGTGAACACGACGCCGATGGAGACGGCGGTGCCCGAGTTCTGGAACGTGGAGCGCATGCCGGACGCGGAGCCGCGGTCGCGCGCGGGGACCGAGCCCATGATGGAGGAAGAGTTCGGCGACGCGAACATGCCGCTGCCGATCCCGTTCAGCGCCGCGACGCTGCCGATGAGCTCGCCGAGCACGACCGGGTGCTCCCAGAATGGCATCTTCGGCTGCGGCCCGGCATCTGGGTGCTGGACGCGTCCTCCACACCAGTTACGACCGCGACGACGTCCTCTACGAAGTGACACGCTTCGTCATGCGGGCGGACATAACCGGCCTCGAATACGCCATTCGTATCGGCTGAACCGCCAGGACCAACATGACCAGCAGCACGGGGGACGGCGCTCGGGCCCATTACCCCCACGGTCGTGCTGTTCACCGCGACCAGCATCGCCGATGTGCCCAAGACCGATGCGCAGCGGCTCGGGTTCACTTTGATCGGGGTCGCGCTCATTCTGCTCGCCTCAGGGATCACCCTTGTGTGGGCGCACTACCAACAGACCCATGGCCTGTCAGCTGCGGCTGAATCGCAATCTCAAACCGGACCACGCACGGGCCACAAGCCCGCCTAGTCCATGGGGACATGACCAGGCCTAGCCGCGTCCTCTGTCACGTCAGTCATCTGGTGTCTCCTCCGTCTCTGGAGTTACACCGTTGAAATTACGGTCCCTCGCCCTCCGCGGGGGGATGCTAACTGCGCCCCGGGCGGGATGTGATCGTAACGACTGGTCAGGAGGAATGACATGTCGGACAAAGTTGACGCGCTGGTGATCTTCGGTGCCACCGGGGACCTGGCCAAGATAGAGACCTTCCCCGCGCTGGTGGGGCTGGTGGAGCGCGAGACGGCGCACTAATGACAGCTAAGGAGTGGTAATGGGCGCGGAAAGTGTGCGGGTCGCCGGGTTCGGCCGGCTGGAGGGCGGTCTGCGCCAGGGCGGCGAGTGGTACCGGTGGGGACCCTACGTGAGCGAGCGGCAGTGGGGCACGGTCCGTGAGGACTACAGCGCCGACGGCAACGCGTGGAATTACCTGCCGCACGATCAGGCCCGGTCCCGGGCCTACCGGTGGGGGGAGGACGGCCTGGCCGGGTTCTGTGATATCGAGCAGCGGCTGTGCCTGGGCCTGGCCCTGTGGAACGGGAAGGACCCGATCCTCAAGGAGCGCCCGTTCGGGCTGACCGGCCCGCAGGGCAACCACGGCGAGGACGTGAAGGAGTACTGGTGGTACCTGGATGCGCTGCCCAGCCACGCCTGGAACCGGTGGCGCTACCACTACCCGCAGAGCGCGTTCCCGTATCAGGACCTGATCGACACCAATGCCCGCCGGAGCCGGTATGAGCCGGAGTATGAGCTGCTGGATACCGGCGCGTTCGACGGCGACCGGTACTGGATCACCGAGGTGCACTACGCCAAGGCCAGCCCGGATGACCTGCTGATGGCCATCCAGGTCACCAACGCCGGCCCGGAGGCCAGCACGCTGCATGTGCTGCCCACCGCCTGGTTCCGCAACACCTGGTCCTGGGATACTGAGGAGACGGAGCCCCGGCCGGCCCTGCGGGCATCCGGTGACCGGTCCGTCACCATCGACCATCCGTTCCTGGGCACCCTGGAGTTGCTCGCCGCGACTGGCCCGGACGGTACCGGTCCGCAGCTTTTGTTCTGCGAGAACGAGACCAACTTCGCCGGGCTGTACGGCGGTGAGGCGGTCACGCCCTATCCCAAGGATGGCATCAACGACCATGTGATCCACGGCGCGGCCACGGTCAACCCCGGCGGCACCGGCACCAAGTGCGCGTTCTGGTACCAGGTCACTGTCCCGGCCGGGCAGACCGCCGAGCTGCGGCTCCGGCTCCGGCCGGTCGGCGGCGGGCCGGCCAAGTCGTTGGCTAAGGCGCCGGCCAAGGCGGCGACCGCGCTCGGCAAGGACTTCGATCAGGTGATGGCCCAGCGCCGCGCCGAGGCCGACGAGTTCTACACCGAGCTCGCTCCGGCCAGCGCCAGCGAGGACGAGGCGCTGGTGCTGCGGCAGGCGTCCGCCGGCATGCTGTGGAGCAAGCAGCTGTTCTACTACGACGTCGCCCGGTGGCTGGACGGGGACCCGACCCAGCCCGAACCGCCGCCCGTGCGCAAGAACGGGCGGAACTCCAAGTGGCGCAACTTCGAAGGGTTCGACATCATCTCCATGCCGGACAAGTGGGAGTATCCCTGG
>Ga0209839_10001357_pt1 | contig 12608 bp, 11 predicted proteins | sample OrgsoiDNA2013050_FD_185800 | JGI IMG/M metagenome (GOLD analysis project Ga0209839, IMG submission 185800) | Permafrost soil microbial communities from the Arctic, to analyse light accelerated degradation of dissolved organic matter (DOM) -... | ecosystem: Environmental > Terrestrial > Soil >... | reverse complement strand
GTGTTCGCCTCCGCGTCCGGGCGCACGGTCAGCAGGGCCGAGAAGATCGACGGATTTCTGGCCACGGCGCGCGCGGCAGGCCTCGGGCGAGCCGAGGTGGTCGAGAGAAAAGCGCAATCGGCGTTTGGCGACTCGGAGCTGTCCGAGCTCGGGCGCGCGATCGCCGAGGAAATCGTCAACCGCAAGCTGCGTCCGACGGGCATCGTCGCGATGAACGACATGCTCGCCATCGGCATCGTCGCGGGACTTCGCGACGCCGGCGTCGGCGTCCCGGCGGAGATTTCGGTCGTCGGCATGGACGATCTGTTCCTCTCGTCGCTGGTCAATCCGGCGATCAGCTCGATCCGTCCGCCGGTGCCGGAAATGGCGGCGCAAATGGTCGAGCGGATCATGACGCGGCTGGCCGATCCTTCGACCCCCGCGGCCGAATTCCTGTTTCAACCGACCCTCGTGGCGCGCCAAACGGTCGCGTCGCGTCCTGCCTCGTCGCGTTGAGCGCGACGGGTGAAATGACATCACCGGAGCTGAAGGCAATGGAACAAAAGGCAATGGACATGAAAGGCAAATCGGTCCTGGTCACCGGCGGCGCGTCGGGGATCGGTCGGGCAATCGTGCTGGCGTTCGCCGCGCGCGGCGCCAACGTCGCGCTGACCTACATCACCAGCGATCCGGCAGAAACGCTTGCCGGCGCCAAGGCGTTCGGCGGCAAGCACCTCGCGCTGCGCGCGGACCTGCGCAAGGAAGCCGAAGTCGAAAGCGTATTCGAGCGGACGATTGCCGAGCAGGGCGACCTCGACATTCTCGTTGCCAATACCGGAGGCCTGATCCAGCGCTGCAGGACCGTCGACATGACGCTCGCGCTGTGGGAGGAAGTCATGGCGGTCAACCTCACGTCGACGTTTCTCTGCTGTCGCGCCGCGCTGAAGCACATGGAGCCGCGCAAAAAGGGAAACCTGATCCTGATCAGCTCGCTCGCCGGCCACAACGGCGGCGGTCCCAGCGCCACACACTATGGCGCGTCCAAGGGCGCGATGATCACCTACACGCGCGGCCTGGCGAAGGAAGTCGGCCCGCTCGGCATCCGCGTCAACGGCATCGCGCCCGGACTGATCGCGACGCGCTTCCACGACAATTTCAATACGCCCGAAGGCCGGAGCGGCGCGGTGGCCATGACGCCGCTGCGGCGCGAGGGAACGGCCGAGGACGTTGCGGGCGCCGCGCTGTTTCTCGCCTCCGACCAGGCATCGTTCCTGGCCGGTGAAACGATCGAAGTCAACGGCGGCTTGGGGCTGTATTGAAGCCCGGAAGCCGCCAGCGCGCCGAAACCAGCAATATCGCGGAGCGATGAATGAGCCAGAACGAATGCGTCTATTGCAACAGGGCGTCGGAATCCGTCGTCTGGTCCGATGCGCATTGCCGCGTGCTTCACGTCGCGGATTCGACATTCGCCGGCCTGTGCCGCGTCGTGTGGGGCAGCCATGTTGCCGAATTTTCGGATCTCGATGACGCGGCGAGAATTCACGTGATGAAGGTCGTCGCGGCCGTCGAAAAGGGGCTGCGCGACCTGCTCACGCCGGCCAAGATCAATCTTGCCAGCCTCGGAACCATGGTGCCTCATCTGCACTGGCACGTCGTTCCGCGTTACCGCGACGACTCCCACTTTCCAGAACCCATCTGGGGCGCTGTACAGCGCGAAGGTGTCGTGCGCGCGTTGCCGGAAGATTTTGCAGCGAAGATGAAGCAAACGATCGATCGAGCCCTGGCCTGAGCGGGCCGACGCAACAGACGCGCTCGTGCCGGACGCGCGAGCGCGATGAAATCCATCGACGGGCAATGCACGCCGCAGAGCCCGTCGCGGGGTATGAACGATCAACAGGGAGGAGAGATTCAAATGCGCTACAGAAAAATGAGCTTGTCGCTGATCGCGGTCTTCTCGACCGCTCTCGCCTGCACCTTTGCAACGGCGCAGGCTCCGAAATCCACCGAGAAGTTCACCTTCAGGGCCGCTCACTACTTCAAGGAAGATCACCCCTGGAACAAGGCGCTGGTGTTCTTCGCCAAGAAGGTGAGCGATGACAGCGCGGGCCGCATCACGGTCGACATTTTCAATGGTGGGCTGCTCGGCAGCGAAGCGCAGACGATGCAGTTCGTCAAAGACGGCTCGCTCGACTTCGTCATCTCGGACCCTTCGGCGGGATCGCAGTTTGCGAAGGAGCTGGATTTTTTCGCACTGCCGTTCATGTTCCGTGACTACGCGCATTGGCAGAAGTCGATGGATGGAGAGCCCGGCAGGAAATACGCGAAGCTGATCGAAGACAAGACCGGACTGAAGATCATCGGCTACTGGGGCGGGTCGACGCGGAACGTGCTGTCGACGCAAAAACCGATCATGAGCATCGCCGATCTCAAGGGATTTCGCATGCGCCTGATTTCGAGCCCGCTGAAGGTGAACGCATGGAAGGCCGTTGGCACCGTTCCCACGCCGATCGCGTTCATGGAAACCTACCTGGCGATGAAATCCGGCGTCGTCGACGGCATGGAAAACGAATCGGTCGCGGTCAAGGAGATGAAGTTCTACGAGCCCGCGCCTTATATCGCGCGAACCGAGCACGAGTTCACGGTCAGGCCGCTGTTCATGTCCAAGAAGAGCTTCGACAAGCTGCCTCCCGACTTGCAGCAGATCGTCCTCAAGGACGCCCAGGAAGCGACCGTGCTCGAGCGCAAGCTGGAAGTGGAAGCGAACATCACCGCGGAAAAGGACATGCAGGAAAAGCTCAACGTGAAGTTCAACGCGATCGACAAGGAGCCGTTCAAGGCGGCCACCAAGCCGGTCATCGCCGAATTCGCGACCAGCATGGGCTTGACCGACCTCCTCGCCGACATCAACAACGTCAAATAGCTTTGCCGACCCCGGGCGCCGGCCCGGGAAGCGGGAACAGGGTCAGGAAGCGGCGGGCGCTCGCCTTGTCGCCTTCGATTGTCAGATCGAAGGAGCGCAAGGCGTCGGCGATCTTGCGTCCGGGACCAGGACTTCAGGGAGGGCAGATGTATCCCGCGCCGCTCGGATTCTTGAAACAGCCGACCGATTCAGGGATGACCTGCTTCGGAAGCCAGAGAACGACTTTCGGAAAATAAATGGCGAAAGCGATGGTGACGAGGAAGACGACATAGATAGGCAACGCCGCTCGCAGCGCCTGAGAGAATCGAACGCCGATGAATTTGGACGCCATCAGCAGAACCAGGCCATACGGTGGAGTGATCAGCCCGAACGCCAGCGTCGCAATGAGCACGACCCCCATGTGCACAGGATTGATGTCTCCGGCGACCGTCAGCGCATTCACCAGCGGCATGAAAATGATGATGGTCGGAACGGGCTCGATGAAATCGCCGATGATGGTGAAGAGAAGCACCATCATCAGCATGATCAGGTGCGGATCGTTGCCGGCGATGCTGGTGATCCATTCGGCGATCGTGATCGCGCCGCGCAAGTAAGCGAGCATCCAGCCGAACGCGTTGGCCGCGCCGATCGTGATCAGCGGCAGCGAAAAGATCAATCCGGCAAGACAGAAATCGTATGGCAGCAGCCTGATATGTCCGCGGTTGAGCGACGGAATGACGACCACCAGGATCCAGATGGCGGCAACGACGCCCGCCTCGGTCGGCGTGAACCAGCCGGTGAGGATGCCGCCGAGCAGGATGAACGGGATCATCAGCGGCAGCGAGGCCTCCTTGAAAGCGCGAGCGACGTCGCGAAACGGCGCTCGGGGCCGCGTCATCCCCACGGGCCCGAAGAAGTAGCAGTAGATCATCAGCCCGAACCCGATCATGAATCCGGGCACGACGCCGGCCATGAAAAGTCCCGCGATCGAGACATTGCCGACCGCGCCGTAGACCACCGCCGTAATGCTCGGCGGCACCAGTGCCGCGATCGTGGAAGCGGCGGCGATGATGGCGGCGGTGAATGCGGGGGTGTAGCCCTCCTTCTTCATCGGACCGCCGAGCGCGCGGCTGATGACGGCCACGTCGGCGCTGGTCGATCCGGACATTTCGGAGAAGAACATGCTGAACACCGTGACGACCTGGGACAAGCCGCCCCGAATGTGTCCCACGAGTGCCAGCGAAAGGTTGGTGATTCTGCTAACCACGTTGGCGGAGCTCATAAGCTCGCCGACCAGGAGAAAGAAAGGAATGGCCAGCAGCGCCTCGGAGTCCATTCCATCGAATATCTTCTGCACGATCGCCGGAAAGGTCACGTCGGTGAACGCGGCCCCGATGAAGACGCCGGCCATCAGGGAGAACGCGACCGGAACACCGAGGTAGCCGAAGCAAAGAAACAGAAACGTCATCACGCCGAGGATCAGCGGTGCGCTCAAAGCTGTTTCCCTCTCGACGCCACCGTCAATATCGGCGTGATTGCGAGCAGCTCGTCGGGGGGCTCGGGATGATCGAAGCCCTTGCGCCATCCATTGACCAGTTGCTCGATGGTGAACAATGCGATCAGCGCGCCGGCAATCGGGATCGCCGCATAGAGCGAAGCGATGGGCGTCATCGACGGCATCCTGAAGCTCGAAAAGCCGCGCAGGAAATTGATGTAGCCAAAGTAGACAAGACAAAAAGAAACGCCGAGGACCACGAGTCGTATGATGACCTCGGCGACGAGACGGGGCGTCCCGTGCAGCGCTTCGGCGACGGCCGTCAGATAGAGGTGGTCGTTACGCCGGGTCGCGACTGCCGCGCCGATAAAAATCGCGTAAATGAAGAAAGTCTGCGTGACCTCCTGCAGCCAGAGCCACGGATGACCGATCGTCCGGGTGACGATGTCGAACATCACCGTGGTCGAGAAGCCGAACAGCAGCACGCCGCACAGGATCATCAGGCTGAGCTCGAGAACGTCGAACGCGCGCCACTTCAAATGGCGCTGCCGCTCGAGCACGAGCTTTTTGGCCAGCTTTTCGGGAATGCGCATCGGCCGCCGCGACAATGACGAAGGGCAGGGGGAAGGCCGCTGTTCGCGGATTCCCCCTGCAAGATCAGACCGCTATTTGACCGCGCCGATCAAATCCTTGATCTTGACCGCATGGGGCCCTAGCTCCTTGGCGAGCTTGTCCAGATACGGCGCGGCGACCCTCTGAAAGCCCGTCTTGTCTACGTCGGTGACGATCTTGACGCCGATCGCCTTCAGCTTGTCGGCCGACTGATGCTCGAGCTCGAGCGACTTGGCAGGCTGGGTCCTACCGACCTCATCGGCGGCCGTCGTCACCCACTTCTTTTGTTCGTCGGTCAGGCTCTTCCACAGCTTGTCGCTGATCCAGATGAAATTGTTATTGGCTTCGTGCTCGGTCATCGAAAGCACCGGCGCAACCTCGTAATGCTTGTTGACGAGATAGACATTGACGCCGTTTTCGGCCACGTCGACGACTCCGGTTTGCAACGACGTATAGACGCTGCCGAAGGGCATGTGCACGGTCTGCGCTCCGTAAGCCGGGAACATCGCGTCCTCGGTGGCCGTTGCCTGGACGCGGACCTTCAAGCCCTTCATGTCTTCGAGATTGTGAATCTCTTTCTTGCTGTACATGTCGCGAAGGCCGAGCGTGATCAGCGCGATCACATGCCCGCCCTGCACGGTGTCTTCGATCATGTCCTTGACCGCCTTGACCACGCCCGGGTCCGCCAGCGCCTTCTTCAGGTGGTCTTCCGACCGGAACAGGAAGTGCAGCGACATCACACCAGCCTGCGGCGACAGCGTGGCCGCATTCGCCGCCGCGCTGATGCAGAACTCGATATCACCGGCCTTCATCAGCTGGAGAACTTGCGGCTCCTGCCCGAGTTGCGCACCCGGATACTGGTCGATGAGCATCGTGCCCTTGCTCAATTCCTTGAGCCTTTCGGCGAAGATATCGCCGGCAATGCTGTAACCGGTGTTTCTCGGCTGGTCATAGGCAAAGCGGAAGTGACGAGCTTCCTGGCCCCATCCCGCCAGCGACCAAGCCGCGGCCGCCAGGGCCAAAGTAACCGAGCAAACGATATTCGACGTTCTACGCATTGTTTCCTCCTGATCTGATTTATTTTTTTACGGCCAAACTGCAGACGGCAATCACTACAGCGGTACCGGCGGCTCGACGCCGTTGGTCAGCATCGAGCTTTGCAGCTAAACGGAAAAATCGAAACGGCAGCGGCTTTCGCGAGCCCGAAGTCAACCCTACCACGAGCAAAGGTCGAGGACAAATGGCGGTATAGGCAACATGACGGCCGGTGTGGAAGACGTCCGGGCAGGCTGTTCTCCGGGCGGCCCTCTGCAGCGAGAGTCGAATCGAAACCCTCAGCGGGCGTCGGAGCTCCCACTCTCGCCCCGCGACGGCGTAAAATGATCGCCCGAACGAACAAAAAGCGCAGCCGCGCGACCCGCCGCCATTTCCGTCACGAGGAGAAACCATGCTCATGCCGGAGGACGAGAAATCGACGCAATGTATTCGCCAGACGGATGTGAAGTGACGCGCGGGAGCCAATCCGAAATCTCGGGGAGACTATCGTGGACCCGCTGAGCGTCAGACGTCGCCTGACCTGCATCCTTGCCGCGGATGCCGTCGGTTACAGCCAGCAGATGGGCCAGGACGAGGAGGGCACGATACGCGTGCTCGGCGCGCACCGCGCCGTCATCGACGGGCTCATCGCCTTTCACGGCGGACGCATCGTGAGCACCGCCGGAGACTCGGTGCTGGCCGAATTTTCCAGCGCCGTCGAAGCCGTCCGATGCGCCGTGGAAATCCAGGAAGCGCTCAAGACCAGCAACGATGCGCTGCCCGAAAAAAGCCGGATGCAGTTCCGGGTGGGAGTCAATCTCGGCGACGTTGTGGTCAAGAACGACGACCTGCTCGGTGACGGAGTCAATGTCGCGGCACGGCTGGAGACGATCGCCGAGCCCGGCGGCATCTGCATTTCGTCGAGCGTGTACGACCAGATCACCGGCAAGCTCGATCTCGGCTTTCTGGACATCGGCGAGCAGGTGCTCAAGAACATCTCACGGCCGATACGCGTCTATCGCGTATCGGGCACCGGACTGCCGCGACCGGCGCCGATCGTGCCGGCGGCGCGGCGGATGCACAAGCCCTTCCCCTGGGGAGTCGCCGCGACCATCGTCGTGGCGATTGCCGGAATCGCCGCCTGGCAGACCGGATGGCTGCGCTTCGGCGCGACCGAGCGCGCAACCCTCACGACCGCTGTGGCTCCAATAGCGCCGGCGCAGACTGTGCCGGCGTCGAGCAACGCCGCAACAGTCCCTGCCGTCGCGCCCGCTGCGACGTCTCCGCAAATCGATGCCGATACGCAACGCCTGCGCGCCGATGCCGAGGCGCTAAGGAAACAAGCCGAATCGGTGCTAGCGCGCGCCCGCTCCGATGCCGACGCTGTGCGCAACGCCAAGATCCGGTCGGACGCAGAAGCGGCAGCAAACCGGCTGAGGGCGCAGGCCGAAGCCGACGCCGCGCGGATTCGCGGTGAAGCCGAGGCCACCGCTTCGGCGCGCGCGAAAAGCGAAACCGAGACGGCCATGCGCGACGCGGACGCTCGAACCGCGAAGTCGGCCCGCGCACCCGCGACCGCGGTTGCCGCCGGCACTCACTTCGACGGCAAGTGGAACGTCACCGTCTCCTGCGCGCCCACCAACGAAGGCGCGGCGAACTACAAGTTCGACTTCGACGCGCAAGTGAAGGACAACTTTCTCCAGGGCGAGCGATATTCGGAAGGCAAGCCCGGATGGCTGAGACTTCAGGGTCCGATCCGGCCCGACGGCAGCGCGACGCTTGACGCGAGGGGTCTGACCGATGACCCCAAGTACGCCAACAAGAATGTCGCCAAAGGCAGTCCGTATGCCTATCACGTCGCGGCCCAGTTCGAGGGCAATCGCGGCACCGGCCGCCGCTTGGAGCTGCGTGCCTGCGACCTGCACTTCGCAAAGCTGTAGCCGCGATCGTTGAGCCCGCCGGCGCACGACGTGCGGTCCCAAAATGAGTGAATATTCGACAAGGTCCGCGCACCAGCGCAGGTCGCGCGTCGACGTATTTCTGACTACAATGCTTGGCCTTTGCGGATTGCCGGACGCTTTGGATGAGCGGCACGAATCGGCGAAGGCAGATCGTTTCAATGACCGTGTGAGCTCGGAGCCTGTCGCCGGGTTCGCATGCTAACCAGGGAGAAGAACATGAAACAACGTCGATTGTCAGTACTCCTCGCCGGCACCGCGGCTTCGCTCATGCTCCTCGGCGCAGCAGGCACCGCGGCAGCGAAGTCCGAGATCAAGGGCGCAGCGATTCTCGATCATCCGTGCGGCAAGGTTGCCGTCAAGCAGATGGGATACGCCCACGCCGGCAACATGGCGGAAGCCAACAAGCTCAGCACCAAGGAAATGCAGGATCAATGGAAGGCGATGCCCGAAAAGGATCGCACGATGATGTCGGGCATGATGAAGGAGCTGTCGCCGACCGAGGCGCAATTCACCTCCGACATCAAGACCAACGGCGTGCTCGTCGTCGACGGGCCGTCCGCCATGCTGACCGTCAAGAAGACGACCAAAGACAAGAACGGCAGCAGCTCCGAGACGATGACGCAGAATTTCAAGATCGACGGCAGCACGTGTCTGGTAAGTCGATAGAACGTACGTCCGCACGATGAACAGTTGCGTCGGCGTATGCGGCAGCATTGTTGCCCTGCGTGCGGGATTCGCCGCTCGCCGGGCGTCACGCTGAGTCGACGCCGACCTCGCGATCTATGCTGACCGATTCCTGACGCCCGGCACGCCCGGCAAGTTCACTGCGCGCCCCGGGACCGGCTACGTGAGGGCCGAGGGCACGAATTCGAAGGGCAAGAAATTCGCGAATTTCTACCACTTCAATCCATGCGGCAATCATCTCGTGCTGGTCAGCATCGCGGAAAACCCGCAATAGCAGCGATGCGCGGCTGGCGCGTGTAAACTCTTGCGGTGATTTTCGCTGGAATCGATCACGTTGAAACGTTTGCTCCCCGCTGTTCGAATCGGCGTCCGGCATCCGTGGCTCGCCGCGGCGGCCTTTCACGCGGTGCTGCCGCTGCTCGAGCGCTTCTACGCCTACAAGCGGATTTTTCGTCCGGCGAGCCGCTTCGCATCTGAGCGGCTCCAGGCCGTGCGCGAGAAGCTTGCGCGGGGAGAAACGGTTTATCTGGCGGGGATCGGCGCAACGGGGTTCCACAACTCCGGCGTCGCGCTGATCGAGGTCTCGCGCGATCGCGGTCCGCGCATCATCTGCAACAACGAAGAGGAGCGGTTCTCCGGGCAGAAGCACACCAGCGATTTTCCGTACCACTCGCTGCGCGATATGCAGGCGACGATGGAGCGCATCGGCATCGGCCCGCGGGATATCGCGGCGTGGCTCGGCACCTGGGATTACGCCGCCCTCGCAGCCACGGTCGTTCGAACGGCGCTCGAGGAGTTTCCCGCCAGCTTCAGCCTCTTCCGGACGCATGAGACCCCGGTGCTGAACGTGGGCAACATCGATCCGGCGACGCGCGGACCGCGACATCTCGGCCGCGCGCTGGCCTTGCCGGCGCTCGAGCCGATCATCGGCATGCCGCACCACGACAATCACGCCTGGTTCTCGTTTTGCGTATCGCCTTTCGCCCGCAGCGAGACTCCGGTGATGATATCTGTGCTCGACGGCACCGGCGATATCGGATCGATCTCGCTCTACGTCGCCGAAGCGGGAGCCATGCGGCTGCTCCGCTGCAATCGCAGCGTGTTCGACTCGCTCGGCACCTATTACGGGGTCATCAGCTCGACCCAGGGCGGTTGGAGCTGGCTCTCCAGCGAAGGCCGCTACATGGGCGCTGCGGCGTACGGCAACTCCGACCGGAACACGAACTCGTACTACAAGGAGCTGCGCAATATATTGAGCCTGCAGCCGGAAGGGCAGATCTATCTCAACCGCGCGCTTGCGAACTGGCCACGCGATCTTTTCGACCATCCGTATACCCCCGAGCTGACGCGCATCCTCGGCACGCCGGTCGCTGCCAAGGATATGTGGAACCCCGACGCGGTCTTGCGCGTGGAAGACATCCACCACAAGGAGGATACGCAGGAGCGGCTCGACAAGGCGGCGGCGACGCAGATGGTTTTCGAGGACGCGCTCATTCACGTCATCGAATTCATGATCCGCCAGACCGGCAGCGACCGGCTGGTGCTGACCGGCGGCACGGCGCTGAACGCAATCGCCAACATGCGCCTGCTCGAGCATTTCGACGAGGCGTACTACGAGCGCGAGCTGGGGAAGCGCACGCGTCTTCACATCTGGGTGCCTCCGGTCCCCAATGACACCGGCGTCACGCTGGGCGCTCCGTACTTGTTCGCGCAAATGGCGGGTGCGCGCATAGGGCCTCCGATGGATCACGCGTTTTATTGCGGATCGCCGCCCGCCGAAGCGGAAATCCGTGCAGCACTCGGCGCTGCGCCCGACATCGCATGGATGCCGATTGGCGACGTGTCGTCCCCCGAGCGGCGCGACGCGATCGCCGACCTGATGGCTTTCATCACCGCGCGCGACGGCGTCATTGCCATTTTCCAGGGCGCGGCGGAGACCGGACCGCGCGCGCTCGGCCATCGCTCCGTCGTGGCCAACCCCTGCAATCCGCGCACGCGTGAGGTGCTCAACGAACGCGTCAAATACCGCGAGGCCATCCGGCCGCTGGCGCCGATGATGACGCTCGAGGCCGCCAAGCACTGGTTCCATCTCTCGGACGGCGCGTCGGACGACAACTACAACGCCTACAACTACATGGTGCTGACCGCGCGCGCCAAGCCGCACGCGCGCGAGATTATTCCCGCGGTGATCCATGCCGACGGCACCGGGCGATTGCAGATCGTCCGCGAGGATACCGATCCCCTCACCTACGCCTATCTCAAGGCGCTCGGCCGAAGGATCGGCGTCGAAGTTGCCGTCAACACCTCGTTCAACGTCGCCGGCCCGATTGCACAAACGGCGGCGCAGGCGATCGAGACGCTGCGCCGCTCGAAGGGCATGGACGCGGTCATGGTGGTCGCCGAAGAGGGGACGGTATTTGCTGCGTGGCATAGCAAAGTCGCGGAGGCGCGCGACGGCGGACGCTTCCGCCACTGGCTTGCCGAATGGCGCGCCGAGTCCGGCGTCGCGAGCCTGGCGCATTGATTCGCCGCTCCCGCGGCCGGCGAACGCCCGCCGCGCACTCGACCGAGATTCGGGACCGCACGCCGATGCGTCGCGCGAAGACGACACGCGACGGTCAGTGGGTTGCTCGCGAGACTGACGCTATTTCGCGTCTTCGGAATCCTCGTTCGCCGCTTCGCCGGCGTTGATTTCGTACCACATAGCATTGAGAATCGCGAAGCTGCAGGCGAGACCGATGCCGAGTATCCACGAGAAGTACCACATGCTCTTTATCCTTGCGTGACCATGCGCGCGTTCAATACATGCTGTGGGATTTGCGGAAGTGCTCCAGCGACACGCGTCCGCGCATCACCCGGAACACCCACGCCGTATATGCGATCACAACAGGCAGCAGCACGGCGGTGACGACGAGCATCAGCCCCAGAGTGGAATGACTCGACGATGCATCCCATACGGTCAGGCTGCTGCGAGGGTCGAGGCTCGACGGCATCAGGAACGGGAACAGCGCGAACCCGGCCGAAAGCACCGTGCCGGCGATAGCCACAGAGCTGGTGACGAAGGCCGTAAGATTCGCTCCGCGCCGCGCAAGCAGCGGCGTCGCGAGCGCTGCAATGACCGCGATCGCGGCCGCGACGCAGGCCCAGCGCCCGAGCGGCCCGTTGGTGAGCCAGCTCCCGCCGATCGACGCCTGCTTCAACAAGGGATTGGACGGACCGCCGGCAATCACCTGTCCGTCAATGCGAAATCCGGTGACGCTGAACGCAAGCCACGCGCCGGCGGCGACGTAGAGCAAGGCGTAGAGCGGAGCGAGCAGACGAAGCGCACGCTGCGCCCGTTGCGCAATGACAGGGTCCGCTTTCAGTGCCAGGTAGGTCGCGCCGTGCATCAGGATCATGGTGAGCGACACCAGGCCCGTCAGCAGCGCAAATGGCCGCAGCAGTCCGATCAATCCGCCATCGTAGGTGATGCGCATCGTTTCGTCGTAGCGCAGCGGCACGCCGAGAAAGAGATTGCCGATGGCGACGCCGAAGAGCAGCGCAGGCACGACGCCGGTAAAGGTGATCGCGCCGTCCCACACCGCGCGCCAGCGTGCATCGTCCACCTTGTTGCGAACGTTGAGCGACACCGGGCGGACGATCAGCCCAAGCAGCACCAGCAGGATGGCGAAGTAGAAGCCCGAAAACGCCGCCGCGTACAAATACGGCCACGCCGCGAACACGGCGGCTCCGCCGACGACCAGCCACACCTGGTTGCCTTCCCAGAACGGCTCGAAGGTCTCGATCAGCGAGCGCCTCTCATCGTCGTCGTGGGCCAGAACGCGGACGAAGGCGGCGGCGCCCAGGTCGAAGCCGTCCATGACCGCGAAGCCGATGAGCACGATGCCCATCAACAGCCACCAGATCACGCGCAGGGTTTCGTAGTCGAGCATGGTTCGCTAGT